>Ga0307958_1001689_pt1 | contig 9849 bp, 5 predicted proteins | sample OrgLakmetagen492_FD_201826 | JGI IMG/M metagenome (GOLD analysis project Ga0307958, IMG submission 201826) | Saline water microbial communities from Organic Lake, Antarctica - #492 | ecosystem: Environmental > Aquatic > Non-marine Saline and Alkaline > Saline | place: Antarctica: Organic Lake... | reverse complement strand
AGTTACCACAAATGCAAGTTATCTATTTTATATCCAATTTAATATATTATTACTTCTGTTGCTACATTATCTAAGAAATATCAAGCAACCCCTTATGAAACAAAGAAAACTCAAAGTAAGTTCCGTTAGAAATTGTTGTATTTCACCGAATGGGTAGCCTGTCCCGCAGAATTGCGGGAAGGTGAAATGCTTACAAATTCTTTATCGTGAGCGAGAATCGCTCAATTTGGGTACTATTTGAATTGCGCCTTTAGTTCCCCAAGGCATTTGGGGGCGGCGGGCGTTTCTCTCGAAAAGGCACTTCAAATATGTATCGGCATTGACATTTGCAATTGGTATTATATCTCAAAGAGCGAATTGAATAAATAATTAAATATCAGCATCTTAAAAAAGAGACGAAACTTGAGTAATTCATTTTCAGGATATGGTATGCAGTGCTTTACCGGCGACGCTTGATTATCTTTACGGTGGCAAAAGATAGCGCTATAGCTGCTGCAGCCGCAATAATCCACCAAATCGTATTATTACTTTGGCGGGTATGATTAATTGCCGTGTCGGGACCAATGCTTACAAAGCTGGCCCAAAAATGAGGGTGTGAAGTAAGCATGTCTGTTGAATCGAGGAATTTCAGTTTAGCCTGACGCAAGGCAATATCTTTTTTCATCCCTTCAGAGAGGTTTTGATAAAAATATTTCATGATTTCTGCTGTGGCGGCATCTTCGATGGGCCAAAGCGTCATTACAATACTGGGAACGCCGGCATAGAGAAAGCCGCGGGCCAGGCTCATGATACCCTCACCACGCTGAAGCTTGCCATAGCCCGTGTTGCAGGCGCTGAGCACAGCCAACTCGGCATTGAGGGTCAAATCAAAAAGCTCATAGGTATTAAGAAGGTTGTCGTTGTTACCGTTCCGCTCCTCTTCCTGGTAAAAAACCAGCTTGGAATACATAGGGTTCGTGTCATCCAGGATAGTGTGCATGGCCAGGTGCAGGATAGCATAATCAGAAGCATTTTCTTTAAAATTGTTTTCGGTGGCCTTCTTATCGAGCCACACATCGCTGTTGAAAATGTTACGGATATTCTGCACTTCCTCTTTTGCTCCCGGAATGGGCATTAATATGGTGCTTTGCTGCCGTTTGACGAAGATGCTGTCGATAGGCATCCGGGTGATATTGTCATAGGAGGGGGCCATATAGAACACTTTTTTTCGCGAAGGGGCCTTCCGCTTATTGTCAGAAAGCAGCAGTGTGCTGGAATAGGCATAGGAGAGGGGGTGTTTTTTAAAGAGGTATGGCAGGTTTTTAAAATTCATCTTTGCCCTGGGGTCAATTTTTTCTGTAAGCAGTACCTCCAGCGGAATAAAGCCTAACTTCCCATCGGGGATAATGATTAGCTTTTTATCTTCGATTTGTTGCTCCATGGATTTAAGCAGGTGATTGTAAAGCTGGTGGGTGGTTTTGGTAAAAGAGTGGAAATTCCTGGTATCGAAGTTTGCCAAATCCTCAACTGTTAAGTCGCTTCGTATTTGTTCAATAAGGGCGGTAATTTCCTCTTCAGAGGCATCAGTGATAAAAAGCTCCTGGTGATCTTTCATTATAAGCAGGGCAAGTGTTTTGTCGCTCAGAAAGCTATACTCCACAATGGCCTGGTTGCTTTTAAGCTGTTTGGTGGTTTGTTGCAGCGTAAGGATTTCAGGGTTCAGGCGCAGCTTATAATAATCATTATAGTTTGTTTTGATGTATTTTGTAATATCATGATATTCCTGTTTTATCCGGAATATCGCATTTTCCCACTCATTTATTTTCTCCTGGTCCTGGTTTTTCGACTTCTGCTTTTCATCATATACCAGTTTTTTCAATCCGTTCAGGCGCGATCGCAGGTATTTTTCCTTATTCAGGACAGTGTCGGGGATATTGGCCGTTATCCTTGCATTTGACTCTGTTATAGAGGAGAGCAAGACTGCGGCTTTGCTCTTTTCCATATATTTATATATCTCTTCCAGGTAAGCACGTTTGCCGGTATGATTATAGAGCTGCAGAAGCACCTCAAGCATGGAATTATAATCTGATTCAGAACGTTCTGCGATAAGCAGTTTATTGCTTTCATATTCATAATCAGTTCTTATACTTTCTACTATTTCCAGTCCTTTTTTATATGCTTTGCGTGCTTCGAGCAAATCCTGCAGGTTATTATCCGCATTATATCTTTCCAGGAATATTCTTCCTTTTAAGAAGATTGCATCTGTAAGATAGTTATCTACAGCGAGGTTTTCTTCATCGGGATATTGCGTTGGGTCGGGAGTTTCAAACGCTTTAACAAGGGTTTGTAAAGCGGTGTGGCTATATTTAAGCGCTTTAGAGAAATCCTCCTTAAGCAGCTGATGCCTTGCAATTTCTATATAAGCTAAAGCCACATCCCGGTTATAAGGTCCAAAGAGACTTTCCAGGATATCTTTAGCCTTAAAGAGTAATGATAATCCTTTATCTATTTTATTGGAACTAAGCAAAAAGGAACCATAGCTGATATAGCTTAATGCCAACTCATATTGATTGCTTTTTTTTGCCTCTTCCAGTATTTTGATGGATTTGTTAAAAAATTCATCGGCATTTGCACGATTGCCCAGTTCAGTATAACAAATGGCTAAATGCCGGTATGCTGTGGCATTGGTTACCGGAAAATCGCTTTTTACAACCTCTTTAAAAAGCGCCGCGGCCTCTTCATAATTTCTTTGCTTCAACAGGTTGAATCCGAGGTTAAGGTTGGCTTTGATGTAGTTTTCGCTGTTGGTCATCCCCGCTTTTTCATAGATGTATTTGGCCTCCCGGAAATAGCTCTGTGCTTTTTCCAGGTTGGGAATAATGGCATAAAAGGCGCCCATGTTCAGGTAAAGTATGGCGAGGGCATTATCGTTATCCTTTAACACTTTAACCCTGATTTGTTCCGCTTTGGAGTAATAGTATTCCGCGGAATCCATTATTCCTGTCATAAAATGGATGCGGCCCAAGTTGTTGTAGTTTCTTGCCAGGTCCTGATTATTCCTTGCGCTGCTTTGCTCCAGTATTTCAATGGATTGGTAAAGATGTTTTTTAGCCTGATCAAAATCCCGCCGGATGGCATAAGGGAGGGCAAGGTTTTGGTAAAAAAGGGCAATATTCTTTTTTTGGGTGTGCCCGTGTTCGTTTTCAAGGGCGGTATTAATAGCTTTATTATAATAGAAAACGGCGGAGTCTATTTGGCCTAATCGCTGCGAGTAGGCACCCGCAGAGTTATAATAGTGCGGCAAATCTATCATCCCGGGGTTTTTGCTTTTTTTCTTCTTGTTAATACCTTTAAGAATAAAGTCTTTAGCAATTTTTGGCTTACTTGTGGCTTTACTTTGCTGGTAGTAATACTCACTAAAGTCGCCAGGGGATGTGATTTTTGAGGTATCAATGGTTTGAAGCAGTGTGGCAGCCTGCTGGTAGTTGCCTTCTTTGCGCAGCAACTCTGATTGCAATAACAGCGCTTTAAATTCTGCTCTTTTTCCGGTGTTGCTTCTTTTTAAACTATCCAGTAAACTTTGTGCTTTCCCGGTTTCTCCTTCGTTGATTACTTTGTAAATGTAACGGTACGTGGTGTCCTCTATCGCTCCCTCAGTTTGTTGTTGAGTTTGACCGGATAACCCAATAATTAAGCAAAAAGTAAATAGAAAAATTCCTGCTCCCCGCATGTATTTTTTGTGCTTTGCATAAATATTAATGGGGTAAAAGTAAAAAAAAAGGAGGAATAACCATCCTCCTTTTTAAACATATTTCTGTAATGCACTTATTATCTGAAAATCACCTTCTGTACCTGGTTGCTCTTACTGGATGCGGTTTTGAGTTGCAACATATAGATACCTGATTCCAGGTTTCCTCGCTGGAAATCAATCTGCTGTGCACCTTTCGCAAAATACCTGCTGGCAAGCGTTTGTACCACTTTTCCCGATAAATCTATTACATCGATTGTCACCATTCCAGGTTTTCTCAGGTTAAAGGCCACTGTGGCAGAGGTATGAACAGGATTCGGGGCAATCCGTGTGATTTCTGCTATGTTAGCGGAGGCTTTAATCTCCGGCAGATTAATTGCTGCCCCTTTTATAATCTTGCTTTCTGCATTGGCCAGATGGCTCCTGGATGACAGGGTGAAGCGGAGGGCTTCTTGCGGATCTCCTGTCAGGGAGGCTTTAAATGTAATTAATTCCTCTCCCTTTGCAATCTGCACCGGTTCTGCGTCGGCAGAGGTCCAGGCCAGCAGGATGGATCCGTTCTCTTCCCTTACCTCAGCTCCTTCCAGGGAGGTAGCCACAGAAGTAACCTCAAGGTATGCGGCAGGGTAATTAATAACAAGGCCTGCTCCATTTATCCGGATATCAGCCGTTGCATTTACAGAGAGTGCTTCAGCCGTATTGGGCATCAGGCTGTGTGCAGTATAAGTAGCTTCCACCATCGGGCGGTTGTATAGTCCAATTTCCCAGGCTCCTGCCACATCACCTGCAGAGCTGCCGTAGTTCTCATCGCCACCCCCTTCTTTGGAGCCTACAGTATGGGTGATGTCTTCAAACACCCAATCGCCGGCAGGAAAAGGTTCTCCTGTGAAAAAATGCAAAACCACTAATCCATGATCAAGCCATGTGATTTCGTCATCAGCATCCACATCGGCGGCAATGGCTTCAATGCCTTCCAGCTCATGCACTCCTATCAGGTGGAGCATAATAAGTACAGCATCTTGCATGCTGGCTCCTCCGCCTTCGGCAGTGTATGAGGGTTCAATAGTATAACTGCCATTGTCGAGCCCTTCAAAAAGGTACTCGCCGTCGTCATCGGTAAAAGTAGTGGCATAATAATTTCCTTCTGCATCATAAAGATCCAGTTTAACATCGGGCAGCGGGGTTTCTGCCTCGTTGTGATATACTATTTTTCCAGAGATGTCACCCTGTGAATAGGCCACTAATACAATGAATGAGATACAAATTGTTAAAAAAGTTTTTAATGTCTTCATAATTTAATGCATTTATTTAATGAATATGTTCATATATATATCTCGAAAATTGTAAAAGGTTATACATTTTGATGAAAAAAAAGTAAAAAAAGTTTTATTATTTGAAAATATTCTAAATAAACAGGCAAAAAGAAACTTTTTTTGATAAAAAGTGGTAAAAAGGTATAACCTTTTGAAAAAATCAGGATATAATAGTGCAACAAATTAAAAGTACAATGAATCAAATTTCAGACGAAGCGATTTTAGAAGGAATTAAACTGAGGAGTCAGTTTATCGTTTCTCATTTATATGAGGAGCTCTTTCCTTTTTTGTCTAAATTTGTTCAGGCCAATTCGGGCACGGAAGAAGACGCAGAAGATATTTTTCAGGAAGCATTAATCGTTGTTTACCAAAAGTTATCTTCTCTGGATTTTGAACTGACAAGTTCATTTAAGAGCTTCTTTTTTGGGGTTAGCCGCATGCTGTGGTTACGGAAAATCACCTCATCTGATATTGACGATGAGATGGTGGATTTGGATGAGGTGTTTACTGCTTCTGCCCTGGCACATGAAAGTGATATTGCACAAGAGCTGAAACTGGATACCGACGTGATGATGATGGGGCTGTATCAGAAGTACTTTCTTAAATTGAATGAAGAATGTCAGCAGGTACTCAGGTTGTCGATGCGTAAAGTATCGCAAAAAGAGATAGCTGAGGAGCTGGGGATTACCGTCAATTATGTAAAAACCAGGAAGTTTATGTGCAAGAAACAACTAATAGAGAATATCAAGAATGATCCGCAATACAAAAACTACTTCGAATATGAAAAATGATTACAAACAGCGACTTATCGATAATTATTTCGAAAAATGCCTGACGGGTAAGGAGCAGAAAGATTTTGATAAATTGATGGCTACCGACAGCGAATTTCAAGAGTATGTTTCTTTTGAAGAGAGCATTCGCAAGGCTATAGAGCAGGACGATATCATTGATTTCAGAAGGAAAATTTCTAACACCATAAGCTCAAAGCACCGCCAGGGGCTATTCAAAAAAATTACGCACTCCTACTGGAAATATGCTGCAACAGTGGTGCTGTTTGTTGGCGTGGGGGTCTCGGCAATGTTCTTTATCAATAACCATAATAGTAATGACAAGTTGTTTGAGAGAACTTTCAATTCAAGTAAAATCCACATTTCAAGGGCTCCCATAAGCAGTGCCAGCAGCGTAACCATAGTGGAGGCGATGCTTAACTACCATGAAGGCAACTATTATAATGCTGCCGGATATTTTGAGGAGTTGCTCGAAAAAGATGCCGACAATATTGCGGTACGTTTTTATCTTGGCATTTCCTATATGGAAACAGAAGACTTCGATAAGGCTGCGGATGCTTTCAGATATATTATCAGCGATCAGGATAATTTATATATAGAGCATGCCGAGTGGTATCTTAGTCTCTGCTTTTTGAAAGAGGAAGGGATAGATAAGGCCATTAACCAACTTACCATTATTTCGCAGAACGAGGATAACTACTACAAGGAAAAAGCAGGAAAGCTGCTCACTAAGATAAACAAGGATTTTTAACCCCTCTGCTCCATTTTTCAAAAAGTCTGCCATGATTGTGGCAGACTTTTTTTTGTTCCTCATTGCACGGAAGGTAAGATTATCTTTTTATTTTTACGTTTTCATATTTAAAGAGGTTGTTTTCTATGAGACATTTTCGTGCAACACGGATGAAGAAGTTTTATTTTACGGATACAGAGTTTGATAACCTGATGAAAAACAGGATTTATCATATCCTTCTAATATCCAGTAACTATGATGCTTTTATCCTTGAAGATGACGGCAGGATTGATGAGCAGATTTTTAACGAATATGTGTCTCTTAACCTGCGCTATCCACCCCAGTTCATCCAGGTAGACAGCGAGGAGAAAGCCTTCAGAGCGCTGGAAGAACAAAGTATCGACTTGATTATCACCATGCTGAGCGCCGAAGCTTCCAATACTTTTGACCTGGCCTCCCGTATAAAGACGCTGTATCCCGAAAAACCTATCGTTGTACTTACTCCCTTTTCACGTAAAGTATCGATGCAGCTTAAAAATGAAGACCTGAGCCCTATCGATTATGTTTTTTCTTGGCTTGGTAATGCCGATATCCTGCTGGCCATCATCAAACTGATAGAGGATAGGATGAATGTGGAGAATGATGTGAAAGAGGGGGTGCAAGTAATTATCCTGGTAGAGGACTCTATCCGTTTTTATTCCAGTTACCTGCCCAACATTTATAAAATCATCTTCAAACAGTCGAAAGAGTTTATGCGGGAAGGGCTTAACGAGCACCAGCAGATGATGCGCATGCGCGGCAGGCCTAAGATATTGCTGGCCACAAACTACGAAGATGCAATGGCCTTGTATGAGAAGTATTACAGGAATCTGCTGGGGGTGATTTCTGACATGAGCTACAAGCACCATGGCGTCAGGGATGTGCAGGCCGGTTTGAAGCTGTGCAAGCGCATTAAAGAAGATGATAAATATACCCCGCTATTGTTGCAGTCGTCGGATGCGGCAAACGAAGAGCTTGCCAAAGAGATCAGGGTGGGTTTTTTACATAAGAAATCTAAAGAACTCTCGCGGGAGCTGCGCGATTTTATTACGGAGTTTTTTGCTTTTGGAGAATTTGTTTTTAAGGATCCGCATACCGATAAAGAGGTGAACAGAGCAAGCGATCTGAAGGAGCTCCAGGAGAAGATGTTTGAAGTACCCGATGATGCCCTGCAGTATCATGTAACACGCAACCATATATCCAAGTGGCTCAACGCCAGGGCTTTATTTCCTATAGCTCAGCTGTTCCGGGAGCTCTCTTATGAAGATTTTGAAGACCTTGATGAGATCCGCCGCTATGTTTTTGATGCAATTGCAAGCTACCGAATGAACAGGGCCAGGGGTATTATCGCCGAATTTCGCCGCGACCGGTTTGATGAGTACCTTTCGTTTACACGCATAGGCAATGGTTCCATAGGAGGTAAAGCCAGGGGACTGGCATTTCTTGATTTGGTGATTAAGCGCCATCGCGAGCTGGATAGTTTTGAAAATATCGTAACCATGATACCCCGCACCGTGGTGTTATGTACCGATATCTTTGATGAGTTTATGGAGGAGAACAAACTGTATAAGGTGGCTTTATCGGATATGGACAATGAGCACATTCTGGAACATTTTCTTAACGCCCGCCTGCCGTTCCGGATCCATGAAGACCTGTACACGTTTATCAATGTGGTTACCAATCCTATTGCCGTCCGTTCCAGCAGTCTGCTGGAAGACAGTCATTATCAGCCTTTTGCAGGAGTGTATTCTACATACATGGTGCCCAATCTAAAAAATGATGAGCGCCAGATGATTGAGACCCTTAGCAATGCCATAAAGAGCGTTTATGCTTCTGCATTTTTCAAGGCCAGCAAATCGTATATGGAAGCTACCGCTAATGTGATTGATGAAGAGAAGATGGGTATTGTATTGCAGGAGGTCTGCGGCACGCAATATGGCGACAGGTTCTATCCTACTTTCTCCGGGGTGGCACGGTCTATCAATTTTTATCCTATCGAAGAGGAGAAGCCTTATGAAGGTATTGCCAATGTAGCTATGGGACTTGGCAAGCATATTGTCGATGGCGGGCAGACGCTGCGGTTTTCTCCTAAATATCCCAAAAAAATTCTGCAACTGTCGGATCCGCAGATGGCATTGAGTGAGACACAGCGCCATTTCTATGCCCTGGATTTAACGCCGGGAAGCTTTAAAAGCTCTACCGATGACGGGGCTAATTTGCTTAAGCTAAGGATAAAGGATGCAGAAAAGGACGGTACGCTTAAGTTTTTGGCGTCCACTTTTGATTATAACAGCAACCAGATTGCAGACACCTTGCAGGAGGGGGGGATGAAGTTAATTACATTTGCTAAAATATTGAAATATAATGCTTTCCCTCTTGCCGAAATCCTTATGAAAGCCCTGGAGGTAGGCCATGAGGAGATGAGTTTGCCGGTGGAGATAGAGTTTGCCGTAAACCTGGACACTCCTGAGGGGGTACCAGCCATCTTTAACCTTTTACAGATACGTCCCATCGTTGACAACAAAGAGTCGGTAAATGTGGACTTAGAAGCACTGCATGAGGAAGAGACGCTTATAATGTCGGAATCGGCATTGGGCAATGGGGAAATAAAAGATGTGAGAGATGTAGTATATGTGAAGCCGGAAGCCTTTGACGCCTCACGTACCGAAGAGATGGCCCGTGTGGTTGGAGAAATTAATGAAAAAATGGTCGGGGAGAATGCGAATTATATTCTTATAGGTCCCGGCCGGTGGGGCTCTAATGACCCCTGGCTGGGAATCCCTGTGAAATGGGCGCAAATTTCTGCAGCAAGACTTATCGTGGAGTCGGGGTTGAAAAATTACCGGGTAGACCCTTCGCAGGGGACCCACTTTTTCCAGAACCTGACCTCTTTTCGTGTGGGCTATCTTACCATCAATCCATATCGTAATGAAGGCTATTTTGATGTGAAATATCTTCATCAGCAAGAAGCAGTGTTCGAAGATGAATTTTTGCGTCATGTGCGCTTCAGTAATCCACTGCCAATACTCATCGATGGTCGTCAAAGGAAGGGCGTTGTTATGAAGGAGGAATCGGAAAAGCAGCCAACAAAGTCCAATAGTGATTCGGCGTAGGGAAGCCATTATAACGGATTTTACTTTAACAACATACAGTTATTCAGTGACTTAAGCTAATATTTTTTTCGGTTTTGTTGCTACAAATGTTTTTCCAAGTCTGTTTTTCTGATATTGAAAAGTTCTAATATCTGTTCCT
>Ga0307958_1001685_pt1 | contig 9852 bp, 6 predicted proteins | sample OrgLakmetagen492_FD_201826 | JGI IMG/M metagenome (GOLD analysis project Ga0307958, IMG submission 201826) | Saline water microbial communities from Organic Lake, Antarctica - #492 | ecosystem: Environmental > Aquatic > Non-marine Saline and Alkaline > Saline | place: Antarctica: Organic Lake... | reverse complement strand
CGGATCATGCCGGAGATCGGGGCCTCGTAAGCAAAGGTGCAATGGCACTGGGTAAATGTTGGCGGCTGATGGCTGCATCGAGAGCACACCGGATCTGCGGCATTTGGCTGCTCTGCACGCCACGATTGGTTCGCCTGTGGAGTGTCTGGCGATGCCGATGACCACGGTGCAGCAAGCGCAACCCCACACAGGAGGCAACCAGGTGGCTGCCAGGGCAGCTCCTCTTCACAGGCCGCGCAAAAGCCCCGACGCAGGGCGGGTACAGCAAGGCACACCAGGCAGGGGGTTGCCATCAGCCTGCTGGCGAGGTTCTTTGCCAGTATCTTCATCCGGGCCTCTTCATGCGGGCCTCTTCATGCGGTTCTCTCCATGATCGCCGCAGCCTCACGTTATACGCCGCGCAGGTAACATGTCTACTTTAAATTCAATATTAAGTTGACAACGATTCTTGCTGACTTAAAATAATCAGCCTTCATGACTTTATTCAAGACCACCGTTAGCATTCAAAATTATTCTAGCAGCGCTGCCGCGCCGGTGCTGTTTAATCGGGGCCAGGACCACAAGATGAACCAAAACACCGCAGGTATTCAACACGAATGGGCACGCAAGGACATTCAGGCCTTGTTCGAGCAGCCTTTCATGGATCTGATTTATCAGGCGCACTCCGTGCATCGTGCCAATTTTGATACAAACCAGGTGCAAATGAGCACGTTGCTGTCTATCAAGACCGGCGCCTGTCCCGAGGACTGCAAATACTGCCCGCAAAGTGGCCACTACAATACCGGGCTGGCAAAGCAGAAGCTGCTGACGGTGGACAGGGTTTTTGAGCAGGCCAGGTCCGCCCGCGACAACGGGGCTGCCCGCTTCTGCATGGGGGCGGCATGGAAACATCCGTCTGACAAGGACTTCCCTTATGTGCTGGAGATGGTCCGCCAGGTGCGTTCTCTCGGTATGGAGACCTGTATGACGCTGGGAGCCTTGTCTAATGAGCAGGCGCAGGCATTGGCAAGGGTCGGGTTGGATTACTACAACCACAACCTCGACACCTCACCGGAATATTATGGCGAAATCATCACCACCCGAAGCTATCAGGAGCGCCTCGATACCTTGGATCGGGTCCGTGAAGCAGGCATGAAAGTGTGCAGTGGCGGCATTATTGGCATGGGTGAAAGCGCGGCGGACCGCATAGGTTTGCTTCAGCAGCTGGCGAATATGGCGCAGCACCCCGACAGCGTGCCAATCAACAATCTGGTCAAGGTTAAAGGCACGCCACTGGAGAAGGTGGATGACCTGGATCCATTTGAATTTATCCGCACCATTGCCGTTGCCCGGATCATGATGCCCGCTTCATACGTGCGCCTGTCGGCGGGTCGCGAATCAATGAACGATCAGGTGCAGGCCTTATGTTTTTTTGCCGGCGCCAATTCGATTTTCTATGGAGAAAAACTGCTTACCACGCCCTTGCCGGAGGAGAGTGCTGACTTGGCACTGTTCGCGCGACTGGGGCTTCGCCCCGAAAGTCGACAGCAGGCAGGCGCAGTCCCAGGGTTACCGGCAGCGACAGGTGTCGGCTATCCGGCCGCCTGACAAGCCCCGGGACAAGAAGCCGTCTGCGGTCATTTTGAGTGCGGGGCATACGAACGTCCGGTTTGATTAGCGGGTGCAGGCAATGATGGCAGTGAGTGGGCATTACTGCCCCAGCCGCCTCAATTCGGGTCGGTTGTTGTCGGTTGGCGTCTACTTGAGGGTCAGGTTAACGTTGACGTTAACGTCAACTGTCGGTAATTTAGGCGTCTAATCCAATTTAGTTCGCTGTTCGAGCAGCCGGAGTCTGACTGTGTCTGATTACAAAGCCCCTGTCCGGGATATGAAATTTGTGTTGAATGAAGTGCTGGCCGCTGACAGGCTGTTGGCGACCATGCCGGGAACCGAGGAAGTCAGCGAAGACCTGATCAATTCGGTGCTTGATGAGGCTGGCAAAGTAGCCGAGTCACTGCTGGCGCCGCTTAACCGCAGTGGCGACGAAGAAGGCTGCCGCTTTGACGGCGGCAAGGTGTCGACACCGGCAGGCTTTCGTGATGCTTACCGCACGTTCGCTCAAGGTGGCTGGATTGGTCTGGCCGGAGACCCGGCCTATGGCGGGCAGGGCATGCCGAAAATGCTGGCAGTCTGCTTCGAAGAGATGATCATGGCTGCCAACAGCTCGCTGGCGCTGTACGCGGTTTTGAGTGCCGGGGCATCGCTGGCGCTGGCTCGCCACGGTAGCGATGAGCTAAAACAGGCGTACCTGCCCAGACTTTACGATGGCAACTGGAGCGCCACCATGTGCCTGACCGAGCCGCATGCTGGCACGGATCTGGGGATTATCAAAACCAAAGCGGTGCCGCAGGCCGATGGCAGTTACCAGCTCACCGGCACCAAAATCTTCATCACCGGTGGCGAACACGATCTTACCGACAATATTATTCATCTGGTGCTGGCGAAATTGCCTGATGCGCCCGCCGGCCCGCGTGGCATATCCTTGTTCCTGGTGCCGAAATACCTGCCCGATGATAAGGGTGATGCCGGCGAGCGCAACGCTCTGAGCTGCGGCTCCATTGAACACAAGATGGGTATCAAGGGCTCGGCAACCTGTGTCATGAACTTTGACGGTGCCACCGGTTATCTGGTTGGGGAGATTAACAAGGGTCTAGCGTGCATGTTCACCATGATGAACTATGAGCGGCTGACCATTGGCTTGCAGGGGCTGGGGTTGGGTGATGCCTCATATCAGACTGCCGCCGCGTATGCCAAAGAACGCATTCAGGGCCGGGCTGCGACCGGCCCTGTTGCGCCGGACAAATCTGCTGACCCCTTGCTGGTGCATCCGGATGTGCGCCGAATGCTGCTCACCATGCGCGCAAACACCGAGGGCGCCCGGGCACTGGCGGTATATGTCGGCAGTCAGCTTGATGTCGCCTATTTTCACCCGGATGAAGCCGCGCGTAAACGCGCGGCCAAGCTGGTCGCGCTGCTGACGCCGATTGCCAAAACAGCCTTCACCGACAAAGGATTCGAGACCTGCGTCCTGGGTCAGCAGGTTTTGGGTGGACATGGTTATGTGCGTGAGTGGGGCCAGGAACAGCATGTTCGTGATGCTCGCATTGCGCAGATCTACGAGGGTGCCAACGGTATTCAGGCGCTGGACTTGATGGGGCGCAAGGTCGTGTTTGACAAGGAGGGTCTGCTGGAGGTTCTCGTCGACGAAATTCGCGACTACGTCAAAGCCGAACAAAACGCACGTGCCGCGCCATTTGTTGCGACACTGACGCAAGCGTTGGACTGTCTGGTAGTAACCACGGACTGGGTCCGTGCTGCCAGTGCTGATAACCCTAACGAAGTGGGCGCTGCCTCAGTCGCTTATCTCGACCTGATGACACTTATTCTGTACTGCTACATGTGGGCAAGAATGGTGTCGGTGGCAAGCGAAGCGCTGGAAAACGGTGCGGCTGACAAGGATTTCTATACCGCCAAAATACATCTGGGTTGTTATTTTCTGGATCGCTTGATGCCGCGTTACAAGGCGTTGGCCGAGGAAATCCGGGCGGGCAGTGATGTCTTGATGGCCATGGACGAGGCGCTGTTTTGAGGGCCCAAACAGCCGAGGCGCTTTTTTGAGCACCCGAAATGGCCGAGCCACTGTTCCTGGCATCAGGTCGACTGGCGCGCAGCTGCGTTAGATTGACCACTCGATGTTATCGCGCAGCAACTTTTCGTAACGACCCAGAGGCTCGTTTTTCTCGCCGATGAGGGCCATGTTGCCTTCATTTACCGGGATGATGCGCCCCTGGAAACGCTCATCGCGCAGCTCCACGTTTCGGCTTACGGGCGTCGTCCTGATAAAGATGATGGATACCGGACCATGTTCGCCGCGGGTTACCAGGTGCGCGCTGCGCGAACCACCCACGCCGCACAATCTGGCAAATATCATGTGCATGCTGGCAAGTTCATCGCTTGTTTTCAGAGAGGTGCCGGCGGCCGCCAGTATGCTTTCAACCTGGCTCCAGCTGATGTCGCCGCTACTATCGTAATTGGGAGCCTCCTGATGAAGATGTTCCACCAGTTCGTCGTGCAGTGCCAGATCCTGAGCGCTGAGTCCAGGCTGAAGGAACAGGTTCAGGGCCAGTCCTGCCGCGACGACAAGGCTCGCGGCCAGCGCAAAAAAACGACGGCTACGCGACGCTGAAGCTGGGCGGGCATGCTGCTTGAGTTTGCGTTGCAGTCCGGCAGGTATATCCACCGACGTCAGAGTGAGCTGCAGATTTTGTTCAAGCTCGTTGAGTTCCCTGAGGAGCTGGCGTCGTTCCGGGCTGGCATCAGCGGCCGCCTTGAAGTCTTCCTGCTCGTCGAGCGGGTTACTGAATGCGCGCGTGCGAAATTCCAAATCATCCATCGTGTGAGAGGCTCTCAGCTGTCAATATTGTTATAGGTATCAATCTGTTATTCTATCTGCCAGGTCGTCGTCCGCAGTTTCGGGTTCGGTGCCCGGAGCCAATATGTTTTTCAGTTTACCGCGTGCCCGAAACAGGCGTGTCATGACGGTATTGTTATTAAGATCGAGAATGTCAGCAATTTCTTTCCCGCTGAAACCACCAATGACCTGAAGCAGCAAGGGATCGCGGTAATCCTTGTCCAGGCGCATGATGGCCTGATGCAGCTCCACCTGTTTTTGCTTATGATCCGGTTCGGCCGTATCTTCGTCCGCGACAGAGACATCATCAATATCGATCAGTTCCGGACGATAACGCTCATAAAGCCGAGCATTTTCCCGCCGCAGAATCGTGAACAGCCAGGCTTTTGCTGCCTTTTCGTTCTGCAGACTGTCGAAAGAACGCCAGGCGCGCAGGAACGTTTCCTGAACCAGATCTTCGGCGATACTTTTATTCCGCGTCAGCCAGTAGCCGTAGCGAAATACATCCTGATAGAGCTCGTCGACGAGCGCTTCGTAGCGCTTGCGTCTATCGCTATCGCTTTTGTTAAATCCAAGGACCGGTGATGTGCTCATTATGTTTCGTGCTGGTGTCCTGTTTCAGATGTTTTCAGATGTTCTGTATTCTGTTGGTTCATCTCGTTAAGCGTTATACTCGCATATTTTGCATTATGTGATCAGCAATAAGTGGCAAATTACCTATGATTCGATTAGCAATTGCTGGCGTCGCCGGCCGGATGGGCAAGACATTGGTGCAGGCGGTGGCGGACAGGGCCGCTGATGCCCGCGTTACAGCTGGCACTACCCTGGCAGACGATCCGCAGGCAGGGCAGGATATCGGTTTGATCGCGGGCACCGGAACGCTGCATGTGTTGGCCTCGTCATCTGTAGGCAGCGTTGCCGGCGAGTTTGACGTGCTGATCGACTTCACATCGCCTTCAGCAACGCTGGCTCATCTGGATGCCTGTCTGCGGCACGGCAAGGCTATTGTCATAGGTACCACTGGTTTTACGACCGAGCAGAAACAGCAGATCAGCGATGCGGCCAGGGATATCCCGGTGGTATTCGCGCCGAATATGAGTGCTGGTGTCAATATCAGCCTGCGTTTGCTCGCGCTTGCTGCCAAGGCGCTGGGTGACGACGTTGATATAGAGATCGTCGAGACACACCACCGCCACAAAAAGGACGCGCCTTCGGGAACCGCGTTGCGCATGGGTGAAGTGATCGCTGACGCGCTGGGCCGCGACCTTGACGAGGTTGCTGTTTACGGGCGCGAAGGCATGACTGGGGAACGTGACCGCAAAACCATTGGTTTCGCAACCATCCGGGCTGGTGATGTGGTGGGTGATCATACAGTGATTTTCGCTGGCAACGGAGAGCGCCTGGAGATCACGCATAAGGCCAGTAGTCGCATGACCTTCGCCAGCGGCGCCGTGCGCGCTGCTATCTGGCTTGGCGACAAACCCCCGGGGCTGTACACCATTGACGATGTGCTGGGGCTTTGATTAATAGTTCAGGATTAATAATTCGTGATCAACAGCCTTCGGCGCCGGACTGAAGGCTGTCCTGTTTAATCGGCCGAAACCACGCCATGGGCGACCTTTCAGCGTAGACCTTGGCCTGTAATTCCCGTACAATTGCGCCTCAGTATGATAACCACTGAGCACAACATCAGACAGCACACCCAAAAGCGGAATGAGAGAGAGCTTTCATTCCGCTTTTTTTCGCCTGTCTACAATAATCCGGGAGATCACATTGAATAATCCAGCAGTTCTGGCCCTCGAGGATGGCAGCGTCTTCAAAGGCAAGGCTATCGGTGCCCTGGGTCTTGCCAGCGGCGAGGTTGTTTTCAACACAGCCATGACCGGCTACCAGGAAATCTTGACCGATCCATCCTATGCACGACAGATTGTCACGCTGACCTATCCCCATATTGGTAACACTGGTTGCAACGCCGAAGACAATGAATCTGATCGCGTGTGGTCTGCGGGGCTGGTGATTCGAAACCTGTCCATGACCGTTAGCAATTGGCGCAGCGAACAATCACTGGAAGAGTTTTTGAAAGAGCAGAACGTGGTCTCTATTGCCGAGATTGACACCCGCCGCCTGACGCGACTGCTGCGTGAAAAAGGCCCTCTCAACGGCTGTATCCTCAGCGGTGACGAGCTGGCACAACAAGGCGAACAGTATGCCATTGAGCAGGCCAGAGCGTTCCCCGGTCTGAAAGGCATGGACCTAGCCAAAGAAGTGTCAGTAAAGTCCCGTTATGAATGGACGCAAGGCGAATGGCAACCTCTTGGTGCCGGATACCCGGAAATGGCGCACAACAAGCCTTTTCATGTGGTGGCCTATGATTATGGCGTCAAACGCAACATCCTGCGCATGCTGGCGCAGCGCAACTGCAAGGTGACCGTGGTGCCAGCTCAGACCCCTGCCGCTGACGTGTTGGCCATGAACCCGGACGGTATTTTCCTGTCAAACGGTCCGGGTGACCCGGAGCCCTGCGATTATGCGATCACCGCCATCAAGGCTATGCTGGAAACCGATATTCCGGTGTTTGGTATTTGTCTGGGTTGTCAGCTGCTGGCGCTGGCCTGTGGAGCACAGACCGTGAAAATGCAGCTGGGCCATCATGGCGCCAACCACCCGGTGCAGAACCTGGATGATGGCACGGTGCTGATTACCAGCCAGAACCATGGTTTTGCGGTCGATGAAACGTCACTGCCCGCGAATCTGCGCGCCACCCACCGGTCCTTGTTTGATGGTTCGCTGCAGGGGGTTGAGCGCACGGATAAACCAGCATTTGCTTTCCAGGGCCATCCTGAGGGCAGTCCGGGGCCGCATGATATTGCGCCGCTGTTCGACAAATTTGTTGCTCTGATGCAAAAACGTGCCGCGCGCTGATCCGGCCAACCCACATCCAGTCACGGGTAAGTTATGCCAAAACGTACAGATATAAAAAGTATTCTGATCATCGGTGCAGGCCCGATTGTTATCGGTCAGGCCTGTGAATTTGACTATTCCGGCGCTCAGGCTTGCCAGGCGCTGCGGGAAGAGGGTTACCGGGTCATTCTGGTGAACTCCAACCCGGCGACCATCATGACCGATCCGGCGATGGCCGATGCCACCTACATTGAACCGGTCACCTGGCAGATCGTCGAGAAAATCATCGAAAAAGAGCGTCCTGACGCTATTCTGCCAACCATGGGTGGCCAGACGGCGCTCAATTGTGCCCTTGATCTTGAGCGTCACGGGGTGTTGGCCAAATACAACGTGGAAATGATTGGCGCTCGTGCCGAGTCCATCGAGAAGGCCGAGGATCGCGAGCTGTTCGATAATGCCATGCAAGCCATCGGTCTGGAGACACCGCGCCACGGCATCGCCCGCAACATGGACGAAGCCTTCGCCGCGCTCGATATGGTGGGCTTCCCCTGTATCATCCGTCCGTCCTTTACCATGGGGGGCAGTGGTGGCGGTATTGCCTACAACAAGGAAGAATTTGTTGAAATCTGTACCCGTGGCATGGAGCTGTCGCCGACCAATGAGCTGTTGATCGACGAGTCGCTGATCGGCTGGAAAGAGTTTGAAACCGAAGTTGTCCGCGACAAGAATGACAACTGTATCATCGTGTGTACCATCGAGAATTTTGACGCCATGGGGGTGCATACCGGTGACTCCATCACGGTGGCACCTTCGCAGACACTGACCGACAAGGAATACCAGATTCTGCGTAACGCCTCAATTGCGGTACTGCGCGAAATCGGCGTAGAAACCGGCGGCTCCAACGTGCAATTTGGCATGTGTCCCAAGACCGGGCGTATAGTCGTGATTGAAATGAATCCCCGGGTCTCGCGTTCCTCCGCGCTGGCCTCCAAGGCCACCGGCTTCCCGATCGCCCGCGTTGCCGCCAAACTGGCCTGCGGCTTTACCCTGGATGAGCTCAGCAACGAGATTACCGGCGGCGCAACGCCAGCCTCGTTCGAGCCCACCATCGATTACGTGGTCACCAAGATTCCGCGCTTCACGTTTGAAAAATTCCCCGAAACCGATGATCGTATCACCACGCAGATGAAATCGGTGGGCGAGGTGATGGCCATTGGTCGCACCTTCCAGGAATCAGTGCAAAAAGCATTACGTGGCCTGGAAGTTGGCATCAGCGGGTTTGATCCGATTCTGGACACCGGGGTCAGTGATGCCATGGATACGCTGCGCGGCGAACTGATGGACGCCGGCAGCGATCGTATTCGTTATATCGCAGATGCCTTCCGGCAGCAGTGGTCAGTGCAGACCGTGGCCGAAATGACCGGGGTAGATCCCTGGTTCCTGACTCAGATCGAGGACCTGATTCAGGATGAAATGCGCATCAGTGAGGTGGCGCTCAAGGATCTGGACAAGGACACGATGTACGGCCTGAAGCGCAAGGGGTTCTCCGATTCGCGGCTGTCGGCGCTGCTGCACGAGCCTGAGCACAAGGTGCGCGAGCACCGACATGCACTGGGTGTGCGGCCGGTTTACAAGCGGGTGGATACCTGCGCTGCCGAGTTCGAATCGGCCACGGCCTACATGTACTCGACTTATGAAGAAGAGTGCGAGTCAAACCCCAGTGACCGTAAAAAAATCATGGTGCTGGGCGGCGGTCCCAACCGTATCGGGCAGGGAATCGAATTCGATTACTGTTGCGTGCATGCGGCACTCGCCATGCGCGAGGACGGCTACGAGACCATCATGGTCAACTGCAACCCGGAAACAGTGTCGACCGATTACAATATTTCCGATCGCCTGTACTTTGAACCGGTGACGCTGGAAGACGTGTTGGAGATTGTTGCACTGGAAAAGCCCGTTGGCGTGATTGTGCAGTTCGGCGGTCAGACACCCTTGAATCTGGCAGCGGGCCTGGAGCAGGCGGGTGTGCCGGTGATTGGCACCAGCGCAGACGCGATTGACCTGGCCGAAGACCGTGAGCGTTTTCAGAAAATGATTCAGAAGCTGGGCTTGAAGCAGCCGCCCAACTGCATCGTGCGCAGCGTCGAGCAATGCATTACCGAAGCGGAAAAGATTTCCTATCCCCTGGTTGTGCGCCCCTCGTACGTATTGGGCGGTCGTTCCATGGAAATTGTCTATAACAAGGAAGAGTTGAACCGATACATGCGCACCACAGTGAAGGTCGGCAACGACAGTCCTGTGTTGCTGGATTATTTTCTCAATGCGGCGATTGAAATCGATGTCGATCTGGTCAGTGATGGCAAACAGGTTGTGGTCGGCGCCATCATGCAGCATATCGAGCAGGCGGGCGTTCACTCCGGTGACTCGGCCTGTTCTTTGCCGCCCTATAATCTGCCGGCCGACGTGCAGGACCGGATTCGTCAGCAGGTCACCAGTCTTGC
>Ga0307958_1001681_pt1 | contig 9866 bp, 10 predicted proteins | sample OrgLakmetagen492_FD_201826 | JGI IMG/M metagenome (GOLD analysis project Ga0307958, IMG submission 201826) | Saline water microbial communities from Organic Lake, Antarctica - #492 | ecosystem: Environmental > Aquatic > Non-marine Saline and Alkaline > Saline | place: Antarctica: Organic Lake... | reverse complement strand
CGGCTTGATTCAACTCCTGATATACTGTTACTATGAAGTTAAGTATGTTAAGCCAGCCTACCCGGTAGCTACCCCTTTGGGGCATCTACCGGGGCTGGTCAAAGGAGCTTTGCTCCCTTGAATCCCACAACCCACTTCGTGGGTCCCGAGCCGGATAAACCGGCTTAAAGATGACGCGACAAGTCGCGCATTTACCCGCTACGCGGATTGGGCAGTAGGAAAAAGAGTGGTCGGATGAAACGTGACAAATGGGTGCATGTGAAAGTTTCGGAGTCTGAAAAAGGCTCCTGGCATCGTATGGCTGAATTATCCGGCCTGACTCTTGCCGACTTGATTCGTCAGCACATGAGTGCTGCCAAATTGGTCTATCGAGAACCAGTTAAGAAGCGACGTGTGAAGCGTGTCGATCCTGCCCTTATTCGAGAATTGTCGAAAATCGGTAACAACCTGAATCAGGTCTCGCGCTGGGCAAACACCTATAAATCCGACGCTGAGGCGATGGCTGTAATTCGTGCTTTGTTAGCTGTTGAGCGTCAGCTCGCAGATATTCCTACCCAACCTGGAAGACGTGACCAGGAGGAAGATCCGGATGCACATTAAATTCTTTGATAAAGGCACTGGTGGTGGGCGCGGTCCAACCGAATATTTAACCAGTGAGTACGTGCGCCAGAGCGATTCAAGAGGCCGACCTTTACGCGATGACCGGGGAAATGTCGTTTTTCGTCGTCGTGATCCTGCACCTGAAGTGCTGCGGGGTAGTCCTGAAGCCACTCGGAGACTGATAGACAGCATCGACAATCGGCACAAGTACACGTCCGGCGTTGTCGCTTTTCACGTTGATGATGCTCCTACTGAAAAGCAGCAGCGGGAGATGATGGACGATTTCGAAGGTTTGGCTTTTTCTGGCCTTGAGCCAGATCAGTACGACATTTTGTGGGTTCGCCATACCCACGAAGGAAACACCGAGCTGCATATGGTGGTTCCGAGAGTGGAACTATCGACTGGAAAAGCGTTGAACGTGGCTCCGCCTGGTCATTCGAAATATTACGACGCCCTACGGGATTCCTGGAATTACGAAAATTCTTGGGCGCGTCCCGATGATCCTGTTCGATCTCGCCTAGTGAATACACCACCGACTTATGACAAGCCGATTCTGCAAAGCCAAGCAAAAGCCCGTGAGGAAATCACGGAATGGCTTAGAAACCGGGTTGCTGACGGTTTAGTAAATGATAGATCCGGGGTTGTTGCCAGTCTTGAAGAGCTGGGCGAAGTCACTCGCCAGGGGAAAGATTATGTGTCGGTTAAACCAACGGGGTTTAACAAGGCAGTTAGATTAAAAGGTGCAATATATGCAGAAGAATTCGATGGAAGCGCTCTCAGAAACCTTGTCGCAGAAGCGTCAACAGGACCTGGAGAAAGTAGAACAACTGAGCTTGAGTCAGCTCAAAAAGCTCGTGCAGAGCTTACGGGATGGATTGAGCGACGAACTGACTATCACAAAGAGAGATACCAGCGCTCAGATCAAACAAGTGGTGGACCTGATCGAGAGCCTGGAAACGCAGGTGTCGCAGTCGAGCGCGACAACCAGGAAGAAGCTCAAAAACGACCTAACGGAAATAGAGAAGGCATCCAGCAGGAACAAAACCGCAGCACTGAACAGCCTGAAATGGGGCCTGCTGAAGTACAGCCTGCCAGCCTTGATGATCTTAGTAACCATCTTAGGCGGGAGTTGGGCAGCGATGCATTTAATGTCGCAGGAGCTTATGGAGACAAAGCAGGAGATCCGTTCAGCCCAGCAAACTTTAAAGAAGCTTCCCGCAGCAGTTCAGTACTTAGAGCAGTCGGGCGATCAATATCTTTTGCTGGAGACCGAACCAGATCTTTACCAGGCGAAATCTGGGAGCTGGGTAATCAAATTAAACAAACCCTGAGGGCAGGCTATGACAGAGTTAGAGCAGAGATTAATGGATATGTTGAGGCTGTCACAGCAGGAATCACAAGAGCGCGAGCAGCGTTTGATGACGCAGGTGAACAGCTTGCAGGAGCAAGTCGCTACCTCAGCACAGCAAGTGATGAGGTTGGCAGGGCAGCAGAAAATTCTGATAGAGCGTTACGAAGAAGTAGCGGATCTTTTGAAAGAGGAATTGGAGCGGTGAGGCAGCATAGGGGCGATGAGCTGGAACGTTTTAAACGTGAGATCAGCTTGCCGGAATACGCAGCGAGTGAGGGTTATGACTTGATCAGTAACGAATCCAGTCGCAACAGCTTCGTGATGCAGCGCGAAAGCGATAACGACAAGATTATTGTTGCCACTGGTCAGGACGGCCACGGTATCTATTTTTCAGTTCGTGACAACGCCGACAACGGTTCAATTATTGATTTTGTGCAGCGCCGAAAAGGTTTGAATCTTGGCCAGGTCCGAAAGGAGCTGAGGCCCTGGATCGGCCAGTCAGCTCCGATCAATCACAAGATCAAGAAACCAGTGCGAAGCACAGCTGACCGGCAGAAAGTGTTGCAAGTTATTGGCCGCAGTCAGCCTGCTGGTACGCATGAATACCTGGTCAGCCGTGGCATTCATTCCGAAACCCTTGCTGATCCCCGTTTCTCTAGTGTTATTCGCCGCGATCAGCGCGGTAACGCCCTGTTCCTGCATTATGACCGTGAGGGCCTGAGTGGCTATGAAATCAAGAATTACGAAGGTTTTACTGGCTTCGCGTCCGGTGGAAAGAAGTCGATTTGGTACTCAACGAACACTGGCAAGTCTGATCGACTGATAATCACTGAAACCGCAATTGATGCTTTGAGCCATGCTGAGGCCGTAGGCACATCTAAAGACGCTTATGTGAGCTTTGCAGGCAGCATGAGCCCTGATCAGTTGGATGTTCTGAAAGCGGTTTTGAGCAATGCTCACGAAGCCGGACAAACGCTGGTGATCGCGGTGGATAACGATAAATCCGGGTGTGATTTTGAAGCACAGCTTAGAGACTTGGCACCCGAAGGCATGACTATCGAGCGTGACGCTCCGAGGCTCGGTAATGACTGGAATGACACTCTGAAAGGTTACATCGAGAACCCAAAAAAATGGGCGACTGAGTGCCGTACCAGAGGTATTGACTGGCCTCGTCATGGCGGAAGTGGGGGTGGTGGAACGAAGTTGGAACCAGGGCCTGCGCCTAGATAAGAGATAACAAAAATTATAAAAGAGGGCTTCGGCCCTTTTTTTGTATTAGTTGTTGTATTATGTTGTATTTAGTATTATACTATCTACATACATTACATACAAAAAGGATTATCACTATGGCACTTACAACTGAAACCATTCATCAAGCTGCTGATCGTATTGCTGAGCGGGGCGAAAAACCTACTCAAGCCAAAGTCCGCACCGAATTGGGCGGTGGTTCTTTCACAACTATTTCAGAAGCGATGAAGATCTGGAATGAGAAACGATCAGAAGAGCATGAGCTTGCTGAAGTGCAAGTGCCGGAAGTTATTACTGAACGCCTGGAACAGCTCCAGGGCGCAATCTGGAATGCTGCCATCAATGAAGCTGAACGCCGCTTATCCACTGAACGTGAAGCTTTGAAGGTTGCTCGTGAACAGTCTGAATCCGAACTGGCTGAAGCCCAGGAAGCGGTCGAACTTCTAGAATCTGAGCAGGAAGATCTGAAGAAACAAGTTTCTGACTCTTCTGAAGAACTTCAAAAAGTCCAAGCAGAACTGGTTAATTATAAAGACCGCCTGATGAATCTTCGGTCAGATACGTCTGAGGCACTTTCGAAAAAGACAGCAGAAATTGAGTCTCTAAAAGCAACTGTTACCGAGTTGCGCAAGTCCTTGGAGAAGTCCGAGAAGCGCTCAGAGTCGCTTGAATCCAAGCTTGAGCAGAATCAAAAGGAACACCAGGAAGAAACCAAAATGATTCGGAAGGATCACAAAAGCGAGACTGATACGATCCAAGGGAATCACCGTGAAGCCCTTGCCGCCGAAACCAAAAAAGTCGAATCCCTGGAGAGCCGGAATAATAAACTGGCAACGGCTAAAGAGCACTCAGAAGCTCGATTAGAAGCCGCTCAAACTGAAATTGAGCAGCATCGGTCAGCTACGGCCAAGATGCGCGAAAAGCTGGAATTGACCCAACAGGAAGCCGCTGAACTACGCGGTGAAGTAAAGGCACTCAATAGCCAAAAGAGAAGGAATAAAGGTGATGTCTGAACGCATTTTTGAATGCCTAGGATGCAATCTGAAATTCAGCGAATTATTCTGAAGGTTTTCGGGAAACGCCCTGTGCTGACCCGCATGCAGGGCATTGTGGGGGCTGGAGGCCAGATACCTCTGCCTATCCGATTAGCCGATCTTTAAAACAATGCTTCCTGCTTAACGGTTTTTTTGTCTGCTTTTTTTTCACAGTTGCTATTTTTAATTCGGCCGGAGGCATTAACCCAGTGCTCCTTGCTAGATTCGAACCCTATAAACTGACGATTGAGAGATAGGGCGGCTGCGGCAGTGGTTCCGCTCCCCATAAACGGATCAAGAACCACCTGCCCCTCCCTCGTACTTAACTTTATAAGATATTTAATCAAATCAATTGGCTTTTGAGCTTCATGTAATCGATCTTCACTTTTTTTAAAAGCAAATTCCAAAAGGTTTGTAGGGCTTGCATTGTTAATATTGCACTCTGCAATATTCATTGCCCCAACTTCATGATTTAATATGTTATCTGTTATTGTGCCACCAATGGTATACGGTTTCACAAACCAAGCTATCGGCTCCCAAATTGGCGCAAGATTACCAAGCCTCCAACCTTCCCACTTTTCTGCTTCTTCGGTTAAACCTCGACGCTCCATGACGATACTAACGCGTTGGGCTCTATGGTGCGCCGACCCTTTCTTCCAAGCTAATGTATCTTTTAATAGAAAACCAGAATCTTCAAATGCGTTTATAACTCTATGAATCGTCCTTCGTGCTCCGAATATAAACGCAAAAGAGCCAGGTTTCATTTTCTCATAAACCAAACTAGACCATTTACGGCACCATTCCTGATATTCCAAGCCAATATTTCTATCTGCCTGTGACCAGCCGTTAATTGGCTTCCCTCTACGTTTAAATCCTGACTTTCCATGCTGGGCAGGGGAGCTTCCAAGAAGCGCAGAATTTGTATTGCCATGAAGAACATCCCAGTCGTCTAGACTAATACCATACGGAATATCAGAGAGGAGAAGATGAACGCTTTCGTTATCTAGGCTTGGAATATAATCGACACAATCGCCAAAAGTTATCTTATTAAGGAAATCTTCACTCATTTCTTACACCATTCCAAATAGGCCATTATCGCATACTGACTGTACCGCTCTTATTTTGCTGTCTATTTTGCTAGACTTTAGAATTTCTGAGATAGCCTGTTCCTTAGACATTTTCATGAGCCTTTCGCGCTCTGACGCTAAAAAGTGCAGAGATTCTTCTCTGGATATATTAACTGATTCAGCAGAAGCTATTTTTTCTTCTCGCCACAGATCTCTAATTTTTTTGTCGAAACCAAGCATTGTTCTATTCAAACATTGCCAATAGGCTGGTGCATCTTTCGATGGATTCATAGACTCAACACTTACAAATAGTTCCTTGAGTAGTTCAATTGCTTTTGACTTAGAGACCAGCTCCGCGTACTGAACAAGCACTGCAAGATGCGAATACGTCCCTACGCAAACTGATCGTGTTGCAGCCTGATGATAGATCTGACTACTTCGTGATGGAAGCTGGTAAACAGGACAAACGACAATAGCGTAGGGTTTTCCATGTTTCCAGCCATCCATAGCTTGCACTTTAAAGTCCTTTTGGTTTTTTGCTGTTCGACTCAACCTGAATGCTTTTGCATCTGCGACAAAGCTATAGTCTTCTGCGACACATTCCACGTCTGCCACATCAGCTCTGGTCTTTAGAACCAGGCTCTGCAAACCCATCGCGGAAAATGCTTCGTGGATTACCACGTCTGTATATTTGGAGTAGAGCTTTTCTTCACTTGTATCGTGCCCGTAGCTTTCGGGAATTGCCCCGCATAATCTCAGGTGGCCTAACACTGCGGTTATCCCGGTCTTTTCAATTTCAACGTTAATCTCATTTTCTACCTTATCTGCGTCCACACCAAAATTACCGCTAAGTCGACTTATTTCGTCGATCCAATAGTTTCTCTGATCAATTTGATCTTGCGTAATAACGTCGTATTTCATTTAACTTCTCATTTTATAGGTTCGTTCCGAGTAGGCGTTCCGATCATACAAAAACGCCAACAACATGCGCGGCTACAGAATGGAGGCGAAGCCGCAATGTAACAGCCGTCGCCGTGCCTGTGATTGTTAAGCCTGCGGACACTCGGGCAAGCTGAGGAGGTTATTTGGCCTCCGAACCCAGCCAGCCGCTCACCTGTTGCGCAGCAGAAAAATGATTCTGAGAACTAAAGACCGTCATTATCAAAGGCGGTACTTTTTGGCTCTTTCGATTCTGCTGCATTTAACCAGTTCTCAAGTGCTTCAATGACAATAGAACCGTTTGACCGGTCATGGATCAAAGCTGCAAATTTTAGGCGATCACGTAGCTCTTTTGGAACCCGAGAATTTAGCATGACCAGGTTATCTCTGGGTTTTGCTTTATGCTCACTAGCTCGATCTTCTGCACCTTTCACAAAATCATCATTCAGATCAAAATTTGGTTTTGTCATAAGTCCTACTCCGTATTTTCTTTACGGAGCAATGATTTCAAAACACGCTCCATTTCATCGATAGCTTTTTGGTCAGTTTTATCATCGAAAACTGTTCCACCTTGGTATTGAGTGTCGTCGTAACTGACTCTCTCAACGATCGGATATGGGCAAACTCCCAGCCCCAGCGACTCAACCACCTTTTTCGCTCCTTCGATCCTGGTCCAAAAATTTGGTAGCGCCCTAGTCATATTGAAAACCACCCGAGCAAGGAGCTGACTCTGTCCCTCACTCTCTCGCTTTTCATTGGCAGTATGGACAAGAGTCGAAACGTGCTTGAGTGTTTCGAGATCTCTCCGTGCCACCTTTGACGGGATTATTAACCTATGCGCGATCATCATACCGCTCCTTAGAGCCACGGAATCAGCGCCGCCACAATCGACTACGATATGGCCGTATGACGCTGCCAGGTCTTTTATCCCTGGCCTTATATCGCCTGTCATCTTGGTTGTTTCTACCCTCAGCGAATCAGGCTTATATTTATTCCGAGCTTGCGCCCAGGCCCAAGATGTCGCTTGTGGGTCTGCATCAATTAATATTGTTGGCTTTCCTGTCATGGAAAGCCTTACGGCTACATGCGCAGCTATCGTACTTTTGCCTACGCCTCCCTTCTCACTGCCAACCAAAACGATCATGATTCCACCTTTCTATCATTCTTTAAAACAATAATACTTGCTTTAATGCTTTAATGATAGCAAAATAACATGAAAGAAATAAAGGATGTAATCAATGCCGATCAAAATACTCGACGCATTTACACAAGAGCCACCTGAACTCGATTTTATCTGGCCTGGCTTTTTAACCGGCACCGTCGGTGCCCTGGTTGCGCCAGGTGCGACTGGTAAAAGCTATTGGGCATTAGAGGCGGCTATGGCCGTGGCCTGCACTGTTGCCGGTGGAGATCTGGTTAAACTCAATCCAGTTAAAACAGGGCCGGTGGTTTATTTCGCTGGAGAAGATCCTGAACCTGCATTGGTTCGCCGTGTTCACAGTATCGGAAAGCATCTTAATCAGGACGCAAGACAAGCCATCAGTGACAATCTGATCCTTGAGCCCATTATGGGGAAGCGACTCAATGTGATGGATCAACGGCATTTGGATCGACTCATTGAGTATTGCTCTGGCGCACGACTCATCGTGCTGGATACACTCTCGCGCATCCACCAACTCGACGAAAATTCAAACGGCGACATGGCACGACTCGTCGGTATGCTGGAGCACGTTGCAGCACGCACAGGAGCTTCAGTGCTATATCTACACCACGTCAGCAAAGGAAGTGCTAAAGATGGGCAGGGCGACCAACAACAAGCAGCTCGGGGCGCTTCTGCACTGATCGACAACGCGAGATGGTGCGGATTTGTTGCGAAAATGACCGAGCAAGAGTCTGAAAAACTGTCTAATCGATCTGGAGACAAAGCCCCAATTGGCAACGACCGGCGCGGTTTTTTCGTCCGCTTTGGCGTTTCCAAGCAGAATTACGATGCCACTCCCCTCGATCAGTGGTATGAACGACGAGAAGGTGGCGTACTGGCTCCTGTAGAGCTTGTAGAAGCGAAAAGCCGCCGAACTAGGGGGAAGGCTAAGGGTGAGTTCAATGACTGATAAAGCCCTTTCAAAAAAGCGTAGTAGCTCGATTACTCATGCGAAGCATGACCCAGCTACTGCACTGGCCTCTCTTTTCAGACCCAAAACCCCAGGACCTCGCCCTGGCGGACTCAAAATAGATGCTGAATTTGATGGGATGGAAATCAGCTTTTTAGTTTGGAGAGCCCTCGATACTCGCGATCAGTCGGTATTACTTGCAGCGATTGGCATGGCCGGGATGGACAACCAAGAATTGCATGCAGATGTAACTGGTGATCGTGGCCAGCAACTCTGGCTCGATCTAGACCCGCAAGAACATGCAGTTTTTGATCGAGCTGTGGTTTTAACCACCTCTCGTTACTCTCTGATTCAGGCCGCTGGCCTCGATGATAAGGGTCAAAATTACGGCATGCTTGAGGACTGCTTGGAACGCCTATCGATGGTTGGATCACGGGCGAAAAAACAGGGCTATGAATGGTCGATGAATTTACTTTCTTGGGCATCTGCGCCAGATGGAAAAATAAACATTGCACTTAATGGGCGATTCGCCAAAGCACTCGGTGGTCAGTATGTCCACGTTTCACTTGATGAACGCCGTAGACTCCACGCTGAAGCCGCACAGTTGGCCCATGCTTGGCTTTCTGCTTGGTGCAAGCCAGGCAATACCCAAAGCATGTCACTAGATAAATTGGCCGAAAAGGTCTGGGGAACCCCTAGCAAAAATCCCTCAACGACACGTAGTCGGCGGGATCGCATAAACAAAGGGCTCTCAGAGATCACCGAACTACACGGCTGGAACATCAAAGTAGAGGGCCGAGGCCAGAAAGCTAAAGCTACTGTTCGGAGATCCCGGATTATTAACCACTGAAATTATAAAAAAAGGGATCGTTTATGATACGAGAAATCCCTAAAGCGTTGATTTTAATGAGGCTGACTACCGACTAATCGGGGACGTTTTATAAGCAAAAAACCCCCGTTTGTCAGATTTTTTATCGTTATCAGGCAGATATATACCAGTAAGATGCTGAAATCTGACAGAAATCATTACCGACTAATTGGGGACGTTGTACCGACTAATTGGGGACGTTGTACCGACTAATTGGGGACGTTTCAAAAATATAAAATCGTGCTCCAGCCCTTGGTACAGGCCGGTTTCAGAGATCACCGGAAAAACCGTACTAGTATTTACTAATAAATACTATCGGACAGACCCCTTGAGAGGGCCTGCCCTGGTAATGAGAGGGCTATACGCAAAGTCGAAAGCCACTTCAGAAGCACACAAACCCCACAAACCGACCATTGTTTTTCCTACCGCCCAGTTGCCGCAGGTAACATCCTTGATAGAAAAAACCACGGCTTGATTCAACTCCTGATATACTGTTACTATGAAGTTAAGTATGTTAAGCTAGCCTACCCGGTAGCTACCCCTTTGGGGCATCTACCGGGGCTGGTCAAAGGAGCTTTGCTCCCTTGAATCCCACAACCCACTTCGTGGGTCCCGAGCCGGATAAACCGGCTTAAAGATGACGCGACA
>Ga0307958_1001673_pt1 | contig 9908 bp, 6 predicted proteins | sample OrgLakmetagen492_FD_201826 | JGI IMG/M metagenome (GOLD analysis project Ga0307958, IMG submission 201826) | Saline water microbial communities from Organic Lake, Antarctica - #492 | ecosystem: Environmental > Aquatic > Non-marine Saline and Alkaline > Saline | place: Antarctica: Organic Lake... | reverse complement strand
CTCCCATGGCCGCCAGCGCCTGCCGGATCACGGCGGGCGAGGGTGTCGCCGTGTCGAAGGTGTCACCCGCCAGCAGGACATGCGCCGCGCCGTGGTCCCGGGCCGCCACGGCCAGCTTGCCGATCACGCCGTGCCGCGCCTCCATCAGCCGGCCCCGGATATTGCCGTCGGGCGGCTGCGGGATGTTGGCGAATTTCCGGCCGATATGAAGATCGGAGGCGTGGATGAAGCGAAGGGGCATGGGCTGCTCCTGAAACTGTTTGTCGCGGAGGCGGAGGACCGTCGGCGCGGGACCGGGTCATGGCGGCGTCAAGACCCTTCATGGGGTGATCGGGGGCGAGATCGTCAGGCATCCAAGCCAGCACCGCATCCTCGCGCCCATCCGCCGCGGTCCCGGCATGGTCATGAGGCTGATACCCGCGCATGCCGAACTGGTAGCAGGCGACGCGGGGCAGGGGAAGGCTGTGCCTTCAGCCCTCGGGCTTGGGCGGCGGCTTGTAGGCGTCGGGATTGTCCTGCCACTTGCGCCATTCGGTATCAAAGCTTTGTTCGCCGTAAGAGACTTTCGTGTCGGGCAATTGAGGCTGGCGGAGGATATCCTCTGGCAGGATCGCGCTGGCATCGCGAAGGGCGTACTCGATGTCATTGGCCGCAGTTAAAACAGTGAAACAAATCATACCTTTGAGGCGGTTGAAGCATTTACATCATACAGAATCAATGGTCGTAAGGCCATCCAATGAGCGATAAAGATTTACGAAATTTTCGTAGCGAGTGACCGGTGGTCATGTCTGATCCGTCATAGGGCGACCAATTGACAAAGGGGTTGCCCGAAAGCCGCTCTTGCAGTTTTGCCACTTCATCCGAACATGTGCCATCCTTTATTCTATTTATATCTTGCCCGATTTTTACCCCTTCTTTACGCTGCTCATCAAGTTCCCAGTCTAGGAATGTGTCGTTGGTGCCGAAGGTAAAACCATTCTCTTTTCCTAAGTACTGAACGGATGGGATGCTTGCTGAAATCAAAGAAAGGCCCGTCAAATCGCCCATATTGATTGTCGATATAAACCCACCGGGTCGAGGTTCTGGCCTGTCTATTCTGCAATGACGCATATCTGCACCAATAAACTTGGTATCCGTACAATTTAGGTGGTTCAGCACAGATCCATCGAAACGCGCGCCTGAAAAGTCTGATCCGCGCATAAAAGCGAACTCGAATCGAGATTGAGAAAGGATAGCGCCACGAAACGAGCCGAGTGATAGATCGACGCCACGAAAATCACAACGACGTAGGTCAAGCCGGTACTCCTGACCCGCCTCAATCTCTATTTGCTCTTTCCTTCTTCGCTTAATTACATCGATTGAAATCTGAATATCGGTTCTTGGAGTAAATGGACCATACTCGTCCGTTTCCGGCTCTAATGATGGTGTTGCGGTATTCTCCCGCACATAGGCGCAGAGGATTTCCATCACCCGCACATGATCGCGGCCCTTGTCGTAGTTTGTGCTATCCTGCGCGATGCGTTCCAGCGAAAGGAGCGCGCCAATGCGAACCTCGATGTTGGGCATTGTTTTTGTAAAAGGCTGCCACTGACCGATGCTACCGATTTCCTCATGATCTTGTTTTTCAAGTTCTTCATCTTGCCATTGAATAATAGTTTTTTCGTGTGGCCAGATGGATATTTCGTAAAGCACGCCCTCCCAGACTTCATCGGTTTCCTCGTGATAACTTTGTGACCACGCGCTTCCAGTTACTTTTGATCGTGGTTCCTTAAGATAATTTTCCTTAATTTCCTCGCTGCATGAAGATTGCCTCGGCTTTCCTGTCCAGACCGTGACTGGCCTGCCGATCTGATCAACTGATTTCTCAGCGCCCAACTGTTCCACGGCCTTGTTGATCCGGTCGGTGATGTGGCCCTCCTTCTGGAAATCCACGGTGCGCTGTTTCAGCACCGTTCCCCAGACCAAGAAGGGCGCACCGAGAAGCGCGGCCAGCAGCGCGCCGGTGCCCAAAGGGGTCTGGCCTGTGAGCACGGAGGGCACACCGGAGAGCATCAGCCAGACCTGCCAGAGCGTGCCGGCGAAGAGCAGCAGCCAGAAGGGCAGGAGAAACCAGCCAAAGGCGGTGAGCAGCGCGAGTGGTGTGCGCTCGGTCCGCTGCGTTTTTTCGCTCAGGACCAGCCAGATGATCCACGACCCCACCCCGATGCCGAGCGCGGTCAGGATCACGCCAAGCCCGTGCCCTGTCATCGGCAGGGTGATCGTGACGTTGGAGTGATCCATGCAGGCCCCTTATCCGGCGATGGGCCGAGTGTGGCGGGGCAGGTGGTCAGGAGCAAGCCCCGGCACCGTTTGCATCACGACTCCGACCGCGCGCATGGTGGCGCAGTGCGTACGCAACCGGTACCGTTTATGTACAACGCGTACGCGTTTCGCTTGCCGCAGATCCGCGATCAGGGGATGATGCGGGAGTATTTCATGCCCTCGATCGAGGCCCCGACCAGCAGCCCCGCCTGACCGAAGATCACCGCCACCACCGGCGCTGTGGAGGTCGTGGTATCGGCGCGCAGGCCGGCACCCTCGTCGTTGAAGGCGTATTGAATATCGGCACCGGCGACCCAGCCGGAGCCGCGGCGGAACCGCTCAAGTGCTTCATTTGTCATGAAAAACAGCACATGCGCGTATTGCTGCGCGCCGAACTGCAGCCCGAAGCTGCCCTTGGTGGCCGAATAGTAATCGACCGAGATCTCGTCGATCTGCAACGCGCCCTGCCCATAGCCGCCGCCGACGAAAAAGCCGCCTTGCGTGACCACCGGCATGATCAGCATGCCGTTCGCCTTCTCGGCCAGATTGCGCGTGCCGGGATAGTTCTGATACATGAAATTGCGCGTCGCATTGGCCCGCGCATCGATCCGCGCACCACCATCGGTGCCCACTGCATTGCTGCACGCCGCTAGAAGTGGTGTTCCGGCCACCAGTCCAAGGGTGAATCCACGTCTTGTAAGATTGCTCATGTCACTGCCCGTTCGTTGCCTCGAGGATGCCGGTCTGATGCCGTGCTTTGCGCCTGCATCATAGGCGCACCACGCGCCGCTGTCACTAGCGAACGCACCCCCCGGCGCGTATCCGCCCGGGCGTCGGCCTCAGGACAGGTGGCGGGCGATGGCGGGGGCGAAGTAGCTCAGCACCCCGTCGCAGCCCGCGCGCTTGAAACACATGAGGCTTTCCAGCATCGCGCGCTGCTCGTCGATCCAGCCGTTCTGTGCGGCGGCCATGATCATCGCGTATTCGCCCGAGACCTGGTAGGCGAAGGTCGGCGCGCCGAAATTATCCTTTACCCTCCGACAGATATCGAGATAGGGCATGCCGGGTTTGACCATCACCATGTCCGCGCCCTCCGACAGGTCGCGCTCGATCAGGCGCAGGGCCTCGTCGGTATTGGCGGGGTTCATCTGGTAGGTCTTCTTGTCGCCTTTCAGCGCGTCGGACGCCCCGACCGCATCGCGAAACGGCCCGTAGAAGGCCGAGGCGTATTTGGCCGCGTAGGACATGATCATCACATTGTGATGGCCGCCGCCCTCGAGAGCGGCGCGGATCGCGCCGATGCGGCCATCCATCATGTCCGATGGCCCGATGATGTCGACACCCGCCTCTGCCTGCGCAAGCGCCTGTTTTACAAGGGCTTCGACGGTGGCGTCATTGACGATCTCGCCCTCCACCACGAACCCGTCATGCCCGGTATCCGAATAGGGATCGAGCGCCACGTCGGTCATCACCGCGATGTCAGGCACCGCCGCCTTGATCGCCCGGGTCGCGCGGTTCGAAAGGTTGTCGGGGTTCCATGCCTCGGCGCAATCGGCGGTGCGCTGCGCGGGCGACGTGTAGGGGAAAAGGCAGATCGCCGGGATCCCGAGATCGGCGGCCTCGCGCGCCGCCTCCACCACCCGGTCCACCGACCGGCGCAACACGCCGGGCATCGACGGCACGGGTTCCTCCACGCCGTCGCCGTCGCGCACGAAGACGGGCCAGATCAGGTCGGCGGAGGTCAGCGTGTTTTCCGCCACCAGATCGCGGATCGCAGGGGATTGGCGGGTGCGGCGCAGGCGGGTCGCGGGAAACGGGGCTTGGGTCGGGCGCATGGAAAAGCTTTCTGGAGAGATCGGATGAGGATGAGTGACATGGAAATTCGCGCATCTCAAGGGTGGGAATTGCCGCGCACCGGCGCTAAGACATGCGGCGGGATCGACGGAAAGGCCCGACCTTGAATTGGCATGACACTGTGTTCGAGCTCATCAACATGCGCTCTTTCAGCAACCTCTGGTACTGGATCGTGCTGGCCGTCGTGTGGTCCTCGGTCGGGCAGCGTGTGCTGGGGGTGCCGTGGGACATGGTGATCCGCGCGCGAAAGACTGAAGACGGCGAAGCGATGGCGGACGTCTCGGAGATGATCCGCATCAACGTGAACCGCCGGCTTCGCATGATGCACGAGTCCGGTCTGGTGCTGGCGGGGCTGGTGGCGTTCGTGCTGACCTCGCTGGTGCTGCTGGCCTTCGTCTATGCCATCGAGTTCGCACAGGCGGTGTTTTTGCTGGCGTTTCCGTTCATTCCGGTGACGGCGCTGTCGCTGCGCACGGCAGTTGCGATCCGGGACCGCGATCTAGACGGGCTGGCGCTTGTCAAAGCGGTGGAGCGTCTCAGGTTGCACATTCAATTGATCGGGATGGCGTCGATCTTCGTCACCGCGATGTGGGGCATGTATCACAACATGAGCGCCAATGTGCTGGGTTGAGGCGCGGATGCTGCGGAGCGTGACGGGGCGGGTGAGGCGATGAGCGATCACATCACGGTGGGTGGCGCGCCGGAAGGCTTCGATGCGCGACTGGTCCTTCAGGAGGTCGAGGCGCGGGCCGGGCCGGTCATTCATGTGGCGCGCGACGACAAGCGCATGGCGGCGATGGCTGCCGCCCTTGAATTCTTCGCGCCCGACATGCCGGTGATCCGCTTTCCCGGCTGGGATTGCCTGCCGTATGATCGCGTCTCGCCCAATGCCGATATCTCGGCCACCCGCATGGCGACGCTGGCCACGCTGGTGCATGGCGCGCCACAGCGCTTCGTGCTGCTGACAACGCTCAACGCCGTCACGCAGCGCGTCCCGCCGCGCGACGTGTTGCGCGAGGCGGCGTTTGCCGCCGCCAGGGGCGAGCGGATCGACGAGAAGGCGTTGCGCGATTTTCTGGTGCGGATGGGGTTTTCGCAGGCCCCGACGGTGACCGAGCCGGGCGATTACGCGCTTCGGGGCGGGATCATCGACATCTACCCCCCGGGCGAGGCGGGGCCGGTGCGGCTGGACCTCTTCGGCGATGTGCTGGACGGGATCCGGCGGTTCGATCCAGGCAGCCAACGCACGACCGATACGCTTCAAAAGATCGAGCTTGCGCCCGTCTCGGAGGTCATTCTGGATGACGAGGCGATCCGCCGGTTTCGCCAGAATTACCGGATAGAGTTCGGCGCGGCCGGCACCGACGATCCGCTCTACGAGGCGGTGAGCGCGGGGCGCAAGCATGCCGGGGTCGAGCACTGGCTGCCCTTCTTTCACGAGCGGCTGGAGCTGGTCTTCGACTACCTGCCCGGGGCCGCGATCACCCTCGATGACCGTGTGGCGCCGGCACGCGCCGCGCGGTGGGAGGGCGTCACCGACCAGTACGAGGCCCGCCAGCATGCCCTGACGCAGAAAAGCCGCGGCGACACCGTCTACAAGCCCGTCCCGCCGGGGCTGCTTTATCTTGATGAGGCGGCATGGCAAGCGGCCCTTGGCGCGCGCCGCGTGCTGCAATTCGCGGTTCTGCCGCAGGCCACCGGGCAGGGCGTGATCGACTCGGGCGGGCGCATCGGGCGCAGCTTCGCCCCCGAGCGGCAACAGGAAAACGTCAATCTCTTCAGCGTCCTGAAGGACCATGTCGAGGCGCGCATGGCCAAAGGTCCGGTCGTCATCGCCTCTTATAGCGAGGGCGCGCGCGAGCGGATCGAGGGGTTGCTGGACGACGAGGGGCTGATCGGCCCGGTCACGATCCGCAGCGCCAAGGCGCTTGGCAAACACGGGCTGCATCTGGCGGTCTGGCCGCTTGAGCAGGGCTTCGAGGGTCCGGACCTGACCGTGATCTCAGAGCAGGACGTGCTGGGCGAGCGTCTGATCCGGGGTGCCAAGCGCAGGCGGCGGGCCGAGAATTTCCTGACCGAGGCGCAGGCGCTGACCCAGGGCGATCTGGTGGTGCATGTGGATCACGGGATCGGGCGCTATCTGGGCCTTGAGGTGGTGACGGCGGCGGGCGCCGCGCATGAATGCCTCGTGCTGGAATATGCCGAAAGCTCCAAGCTGTTCCTGCCGGTCGAGAATATCGAGCTTCTGTCGAAATACGGACATGAAGACGGGCTTCTGGACCGCCTCGGCGGCGGCGCGTGGCAGGCCAAGAAGGCCCGTCTCAAGGAGCGGATCCGCGAGATGGCCGATCGCCTGATCCGGGTGGCCGCCGAGCGTGAGTTGCGCCGCGCCCCGGTGATCGAGCCCGAGCATCACGCATGGGAGGCGTTCGCGGCGCGCTTTCCCTATCAGGAGACCGACGATCAGCTGCACGCCATCGAGGATGTAGCAAACGATCTGGCGGCGGGCCGCCCGATGGACCGGCTGATCTGTGGCGATGTGGGCTTCGGCAAGACCGAGGTGGCGATGCGCGCGGCCTTTGCGGCGGCGATGTGCGGGCATCAGGTGGCGGTGATAACGCCCACCACGTTGCTTGCCCGGCAGCATTACCGCGAATTCGCCGACCGGTTTCGCGGATTTCCGATCGATGTGCGGCCCTTGTCGCGCTTCGTGTCGTCGGGAGAGGCCGCGAAAACCCGCGACGCGATGGCGCGCGGCACGGCCGATATCGTCGTCGGCACGCATGCCCTGCTGGCCAAGAGCGTGCGGTTCAAGAACCTCGGCCTGTTGGTCATCGACGAGGAGCAGCGCTTTGGCGTGACCCACAAGGAGCGGCTGAAGCAGATGCGATCAGACGTGCATGTGCTGACCCTGACCGCGACGCCGATCCCGCGCACGCTGCAACTGTCGTTGTCGGGGGTCAGGGATCTGTCGATCATCGGCACCCCGCCTGTCGACCGTCTGTCGATCCGCACCTATATCAGCGAGTTCGACACCGTCACCGTGCGCGAGGCGCTGCTGCGCGAGCATTACCGTGGCGGGCAGTCGTTCTTTGTCGTGCCGCGCATCAAGGACCTGCCGGAGATCGAGGATTTTCTGGCAAATCAGGTGCCAGAGGTGTCTTTTGTCGTGGCGCATGGGCAACTGGCGGCGACCGATCTCGACGACCGGATGAACGCCTTTTACGATGGCAAGTACGACGTGCTGCTGGCCACGACCATCGTGGAATCCGGCCTCGACATTCCGACGGCCAACACGATGATCATCCACCGCGCCGACATGTTCGGGCTGAGCCAGCTTTACCAGATCCGTGGTCGCGTGGGCCGCGCCAAGACCCGCGCCTATGCCTATCTGACGACCAAACCGCGCGTGCCGCTGACCCCCGGCGCGGAAAAGCGCCTGCGCGTGCTGGGCAGTCTGGATACGCTCGGGGCCGGGTTCACGCTGGCGTCGCAGGATCTGGACATTCGCGGCGCGGGCAACCTTCTGGGCGAGGAACAGTCCGGCCAGATGCGCGATGTCGGGTTCGAGTTGTACCAGTCCATGCTGGAAGAGGCGATCGCCAAGATCCGCTCGGGCGAGACGGACGGGATCGCCGAGACGGGCGAGCAATGGGCGCCGCAGATCAATCTGGGCGTGCCGGTGCTGATCCCCGAGGATTACGTGCCCGATCTCGACGTGCGTCTGGGGCTGTACCGGCGGTTGAGCGGGCTGGAAACCAAGGTCGAGATGGAGGGCTTTGCCGCGGAACTGATCGACCGCTTCGGCAAACTGCCGCGAGAGGTCAACATGCTGATGCTGGTGGTGCGCATCAAGGCGATGTGCAAGCGCGCCGGCATAGCCAAGCTCGACGGTGGGCCGAAGGGGGCGACAATCCAGTTCCACAACGACAAGTTCGCCTCGCCGCAGGGTCTGGTGGAATTCATCGAGGCACAGAGGGACCTCGCGAAACTGCGCGACAACAAGCTCGTGGTCCGCCGCGACTGGAAGGTCGAGGCGGACCGCATCAAGGGCGCCTTCGCGATTGCCCGCGACCTTGCTGAAAAGGTCGTCGGCAAGAAAAAGCAGACCACCGGTAGCGCGGGTTGAGAGGCCGGGTTTCGGGTAGTTTTACCAAGAAGAAACAGGGACGCACCGCCAGAATGGCAGACATGTGACGGAGGAGAGGCGTCTCGGGTGTGCCGTGTCTTGCGGAACCCGGCGCATTGCATCCGGCACGGTGCGGGCCCGGTGTCGAAATATGGACTAATGGCGCGCGGGAGACTAGGTCCTCGGAAGGTGCGGTCGGTATTCGATTCGCACAGCGCCAAACCGACGCCTTTGCGGGGGCGGCAGACCAATCAACGCCTCTGGAGCGAAGCCATGAAGACGAACGTTACCCACGAAGGGCTTTACGGACTGGATCGCTGGGGGCAGGGGTACTTCGACGTTCTGGAAAACGGCGACTTCGCCCTGAAGAATCCGCTGTCGCCAGAGGCCCCCGCGGTCAGCCTGCCGGAGATCATCCGCGATCTGGAGAAGCGCGGCATCCAGACGCCGATGATCCTGCGGGTCAGCTCCTATCTGGAACGCGCCATCCAGCAGATCAATCTTGGTTTTCGCGACGCCATCGCGCGCACCGGCTATGGCGGCACCTATCGTGGTGTCTTTCCGATCAAGGTGAACCAGCAGGCACAGGTGGTGGACCGGATCGTGGAATACGGCCGGTCCTATGATTTCGGTCTCGAGGCGGGATCCAAGCCCGAACTGGTGATCGCACTGGCGCACAAGCTGCCAAAGGACGCGCTGATCGTGTGCAACGGCGTGAAGGACACGGAATTCGTCGGGTTGGCGATCCAGTCGTGCAAGCTGGGTTTCAACACGGTGATCGTGCTGGAAAGCGTGATGGAAGTGGACACCGTGATCGAGACGAGCCGCGCGCTTGGCATCGAGCCGATGCTGGGCGTCCGGGTGAAGCTGAGCAACCAGATCGGCGGCAACTGGGCGGCGAGCTCGGGCGATCGGTCGACCTTCGGGATGAACACCGCCCAACTGGTCGAGGTGATCGACAAGCTGAAGGATGCGGGTCTGTTGCACTGTCTGATGCTGCAGCACTCGCATCTGGGCAGCCAGGTGCCCGACGTCAACGACGTGCGCCGCTCGGTCGGCGAGGCGTGCCGCTATTTCGCCGAATTGAAGGCCGAGGGCGCGCCGCTCACGCATCTGGATCTGGGGGGCGGTCTCGGTTTCGATTACACCGGCGAAAAAAAGGCCTCGGCCAATTCGATCAATTACGGTGTCGAGGAATATTGCGCCAATATCGTCGAGACGGTGGGCTACGCCATGGACGAGGCCGGGATCGATCACCCCACCCTTGTCACCGAAAGCGGGCGCGCGGCGGTGGCAAGCTCGTCGATGCTGATCTTCAACGTGCTGGAGGCGACGCTGTTCGACGCAAGCGAGGCACCGGGTGCCGAACCCGACGACTTTCACTACGTCAGCGACCTGATCGCCGTCGGCGACTACCTGTCGCCCGACCGACTGCGCGAATGCCTCAACGACGCCAGCTTTTATCGCAACGAGATGCGGGCGCTGTTCCGGCGCGGTCGGGTCGGGATCCGGCAGATGGCCCGGACCGAGAAGATCTATCAATACCTCATGGCACGGATCAAGGCACTGGCCGCCAGCGACGCGCGTGGCAGCGACATCGAGGACGAGCTGGACAAGCTCGCCG
>Ga0307958_1001661_pt1 | contig 9946 bp, 6 predicted proteins | sample OrgLakmetagen492_FD_201826 | JGI IMG/M metagenome (GOLD analysis project Ga0307958, IMG submission 201826) | Saline water microbial communities from Organic Lake, Antarctica - #492 | ecosystem: Environmental > Aquatic > Non-marine Saline and Alkaline > Saline | place: Antarctica: Organic Lake... | reverse complement strand
TACCATTGCCAAGCACTATTCAAGCCTTGTACTTGTGGAAAGGTCAAAAAGAAATGATTGTTTTCTGAATACAGTTTTTCTAACCATCCAATACTAGGAGATCGCTTTGCCACTATTTTTTGATCTATAATTTCCAATAAAATGAGATTAGAAAGTCTAAAGTACTCTGCGCGATAGGCATGCTGCTCTTTGAAGGATTTGTTAGGTAGTTTACGCTTCAGATAATTATGCAATTCCTTAAGAAGGGATATGCCGTCATTATAAAACTCAGTGATAAGTATGGATTCACCTTGTACTAAGTTCTCGATCGTAGACCTGACATTACTTTCACGTTGAAACGACTTCTGTTCTTCACTAATCGCTATCGGTTGTGGCTTATTTATTTCTAGTTCAGCACTCATAGGTTGGTTTACGTTTTTTTAAAAATAAGTATTCGTTCTGCTTAATTCCGCAATTTATAGATAATAATTTAAAACTTTTTTAGAACTCAATCAATTGCATCTAAACACAAAGTCTCTATTTTTGAACGGATTTTTAATCTTCCACCCTATGGCTTTAAACAAATGCTCAGTTATTTTTTTAAGTTTACTATTTGTATCCACCATAAGCCTTGCTCAAGTTAAGATTAGCTCTTGGAACATTCGACATTTAGGAAACTCTAAATCCAAAAGTGAAATTGAATTTATGGCAGAAACCTTGCGGGATTATGATGCTGTTGCCATTCAAGAAGTAGTCGCTGGAAATGGTGGTGCGCAGGCGGTGGCCAAACTAGCCGATGAACTCAACAGAAAAGGCTCACCTTGGGATTATGTGGTGAGTAACCCCACTCAAGGTGGAACTTATAGCTCGGAGCGGTATGCATTTCTTTGGAAAACCAACCGATTGAAAGTTGATAGAAAAGCGTGGTTAGACCTAGATTGTATCGAGGAGTTTGAGCGGGAACCTTATTTTATAAGATTCAAATTTGAAAATCAAGATTTCACGCTTGTGAATATTCACGCTGTTCCAAAATCTAAACAACCAGAGCGAGAATTAAAATATTTAAAGCTTTACCCCGAGCTTTATCCCGATGAGCACTTTATATTCTTAGGAGATTTTAATTTACCAGAAAGCCATAGTGTCTTTAATCCTTTAAAGTCTAATGGCTTTATTTCTGCACTGGTGAATCAAAAAACCAGTCTAAAAATGAAATGTAAAGCTGGAATTTGTCTGGCTTCAGAATATGACAATTTCTTTATAGACTCTAAAGCTTTTAAGATTCTAAAAACAGGCGTCGATTTGTTTTATGAAACATTCTCGGACTTAAAATCGGCTAGAATGATTTCAGATCATATCCCCATTTGGGTTGAATTTGATTTCAACTCAAATTAGTAATCGGTCACCGTCCCCCAATTTTCTCCACTTTTAATTCGGTAAAGTTGCATTTCTGAAATCCCAAACTGTTTAGCAATCATTTTCATACGAGTGCGACGGTTAGGGTCATGGATCTTGCGTTTAATAAGTCTTACCTTAGCTTCGGTGAGTTTGGAGTACGTCCGCTTTTTAGGTCTATTGAGATACTCTGGGTTAGTAAATTGGTGGTTTTCTTTCTCCTTTTTGGTTGCCCACTTTAAGTTTTCGACCTTATTATCTTTTTTGTCATAATTGAGATGAATGACATAGATCCCGTCACCTTGTTCCAGAAAATGTTGTGCAACCAACTTATGAACGTAACGACTGGTTGACTTTCCGTTCGCTTTTTGTTTCAGGGGAATGGTTTGGTACCCATTAATAAAAAACTCTTTGACCAACACCTCTCTAAAAGATTGGCATTTTATAAGCCTTCCATAGTTGGAAACCTTATACTTTTCGGTATCCGCAATCTTTTCGTCGAAGACCACGGGCTTCCATTGCTCGTTCCAGTAATTTCGAATCATTTTCTCTTTATTTTGAAATAAATCAATACTTAGGATGAGGAATTGATTTTCAAAAATAGATTTGAGTATGATGCAATTTAATCTATTCTTTTAAAATACTACTGATAAATTTACTTTTTAAAAAAAACCCATTCAAATGTTAAAAATTATAACAAAAGCAATAATTATTAACTTAAAGTTATATTAAAAACATAGATTGGTTTAACAAACTAAATAATTGATATGAAAAAATTTAAACAAAAAGCGCTGAGCTTTCTTGTGTTTTTTGCCTTTCTACCTGGATTGGTATTAGCACAAGAAACACTTACAGGAAAAACAATTGAAAAATCCACAGGTAACATTATACCATTTGTTAACGTGGTGGAAAAAGGAACCTCCAACGGGACGACAAGTAACATGAATGGTGAATTTTCTTTATCTGTGGAAAAGTTGCCCACAACTTTAAGATTCACCTATCTAGGATATGAGTCTCAAGAAATAAATGTCAGCACTTCTTCACCACTTACGGTTTCGTTTATTGAATCTGCTGCAGCTTTGGAGGAAGTGGTCATTACAGGTTTAGCGACTTCCGTAAAACGATCTAATGCTGCAAATGCGGTTTCTTCTATCTCTTCTCAGGAATTGGTAGGCAGGGCTTCTCAACCTACTTTGGATGGAGCTTTAGCTGGTAAATTTGCGGGAGCTTTGGTCACAAGAAATTCTGGTGCTCCTGGCGGTGGTATTTCTGTAAAACTTAGGGGAATTACATCGGTCTTTGGAAATTCTCAGCCTCTTTATATTGTAGATGGTGTTTATATCGACAACAGTAGTGTTTCTGGAGCAGGACTTAATTTTGTTTCTCGAGCAGCTGCTGGTGGAAGTTCATCTTCTCAAGATAACCCTTCCAATAGAATTGCAGACTTGGAGGCCAATGATATTGAGCGGGTAGAAATACTGAAAGGAGCTTCAGCGGGAGCCATTTATGGTGCGCGTGCTGCTGCTGGGGTAATTATAATTACAACCAAACGCGGAAAAGCAGGCGATACTAAAGTTTCCGTTCAACAAGAATTAGGATTTAACTCTATTATAAACTTCAGAGGCCAAAGGAATTATACCCGGGAAATTGCAGAGAATGGATTTGGAGAAGGGCAAGGAGACCTGTTTGCTCAAGCTCAACAAAATGGAAACCTAGTTGATTATGAAAAGGAAGTTTTTGGAGAAGAAGGCTTTATAAGTAATACCTATGCCAGCATTTCTGGAGGATCGGACAACACGACTCTTTATGGATCGTTCTCCAACCGAGAAGAAAATGGAATCGTAGAAAATACAGGCTACAATAAAAAGTCTGCTAGACTGAATGTCGTTCACAACTTTTTTGATGATAAAATGAAATTATTTATAGGGGCTAATTATATAGATTCTAGCTCGGATAGAGGATTTTTTAATAACGACAATTCTGGATCTACGATTGGAGTTACACTTACATCCCTTCCACCTTGGGCACAACTTTCCCCAAATGAAAACGGAGTCTATCCCTTCAACCCCTACGGAGGGTCTAATCCACTTCAAACTATAGCCTTGATCACTAACCGCGAAAATGTAAATAGATTTATTTTGGGGAGTACCTTAGATTATGACGTTTACCAAGGCGAAAACTCAAGTCTAAAAGCACAGTTTAGATTTGGACTTGATTTTTATCAATTGCAGACAAGAGCTTTATTTCCGAAAGAGCTCCAATTTATGGATCCTGCAAACGGGGGCCTTAACGGAGTAAGTGCTTTAGGAAATACTAAAAACAGGAATAACAACTATTCTGCCTTTTTAGTCCACACTTATTTTACTGACGACAATATCACCTTCACTTCTCAAGGTGGTATAACCAGAGAAAGTTTTTCTATAAACACAGTCAATAGTGTGGCTTCAGACCTCATTGGTTCTGAAACAAATTTGGACCAGGCTGGGAATATAAATGTAAATCAATTCCGAAGAGATCAAGATGACTCAGGCTTCTTCGTTCAAGAAGAAGTGAATTACCAAGATAAGCTTATAGGAACCATTGGTGTAAGAGCAGATAAATCTTCAAACTTTGGAGATGCGAACACTCTATTTTACTATCCAAAAGCGTCACTAGCGGTGAATCTTCATAATTTTGATTTTTGGAAAAGCGATTTCCTTACAGATTTCAAACCAAGAATTGCTTATGGTGAAGCTGGGAATTTTGCACCGTTTGGGGCTTTGTTCACTACTTTAGTAGGAAATTCAATAGGAGGACTTCCTGGTATTGGAGTTCCAGCGACTTTAGGGGATGCCACAATTGATCCTGAACGCCAAAAAGAATTGGAATTTGGATTTGATGCTGGTCTTTTAGATAATCGGGTCAGATTACAAGCTTCTTATTATATCAAAGAAGTTGATGATTTAATTCTTCAAGCTCAAAATGAACCCTCTTCAGGATTTACACAGCGATTTTCAAACGCTGGTAGCTTAAGAAATAAAGGACTAGAACTCACCCTAGACGCTGATGTGTTACGAGATGGTGATTTCAAATGGAGTACTAATGTTATTTTCTTTAGAAACAGATCTGAAGTCACCAGACTTGATGTTGATCCTTTCGATTTAGGTGGTTTTGGTACCGGCTTAGGAACTTTTAGAGTTCAGGAAGGTAGAAGTGTTACTCAAATTGTTGGAAATAATGCCGAAGGCAATGTGATAAAATTGGGAGATGCAGAGCCAGACTTTCAAATGACATTTACTAATAATTTCAGTTATAGAAACTTTGACCTTTCCTTTCTATGGCATTGGAAAGAAGGCGGAGACAACATTAACTTAACGACTTTGCTAACCGACCTCGGACAAACTTCTAATGATTATGATGATTTTAGTTTAGACCCAAGTGGACAATTGAGTAATGGTAATTTTAGAATAAATTCCTTAGGTAACGGTATTGCAGCTCCTTTTGTAGAAGATGCTTCTTACCTGAGATTAAGAGAAATAGCTCTAAGTTATACTGTTCCGGATAAGGTAGTGCAAAGTCTTTTTAAAGGCTATGTTTCCAATATCAAGATGGGATTGACGGGATTGAACTTAGTCAACTTCTTTGATTACAATAGTTATGATCCTGAAGTCTCCAATTTTGGCTCAAACGGATTATCAACAGGAGTAGAGGTCACACCATACCCAACATCAAAACAATATTTATTTAGAATAAAAATGGACTTTTAATCAAAAAAATATAGACTTATGAAATTAATACATAAAATCTTATTCTTATCTGTAATTTGCCTTATGACTTTGTCATGTGAGCTGGAAGATGGAGAAAATCTAAATGGGCCTACTGCTGAATCCATACAGGACGGTATTACCCGTGGTGAACTAGAACAAGCCATTACAGGTGTGCTTTCGGATATGCGATTGAGAATTGACACCCAAGTCGACGGCCAATCTTTGGCTGGACGAGAATATTACAGATTTCAAAGTTCAGACCCTCGTTGGTCTTCAGATGTGATGACTGGAAATTTAGACAACAATACGTTTTACACCACAACTCCTTACAGTGCTAGATACACTGTGATTAAGAATGCTAATTTGATAATAGAAGGTATAGGAAATAGTGAAGGGATTTTTACCGAGGCCGAAAAAAGCCTTTCTGAAGGCTTCCTGAATACTATTAAAGCCCACGAACTTTTGATGGTACTTAACCAGCAATATCAAAATGGAATTCGAGTTGACGTGTCTGATCCGAATAATTTGGGCCCTTTTTTAGGTTATGATGAAGCTATTGCTTTTATTTCTACTCTTCTAGGAGAAGCTGCAACGCAGTTGCAAAATGGTGGAGACGAATTTCCTTTTTCTCTACCTGAGGGTTTTACTATTGCTGCAACTCCTGCAGACTTTTTTCAATTCAACAAAGCTATTCATGCTAGAGTTGAGGTCTATAGAGGAAACTATACAGATGCTGAATCCCTATTGGAAGACTCCTTTATGGATTTAAATGGAGATCTTAGTGAAAGTATTTATTTTACATTTTCACAATCCGGACTAGATTTTCCTAATCCATTGTTTTTTAGTGTTAATCAAACAGTAGCCAATGCCAGAATTGCACATCCTTCATTTATTGAAGACACGTTAACGGGCGATAGCAGAATTAGTAAAGTAGTGAGAAGAGAGGAAGTCTTAACTCAATCAGATTTAAGCGGTATTTACAATGTTTTCGTTTATGACAATATTGTAGATAATGTAGATATTATTAGAAATGAAGAACTTATTCTTCTTTATGCTGAAGCTTTACATATTTCAAATCCAAGTGAGGCTATCAATGCTATTAATATTGTAAGAAACGCAGCAGAGCTTGATGATTATACAGGAGGGGATTCTCCAGCTGAACTCGTTGATGAAATTTTATTGCAACGGCGATATTCTCTTTTTGCTGAAGGTGGACACAGGTGGATAGATATGAGACGTTTTAACAGGCTTGATCAACTTCCAAATGACAGACCAGGTGACAATGTTTTCGTTCAGTTCCCAACTCCTGCTGCAGAAAACAGGTAGAAATCATATAGACAAATTATATTTAAAAGCGCTGTGTTTAAAAACACAGCGCTTTATTTTTTTAAAACGCACTTAAGAGTTTAAATCCCAGTTCGTCTATACGTGAGGCATTAGGATGAAATGCAGACACATTAGTTAAGACAATAACAGCCTTTTGAATTTCAGGAATAACGAAAACAGAAGCAGAATAACCGCCGGTCCCACCATTATGCCAATATAAATCATGGCCTTGCTCATCTTGCAAAATATGCCATCCCAAGCCAATCCTTAAATTTGCATTGACCAAAAAAGTAGGTAAGGTCGTTAATGAAAACGCAGTTTCCGTATCCTCAAAATGGGCCTTAACAAATTTTGAGAGGTCAGCGGTAGAAGATAATACTCCACCAGCACCAGCAAGTACTCCCATGTCCCAGACGGGTGTAGGATTTCCATCTTGATCCAAGCCTTGAACCAAATTTGACTCAACAAGATTGCTGTCTAGTGTAGAATTTTTCATCCCTAGGGGCTGAAATATTTTTTCTGAAAGTAAGTCGTCAAAGGTTTTATCTGTAGCATTTTCTAAAACATTCGCCAGAATGCCAGCCCCCAAATTTGAATATTGATAGCTAGGCTCTGTGGTATTTTGTAGTTCCATTTCTGTGGTTAAGTAAAACTCCAGATCTGCTTCGGTATAATTAAGGTAAGGATTTTTAGGGTCTGCTAAAGCTAAGTTCAAGTTAGAAGGAAGCCTTGGTAAGCCAGAGGTGTGGTTGGAAAGTCTTTCTAACGTAATTGAGGTATTGGCAAGTGGAAAGCTAAAAAACTGCTGAAGCGAATCTGTTAATTTCAATGTCTTATCAACAACAAGACTTGCCAAAAGTGTAGAGGTGAAAACTTTGGTCACCGATCCAATCTGAAAAACCGATGCACTGTTATCTAATTTATTTATTGTGTCAGAGAATTTTACTTGCCCGTAATAGTAAGTGTCCTCGTGGTCAATTAATGCTACAGAAAATTGAGTTTGAGATGGGAATTCAGTTAAGTAATTTTTTAAAGTTTGACGAATCTTTTCATCAAGACTTTGAGCGTATGAACTGAGGCCAAGCATCATCACCAAAGTGGTTAAAAAATATAATTTCATCCTTCTTAAGTTTAAATGAAAACTATGTGTTTCAAAAGAAAAAAAGAGTTTGAGATGGATTAAACAAACTGGTAGTCTGAAAACTTATCTTCAACCTCATCAAAAGTAGCAAATACATCTTCCGAGTGATCGGAAGTTACCATTTTCATCCTGTAATCTTTAAAATGAGGAATCCCCTTAAAGTAATTGGTGTAATGTCGTCGAGTTTCAAAAACACCTAGCTTCTCCCCTTTCCAATCGATGGCCATTTGGAGATGACGTCTGGCAATATCAACGCGTTCTACCAAAGAAGGCGGTTCGCAATGCGTTCCAGTTTCAAAATAGTGTTTTACCGCTTTGAAAAACCAAGGCGATCCTATGCTTGCCCGACCAATCATTGCCCCATCGAGTCCATATTCATCTCGCATAAGTACTGCTTTTTCTGGACTATCCACGTCCCCGTTTCCAAAGACAGGAATATGCATCCGCGGGTTGTTCTTGACTTCTGCAATAGGTTTCCAATCTGCTTCTCCCTTATACATTTGAGCTCTTGTACGCCCATGAATTGAAATGGCTTTACAACCTACATCTTGAAGCCGCTCTGCAACTTCATAGATTTTAATAGAATCATGATCCCAGCCTAATCGGGTCTTAACAGTTATAGGGAGATGAGTATGTTTCACCATTTCTTCGGTGAGCTTCACCATAAGATCTACATCTTTCAAAATGCCTGCTCCTGCTCCTTTTGAAACCACTTTTTTAACTGGACACCCAAAATTGATATCTATAACATCTGGCTTCGTCTTTTCAACAATTTCCACAGACCTCAACATCGAATCGAGATTTGCGCCAAAAATCTGAATACCAACTGGGCGTTCTTTTTCGTAAATGTCAAGCTTTTGAAGGCTTTTGGCAGCATCGCGAATCAATCCTTCAGAAGAAACAAATTCAGTATACACCATGTCCGCACCGTATTCCTTACAAAGCGCTCTAAAGGGAGGATCGCTTACGTCCTCCATGGGTGCGAGAAGTAATGGAAATTCTCCGAGGTCTATGTTATCTATCTTAGCCAAAATTTTTTATTGCAAAAATACAGAATTATAAACAATTCCCATAAAGCTTTTAACAGAGAGAAATATAAGCCTCTCAAGCCAAACAATTCCTTTATATTTGCGGAGATAAATTCAAATGCTTTTTAAGCATTTGTACAGGACAAACGGACTATGAAGAATATTCGAAATTTTTGCATAATAGCTCATATAGACCACGGAAAAAGCACCTTAGCCGATCGTTTATTAGATTTTACGAAATCTGTGACAGAACGTGAACGAAAGGAGCAACTTCTAGACAGTATGGATTTGGAGCGTGAACGTGGAATTACCATAAAAAGCCACGCCATCCAAATGGTCTATAATTATAAAGGTGAAGAATTTGTCTTCAATCTTATCGATACGCCAGGACATGTGGATTTTTCTTACGAAGTATCTCGATCTATAGCAGCTTGCGAAGGAGCTTTACTCATCGTAGATGCCGCACAAAGCATTCAAGCGCAAACGATTTCAAATTTATATCTAGCTTTAGAAAATGATTTAGAGATTATTCCAGTCCTCAATAAAGTAGATTTGCTTAGTGCTAGCCCAGATGAGGTCACCGATGACATTGTAGATTTAATCGGTTGTAATCGAGAAGATGTCATTAGAGCAAGTGCAAAAAACGGCACTGGTATAGAAGAAATATTAAATGCTATTGTAGAGCGTATTCCTTCTCCAAAAGGGGATCCTGAAGCTCCGTTAAGAGCTTTGGTTTTCGATTCTGTTTATAATCCTTTCCGTGGGATTGAAACTTACTTTAGAGTTTTTGATGGAAGCATTAAAAAGGGTCAACATATTAAATTTGTCGCGACTGGTAAAAATTATTTTGCAGATGAAGTGGGGACTTTAAAACTGGTTCAATTTCCCAAAAAAGAGATCAAATCTGGAGATGTGGGCTACCTGATTACGGGGATTAAAAATGCAAAAGAAGTAAAAGTTGGAGATACCATTACCGACGCTGAAAATCCTACCAAAAATACAGTTGCTGGTTTTGAAGAGGTGAAACCCATGGTTTTTGCAGGGATCTATCCTGTCGAGACTGATGAATACGAAGAGTTGAGATCTGCAATGGAAAAACTTCAGCTAAACGATGCTTCGCTGGTTTTTGCACCAGAGAGTTCAGCAGCTTTAGGTTTTGGCTTTAGATGTGGTTTTTTAGGAATGCTTCACTTGGAAATTATTCAAGAACGTCTAGAACGTGAGTTTGACATGGTTGTTATTACAACTGTCCCTAACGTATCTTATAACGCTTTCACCTTAAAAGATAAGGACAAAGCTATTGTCGTTAGCAATCCAACCGATTTACCAGAACC
>Ga0307958_1001651_pt1 | contig 9991 bp, 7 predicted proteins | sample OrgLakmetagen492_FD_201826 | JGI IMG/M metagenome (GOLD analysis project Ga0307958, IMG submission 201826) | Saline water microbial communities from Organic Lake, Antarctica - #492 | ecosystem: Environmental > Aquatic > Non-marine Saline and Alkaline > Saline | place: Antarctica: Organic Lake... | reverse complement strand
CGGTGTTATTCGCCTTATGCTGGAAAGACATAATGGTAGGTTGTTTTGGTGGGTTATTCGAAACAAACGGAATCGACCATTTTGACACAGTCATATTATTGCCCCAAAGACGAAACTTTATAACTGCCCCAGGATTAATTGTATAATTAGATTGACTCATATCATCTGTAGGAACTGGTACGGTGTATGTATTAGTAACGGGATCTTCTGTATTTGAAATAATACCGTCACGAAATACAAAACCATTCTTTGGAAGTCTAGAGGAACCGGAATAATAAGTAATTAAATATTCGAACTGAAATATTTCCGATATACTAGTACCCCCCGTGCTAATTTTATAGTTAGAAATGCCCACGTCTTCACCGGTATTAACCGCCGAGACACTTGTAACAGAAGGTTGTACGTTGTTCAAATTGGTTCCACTCATTATATATATATAATAGATAATAATATAACTCCTAAATTTAAAATATAACACACATACAATTATATATATTAATGTATTGGTTTTAACCTGTTTAATTTACCGTATGTTATTATGAATTACGGTAAATTAATATAATAGTATATAATCTTTAAATTATATATACCATCATATTAATTTACCGTAAATGAGATACCGGTAGGATAATGAGATACCGGTAGGATAATGAGATACCGGTAGGATAATGAGATGCCTGTATAGCGTAATAAAAAGAAAAATTAGAATAGGAGAATAATAAATATGTTTAGTGTATGATTTAATGGCTGCTTAGTTCTTGCGTGTCTTCTGGTTCCACTCCAATCCTAGAGCATCCGTACAATTCGCGACAAATCATTCGCGAGCGTTGTCGGCACTTGAACTGGCATCCTAAATGTGTTTGTTGTATAGGATAATATTCGTGCAAAACTCCAAGCTGTGTGGGGCGTTTTTTCTTGTGTCGTTCGCAGCATGTGCATGCAATAAGTCGTTCAAATTCGGTAACGCGTGGGTCGATCATAGTAGTTCGTGGATTGTAAGCGGTTAATACCTAATATGCGGTAGTGTAAAAGTATTTCAATTTTTTGAATTATTCCATTATTCCTTAAAACGTATATTGTGTGTGTTTTATCAAATACAAATACTAATACGCAATAAATTGAAGTAAAAGTCGTGTAAAATAGGGAAGCATTATGAAACGATGGAAGAATACTTAAAACGAAACGAATTATCTCTCAAAGAATATCAACAAAAAGGGATTTTATGGTGCAAAGAGTTGGAGAAGAATGGTGTATTGTTAAATGGTGTGTGTGTGCGTTCAGGTATACTAGCAGATGAGATGGGTCTAGGGAAAACCATCCAAATGATTGGAACTATGCTGGATAATTTTAAATTACATACGTTAATTGTTTTACCTAAAGTGTTATTAGAGCAATGGAGAAATATAATTTATACTACATTAGGTCACAAACCGTTGATATATCACGGTGCAACTGCAAAGGGTGTATCGTTGTGTAATGCTCCGATTGTGCTTACTACATATGGTATGCTTTCTTATACAAAAGAGAAATATATAAAAGGCAACCCTGTAAAGTATAATGTATTGCATGAGGTTGTATGGGATAGAATTATATTTGACGAAGCACATCACTTGCGGAACCGTAATACGCATAATCATAAAGCAGCGGTTCACATAAAAGCGGTGCACAAGTGGTTAGTGACAGGAACACCTATACAAAATGGCATTACCGATTTGTATGGATTATGTGCAGTATTAGGAATCTCTCAATCCTATTTCACCAAACAAGATGATATGAATACTATTATCTCCAACCTAATATTAAAACGAACAAAAAGTCAAGTTGGAATTGAAATGCCTATTCTAACTCATAATCTTATCACTGTAAAATGGGAACATAAGAAAGAGAGAGAAATAGCTGCCGGTATTCACGAGCAACTTCATTTTAATAAACAATCAGACATATTGGAAGTGGATACCAGCACGAATATGCATCCATTTGCAGTAATGCATCGTGCAAAACAATCGTGTATTACTATGAAGATGATGCCGTCTATAAGTGAAGTAGGGTATCAAAGCAAATTAAACAAGGTTATTCATATGATAGAAGATAGAAAAGAGAACGGAAATGCAAAACTAGTATTTTGCTTTTATCATGTTGAAATGGATATTCTAGTAAGTTCTCTTTCGGACAAGGGGATGCGTGTGGCAAAGTTTGATGGGAGCACCCGACAATCTTTACGAACGAAGTTGTTGTCTGAGGAGTTGGATGTTCTAGTGCTACAAATTAAAACTGGATGTGAGGGTCTTAATTTGCAACGGTTTAATGAGGTCTACTTTGTCTCTCCACAATGGAACCCTGCTGTGGAAGACCAAGCCGTCGCCCGCAGTCATCGTATCGGACAAGATAAACGTGTGGAAGTATTTAGTTTTGACATGGAAGCGTTTGATGACGATGATATAAAAAATGACACGATGGATACATATATTCACCACACACAGCAATACAAACGCGGACTATATTTGAGTTAATTCTATTTATTATTTATTACTACTTCACCCTGTAAAAAAGTTATTTTTTTTGTGTGTATAAAATTATTCTATCAGGATGAATGAGTTACCTTTTGAAACGGATGCTTAAATATCGTCTTCTTCTTCTTGTGCTGATAGGGCTACTAGGTCACTTGGTTCTGCTGTTGCAGCGTGAGTGCTTGCGTAACGTTGGAGGAACTGGTCGCCAGGATCAGGAGCAGGACATGCAATTACGCCAAATCCAGAAATGCCACCATCAACGGGTACGTCTCCGGACCCAGATGTATTGCGACCACAATGCTTCCACATGTATTCGTATCCTGGTGGCGTGTGACCGAAATGGTGACCGTGTGTTCGGAAGTACTGCTCTGGGTCTGCACATGAACGGCGGAGGGGGTAATGAACCGGTTCTAGAATTGGGATGTCCTCGTCGTCTCCCGCGAATAATTCTGCTGTTGTCGCCCACGTGGTTGTTGCTGCCGTTGTTGCTGCGGTAATAGAGTGGTTGTTCTGATTTAGTGTCGGCATATCGCTGAGCAATGGCAAGATCGTGGGAGTGAGTGTGGTTTCTCCGATCTCTTCGTCTTCGTAGTCTTCCTCCAGGGCTCCATCGTGTTCCAGTTCATTCGTCGTGTTCATCTGGTTGGTAAGAGTTTGAACTTTGAGTTGCGAGTTTGTAAGCGGTTAACAACTATTACACCAGAGAAGAAAAGTATTTCAATTTTTTAAGTTTTACACTAGAATTAGGAATAAAACTAAATTATGAACTTATTTATTAGACGCACCCTGTAAAAAAATTATTTTTTTTATTGAATTATTCTATTCTAATCAAAACAATCTAACATTTACCTTTCGTCTAATACTTACCTTTTGCGGATTGAAATTAATCGGTTGCTTCAAGATCCTCCTCCTCTGCGGGCTCCTCCTCTGCGGGCTCCTCCTCTGCGGGCTCCTCCTCTGCGGGCTCCTCCTCTGCGGGCTCCTCCTCTGCGGGCTCCTCCTCTGCGGGCTCTGTAGACATCCGCGTCATCAAAGGGAGTTTGTCTAACGAGAGAGTCACTTCGGGGGTGTCTTCGTCCATCGAGCTGTCGTCCTCGTCGTCTTTTCCGTTGACCAACAAGTAGGTATCCGCGTCAGCAACAGATCGTTCCAATTTCGGTTTGGTGAGGTCGTTGTCTTCATCCATCGAACTGTCGTCGTCTTCGCTGTTCTCGTGTTCGGGATTCAAATCAAGCGGTTCCGGTTTCTTGACGTCCTCATCCATCGTGTTGTCATCCTCCTCTTCCGTATCGGAGTCGCCCCAATTCACCACCGGTTTTTTTGCCATGCTGATCGATTTTGCATCGCTGATTGAGCGTTTCATACGAAGTTTGGAAGCAACCGAGGTAGACCGGGTGAGCACCGGCATATCGGTCAGCAGAGGCAACGATGTTGAGACGAGAGTGGAATGGTCCTCTTCTTCCAACGCCCCTTCGGGTTCCAACGCCCCTTCGGGTTCGTCTGCGATATAAGCAGACAATTCCGAGAAAGAGCCAAACAAGACCTTATTGGAAGATTTAAACCCTGCTGCGTCGGTCCGTGCGCGTTTCATAGGAGCGGATTTGATTGGTGGTGGAGGCAATCCCGCTTGTGGCGATGAACCTAGCGGAGTCAGAGGTGGGAAACACGATGGAGGTGGTGGCACACCGGAAGGTGGTCGAGGTGGTGGCACACCGGAAGGTGGTCGAGGTGGTGGCACACCGGAAGGTGGTCGAGGTGGTGGCACACCGGAAGGTGGTTGTGGACCGGTCGTCATTTTGGACAGCTGACTGGTGAGATCATCGATGTCTGCTTGTTGTTCCCGAATAACGCGGTGGAGGTCCACCACGTCGGCTGTGAGCGGCTTTTTGTTTTCGTTGACAATCCAATACCAACGTTCGTTAAAGTGCAATTTGGCTTTCTTACCTGGGTCGTTGATAGCGGCGAGCAATTCCTTCGCGGCGTGCGTCTCGTACCACCGGTCAAAGTGAACGAACGCTACGTAGAAGGTCCATCCGTCGGGGGTCTTCTTCTCCAGCAAGTCGACGCGGCTTGGTTGTCCAATCTGCTGGTAGTGGAACTGCTTGGCGATGAAGTCCTTGACTACGTCTTCGAACGATGCACCAGACGTTCCCGAACGCGACGGTACAGACCGCGTGTCCACGCGTGGAATGTAGAGCGACATGTCGCAGTTCTTGAGGGTCGCGAAAGAAGCGTTGTTAGTAGACATAGCCATGATGTGCTGAGCTGATGTGAGTTTGAACTTTGAGTTGCGAGTTTGTAAGCGGTTAACAACTATTACACCATAGACGAAAAGTATTTCAATTTTTTGAGTTTTACACTAGAATTAGAATTCACATAAAAAAGACATAAATTTAAATTTATGTAATTTGAAAACCAAAGGTGAAACTTAAAAAATTGAAATACTTTTCAAGTAATAGGTCATACGTGTCAAATGCTATTAACATGTCTGGTGAAAACACCTCCACTACCGCTCCCCTCTTGTCACACTCGCTTGCGGCTTTAAGTGCGATCAACGTCCCAGATGCAGCCGCTTCTCTCGGTCAGCGGGTTTCATGGGTCGACCTTGACAATTACCAAGAGGTCTTTGATAACCAACAAGAGAACGACACCCAAGATTTCCGCACTGAGCTACACGCACTTATCCCGGATGCCGATGCCGACGACGATGCCGACGACGATGCCGACTACGATGCCGACGACGATGCCGACGACGACGATGATGAAACAAGGCCGCAGATTCGCTGGGCCCGCAACAAAGAAGCCGAACACCAAGAAGCGGAACACTTCTTTTCGCTCAGCGGGAGCGATAAGATATTTGCAGATCGCCTGGTAAGTGCACTCAATACACGCCAAGTTATTACCATTCACGGAGTCAACTCCGTCGACAACGTGAAAACCGTTGTTCGCATATACAAAAAACCTAACAGAGCCATCCTCATTCAGTTGACTTACGCATACCCTGCCGCATTCAAACCACTCAATACCTTTTGGGTTTACGCGGAATACGAGGAAATTCCGCAAACCGTCACCTCTATCGGTACTTTGAAATACGGTCGAATCGGCCAAATTTTCAAATATCCTGAAAATGTCGACAAACAGCCTATTGACGAGGCGGTTGCTTGTATGATTGCATCCTCTGCTACTTCTTCCGTACAATTGGCTTGGGACATTTGCTGTGTATGCCACGAACACACCGATTGCGAAACCATTTGCGGCCACAACTTGTGTCTACAGTGCCATTCTCAAATGATTGCCTTGGAAAATAACAAATGCCCTTTGTGTCGCCGCATTCTACCATATGAATAACACCCTGCATTCTCTAATATTATACCGTTGAAAAATACATAAACAACACAAAATCCGTTGAAAAAAAAACATCTTTTTTACAGGGTAGGTCTAGCTATTAGACACTAAATGAGATACCGGTAGGATAATGAGATATCGGTAAGTATTTGAATACTCTATTTACTACTATCCATTCTCTAATATTATACCGTTGAAAAATACATAAACAACACAAAATCCGTTGAAAAAAAACATCTTTTTACAGGGTAATTATACTTAATTGAGATACCGGTAGGATAATGAGATATCGGTAAGTATTTGAATATAGCAATAAAAAATAGAAAATTGGAGTTATCCGCATTCCTTTTTTTTTATATTTTTTTTAAATAATTACTCTAATACAAAACATTTATTTTTCAAACTGAATCTGGCTCCCGTCCCACGTACCTACCTCCTCATGGGTCTCATTGTCATACACTTGGTCTCCATATCTCTCCCGCAGATAGAGTTTCCCTTCATAATTAAATTGCATTACATACACGCTATCTTCTTCTTCCTCTTCACTCTCTTCTACTAATTCTTCTTCATTAGCTACTGATTTCTCTACTTTTCTCTCTGCTAATCTCTCCGCTTTTTTTGTGGCAAGTCCTACCGCTGCTTGTGTTGCATTTGCTTTTGCTTCCTTGTGGGCTTGTTTCTCTGCTGCCTGCCACCAAGCACTGCGCATTGCCATCGCGCTGGTGCCTAGGACTGCTGCTTTCTCTGCTGCTTTCTCTGCTGCTTTCGCCTCTTTTGCTGCTGCTTTCTCTGCTGCTTTCTCTGCTGCTTTCTCTGCTGCTTTCTCTGCTGCTTTCGCCTCTTTTGCTGCTGCTTTCTCTGCTGCTGCTTTCTCTGCTGCTTTCTCTGCTGCTTTCGCCTCTTTTGCTGCTGCTTTCTCTGCTGCTTTCTCTGCTGCTTTCGCCTCTTTTGCTGCTGCTTTCTCTGCTGCTTTCTCTGCTGCTTTCGCCTCTTTTGTCTTTTTCTTTTTCCCTTCTTCGTCTGATGATGCTGCTCCATCTGACGCCGGACTGTCAGTTTTGTGAAAATCTTTGACGAATTCTTGCACTTTATGCTTTGCGTGCTTTACTTTGTCAGATATCTCATTTTCCACAACCGATTCTGTAGCTGCTGGTTCTGCTACTGCTTCCGGTGCTGGTTTTGCTGGTTTTGCTGCTGGTTCTTTTGCTGGTTCTTTTGCTTCTGCTGCGGGTTCTTCTGCTGCTTCCGGTGCTGGTTCTTCTGCTGCTGGTTCTTTTGCTTCTGCTGCGGGTTCTTCTGCTGCTTCCGGTGCTGGTTCTTCTGCTGCTGGTTCTTTTGCTGGTTCTTGCAATTTTGCCTGTGCTACCAACGATGCGATCAAATCATCACCAGTCTCTCCTGCTGTTACTGGTTTTGATTTCACCGGACGCCCGCGTTTCTTGGGGGCATCTTCATTCGTGGTGGATTTAGCTTTCTTTGCAACGCGTCCTTTGGGGGATGGAATAAATTGATCGCTTGGAACCGTCCATCCTAGCTTCGCGACTTCAAGTTCCACCATTTCTTGAGTCAACGGCTCATTTTTGTATTTTAGCTTTGGCATCACATTTGCGTACTTCACCGGATACTTACCTCCTGGACTTTTCCAGTCTTCTTCTCCGCGTTCCGTGATTACACCAAATGCTGGTTTCCCCGTTTCAGAATCCAACGACTTGGCGCACGTAGTACAATACATCTCTCCTGATTTGTACTTGTTCGTGCACTGTGTCATTAGACCGCGATTGTACTTCACCGCCTTACACCATTCCTCACATACTTCACCACAGTAAGGCAACGGAAATTCGGGCACTTCACGTTTCGCCGCCTTCTCTTTCTTCATCTCACACCCTTCGAGATACTCCAACGCTTCTTCTTCCACAAATCCATACTTCTCCGACAACTTCTTCACGCACCACGACATAATCTTTTTTGAGTTCTTTGACATCATCTTTGCAATTGGTATCTCCTTCTATTTTTCTCTCTAAAAGTATTTCAATTTTTTGCACTTCACACTCGTTTCTTTCTTCACATCTTTTTCTTTCCTTTTATTATTCATCATGCTGAAGGGGGTTATACTTTTATCCTTCGTTTTTCAGAATATTACTATGGCATTTTTAGGAACATCACCAAAATCACACAATATATTTACAAAAAGACACGTTATAATGTTTCCAGACGAACCTATGTTTCCAGACGAACCTATGTTTCAGGATAAATTTAATAACGACAATAAAAGCACCTCCTTCGAATAAAATTAACTCACCGGAAACAAATATGAATAATAGTATGCAGATAGGAGTTAAATATATTTTTAAAAAGGACGACCCAAACTATAAAGCTTTTATGGAGAGAATATTCAAAGAACCAGTCACAAATCAACCCAGCAGTGAACATTTTAATTTAGTAGACACACACGAGTTATCTTTTAAAAACATCGGTGGATATCACACCGTAAAACAAGAACTTATGCAAATTGCAGATATCCTAGTCAATTATACAAAATACTCTCCTTATAATGTTAGAACTCCAAAAGGACTTATTTTAGAAGGACCACCAGGAAATGGTAAAACTTTAATTGCCAAAGCATTCAGCGGACAAATAAATACGTCCTTTATTCAAGTGTCTGGAAGCGAATTTCAAGAAAAATATGTTGGAGTTGGACCTGCTAGAATTCGTGAGATGTTTGAACTTGCAGAACAAAATACACCGTGTATTATTTTTATAGACGAGATAGATGCTGTGGGTAGAGCTCGTTCAACCGACCAAGATGTATCTGCCTCGGAACGTGATAACACTCTCAATCAACTACTAGTTAAATTGGACGGTTTTAAAAAAACGAACGGAGTTTTTGTTATAGCAGCAACAAATCGTATGGATTTACTTGACCCAGCGTTGCTTCGACCTGGACGTATCGATAAAAAAATACATATAGGAAACCCGGACGCAGATACAAGGAGAGAAATAATAGATATCCATCTGATTGGGAAATCTATTTCTAGTGACATAGATAAGGAAAAACTCATAGAAATGACTTCAGGAAATAGTGGTGCTGAAATTGAAAATCTCATTAATGAAGCAATGTTGTTCGCTTTAAGAGATCACCGAAAATCCATTAGTATGCAGGATATTGAAAATATATACACCAGCACTATTGCAGGATATCAAATAACCAAAAATCTATTCAGTAAGCAAATTTTACACCAAATAGCTATTCATGAAATGGGTCACGCAATTTCTGGTTTTCTTTTGCCGAAACACACTAATCCTACCAAAGTACATCTTAATGAATGGTCGCCTAAATCACCTGGATACACTATATTTAATGTCAACGATATAGACACTAATATATATACTAGAGAACAGTTGTTTTCACAACTAGTAGTACTCCTTGCTGGTAGGGCAGCAGAAGAAGTGTTCTATAATTATAGCGTTACGACTGGTGCCACAAAAAATATTTCACAATCGTATAAATTAGCGGAAACAATGGTATTGTACTATGGGCTAGGCAGCAAAAATTTCTTTCCTCGTACGAGTGATAAATACAAATCTTACGTAGATGACGAAATATATTCTCTCACTACGCACGCATACAGTAAAGCAAAACACATAATCACAGAATCAAAATAGTTAGTCTTGGAGATGTCTAATCAATTAGTTAAAGACGGAGTTATTACTTGTGATAACATAGAATTAAAAATATACCGGAAATATCGTCATTTATTGGATATTAAATTTTAAATTTTTATTAATTATAGGTATCAGATTATATTACAATACTTATAATTTATATTTGTGGCAGTAAATTAACGACGACGAGTACCTTTTCTTTTTCTTTTTATTTTTTTAGTTCTTTTTCTACGTTTTTTCTTGTAGCGTGTTTTTCCACCGCGACACGTTCCAAACAACGAACAACTTGTTTTTTCTTTTCTAGACCTTCCGTATCTTTGAGTAGGAGGAGAAGGAGGGACACCAGCAGGGGTAGGAGGGACACCAGCAGGGGTAGGAGGGACATTACTAGAGTCTTCCCTTACATCCTTATGTGGGTCATCTATAAATGGATCGTATGCAGCACCTTGAGACCTACTAATGTAGTTCTTAGC
>Ga0307958_1001649_pt1 | contig 10016 bp, 7 predicted proteins | sample OrgLakmetagen492_FD_201826 | JGI IMG/M metagenome (GOLD analysis project Ga0307958, IMG submission 201826) | Saline water microbial communities from Organic Lake, Antarctica - #492 | ecosystem: Environmental > Aquatic > Non-marine Saline and Alkaline > Saline | place: Antarctica: Organic Lake... | reverse complement strand
CCGCTCGCTCGCCGACTTCGCAAAACTGGTCGAGGTATTCGACCGGAACGGCGTGACCTTCGTCTCGGTCACGCAGTCGTTCAACACCACCACGTCCATGGGCCGGCTGACGCTGAACATCCTGCTGTCTTTCGCCCAGTTCGAACGCGAGGTGACGGCCGAGCGCATCCGCGACAAGGTCCGCGCCAGCCGGATGAAGGGCATGTGGATGGGCGGCGTGCCTCCACTGGGCTATGAGGTGAAGGACCGCAAACTGATCATCAAGGAGGCCGATGCCGCCAATGTGCGCTGGATCTTCGCCCGCTTCATCGAGATCGGTTCGGGCACGGAATTGGCCCGGGAACTGACAGCACGCGGCGTAAAAACCAGCCGTGGCAACAGGATCGACAAGAAGTTCATCTACCGGATGCTGAACAACCGCGCCTACATTGGTGAGGCGGTCCACAAGGGCGACAGCTATCCCGGCGAGCATAACGCCATCATCGACCGTGTGGTCTGGGACAAGGTCCATTCCATCCTGACCGAAAGCCCCCGCAAGCGTGCCGCGCGCACCCGGGCCGACACGCCCGCGCTGTTGAAGGGGCTGCTCTACGGCCCGGACGGCGCCGCGTTTTCACCGACCCACACGCGCAAGAAGGGCAAGCTCTACCGCTACTATGTCAGCCAGACGGTGCTGAAGCACGGCGCCGGGTCGTGCTCGGTGGGCCGGGTCCCTGCGGGCGAAATCGAAACGGCCGTCAACGACCAGCTTCGCGCGGTGTTTCGCCAGCCCGAGATCGTGGCGGGGACTTGGAAAGCGGCAAGCGCACAAGACGCGGAGATCACCGAGGCCGACGCCCGTGACGCGCTGACCCGGCTCGATCCGCTGTGGGACGAACTGTTCCCTGCCGAACAGGCGCGCATAGTCGCGCTGCTCGTCGAGCGGATCGACATCGGCACCGATGGCCTCAATGTTCGCCTCCGCATGGACGGTCTGATCGGGCTGGCGCGGGAAATGATGGCTGATCTTGGAACGGCGGCATGACCCGCGCGAAGCCAGTCCCAGAAACGGTGACGGTGCACATCCCGTTCCACATCGTGAAGCGCGGCGGCCGCAAGGAGATGCAGCTACCGGAAGGAGCATCCAGTCAGCGCAGGATGGACAACACTTTAGTCAAGGCGCTGGCGCGGGGGTTTCGGTGGAAGCGGATGCTCGAGTCCGGCGAGTTCACGACCATCGCCGAGCTGGCCGCACGCGAGGGCATCGCGCCGTCCTACATGACCCGCGTCTTACGCCTCACGCAACTTGAGCCTGGCATCATTGAGGCGGTTCTCGACGGACGACAGGGAGGCGCGGTTACGCTTGCCCGGCTCATGGAACCGTTCCCAGTCAGCTGGAACGAGCAGAAGAATACTTTCGCTGACACCTGACCATCTCCCTTCATACACATCGCGCAACTGCTGCTATTGCTTCATTGGGCCATATTGGCCAAAAGTGTTCGAGGCATAGGCGGGGAGTCGGATGCAGATCCTGAGCGCAAAAGACGCGAAGTACGGCTTCGGACGTCTGATAGATCTAGCCCGCGCCGAGCCGGTGGCGGTGGCCAAGCACGGGCGGACGGTGGTCGTCGTGTTGGCTGTCGAGGAATATGAACGGCTGAAGGCGGTCGAGGCCAGCGCAAACCCTAAAGCCCTTGGTGGCAATCTGAGTGAAGAATGAACGAGTCATTGAATAGTGGGCTGCAGTTGAAATCTGCGATGTGGGATGCTGCGAACACGCTGCGCGGATCGGCTGTCGATCGCACCGATTGGAAGGGCTACATCCTTCCGCTCTTGTTCTTCAAGCGCATCTCGGACGTCTGGGACGAAGAAACCATTGAAGCGCAGGAGATTTATGGGGAAGCTGATCCTTCGCTTTTCCCCGAGATCCACCGCTTTGTCGTTCCTGATGGCTGTCACTGGAACGATGTGCGTGAGATCGCCGCAAACGTCGGCGCAGCGCTTCATCGGGCGATGCAGGAAATTGAACGGGCCAATCCGGACACGCTGTTTCGCGTCTTCGGCACTGCCGACTGGGGCAACAAGGAAAAGTTCTCTGACGACTTGCTCAAGGATCTGATCGAAGGCTTCTCGGACATTCGGCTTGGAAATACCGCAGTCAGCACCGATGTTCTTGGTGATGCATACGAGTACCTGATCGGGAAGTTCGCGGACGTCACACGCCGCAACAAAGCAGGCGAGTTCTACACGCCGCGTAGCGTCGTTCGGATGATGGTTGAGATCCTCGATCCCCAGGAGGGCGAAAGCATCTATGACCCTGCCTGTGGGACGGGCGGCATGCTGTTGGGCGCGATCGAGCACGTAGTCCGCAAGGGTGGTGACCCAAGGACATTTTACGGCAAGATTTACGGCCAGGAGAAGAACCTGACGACATCTGCAATCGCCCGGATGAACTTGGTCCTGCATGGGATCGAAGATTTCCAGATCGCCCGCGAGGACACCCTTCGAAGCCCGGCCTTCACTGATTCCAGTACAGGCGGGACCGCTACCTTCGACTGCGTGATCGCGAACCCACCGTTTTCGCTCAAGGAATGGGGACGCGAGCTTTGGGAGGCCGATCCTTGGGGACGTGCCAAATACGGCATTCCCCCAGAGAGCTACGGAGACTACGCCTTCGTTCAGCACATGATCGCCTCGATGGCGCAGACCGGAAACAGTCGAATGGCCGTTGTTCTGCCGCAGGGTGCCCTGTTCAGGAAATCCGCCGAAGGCAACATCCGCCAGGCTCTGCTCGAGAATGATATGATCGAAGCGGTCATTGGTCTTGCCCCAAACCTTTTCTATGGCACCACATTGGCTGGCTGCGTCGTCGTCTTGCGGCGCAAGAAGCCGCTGGAGCGCAAAAACAAGATCCTGATCATCGACGCCTCCAGCCTTTTCCGGAAAGGCCGGGCACAGAATTTCCTGGACCACGAACACAGCGATCAGATCGTCGCGTGGTACCGAGCCTTCGAAGATGTAGAAGATCGCGCCAAGGTGGCGACCATCGACGACATCAAGAAGGAAGGCTGGACGCTCAACATCTCCCGCTATGTGCTCCCGCCCATCGGCGAGGACATTCCGCCGCTCCCTGAGGCGGTTGATGCGTTCAAGTCGGCCCTTGCGGATGCGCGCGTGGCCGAGGATCACCTACGCAAGGTTCTGACCGAGGGAGGCTGGCTGCAATGACCGAAAATCTCTCACAGCGCGAACTCGAAAGCTATCTCTGGGGCGCGGCAACGCTGCTCCGCGGCCTCGTCGATGCCAGCGACTACAAGCAGTACATCTTCCCGCTGATGTTCTTCAAACGCCTCTCCGACGTGTGGGACGAGGATTATCAGGACGCGATCGACGAAACGGACGACGAAGGTTACGCGACCGCCACGGCCAATGACCGCTTTGTCATCCCCGAGGGCGCGCACTGGAACGACGTGCGCAGCGCACCAAAGGACGTGGGGAGGGCAATGCTCTCGGCCTTCCTCGCCATCGAGGCCGCCAACCCGGAGCGGCTGCAGGGTGTGTTCGGCAACGCCAACTGGACCGACAAGGGCCAGATGCCCGACGCCACGCTCAAGAACCTGATCGAACACTTCTCGAAGCACGACCTGACGCTGGCCGCCGTGCCCGAGGACGAACTCGGCAACGGCTACGAATACCTGATCAAGAAATTCGCCGACGACAGCGGGCACACCGCGCAGGAGTTCTACACCAACCGCACGCTCGTCCACCTGATGGCACAGATGCTGGAACCGCAACCGGGCGAAAGCATCTATGACCCGACCTGCGGCACCGGCGGCATGCTGATCTCCTGCCTTGCCGAAGCAAAGCGGCGCGGCGGCGACACGCGCACCATGGGCCTTTACGGGCAGGAGCTGATCACCATCACCGCCGCCATCGCCCGGATGAACCTCGTCATCCACGGCGTGTCGGACTTCCAGATCTCCAGCGGCAACACGCTGGCCGCCCCTGCCTTCGCGCAGGGCGACGCGCTGCGCACCTTTGACGTGGTCCTCGCCAATCCGCCGTACTCCATCAAGAAATGGAACCGTGGCGCGTGGGAAAAGGATGTCTGGGGCCGCAACTTCCTCGGCACCCCGCCGCAGGGGCGCGCGGACTATGCCTTCTTCCAGCACATCCTGAAAACCATGGACCCCGAAACCGGGCGCTGCGCGATCCTGTTCCCGCATGGCGTGCTGTTCCGGAATGAAGAGGCCGAGATGCGGCGCAAGCTGATCGAGGCTGATCTGGTGGAATGCGTGCTGGGGCTTGGGCCGGGGCTGTTCTACAACTCGCCGATGGAGGCCTGCGTCATCCTGTGCCGCAACAAGAAGCCCGCTGACCGGCAAGGGCGCATCCTGTTCATCGACGCGGTGGCCGAGATTGCGCGCGAACGGGCGCAAAGCTTTCTCAGCCCGGATCATCAGACGCGCATCCTTGCGGCCTATCAGGATTTCGCCGACGCACCCGGCTTTGCCAGCGTTGTTCCTACCGCCGATGTGCTGGCGGCCGAAGGGAACCTGTCCATCGCCCGCTATGTGAAAAAGCCCAAGCCCGAGGTGCCCGTGGGCGAGGCCGTGACCCTGACCGCCGCCTGGGACATTTTCGATGCCGAGGGGCGCGGGTTCTGGGCCGGCATGGATGCACTGGTCGATATGCTCGACGGGTTAGAACCGGCGGAGGACACCGATGCTTGAGCAGGTGATCTCCGATAAGGCTGGCTGGACCCGTGTGGCGTTCGGCGATGTGGTGCGCCTGTCAAAGCTGCGGGCGAAAGACCCGGAAGCCGAAGGTTATGAGCGCGTTGTCGGGCTGGAACACATCGAGCCCGGCGACCTGCGCATTCGCCGGTGGGCGGATATTGCGGACGGGACAACCTTCACCTCGGTGTTCAAACCTGGGCAGGTTCTGTTCGGCAAGCGCCGTGCCTACCAGCGCAAGGTGGCCATGCCCGATTTCGAAGGCGTCTGCTCAGGCGACATTTATGTTCTGGAGCCATCAAGCGATGCGCTGATGCCGGAACTGCTGCCATTCATCTGCCAGACCGATGCGTTCTTGGATCATGCGGTTGGCACGTCGGCGGGTTCGCTGTCACCGCGAACGAATTGGAAGAGCCTCGCCAGCTTTGAATTCATGCTGCCGCCGATCCAGGAACAGGCACGGTTGGTTGAATGTTTGCAAGCCGCAGACGCTAGCCTTGCGAGCCTAATAGAATGTCGGACAGCCGCGTCTTCAGTAGCGGAAGCAATCCTATTTGACGCAATAGATCGGCAAGGAACCGTCCGTACGTTCAGCGAGTTGGGCGTCGACATAATCGATGGTGATCGCGGGAAAGCCTATCCAAATAGAAGTCAACTCAAGCCCAGCGGATTTTGTCTGTTTTTGAACGCCAAGAACGTTACTAATGGCGGCTTCCGGTTCAATGATTGTGAGTTTATCGACGAACAAAGAGATGGTTTGCTTCGAAAGGGCAAACTCACACGCGGGGATGTAGTTCTCACAACACGAGGAACTCTTGGGAACGTAGCGTTCTACGATGCAAGTGTGCCCCATGATCACATCCGGATAAACTCCGGAATGGTTGTGTTCCGGCCGCACGGAGAAGTGCAAAGCGAATTTCTTTACTACTACATGAAAAGTCAGTCATTCCAGAACGCGATAACTGAATACCAAACTGGATCTGCTCAACCCCAATTGCCAATTAAAGATTTAGTTAAAATGCCATTTCCCGATATTCCCAACGATGTGCAGGAAAAGGTGATTGCGCAAATTAGGGCAGTAAGCGAGTCGTTTTCTAAAGTGGAAAACCGGCACGACGCTCTCGTCTCTGTTAAAGAGAAATTACTTTTCGATCTTAGCAATCGTGAGATTTGATTGTCATGTTTAACGAAGCCAACACCGTCGAAGCCTTCATCCGCGACCGTCTCACCGGAACAAGCGCCTCGACTGCTATCACGCCCGGCCTCGCCCGGCAGGGAGGCAAGATCTCCGGCCTCGGCTGGCATTTTGTTGGCCCCGCCGACCTGCCACGCCAGTCGCAGGAGGCGCTGGTCGAGCCCTATCTGCGTGACGCGCTGATCCGCCTGAACCCCGACATCGCCGCCAACCCATCCCGGGTAGACGATGTGCTTTACCGCCTGCGCGCCATCGTCATGAGCGCCCGCTCTGACGGGCTGGTAAAAGCGAACGAGGAATTCGCTGCCTGGACGCTCGGCGAACGCTCCATGCCCTTTGGCGCAAATGGCGAACACGTCACCATCCGCCTGATCGACTTCGACGACATCGAACAGAACAGCTTTGTCGTCACCCAGCAGTTCACCTTTCGCGCAGGCAAGACCGAAAAGCGCGCCGATCTGGTACTGCTGGTCAACGGCCTGCCACTTGTCCTGATCGAGGCCAAGACGCCGGTCCGCTCCAGCCAAAGCTGGCTCGACGCCGCACTTCAGGTCCATGACGATTACGAGCAGAACGTGCCGGAACTGTTCGTGCCGAACGTCTTTTCCGTGGGCACCGAGGGCAAGGAATACCGCTACGGCTCCGTCCGCATGCCCGTCGATCTCTGGGGCCCGTGGCGGACGGATGAAGATGTGTTGCAGTCGATGGGTGAGGTCGAAAAGGCCGTCACGGACATGCTGCGCCCGGCGATGGTGCTGGACCTGGCTGCCAACTTCACCGCCTTCGCCACCCAGAAGGGCAAGCAGCGCATCAAGATCATCGCCCGTTACCAGCAGGTCGACGGCGTCAACAAGATCGTCGAGCGCGTCGTCGCAGGTCAGGTGCGCAAGGGTCTGATCTGGCACTTCCAGGGCTCCGGCAAGTCGCTGCTGATGCTGTTCGCCGCCCGCAAACTGCGCCTGCACCCCGCGCTGAAGAACCCGACCGTGCTGGTGGTGGTCGACCGCATCGACCTCGACAGTCAGATCGCCGGTACCTTTTATGCCGCCGACATGGCCAACCTGGTGCGCACTGACAGCCGCAAGGAGCTGTCCGACCTGCTGTCCAAGGACACGAGGAAGGTCGTCATCACCACGATCCACAAATTCGGCGAGGCAGAGGGCGTTCTGAACGACCGTGACAACGTCATCGTCATGGTCGACGAGGCACACCGGACGCAAGAAGGCGGCCTGGGCCGCAAGATGCGCGAGGCGCTGCCGAACGCGTTCCTGTTCGGCCTGACCGGCACCCCGATCAATCGCGCAGACCGGAACACCTTCTATGCCTTCGGCGCCGAGATCGACGAGAACGGCTACATGAGCCGCTACGGTCTGAATGACTCGATCCGAGACGGCGCGACGAAGGAATTGCATTTCGAGCCGAGGCTGGTCGACCTGCACATCGATCAGCAAGCAATCGAAGCTGCCTATGCCGAACTGACCGATGGACTGACAGACGAGGACAAAGACAAGCTCGGCCGCGCCGCCGCCAAGATGTCGATCCTCGTGAAGGCCCCTGAGCGCATCAGAGCGATCTGTGGCGACATCGCCAAGCACTATCTGGAAAAGGTCGCGCCCAACGGTTTCGGAGCGCAGGTCGTGACCTTCGACCGTGAAAGCTGTCTGCTCTACAAACAGGAACTCGACAAGCACCTGCCGCCTGAGACGTCTGACATCGTCATGTCGGTCAACAGCGGCGAGGATCAGTATGCGGCCTACCGGCGCGACCGGGATGCGGAAGAAAAGCTGCTGGACCGGTTCCGCGACCCCAAGGACCCTCTGAAGATCATCATCGTGACATCGAAGCTGCTGACCGGCTTCGACGCGCCGATCCTGCAGACGATGTACCTGGACAAGCCGCTGCGCGATCACACGCTGCTGCAGGCGATCTGCCGGACGAACCGCCCCTATGGCGAGCAGAAGACCCATGGCCTGATCGTGGATTACCTCGGGATCTTCGATGACGTCGCGCAGGCGCTGAAATTCGACGAAAAAGGCGTTCAGAAGGCGGTCTCCAACATTTCGGAACTGGCCGCGATGCTGCCCTCGGCCATCCAGAAGTGCCTAGAATACTTCGCTGGCGTCGACCGAAACCTCACTGGTTACGAGGGCCTGATCGCTGCGCAGGACTGCTTGCCCAATGACGAGCGGCGCGACGCCTTCGCATCCGACTTCAGTATCCTCAGCCGTATCTGGGAGGCACTGTCGCCCGATCCTATTTTGACTCCGCACGAGAAAGATTATCGTTGGTTGGCACAGGTTTACGAGTCACTGAAGCCATCAACTGGCACCGGTCGGCTTCTATGGCACCGGCTCGGTGCCAAGACCATCGAGTTGATCCACGAAAACGTGCATGTCGATGCGGTACGGGACGACCTCGACACCCTGGTAATGGATGCTGAACTTCTCGAGGCGGTTCTCGGCAATCCCGACCCCGACAAAAAGGCGAAGGAAATTTCCGTCAAACTGACAGGCCGCCTTCGAAAGCACACAGGCAATCCTCAGTACAAAGCATTGGCCGAGCGGCTTGAAGACCTTAAGAACCGGCATCAGCAAGGTTTGCTGCTCAGCATCGACTTTCTCAAAGAACTGCTGGAGCTCGCCAAGGACGTCGTAAAGATGGAGCGCGAGACCCCGGTCGAAGAAGACATCGACCGAGGCAAGGCGGCGCTCACCGGGCTCTTTGAGGAAGCCAAGAACGGAGAGACGCCGATCATGGTTAGGCGCGTCGTGGATGACATCGACGAGATCGTCCGCGCAGTTCGGTTCGATGGGTGGCAGGCAACCCATGCAGGCGAACGCGAGGTGAAAAAGGCGCTGCGACAAACCCTGTTCAAATACAAGCTGCACCAGGACGCTGAGCTATTCGAGCGAGCCTACGGCTACATTCGGGAGTATTACTGAGCGGTGCTGGTCGGTGAAGTCACACTGGTTCGCGCGACGGAGGCATCAGCATGAAAGTAGAGTATCGGAGCGCGCCGCTCAGCGATTCAGCGCTGAACCCGAAGGTTCTGCGGATTACTGTGACCCCCTTCATCGAGGAACTTCCACAGGACGCGATGGGTGGCTCAACTCGCAATCACATCGCGCACCAATCGTTGACCCTGCGATGGAGAGATAGATCGGTCGAAGCTGATCTTCCTACCTACAAGGAGACAGGTCGTCCCCGAGGATTTATCCGCCATCGGGGAGAATTTACGAAGGCGTTCTTCGCAGAGTCTGGAGCAGAGGTCGGGGATTTCGTCATCTTTGAGCGTCTCGACACCCATGAGTTCAGGCTGCACCTTGAGAAGCCCGATGGGCGACGTGTTTCAGGGAATGCCACATCGTCGGACAGTAAGGAAAAGATCCGTCGTTGGGCGATGCGCGAGACGCGCCCCGAACAGCAGGAGTTCCGCCGCAAGATAGCTGAGCGCGACGGTTTGCGCTGTGCGATAAGCCATTGCGAACTTGCTGAGATATTGGACGCGGCTCACCTCTTGCCACGCGCTGACGGCGGTTCGGACGCTCCTCAAAACGGGATCATCCTCAGGACGGACCTTCACCGTTTATTCGATGCTGGTCTACTGAAATTGGATTGTGGAGGCCGTGCAACGATTTCTGAGGCGATCACCGATCGAGATTACCAGAGATTCCATGAGGAGATCGCTCAATCCGGTGCTGACTTCGGGTTGTTGACCGCGCGGCCTGCGCGCTCGGCAAGCTGAAGCATGGGGTTAGATTTCAGTCCCTTTTGGGGAACGCCACTCGCGTCGAAGTGCTTAGCTGGGCCCACCAAAAAATGACACTTTTTCAGCGCCTTACCAAAAATTCACCAAATCGACGCAGTCAAGAGGTCCGGAGAATATCGGCCTGGAGAGAACGCTTTGGGCCATCTTTGCACCGGGGACGGTTAACAGCCCCTCCCGTATAACCCTTGAATATAACGGAAAAATTCGGCCGCAGCCGGATCAGGAGAAACGTTACTCAAGGGCAAGTGGCGGAGCGGACGGGACCGGGATCGGACGTTCTCTACCTAGTAAGGTATTGATCAGACGTATTTAAATAACGACATCACTCCAGGTGTGA
>Ga0307958_1001633_pt1 | contig 10080 bp, 10 predicted proteins | sample OrgLakmetagen492_FD_201826 | JGI IMG/M metagenome (GOLD analysis project Ga0307958, IMG submission 201826) | Saline water microbial communities from Organic Lake, Antarctica - #492 | ecosystem: Environmental > Aquatic > Non-marine Saline and Alkaline > Saline | place: Antarctica: Organic Lake... | reverse complement strand
CATGTTGAAAAAAAAGAAAGAATGGGTTCAACTCTCCGCTACGTTTTTCCGTTTATGTTTATGGGTCGAACATTTTAACGACTAGGACAATCGATCGTCTTGTACCGACAAAGACGCGCGCATATTCCACAGCTAAATATGTCGTGTATTATACATAATACATACTCGTCGTTGACCATAATAGATGCCGGGAGACGTCCAGATCACGCTCAAAAAATTCGACATCACGCGCATCAGGGGAGACGATGTCGTCGTCATGATCGGACGGCGTAACACGGGCATAAGTCACATAAGTCATATAGCCAAGAACATCCTGTACTACCACCGGGACACACGCCCATCGCGTCCGTCATCTCCCCAACGGAGCGCGCCAACAAATTTTACAGCGACATCGTGCCCCCCTCTGTTCATACATGACACCTGAAGTCGTAGAGCGGTTCTGTAAGCGCCAGGAACTCGTGATGAACCGGGATATCCGATAGCCTTGTATAGTCGTCATCCAAGTATACGGGACGTACCGACGAAGACGCGCGCATATTCGGCAGCTAACAAATATGTCGTGTATAATACATATTACATACTCGTCGTTAACCATAATAGATGCCGGGAGACGTCCAGATCACGCTCAAAAAGTTCGACATCACGCGCATCACGGGTGACAAGGTCGTCGTCATGATCGGACGACGTAACACGGGCAAGAGTCACATGGTCAAGAACCTGCTGTACTACCACCGGGACACGCCCATCGCGTCCGTCATCTCCCCGACGGAGCGCGCCAACAAATTTTACAGCGACATCGTGCCCCCGCTGTTCATACATGACGAGTATACACCTGAAGTCGTAGAGCGGTTTTGTAAGCGACAGGAACTGGTGATGAACCGGGTGCGAAAGGACGAGAAGCTTTATCGAAGCAGCAAGGTCGATCCTCGGGGCATCCTGATCATGGACGATTGCATGTACGATAGTTCATGGACCAAGGACAAGAACGTGCGCATGTTGTTCATGAACGGCCGCCACTACCACGTGCTGTTCCTTATAACGATGCAATTCCCGCTGGGCATGCCGCCCAACCTGCGGCTGCAGGTGGATTTCGTGTTCATTCTACGCGACAACATCATACAGAACAGGAAAAAGACGTACGAGAGCTTCGCGGGCATGTTCCGCACTTTCGACATGTTTTGCGAGGTCATGGACCAGTGTACCGAGAATTACGAGTGCCTGGTGATCGACATCAGCGCCAAGTCCAACCGCCTCGAGGACCAGGTGTTCTGGTACAGGGCCGAAACGACTCCTGACTTCCGACTGTGTTCGCAAATTCACTGGGATCGCTGTAACACGGTCGACGAAGATGACATGAACGAAGAAGACAACCAACTGCAGGACGTCAACAGCATCCGGCCCAAGAAGGCGCCGAGTTTCACGGTCAAAAAGACGGGGACCTCTTATACGTGAGGTCGTCACGTGTTCCAATTTTTCCTAACAAAGGTGTAAGCAGGTCGGGCCAGGATGTTCTCTTTTCTTTTCGTTTTAGTAAAAACCCACGAAATCCGCGGCGATTTAAAGAAAATTGTTATCTCCATACATATCAAGCACAGGCGCACGCACACGCACACGATATGGCATTTGGATCGAAGTGGTCGTCGATGTTCGCGACCAGTGGCGTGGTCTTGACGGCAAAGCTTGCACACGATCGCGCTTCGACGCCGTCTCGCTGTCCGTTCGTGCGTAAAGCGAAACAGAATGTGACCTCAAATGAAGCACCAATAATCACTTTGAACGACGATCACGCCCACTCCAGACCGAATGCGAGTGCGAACACGTCATTAACAAAAACGATAGAGAGGTTAAACGAACTCCAAACTCGAGACGAAAAACGCCAGTGCGAAGAAGAGCTGAACAGGGTTTGCGCCTTTTACGGAATGTCGAAAGAGGAGGCGCAAAGGGTGTTCAGTCCAAGCGAGCTGAAGAGGTTGGAATACATGAGCGTGTTGTATGCACCACCTATCGTGACAGGTCGGTTGAGCTTGCCCGCCAAACAAATCATCCGGGCGTTCATGATCGAAGGCATGAGTGGCCTCGATGTGTCAGAGCTGAAATACGCGCTGTTGATGAAAGTGGGCGCCGCGCACGAGTGTACCCTAGACGACTGACGGAACAGTGTCCTCGAGTCAGACTTTGGCCGCGGATACTTTCAGAGTGATGTCCGCGCCAGAAAGCGGTCGCCAACATCCTACGAGAGCGAAATGTCGACACCGGGTTTGGCCGGTGCGCTGGGATGGCTTAGCCAGAACAAATACAAGTCCTATTTTTCTCGTCGATCACGAGTGCAAGGAAATACGACGAACGCGTAAATCAACAAGAAATCGATATATAAAAACGGTTCTCCACTTTTTACACTCCAGTCTGTAGTCTGTAAGCTACACATATATATATTATCCATCGAGCTATAATTATACACATGACGGGCGGCACCAGTCTCCGCGACAAGTCGGCGGCGGTCTCCAAGAGCGACAAGTTGGCGGGCCTCGACCCAGCGGAGAGGCAAGTGCAGCTCTGGAAGTTCAAGCGCACGGTCCACATGCCGCGCGACGCGCGCGGGAACGGGACCAGCATGGTGACCCTGGTGCTGAGCCCCAAGGACCAGGTCGCCCGCGTGACCGGCATGCTCGTCGACGAGTACGGGACGGCGTCCAACATCAAGAGCCGCGTCAACAAGCTGTCCGTGCTCAGCGCCATCACGTCCGCGCAACAGCGCCTGAAACGGTACGGTTCGACGCCCGGCAACGGCTTGGTACTGTACGTGGGAACTGTCGTGAAAGAAGACGGGAAAGAAAAAAAGATCACGGTGGACATGGAACCATTCCGGCCCGTGCGGACGTCGTTGTACATGTGCGACAACCGCTTCCACACGGAGCCCCTCGAAGCCCTTCTCGAGGAAGACGAGGCAAAGTACGGTATGATCGTCATGGACGGCGGAGGCGCGTGTTTCTGCTCCGTCAGCGGCGGAGGCGCGCGGGAGACGCTGCACAGGTTTTCGGTAGATCTGCCGAAGAAACACGGCAAGGGAGGGCAGTCCGCGCAGCGGTTCGCGCGCCTTCGCGTCGAAAAGCGCCACAATTACGTGCGTAAGGTCGCGGAAGCTGCCGCGCACATTTTCATCACGAACGACATGCCGAACGTGGCGGGCCTGGTCCTCGCGGGCTCAGCGGATTTCAAGACCGAACTCTCGCGCAGCGACCTGTTCGATCCGCGCCTCAATTCCATCGTCGTTTGCGTGGTCGACGTGGCCTACGGCGGAGAGAACGGCGCGAAGCAGGCGCTCGAACTGGCCGCTCCGGCGCTGTCTAACGTGCGAATCGTGCGCGAGAAACGACTTCTCGGAGCGTACTTCGAATCGCTCAGTAAGGACGATGGTATGTGTTCCGTAGGACTGGATGAGACGATGACCTGCCTGGAATCCGGCGCGGTGCACACGCTGTTGGTCTGGGAGGACCTGGAACTCGATTGTCTCGTCTCAAAAGACGACACATTGACAGAGATCGTCGAATGGGAACCGAAGACTGTAAAATCGAGAGGTACGTCAGACGAGTCTGTGCGCACGGCGTCTCTCCTCGAATGGCTCATCGACCACGGGCGCGCAAGGTCGGGGTGCACCCTGGAACTCGTGACCGACAGCACACAGGAGGGCACCCAGTTCTGCAAGGGATTTGGGGGGATCGGCGCCCTGTTGCGCTACCGGAACCCTGTCGCTGCTGCTGTTTCGACGGGCATCGCACCTGATATTGCGTCATTTGATACCTCATCCGACGAAGATTTCATATAACAGCAGTAACGTAGAATGGTTTCTTTCGCAGTGACTACTACTCTACTGCGTTCAGATGTTGTAAAGGAAGGTCTGAAATCGGACGTCAATATCTAAACTTTTTCTTATTCAACCGATTTTATATAATGTAACCTTACACGTCACAAATTCTGTTCTGCTAGCTACAGCAGGTGGACACGATGTGAGTGTTCGCCGACAGTGTGAAGCCGTTGAGTGCGGCCAGGTGACGCGTAGTATCGTACACGTCTAGATTCGCTTCTTTCAACCTTCCCTCCAGAAAAAGGATTCGACCCCGCGAAGCCTCGCACCTATCGCGGACGTCCTTCTCTCGCAGTTCGAGCGCGCGTAGCCTGTGATCTTCTTCGAGATTTAATAAACATTTCACGACGTCTGCCCCGTCACGTTCTAGGGAGGCCAGGCGTTCTCTCTTGATGTCCAGATCTTTCGTCGCGCGTTCGATGGCGGCGTCCGTCTCCGCCTCAGCTGCTGTCAGAGAATCACGTCGGAGGACGTCGTTCGCCAGGCGCTCCTCCAGACGCATCACGCCATCTGCCGCCATGGACACCTTGCGCATCAGGTCCGTATCAGTCTTCATGACGCGCGCGAGCTGTTCGCGTTGCCTGTTGACCGCGTCTAATACGCTCTTGTTCGAGCACTTGACGGTGGTCAGCTGCTCCGTCGCTTCCCTCCCGCGCGCCTCCTCTTTTCGAATATCCTCGTCGAGCCTCTTATTTCTGAGCTGAAGCTCCGCGAGTACCGCACGTCGGGCGTCGATCTGCCCGTGTGCGAGCCGCATCTCGTCCTGGAGCTCCCTGACCTGCCCGGTCGCCTGCTTCACCAGGTTCTGGACAGTGCCCCGGTACGTGCGGAGACGGTTCACGGTGGTACGCGCGCTCTCGGTCAACCATTTGACCAGATTTTCGAGAATCTGCTCGACTTGTTCGTCATTAATTCCAGCCTCGTCCAAAATTTCCAGGATGGCCTCCGTCAACACCGAGACCGTCGTTTCGCTGTTCTTGATAAAATCACGAATGTCTTGGTTTTTTTTGTCTGCCGACGTCGTTCCATCAGATACGGCGTCACGGGTCATTGCGACACGAAAGAGTAAGAAAAAAAAACTCGATATGAATTTAATGGTTCATAGTTCAAACTGACATTAATTTCAAGCGGCGGCAAATATTCAACAGGTGCTTGTTTATACACTCGTCGGAAAAACATAAGGGGAATACCATCATCATAGTGTCACTCCAATACGAGTTAGTTTTGTGCAGCGAAGCGCCAGTAGCACCCTTTCCAGGCCGTGCCCGTTTCAATGGCGCGTTTGAGATTGCAGTGCGCGTGGTACGTCTTCGAACCCGCTCCAGCTCCCACGGCGGCGTCCGTCATGGTGGCGTACGTACACACCACCTTACCGTCGACTGCACCGTCCAACTTCTCCACGCATTTCGCTCGTTTAAGACCACCGACGGGGGGCAAGCGCCCGCCTCTTCGAAAAAAGTTGCTCTTGGTGTCGAGGGAGCACTCGCTCCAGTAACGGAACCGGCCGGTTCCGTTAGCTTTCGTTAGAGCGCGGGTCGCCGCGTAAGACGACGCAAATTCACCGCTCTTAACGAGCTCTTCCATGGTGCCGTACATATGCGTAATGTGTGAAAGCCCGGGGTTCAGCTTGACAAACGGGCGCAGGCGGATCGTCTTCTTCTCTTTCTTCTTCTCGTTACCTTTCTTGTCTTTACGACCACCTTGAACGCCATTCTCTTCTGATGTTACCGATGCAGGCGGTGCTGCAGGTGCGATAATTTTGGAGTTGTTGGCTCCGTCGCCCCCGTATTCTCCTCCGATTTTCATGACCGCTGGATGTTGTCTGTCGACCGCCTCGACCGCCTCGACCTCTTTATCGTTGTACGATGGCGAAGTCGTCACCTCAGCAGGGGTTGCTCGTACCCGGGTCGTCGCCAGACGTGCCACGACTCGCATGAAACCGCGATCGTCTATGAAATTGTCGATCGTCGAACGCCCTGTTCCTTGTACACTCGTTTCCATAATAGAGCGAATATGCACCTGATCGTCATAGACCACCGAAAGCACGTCTTTCACGTCAGACAGGCGGAAAATCGACACCACATCCCTGACGCGAATGAGGCAGCGCGTCTGTTTCTTGCCGTCGGACGCGGATGATGATAATGAAAACCCAACGGAACAAGTCTGCGCCACTTCCTCGCGTATGACGCACACCCCTCGAGCGATCTCCGGGGGGAGATCTGACACAAAATTAGAGATGCTCATATGGGACGATGCCGTCCGTGCAAGCAAGATGAAAAAATGAATCTGGCCAACTTCTTGATAATGTTTGTTACTTCTTTTACAGCGGTTTTAAGTTGGTTTTAAGTTCAGACATCGCTATACTGAACGATGAGATGCAACACTTTTTCAGTGATCACTGTGTGATTGTCATCGTCTTTATTGGATTGCAAATAACGATCGGTCGACACGTACGTTTCGCATAGGCGATTGATCCGGGTATAAAGATCGATTTCATCGGGAAACAAGTGATCTCTATGGCACAAATCGATGACCAACTTTTCGCTTCTGTCATCCATGATAGGTGCATCGAACACGAGCTCCAATAAAGTGCGCGCGATGCATTTGATATCACGACAAACGGCGTTGAATTTTCCATTCACGTGAGCGCAAGTCAAGGTGTCCAAAAATATGCACATTCCGAAGTCACACAGAAACAATCTGGGCATCGAACGAGGAGAAGCGAGCATAATGTTCCCACAGTGTATGTCTCCGTGGGCTACGCCGCGCTCATGCACGTAATACAAGGCCCTGACCAGTCCAGGTAACATTGTCATTATTCGCATCCTTGCGCTCAATTCTTTCAATCGGTCTGTCTTGAGGGCATCGAACAATGAGCATTCATAACGTTCCATACGAATCCAACAACGATGTACGCGATCTACTTCGAGCACGCGGGCGATACATATAGCACCGCTATTATTCTCGGATATGTAATCACTGTTCAGTAGTAAGTCAAATACGCGTATTTCATCTGACATCTGCTGTTTGCTCTCGTGATCAGTTGAATCAGCGACCTTCAGTACCGTCGAACCGTTCTCATCATATAGATAAACGGTAGCGTGCCCCCCTTTGTTCAAGAACACGCGCATAGTAAACTGAATATTAATTTCTTTTATTCTGTCTATTCGACGGTTTTTTCTGTCAGATATCATGTCAATTTTTTTGTCGAAGCTACTCCGTGCGATGGATAAGAAGAAGGAGGAGGGCTCCGTCACTTTTTATTGAGCAGCAGGTGTTCCAGACCCGCGACGGCCTTCACCGCGTTTCTGGTGTCTCTGAAGACTCCACCGACGTCCGCTTGCGTGAACGTCCCATCATCAGGAAAACGGTGCAACAGGTCCGGCGTTTCCAGACGCTTCATCAGCGCTTTCATTTCCCATGGACACACAGACGAATCAAATGAAAGCGCAACCGACACAATTGTGGAAAGGAACACAATAGATAACACAACAAAAATCGGCCATAGTTTCATTCATTCATTCAGGGTTCAGGCAGATGTCAAATTGTCATCATCCATGCACTCGAACTCGCGCACGAGGCGTCGACGACACATGCTGTAACTTGGGTCCCGGACGACCTCTCTCCACGCGGTCTGGATGCGCATAGCGGCACCGTCCCTCCTCTCCGCCGTACCCGCCTCGTCCCACACCGGGTATTCCCCGGGGTACAGGAAGCCGTCGCGCAGACGAGGGTCGGAACACGCGACGGTCTTCATGACCTCGCTCTTCCTGGCAAGGGCCCGGAGCACGTGCTTCTCGCAGTTGTCCCGGATGAAGACATAGTGCAGGTGCGAATCGGAGCGGGTGTTGGCCCTCAGAAGGCGCTGTCCGAACTGGTACAACGTGATGTTGCTGTAGTTCGGACTGACGAGGGCCATGCGCCGAAAACGTCCGTCCTTGTCGTCCAGATCGATGCCGGTGCTGCACACGGATATGTTTCCGATGATGAGCCGGTGTTTCGTGTTGGTCTCCTGGAACTTGAGGAGCACCCTCTCCCGCTGGGAGGCGCTGAGGGAGCCGGTCATGACCAGGGGGTCCCACTGCGCCAGCTCCCTGCGCAGGTACTGGACGGAGCTACAGTAATTTACGCCGACCACAACCTTTTGGAACATCGAGTCCTTCAGGCGGTTGTGCACGATCCGTTTGAAAGTGGGCATCTTGGCCTCCTCGATCTTCATGAGAGAAGATACGATGTGTCCCATGGACGCCGCGTTGGCCCCCCGCGCGAGATTGACCGATCTTGACTGAGGATCGTAGTTGCAAGCGGACGATAAGTTTTCGACAGCTTCGACGATGCGCCGCATTTGGTCATCATCCTCCGCGTCGTACGTGGCGTTGTACTTGTGGATGACTGCCGTGCAGGGCGGCGCGGGCATGCCGGACGCGAGGTGTACCTTAACGATCTTGTCGAACATCTCGAACACGTATCGGGATGTCGCACCACCGGAACCGGTCATTGCGGGTATGATAGCGAACACATTCGGCGATATGCGCGCGCAATACTCCTGGATCTCGCGCAAGCCGGTGTGGGTCAGGATCCCGGTCCCGGGATTATACGACGAAAGTTCATCCCGCTTCATCACACCGATGGTCTGGAACAGAGTGACGGCCTGCTCGTGCTTGTCGAGAGGGGTGCCGGACAGCAACAGGGCCTTCGACGAGGATCTGCTGGACCGTGAGGGTCCAGCCGCTGCATCCACTGCATCCGCGTCTTCGACGACAGGAACCGGAACGGGGTCGACCACCGGAGCCAGGAGCGCCTTACCGGACAAGAACTGCGAGGACTTGTTTTTCAGGTTCTGGATTTCGTCGAAGATGACAAGCGTGCCTCCTCGACGAACACGCGTGACCCACTCCGGCTTAGCCGTGTACTCTTCCTTTGGCAGATAGTAAATGCTATTGTCCCGTTCTCTGCGGCGCTCGACCGTGTATTTCCGGTGGGACAACAACTTCGACTTTTCGACGAACGTCGGGGAACGCAGCTCGCAGTAGCTCATGATCTGGGAAATGGGCAGGCCGTACGTGGACTTCATCGACAACCACTTCGGTTTCACGGACACCGGACACACTACGACGATATCCTCCATGCCGAGATGCCGCGCTATGTAGGAGGCGGTGTACGTCTTCCCCGCTCCCAACTTCGACAGGTCGATCGCGAAAGGACTGTTCCGCAGGATGGTCGTCATGCGATGCACGTGCGTCTGCTGTGGAGGGGACAGCTCGATCTCGAGCGGGGCCTTTTCATCTTCTTTCCTGTCTTTTATCACCATCTCGTGAAATTTGGGAGATCGTTTGTATTTCCGTGTCGGGGGAAATCTTCTCTTTCTGTTCTAATACAATGAAAATTTCGGGCATGTGTAGGCGCGGGGTGGTGATGAGTTTCAGGAGTGTAAGCATCACGATGACTGACTCTCGATGCGACGGATATCTGTGTCGCTTCGACGAGGTATCCAGAGGATGATGAACAGGCGACGCACACCATCCTTCGCGCGCACTTCCAGGTAAAGCCCCCTCATAGAGCGTCGAGGAGGAGGCAATCGAGTAGAAAAATTTGAGGCGCCGCTACGACAATCGGAGTCAGCCCACGCAGAAACCCCACATTGAAAGAAGAGATGAGCAACAGCAAAGAACCCGTCGAGAAGGTCGAGGCGTGGGATGATTCCCGTCGAGTCCGGAGTCTTGCCAATGATTTCACGGAAATACAGGATTGCATCACGCGCATGGGGCTCCATTCGTGGCTGAGCGACCAGGTACGGGAGCGTCAGGCAAGGGGCGACCTCCCCGTTTACTTCGTGTTCGCCACGGGACCCGCTTTTATGAAGGGCCGCGTTGGGTATTTGCGAGACGTCGTAAAAGACCGTGCGACGGTGCGAGGCAACGTTTACGCGGCGAATTTTGCCGTCCAACTACCCCATGAATTTCGAGGTTCGTTTCGCGAAAAGGAGGGACGTATCGTAGGGTCATGTTTCAGCGTCCGAAAGATGGCAGCCGTGTGTCCGGGCCTCTTTGCCACCGTCGTCTCTCCGGGATCCGTCGGTGGACAGCACCACCTAGACGACGGTTGGTACTGGTTGACGTACCAGTTCATTTTCGTAAATGAGGCACAGGCGACTCGGGCTTTACAGCTCGGGTTCGATTTTATATATCGTGTCGTTGGTACCGTGCTCCTGCGATCAA
>Ga0307958_1001625_pt1 | contig 10119 bp, 12 predicted proteins | sample OrgLakmetagen492_FD_201826 | JGI IMG/M metagenome (GOLD analysis project Ga0307958, IMG submission 201826) | Saline water microbial communities from Organic Lake, Antarctica - #492 | ecosystem: Environmental > Aquatic > Non-marine Saline and Alkaline > Saline | place: Antarctica: Organic Lake... | reverse complement strand
GCTCGATCTCACGGTCATGCAGCGCGATGGCGCAACGCAGCGCCCCGCGCCCGAGCACCCCGTCGCACGGCTGCTGACCGGCCAGGTGAACGGCTGGACGCCTGCTTACAATCTGGTGCGCGACCTGACCGCCGACGCGCTGCTGAGTGATGCGGGCGGGCTGGCATGGATCAACCGCATCGGCGACGGCCGTCCCGCCGAGATCATTCATCCGCCACGCGGCTCGATGTTCGTGCAACACGACGAGCTGACCCGCGAACCCCGCTATCAACTCCAAGGCCGCCGCGTGCCGATGGAGGACGTGATCCACGTGACGAGCCCGTTCGGGCGGTCGCCTGTCAGTCTCGCCCGTGAGGCAATCGCGGTTTCACTGGTTCTGGAGCGCCACGCCGCCCGCCTGTTCGGGCGCGGCGCGCGACCATCCGGGGCGCTGATGTTCCCGAAAGGCATGGGCGAGGAGGCGGTCAAGCGGGCCCGCGCCGCCTGGCAGGCCACGCATGAAGGCGAGAACGCGACCGGCCGCACTGCGATCCTGTTCGACGGAGCCGAGTTCGTGCCCTTCCAGCTGAACAGCACTGACTCGCAGTTTCTTGAGAACCGCAGATTTCAGATTACCGAGATCGCCCGCGCGTTCCGTGTCCCGCCGCAAATGCTGTTCGACCTCGAGCGCGCGACGTGGAGCAATGCCGAAAGCATGGGCCGCGAGTTCCTGTCTTACAGCCTCGAGCCTTGGCTGCGCGCCCTCGAAGGTGCCCTGACGCAGGCGCTGTTCAGCGAGGACGAGCGCGAGACGTACCGTGTTCACTTCGACCGCGACGACCTGACCCGCGCGAACCTGAACGATCGAGCGACGGCGATCAATTCCCTGATCTCCAGCCGCGTTCTGAACCCGAACGAGGGCCGCGCCTGGCTTGATCTCCAGCCCTACGAGGGTGGTGAGGAATACGCGAACCCGAACACCGGCGGCGTGCAGCCGGAGAGAACAGGAGGCGCGGATGATGGACTTGAATGATGTCCTGAACGACACCGCCGATCAGGAGCGCGGAACGTGGCATGACCTGCTGGACCCGGTGAAGGGCGAACCAACGGGCATGAGATTCCGCGTTGCCGGCCCTGACTCGACGACGCAGCGCAAGGCCGAGCTCAAGCTGGCCGATGATCTGGCCGAGATCGCCGATCAGGATGGCCGCGTGACCTCTGAGCAACGTGAGAAAGCCCGGATCGCCGCCTTGGCCGCCTGTGTTCTCGACTTCGAGATCGTGCAGGACGGCGAGCCCCTGCCATTCAACACCGCGAACTGCATCCGCGTGCTGCGCGCCGCCAAGTGGATCGAGGCGCAGGTCGATGGCATGGCCAGCACAAGGAATCCCCTTGCATGACCGATCGCATGTTCATCGAGACCAAGTTCGCCACGGATGGCAGCGGCGAGATCGAGGGGATAGCATGGCCCTTCGACGCACCCGACCGCGTTGGCGACATGATCACAAAGGGCGCTTTCACCGGCGCACGCGTCCCGCTTCCCATGCTGTTCAGTCACGACGGCAGCGATCCTGTGGGTTCATGGACCGAGGCGAAAGAGACTGATCAGGGGCTCATGCTCAAGGGCAGCCTTCTGGTGAATGACGTGGCCCGGGCCCGCGAGGTCAACGCCCTGGTGAAATCCGGCGCGGTGCGCGGGATCAGCATCGGTTTCATCACCCGCAAATCAACACCCCGCGCCCGAGGCGGCCGCACGATCAGCGAACTTGAACTGGTCGAGGCGTCCCTTGTCGCGATCCCGATGCACGCCGGCGCGCGCGTTACGAGCGCAAAGACCGGCATCGAAGCAATCCGCCTTTCCGAGGCGATCAACCGGGCAGCCGCCCATTACTGCAAGAGGTAACGATGCAGCATACGAATACACAGGCGTTCGCCCGCGCCATCGAGATCAAGGGCGAAGAAGACGATCCGGTCGAACTGGTAAACAAGTCGCTGGAGGATCTTCAGAAGAACATCGACGACCGGCTGAAGGGCGTCGAGGAAAAGGCCGACACGACCAAGCTGGTCGAGCGCATGGACAAGATCGAGGCCAAGGCGAACCGGATCACCGGCCCGCAGGACGCCCCCAAGGCCGAGGTCGAGGCAAAGGCCCTTGGCGCGTTCCTGCGCAACGGCATGGCGAGCCTCGACGAGGACGACAAGAAGAACCTGAACCTCGGCACCAGTTCCGCCGGCGGGTATGTCGTCGCGCCGGAGTACTCGACGCAGATCATCAAGAAGATCACCGAAATGTCGCCGATGCGGCAGGCCGCACGCGTCATGGCGATCGGCACCACGGAGGTGTTGTTCCCTGTCGTGACCACGAAGCTGTCGGGCGGATGGGTGACGGAGACCGGCGCACGCCCGGAATCGCAACCCGTGTTCGATCAGATCAAGATCGAAACCCACGAGCAGGCCGTTATCGTGCCGATGTCGCAGCAACTGGTCGAGGATGCTTTCGTCGATCTGCCTTCCTACATCGCTGGTCAGATCGCCGAGCAATTCGCAGCATCCGAGGCAACCGCCTTCGTTTCGGGCGATGGCGCCGGCAAGCCGTTTGGTTTTCTCGAAGACCCCACGAAGTTCACCGGTCAGGATCTGGCGGCAGGCGCGGCCGACGAGGCGATCATCGAGGCGGTCATCAGCCTGTTTTACAAGCTGCAATCGGCATATGCCCGCAACTCCGCGTGGATGATGAACAGGACCACGATGGGCCTGATCCGCAAGGCGGCCGACACGACCGTCAAGGGCAACCTCTGGAGCGATGGTCTGGCCGATGGCACGCCTGCGCGCCTGCTGGGCCGCCCCGTGGTCGAGGCTGTCGATATGGCCGATCTCGCGGATGGTTCTGTTCCGATCGCCCTGGGCGACTTCAACGCCGCCTATACGATCGCGGACCGCACCGGCGTGCAGCTCATGCGCGACGATTACACCGGCGCTGATAGCGGCATCGTCAAGATCCGCGCGCGGCGGCGTGTCGGGGGCCGGCTGCTGCTGGCAGAGCCCGTCGTCGTGATGAACGGGACAGCCTGATGATAACGCTGGCCACACATAGGAGCGCCCCATGCCACGCAAGCCCCCCCGCCTGTGTGCATGCGGCAACCGCGTGGCCAGCGGCGCACGTTGCCCCTGTGAGCGCAAACGCGACACCGAGCGCAAGGCGCGGTTCGACCGGACCCGACCGAACTCGTCGCAGCGCGGATACACGGGCACGTGGGACCGCGAGCGCAAAGCCTATCTGCGGCGCAACCCGATCTGCGTCATGTGCAGCGCGCCGGCGAGCGTCGTCGATCACCACACACCACACCGTGGCGATTCTTTGCTCTTTTGGGATCGCGGCAACTGGCAGGCCCTTTGCGGACACTGCCACGATTCAACGAAACAGCGGCTGGAGCGCCGCAACCCTTAGGAGGATCAAGACATGATCTTTGCAACTGCTGGCGCCAAGCTGTTCATCGGCGAAGCCAAGAGCACCCAAAGCGCAGACTTCACTGACACTGACTTCACGTCTGAAACCTGGACGGAAATAAAAGAGACGGAATCGCTGGGCAGCTTTGGCGACACGTCCGAGGAGGTCACCTTCGAGGGCCTTGCCGACAGCCGGGCGCGCCGCCTGAAAGGCACGCGATCCGCGGGCGCGATGGATGTGGTGATGGGCATCGACTATCAGGACGCCGGGCAACTCGCACTGATCGCTGCCGAGAAAACGAAAGAGAATTACTCTTTCAAGGTCGAGTTCAATGACGCCCCTCCGGGCGGCACGCCGAGCGAACGGCTGTTCGTCGCGGCGGTCGGCAGCGCGTCCGAATCCCTCGACACCGCCAACAACGTCATGAAGCTGAACGCGTCCCTTTGGATCAACAGCAACGTGGTCCGCGTCAACGCCGCTGCGGTCTAAACCATGGCGATCGTGAGCTTCCATGATCTTGAGGATCAGCTGGGGCTTGAGGGCGTGCCGGGGCATGAGGTGATGCTCGACCAGAAGGTCCAGGCGGCGCAAGGACACATCGAGCGCTTGCTGGGCTTCAAGATCGAGGATCATTTCGGTGGAGAGGATCAGGACCCTGTCCCCGAACCCCTGCGCGAAGCGGTTCTGCAGCTTGCCGCCTGGTGGTTTGAACAGCGCGAGGCGGGGATCATCGGTCACAGTGTGGCAACCCCGCCGCACGGGTTGGCCGAGCTCGTCGCGGAATATCGCGAGTGGACGTTCTGATGTCGAAGGGGATCAAGGGTTTTCAGCGCAAAATGAAGGCAATGCCCGAGGCCGCGCGCAAAGCCCTCGCCCCCGCGACGGCACGAGGGGCGGATGAAATAGCCCGGACGGCCGAGGCGCTTGCGCCCGAGGATTCCGGCGACCTTGTGGGATCTGTCGCGGTCACGATCGGCCCGAAGAACACCCCGGCGCACAGTCACCCCGGCGGCATCCGCACGGTGCCCGAGGGCGCGGCGGCGGTCACGGCCGGCAATTCTGATGTGCGCTATGCGCATCTGGTCGAGTTCGGCACCACGAAGGCCCCGGCGCAGCCATTCTTCTGGCCCGCGTTCCGGTCTCAAAGGAAGCGCGCCGAGACGCGCATCAAGCGCGCCTTGTCCAAGGCCGTGAAAGAGGAGTTCAACAAGTGAGCGCGGCGTTGACCCTTCAGAAAGCGATCCGGGCGCGGCTGGTGGCAACATCGGCCGTTACCGATCTGGTGCCCGCATCCGCGATCCTCGATCGCAATCAGCGCCCCGCCCCGAGCCCGTCTATCATCCTTGGCGAGGCGCAGGTTCTCGACGAGGGCGACATCGCCCGCAAGCGCAGCCGCGTCTTTCACACGATCCATGTCTGGAAACTGGAGGCTTCCCTTGCAGGCGTGACCGCGATCAATGCGACGATCCGCGAGGCCCTGCGCGACCGCCTGTCCCTCGATGCAGGACACCACGTGGCCGATCTCTACATTGCGGATAGCCGCGCCATGCGCGACCCGGACGGCGAGACCAGCCATGGCGTTGTGACGCTCGAGGCCCTGATCGTCGAGGAGGCATCATGAGATCCGGCACGCTACGCTATCAGGTCGAGGTTCAGAAGGCGACGACGACAGTGGACGCCTTCGGAACGCCGCAAAACACATGGCAGACCTTTGCCACTGTACGGGCCGAGGTGGTGCAGCGGTCAACCGAGGAATTCTTGCGGAACCAGGGCGCAAGCGATGAGCAGATTGTCGTGTTTCGGACCCGCTACCTCGACAGCATCAGCAACGCAGATCGAATCCTGTTCGAGGAAACAGCGCACAACATCAAGGAAATTGTGCCGGACCCAATGCGGCGGCACATGGAGATCCGAACCAACACAGTGAGGGCAGAAGCATGAAGGGCCGCAAGCCCAAGAGGGGGCCGGCAGAAGATCAGAAGGCCGTCGCACACGTGCCCCGCGCCCCCGCGTGGATGGCACAGCACGCGAAGTCGGAATGGCGGCGGATCATGCCCCTGCTGGTGGAGCGCCGCATCCTGACTGACGCGGACATGGGCAGCGTCGAGAACTATTGCACCGCGATCAGCACCGGTCGCGAGGCCGAGCGCGTGCTGCAAGAGCGGGGGCACGTCTACGAGGACGACCATGGGAACCTGCGCCGCAACCCCGCGTCACTGGTTCTGAAGGACGCCATGCAGACCGCACGGCAGCTTGCCGCCGAACTTGGCCTGACGCCGGTCAGCCGGTCGCGCCCGAGTATCCGTGACGATGCGGACGCCGATGACGACTTGGTGGGGTGATCGTCATGGTCCTGAGGCCAAACTGGATAGACAAACCCGAGGAGATCGACGACCCGCTGGAAAGAGGCGAGCGGGCCGTTCAATGGTTGCGCCGCTTGAAGCACCCAAAGAACCCGGCGCCCGGGCACCCCTTTCAGCTCGACCCCTGGCAAGAGCAAATCATCCGCCGCATTTACGGGCCGCGCCATGAGGACGGCAGCCGCATGGTGCGGCGTGTCACGCTGCTGTTGCCCCGGGGAAATCGCAAGACCAGCCTCGCCGCCGCGATCAACCTTCTGCACCTGATCGGCCCCGAGCGTCAGCCCGGAAACCTGATCGTGTCGGCGGCGGCCGCACGCGAACAGGCTATGGAGCTTTTCAACGAATCCGCGCTGATCATCGAGAACGACAAGCGCCTGATGAAGCACCTCAATGTGCGAGAGTACATTTCGACGATCCGCTTTCCTGCCGATCGCAGCCGGTATCTTGCTGTCGCCTCGGATGGAAAAGTGCAGCACGGCAAGACACCCAATGTTGTCATCGCGGACGAGCTGCACGCGTGGCACGGCGCCGCTGGTCAACGTCAATGGGAGGCCCTCGATAGCGCCCTGGTGAAGGTGCCCGGCACGATGATGATCGTCGCCAGCACGGCAGGCCGGGGGCAGGAAAACCTTGCCTGGCAGACCGTGGATTACGCCGTGAAGGTGCAGAAAGGCGAGATCGACGACCCCGCGACCCTGCCGGTCATATTCATGGCCGAGCCCGAAGACGACTGGCACGACGAGGCCGTGTGGTTCGCCACGAACCCCGGCTTGCAATATGGCTATCCCGATATTGCAGGCTTCCGCGACAAGGCCCGCAAGGCGCAGCACAGCCCCTTCGAGCGCGACTCGTTTCTCCAGTTCAACCTCAATCGCTGGCTGGACCAGTCAAGCTCGCCCTTTGTCGAGATGCACGTTTATGACCAAGGCGATCACCCGGTCGATCTGGAGGAACTGGACATGGTGCAGGCGCCCGCATGGCTGGGCGTGGACCTGTCGAAGAACGAGGATCTGACCGTCGTGGTCGCGGCGTGGCGCGATGGCGACGACGGGTATCAGGTGCACCCGTGGTTTTTCTGTCCCGAGGACAATCTGCGCGACCGCGGGGATCGGCATGGCGTCAACTATGTCGAATGGGCAGAGCAGGGTTTCATCATCCCGACGCCCGGCAACACGGTCGATCTGAGGGCCGTCGAGGCGCATATCCGGGAACTGTGCGCAACGTACAATGTCCGCGAGGTCGCGTTCGATCCGACCTATGGCCGCTCGATGATGGCAGACCTCGATCAGGATGGCATCCCCGTCGTGGAGTTCCGGCAGGGATGGGTTTCAATGGCGCCGGCGGTCAAGGAGCTGGAGCGCGCGATCCTTGGCGGCCAGTTCAAGCATGGGGGGCACCCGGTCCTGCGCTGGAACTTCGAGAACGTGCAGTTGCACATCGACCAGGCGGGCAACCGCAGTTTCCACAAGGGCCGGTCTGGCAACAAGATCGACGGCTCGGTCGCAACCGCAATGGCCGTGGCCCGCGCCGCTGCTGGAGAGGTTCAATTCATCACAGAGGCGTCGTGGTTCGATGACGACATGTTTCTCGCATAGGAGGCCATAATGGCAGACGACACGGAACGCTTGTTTGTCCAGCTTGAGGGCCGGATTTCCGACTTCGAAAAGAAAATGAAACAGGCCGAGCGCCGGGGCACCAAGACCTACGGCAAGCTGCAAGGCGACTCGCGCAGCGCAACGCGCCGCATGGAGCGCGATATGCGCCGCGCCTCGGGCCGGATCAACACCGCCCTCGCAAGCACCACTGCAGCTGTGGGCGGCGTCAGCCGGGCATGGCGCGCTTTCACGCCCCTGCTGGCGGCGGCGGGGTTCGCCGGGTTCTCGCGGGGCGTGCGGACTGCCGTGTCGGATCTGTCATCGCTGGGCAAGACTGCCCGTGACGTCTCGATCGACGTGGAGACGCTGCAAGGCGTGCAGCGCGGGTTCGCCCGGTCCGCGAACGTGTCGCAGGACGAGGTGAACGCATCCCTTGGCCGGTTCGCCCGGCGCATCGGCGAGGCCGCGAATGGTCAGGGTGAGCTGAACAAGTTCGTCGAGAAATACAACATCGACCTGAAGGATGCGAACGGCGAGCTGAAGTCGCAAGAGCAACTCTTGCGCGACATCGCCGATGTGATCCAGCGGGCGGGCAGCGATCAGGAACGGCTCGCCATCGCACAGGGCGCGTTCGGGGATACCGGCCGCCGGCTGGCACAGACCCTCGCCGGGGGCGCGGACGAGATCGACCGCATGGTGAGATCCGCAGAGGACGCGGGGCAGGTCATCGACCGCGACCTGATCACCCGCGCCGAGGAACTGGACGACCGCTTTGACGACCTGACGCGATCGCTGGAGACCGGGTTCAAGCGCATCGCGGTGCGGGCCGCCGACGCGTTCGAACCCATGCTGGACGCGATCGAGGAGGTCGCGGATCGCCGCGACGACCTGTCGGACATTTTCGGATCAGACGCCGCCGCGCGGGGGCTGCTGGGCGAGGATATGTTCAACCAGCTTTCCGGTAACCTGTCGCTGATCGCCGAGGCCCGGCGCGAGCTGCTGAACCTGTCGCAGGCTGTGGGCGGGCTGGAAGGCCAAGGCCGCGACACGGCGCAGGCGATGGAGGATTTCGCGACGCAACTGTTCCGGGCCACCGAGGTGCAGGCCGCGCGCGACATCGCCCAGATCAACGAGGCGATGCAGGAAAACGTCCGGCAGTTCCGAGAGGGCGAGATCAGCGCGGGCGAATTTGCAGAGCGGATGCAGGCCCTGGAGCTTGCCCTGGATCTTACCGTTCAAGGCATCGAGGGCGTGAATCAATCCAGTCTGGACGCGATCAAGGGCCAGTTCGGCGGGCTGATCGGGCTGGTCGATCTGCTGTCGGCGCGCGTGCGCGACCTGAAGGCCGAGGCGTCCAACGTGCCCGCCGACCGCACGCCCGCATCGAACCGCCGCGCCAACATAATCGCGGGTGAGACCGATGAGGCCCGCCGCAACGAGGAAGCCCGGCAGGCCGCGCGCGAGTTCATCGCCGAGCAAGAGCGGCAACGGAACCTGACCGTCGAACAGATCGCGATCGAGCAAGAGGCCGCCCGCATTCGCCGCGACGCGGGGGAGGAAGGCGTGAGGCTGACCGAGGCGCAGATCGCCGCACAGGCCAAGCTGAACGTCGCCCGCCGTGAGGACATGCGCGGCAGCGGCGGTGCCGGTCAGGGCGGCGGTGGCGCCTCGGGTGGGGGCGACGAGTTCACCCGGGCCGCCGAGGCGATCCGAGAGCGCACGGCGCAGCTTGAGGCCGAGGCGGCGGCACTGGTTATGGCTGCAGGGGCGGGCAAGGAATACGGCACCGCGATTGATTTCGCGATGCAGCGCGCCCGCCTGTTGAACGCGGCGCAGCGTGAGGGGCTGGAAATCACGCCCGACCTTGAGGCGGCGGTCGACAGCCTGGCTGAGGCATATGTCGCATCCGCCGATCGTGCCGGTGAGGCCGCCGCGCAGATCCGCGACGCGCAGATCGAATCCGAGCGCGGGGCGCGGGCGCTGTCGCAAATGTTCAGCGGCATCCTGACCGGTTCACAATCCGCCTCCGACGCGATGAGCGCGCTATTGCAGCGCATCGCGCAGGTTCAGATCGAGGCAGCCTTGACGGGGCTTTTTGACGGCAGCGGCGAGGGCAGCTTTGCACAAACGATCGGCGGGCTGCTGGGATTTTCGGGTGGCGGCTTCACGGGTCCCGGTGGTAAGAACGAGCCCAAGGGTGTGGTTCATGGCGGCGAGTTCGTGTTTTCTAAGAAAGCCGTGAAGTCGATAGGCGTCGGCAACCTTGAGTCCATGCACCAAAGCGCGAAGGGGTTCGCCTCGGGCGGGTTCGTGGGGAACAGCGGCACTCAGGCTGGTGGGGGCAATGTCAATATAGAGATTGTCACACCGCCCGGTTCTGATGTGCAGGAGGAGCGCCGGCCCAACTCCAGCGGCGGCGATGATTTCACCATAATCATCGACCGGGCGGTGAGTTCGCTCGCCCGCGATCCGAGTTCGGCCATCAGCCGGACGCTTGGCAACAGCTTCGGCGTCGGCCGGCAGACAAGGAGTCGCTGATGACCCGAGGGCAGACCCGCCTCCGCGACCAGCTTCGCGATTCCTTGCGCAATCATCTGCGTAACAAGGGCCACCCCCGCGTGCCCGAGGCGGGACGCGTTCTGTGGTCCGCATTCATCGAGATCAGCGCCGCGCGGGGCGTTCACCAATTCGGCCCCGCCCCGATCGGGTTCACGGATATAAAGGGGTGGGCACG
>Ga0307958_1001623_pt1 | contig 10122 bp, 8 predicted proteins | sample OrgLakmetagen492_FD_201826 | JGI IMG/M metagenome (GOLD analysis project Ga0307958, IMG submission 201826) | Saline water microbial communities from Organic Lake, Antarctica - #492 | ecosystem: Environmental > Aquatic > Non-marine Saline and Alkaline > Saline | place: Antarctica: Organic Lake... | reverse complement strand
TCAGTACTGATTTTGAATTGATTGAAATTAACCTCAAAAACTCAAGTGCCAAACTCAAATTACCAGATGTGGTTTACAATTTTTACATCAATACCAAGTCTTCTGAATTTGATTTAAACACCAATCTAGATTATCGGGTAAATGATGCTTTTAATGCTAAAATTTACCAGAACAAAAACACAGTAACTTCTTCAAAAGTGCTAAATATTAAAGCAGATTACAGCACACTTCAATTGAATTAAAACGTTCTATACTAATGTCTCCCACATAACACAGGTAGCAAATTAAAGTGCGTGTATATTTTGGCTAAATTTTACTTTTATATAAACACAAATCTTTCGATTAAAATATGCCTCGCCATTTTAGTTAGCTGTTATGGTTTTTGTGCTTTTCCAAAAAGCCTTGGATTTCTTTTTTCAATTCAGGTAATTCTCGAATTATTATCGTCCAAATAACTTCGTCAGAAATGCTGTCATATTCATGAGCAATTCTATTTCGAGTTCCAATTATCCTTTGAGCGTTTTTTATTTGAAAATCAGAGTCTTCATGTTTTACTACTCAATTAATTGCTTCACCTATTATTTCAATATTTCTTTCAACTGCTTTTTTGGTTTTCAAATCACTTTGATATTCAATAAAATCTTTCTTATTGGGTAGAAACTCAAATATCTCATCAATAGATTTAATTATGTCTTCAAACCAAGCATCAATTCTATTGACCATAAATCAGAATTTTTGTACTATCAAGCTCTTTTCTGAAAAATTGATTCTTTATTCCGCGTACCTCGATTAAGTCAATTTGACGCTGAAGTAATTTTTCTAAATTTTCTTTGAGTTGAAAATATAAATCCGTGTATTTGAAAGGGTCAGTTTCATTAAAATCAACAACAAAATCGATATCAGAATCATCTTTAAAATCATCACGAATCACCGAACCAAAAGCAGAAAATGTTTTTACTTTGTATTTCTTACAAAGTTTCTTAATTCGATTAATGTTTTTTTCAGATATGTTCATGGGTCAAAAATACTCAAAATTTAGATTAAATCATGAATCCAATTTTATTTTCAGAATAAACAACAACTATGACTAAACCATTAGATTTACCTCACAAAATACACCTTTTTTATTTTACCCTCTTCAATGTGATAGATAGCAGTTGCTTTTATCATTTCTTCTCCATATTGAACTAATTCTTGGTCTATTACAACATTTCCTTCTACAATCCGGTTTACCAATTCGCAATGTAAGTTACTTACATTTTCAAACATTTGGGTATAGCCAATCCGCATAGCTTCTTTTCCTTTGTAAATTAACTTATCAGGGAAGTCATATACCTCAACTTCATCATGATACGGTTCTAAAAACGCATCGATATTTCTAAAGTTATATGCATTTAGCTGTCTTTGCGCCAGGTCTTCTGGTGTGTCCTGAAGCATTTCGTCTGGATTAAACACAACTCCTTTATTAATAACCAAATTGACTTTTGTAAGGTTCTCAACCTCTTCAATTGGATTAGCATCTAAAAGAACCAAGTTGGCTAATTTACCTTTAGTTACGGAACCAAATTCCTTTTCTGTATTGAAGATTTTAGCTCCATTAATGGTTGATGCTTGTAGTATTTGCCAGGAATTCATTCCACTATCCTGCATGGCTAATAGTTCATCTAAATAGGAAGAAGTATGCAAAGTTCCAATATTACCAGCATCTGTTCCCGTGGCAATTAAAACTCCCGCATCTGAAAGTATTTTTAGATTGGCTTTACAAATGGAATCTTCTAAATTAGCAGCAGAAATTACGCTAGCAGAATTCGCATATTTTTTTAGATTCTCTGCTAATGCGGAATCAGAAATGTGTTTCAAATCAAGTAAAGTACCCATTTGGTAAGGGTCTGACTTTTTCAACTCATACTCACTCATTTCTAATTTCTGTCCAAACGTGTTCATATAGCCACTGCTTACCGTTAACGTTGGACTTAAAATGGTTTTGTTCTTTTTCATCAACTTTACAAAAGCATCTTTCAGGATTTCATCATCAATACTGTGCACTAAAAAATCAGCTCCATTTTCTACTGCCAATTGAGCGGTAATTCGTTGGGTTGCATGTACAGCTACTTTTAAATTATGCTTATGCGCTTCGTCTATAATTGCTTTTACAATTGGTAAATTTTTCCTTGCACTTTCTTCAATAGATAAACCATCCGCTCCTGCGATATACCATATTTTGATAAAATCAGTTTGGTAAGGCAATTGTTTTTGTACTCCATTAATGCCGTCTTCTATATTTTCAGTTAACATAAACGGCTCATTTTCGCCTAGATTGCTAAATACTTCTGGTTGATAAGTTGTCAGTAAAGGGCCAGTGATGAAAATGCTAGGTGAAAAAGCTTTATCTGTGTATTTTTTTCGCTCTTTTAGGTAGTAAAGAGTAGACCCCACATCGATTACCGTTGTAATTCCGTTTTTGAGATACCGCCTTAATTTGTTCTCCATATCTTGTTTTGCGTACGTCATTTCTTCTTCATAACTCATGTATTTCCTTAAATCAATTACATCTGGGCGGGTATAAAGCCCTCCATTTTGAAAGAAGTGAATATGCGCATCAACAAGTCCAGGAATAAGATATTTGCCATTTCCATTTATGATGTTGGCATTTTTTGGAATTTGTATTTTCTTACTTTTTTGGATATCTGAAATCAAGTCATCTGTAATCACCACCGTTTGATTGGGCACTAATTTTTTTTGCTCTACATCTGCTATGGTTACATTAGTAATGTAAGTTTGAGCAAAAAGAGAGGAAAAAGAGGTTAATAAGGCAATTGCTAAAGCGTATTTATTCATTGTATATTGGTTTTACAATTGTTGTTCTGTATTTAATCTAGTAAATATAAGCGTTTGTTGATTAAGAAATCCAAATTCAACAGACCAACTTAAAACTAGCTACTATAATGCTGTTTAGGTTCTGCTGAAAATTATCAAATTGGTTTTAATCCGTAAGGGTCTTTATAAAGATAAAATTGTACTTCATCCTATTAATAACTGTGCCTTTGGGTACAGCATATAATTGAGATTTCACTTTATAAATTTGAACCAAAAAAATAACTCAAATGTTTATCTGCTGAACCATTGTGTTTAACAAAAAGCTGGTTTTGAAACAAAGCTGGTTTTCATTTCTAAAAAATAAACGGTTCTTATTGTAACCTAAAAGCCATTTTTAAAGTGATTCGTAGTTCAACTTAAGTAAAACAAAATTAAGTCTATATGTTTCTGAATATGTGTATATTAAGCATCGTATTATTTGCTAAGCCAATTCGATTCACAAAATTCATTTTTGTTCAAATCGCAAATTGGAATGAGTTTTGTTTTAACCTGAATGGATAGCTAGAACTTAAAAACTTTTTTGTATAACCGTAAATAGTCAAATTGTTTAAATCTGATAGTTTTAAAATATAACTCAAAGATACACCCCATCCCAACCTTTCCCTCTAAGGGAAGTAGCTAAAGGTCTCCTTTTGAGGGAAGATTTAAAGAGGTGTAATATATAGTTTTCATTAAAAAAACATTTTGGACTAAAAGCGGATATACTTATAAACTTTTAAAAAAAGCAAGGTCTATCCCAACCTTTTTAGAAAATATAGCCTCTTACTAGTAAAGACCATCTTATGGCAGAACTTAATAATCTTATAGCAGCTTGCAAGAAAAACAAGCCTTCGGCGCAAAAAAGTTTGTATAATCAGCTAGCCGACCAATTGTATTGGACTTGCAAACGCTACCTGAAACATGAAGAAGATGTGGAGGAAGCTTTAGCGGACAGTTTCTATATTATTTTTACCAAAATAAAGCAGCTAAAAAATCCAGAAGCCATCTACACCTGGTCAAAACGAATTACCATCAACCATTGTTTGAAGCGTATAAAAAAGGAATTTACGCATTTGTATATAGAAGATATGAAGACACACCCTGCAACGGACGAAGTTGCAGAGGCCAAGTTAGGGGAGCTGCAGCTGCTTGAACTTGTAGACCAACTGCCAGAGGGCTGCCAAACTATTTTCAAACTTTTTGTTATTGAAGGCTACACCCATAAGGATATTGCGCAATTGCTAGAGATTAGCGCTGGCACATCTAAGTCCCAACTTAATGTGGCAAAAACAAAGTTGAAAACACTAGTGAATCTGTATTATTATCAAAACGAAAAGGAAAATGAACAAGCAGGATAAGCTATACCAAGAGATAAAAAATGCTGCTGAAAAGCAAGAGCGACAAACATTTCAAAATAAAAATGAAGTGTGGAAAAATGTATCGGATAAATTAAACCATAAAAAATCAAGACCTATGTTCCCATTTAAAATAATTGGTGCAGCAGCAGTTGTTGCCATCATCATATTTGCAGGATTTCAATTGAATCAAGTTGAAAATCCCTTTCAACAAAATGAAATAATCAACAGAGAAATTCCCTTTAATGAAAATGAAATCATTACTTCTTCTGAAGATGATGAAATTGAAGAGTCAACTGAAACAGATTTCGATAAAAGCAATGGAAATCTGAAAAAAAAGTCAGATGAAGTGATGCTTTTAGATGCTGATAAAGCAGCAGAAAGTAAAGTTGATAGTGATGCTACCACAGAAGAATCTTTGCTTGAAGATGCAAATGAGATGTCTACTTCAGCAAAAATAGCAACTAAACATGATACTATTGTTTATACCAAAAGAGCAGCAATTTCAAGCAAAATACAAGCTAAGTTAATTGAAGGGAATGTGGTGGATACGGACGGATTCAATTTACCAGGTGTAAATGTCCAAGTAATAGAAACTAACAAAGGAGTACAAACCGACTATAACGGGAACTTTTCTATTACTGCTGAAATAGGTCAAACTCTAGAATTTAGTTTTTCTGGATTTAAAAAAGAAAAATTCAAAATAGAAAATACACAACCACTGAAGATTATTATGCAACCTAAATTGGTGAATCCCAATCAGGATATTGTATTTAATTATGATAACAAAGAAAAAGATAAAACCTTACCAGCACCACCTCCTCCTGCTCCAGCTTCAGAAGTTATAGAGGTTGTTGAAGATGAGGAAGAAGTAGAAGAAAAAATTATTGAATCTGCTGAATACTCATTAAATGAAATTGTAGAAGAAGAAGAGATTGAAGATGTACCTTTTGCTTCTGTCTCAAAAACACTCCAAGGTCGTGTAGCGGGAGTTGCTATCTCATCAAATTCTGGAGCTCCGGGTGCTACCAACAACATAAGAATAAGAGGCGTTGGCAGTATTTCTGGAAGCCAAGAACCATTGTATATTATAGATGGTAAACCTACCAATGGAAATAAGATAAAAGGTATAGACCCAGAAAAAATCAATTCTATTAAAGTGCTGAAAAACGCAAATGCAACTGCGCTTTATGGGAGTAAAGGTGCAAATGGGGTAATCATTATCTTAACTAAAAATGCCAATACAGAACAAAAGAAAACCTTTGATAGCATAGTTAGTATTCCAAATCAGCCAATCATACCCAACAACGAAGACTACGAAACCTATAAGGAAAACCCATTTACCAGTCCTTTATCTGATGCCTTATCTACCTTTTCAATAGATGTAGATAGAGCGGCTTATACCAATATTCGTAGGTTCATCAACAATGGGCAAGAAGTTCCCAAAGACGCTGTGAGAATTGAAGAAATGCTCAACTTTTTTGAATATGATTACAACAAACCAAACTCCAGACATCCTTTTGCCATTCACACAGAATACAGTGAAGCACCATGGAATAAAGGACATAAATTACTAAGGATAGCCTTACAAGGCAAAGACATCCCGATGGAAGAATTACCAGCTTCTAACTTAGTATTCTTGATAGATGTTTCAGGCTCAATGAACAGCCAAAATAAATTGCCTTTGGTGAAAAAGTCACTCAACTTACTCGTTGAACAGATGCGTAAAAAAGATAAAATTGCTTTGGTTACCTATGCAGGAAATAGTCAGGTGGTACTGGAACCGACTTCGGGAAGTGAAAAAACCAAAATCAAAAATGCCATAGAAAACTTAACATCAGGAGGTGGCACGCATGCCAGTCAAGGTGTTGAAACGGCTTATCAATTGGCAGAAGAAAACTTTATAAAAGACGGCAATAACCGAGTGATTGTAGCAACAGATGGTGATTTTAATATCGGTGTTACCAAAAATGAAAGCTTAGAAGAACTAATAGCTAAAAAACGTGAAACCAACATTTTCTTAACCTGTCTAGGCTATGGAATGGGCAATTACAAAGACAGCAAAATGCAAAGTTTGTCTCAAAAAGGAAACGGGAATTCTGCTTATATAGATTCTTACCAGGAAGCACAGAAGTTTTTGGAAAGAGAGTTTAAAGGAAGCTTATATGCTATTGCAAAGGACGTTAAAATTCAAATTGAATTCAATCCGAAGCATGTGCAATCCTACAGACTCATAGGCTATGAAACCAGAATGCTGAAAGCAAGAGATTTTGATGATGATACTAAAGATGCTGGTGAAATAGGAGTAAATCATCAAGTTACTGCTTTATATGAAGTTGTCCCTCGAGGAGTGGATAGTCCTTTTGGAGAGTTTAAACCGGATTTAAAATATCAAAAAGTTGAACAACCAAGTTTTGAAAATAATTCAGATGAGTTAGCTACTGTGAAGTTTAGATACAAGCCACCAACCAGTGATAAAAGCATCAAGATGGAACGGGTGATAAAAAATGAGTCTACAAGTCTTGAAAAATCTAGTAGTGATTTCAAATTTGCCACAGCAGTGGCTTGGTTTGGATTGAAGTTAAGAGACTCTCAACTCATAACTATCACAGAAAAAGAAGAGCTTATCAAATTGGCCAAACAAGGCTTAGCAAACGATAAAGAAGGCTATCGTGCAGAATTTGTAAGGTTGGTTAAGCTGTCTGAATAATTGATTTGTGGTGCAAAACTCCAAAACTTTCAGAATAACTTTCCTAAACAAAACCCTTATTAGTCATGGTTTTTGCGAAATGAAACTTATGAATCTCTTAAACCTGAAAACGGATTTTTACTCAGTTGCGAATTGTAAAATCGTACATCTCCAGTAACTTCTTTTCCTAACCAAGTTGGTTTAGGAAAAGATTGATTAGCTGAATCCAATTCAATTTCGGCAATGATTAAACCGTGATTTTCACCAAAAAATTCGTCTACTTCAAAAGTGAGATTTTCTAAATGAACCAAATGTCTTTCTTTTTGAATTTCGCCAGGTTGGCATAAGTCAAAAAGTTGACTAGCATCGGCTATTGAAATTTCCTTTTCCCATTCGGTTCTAGTGGTTCCGTCTTCAGAAGATTTTCCTTTGATGGTTAAAAACCCTTTATCGCCATACTGCCGAACCCTCACCGTTCGTTCTGGATCACGACTAATAAACGCTTGCCGAATAGTGTTTGATGAGGATGCTTCTTTTTTGAAGTCAAGGTTTTTTACTAAAAATTTGCGTTCTATTTCTTGCATTTTTACAATTTAAGGCCGAACGCAATGTACCGAAAAAAGTATAAAATTGCATTTTATGCAAAATGAAAACTTCAAGGATTTTGTCTGTCTTTAAGACAGGTTTTAACTAGAAAAAATATTATGCTGTGCGAAGTTTGAAATCGCATACTTCTGAAATTGCCAACTACTTTGATAGTGGTTTATCTTGAAGCCACGAATGCACGAATGATAACTTGTATATAAAGACTCATTCTGTTTTGCTGTGCGAAGTTTGAAACTTTGCATACTTCTGAATGTCCGTATTGTATTCTTAATTTGATTTTTAGTAGACTTTAATTCAGTTGAAGCTTTTTTATTTTAGCAGATTCTATCCAACCAGTAATGTTGTTTCCGAGTCTTATTTTTGTATAGCTTCTAAACTCATCTTCTACTTTTACTTTTGTTCCTTCGTGTAAAAAAACAGCTGACTATGCTGTGCGAAGTTTGAAACTTCGCACACTTCTGAAATTGATATCTAGTTATTTAAAAGATGTATATTCAAGAGCATTGATATCTACTTTGAGTTAATGGTTTAGCTTGCTGTTAAAACCAGAGCTTTATGTTATGCGAAGTTTGAAATTTCGAAGACTAACTTTTTTTTGAAATCAATAATTCAATATACAACTTAAACTATAATGCCAAATAGCTGCTAGCCAAATAGCTACTAGCTAAATATTAAAAGCTAATTTTAAAAAGCACTAACCGGCTCTGGTTCATTATGAATAAGATATAATGTAAGATTAGTCTAGCAATTCATCTGTAATGACTAGGTTGTAATCAAATCGATTTTCAGAAGGTTCGTTTAGCAACCATAGATCATTATTTATAGGGTCTTGAGTATACACTAGAATAAAGTTATCATCTAGCATTTTATACAACTTAATCTCACTGAAAATAAATGATTCTGTTGGAGGAATAGCTTCTGTTTCTGAATTTAAATCGCTCCCCAATTGAAAAGTTGATTGGCTTTCAATTAGAATAAAATCATTCACTTCTGTAAGAAAAAATAAATCTTCGCTAGCATCATTTTGAATGTAATAAGTGGTTTCAAATCCTGTTGAATTGTCATCTTCACACGTAGTTGCCAATAATACTGGCAATAACAATAATAGAGGTAATCTTTTCAATTTGCTTAATTTGCTTTTTGATTTCATAATTTTTGGTTTTGGATTAATAAAGTTGAATAAAACTAATATCGTAAAGTTTTACTATTTTGTATGCAAAGGTAATTCTAGATTGAGCAAAAAAAATGAATGACAAATTAAGAGAATAGTAAAATTGACAATTTCATAAGATTGTACATACCATAGGGTTACTTTGGTATTTGTAACATTCAATCAACCTAATTACTAAAACATTTTTGGATTTTTTTGCTGTGCGAAGTTTCAAACTTCGCACACTTCTGAATGTCCGTATCGTATTCTTAATTTGATTTTTAGTAGACTTTAATTCAGTTGAAGCTTTTTTATTTGAGCAGATTCTATCCAACCAGTAATGTTGTTTCCGAGTCTTATTTTTGTATAGCTTCTAAACTCATCTTCTACTTTTACTTTTGTTCCTTCGTGTAACAAAAACAGCTGATTGGTAGTGGAATTAGGTTCGGCATAAATTTTAGCTTCTTCACTAAAAACAATACCATACAGATTCTCTTTGCTTAAAAAGGCTTGTTTATCTGCTAGATAATAGGTTGAAACACAAGCCAAAGTAAATACAATGAAAAGGCTAAATAAGAATCTTTTGAGAATCGACTTCCTGAAAAACAAAAACCCAGCAAAACAAAGTAAACTAAGGGAAGCAAAACCGATTGCTATCTTGCCCCATTGTTCTAAATTGAACCAATTGATAATTTTTTCTATCCTTAAATCGAATTTAGACTTTTGGATGGGTTCTATTTCATCTACTCTTTTTTGTTCTGCATAAGTTAGATTATTTAAGTAGGTTTTATTACCAGGAGATAGGAGTAGAGCCATTTCATAATGGTAAATACTAGGCGCTATTTCTCCTTTTTTATAATAGGTATTTCCTAAATTAAAATGCAGTTCAGAAGATTGCCAACCCTGCTCAATCAATTCTTTGTACAAACGGGTAGCTTCTTTATAATTGGCATCTGCATAAGCCTCATTGGCTGTTGTAAACTGTTCTTTTGGGGTCTGAGCTATCAGGCTTTGAGCCACAGCAAGCAATACAATGAGAAGTGTTTTTTTCATGTTACAAGGCTTTGTCCATTTCACTTATAGTTTGTGCTGCTTTTTTATAATCTTCTTCTTTTGCAGCTGAAGAAGAGGGTGCATATCTAGCCAATTCACAACCTTCTAAAAGTTTGATAAAACGTTGAATTTGTTCATCTCCAACGCTTCTATCTTTTAAGGTTTCCATAATTTTTTCTTTGCTCATTTCAGATGTTGTAATCTTTAATTTTGCTTTCAGAAAATTGTGTAGCGCAAGTTCCAATGAGGCATAAAATTTATCTTGGTCTTTAATATTTCGCTTGGCTTCAGATAAAAACTTTTTAGCTAGTTTATTGGCTTTTTGCTGTGCCTGATTTCTTGATGATGCTCCACTTCCTTTTTGAACTCGTTTTTTGATTACCATAAGCAAAAGAATACATAAATATGGAAGC
>Ga0307958_1001617_pt1 | contig 10136 bp, 6 predicted proteins | sample OrgLakmetagen492_FD_201826 | JGI IMG/M metagenome (GOLD analysis project Ga0307958, IMG submission 201826) | Saline water microbial communities from Organic Lake, Antarctica - #492 | ecosystem: Environmental > Aquatic > Non-marine Saline and Alkaline > Saline | place: Antarctica: Organic Lake... | reverse complement strand
CTCATGAGAAATTCGGGCTAAAGTCACTCGATCGAAATATCCCGCCTATGCCGCCATCCGTAAAATCGCCACCACTTGGACTTTACTTAGGTATTCCGGATACGAAGTTCACAAATCAAGAGCTTTTTAGCGGGCTGAGGCTCGGATGTCTGTGGTTATTGGCCAGGATCCAATCTTATCGGGAACAGTTTTTATCATTGCCAGCCGTCATAGAAACTCTAGATCGTTCTAGGGGGAAATCTGAACAAGAATTCCGCGAGGCGTTTCAAGGATTCACGTTAGTGTCTAGTAGTGGCGAGCCTCGCCCAAGCCGGAAGGTTGACCGGAACACGCTAAGATCATTATCTCCTGTGGTATGGCAGTTACTCATAGACGATCCGCTACTTCGGGAATGGCAATTCTATTCGTTTCCAAAATTAAAGAAATCGCTATTTTCAGAAAACCGGCAAAAAGCCTCATTATTTACTAGCGATCAACAAAAAATATTTCTCGATCGTTTTATTAACGACGATGGGAGTGTTCGTGCCCGTCCTAAAGGTTATGGCACGTCGGATTTAGAATGGCGACCGTTCAAGCCGTATACGGGCAGTCCAGCTCGTTTTTCGATCGTTGAACCCTGTTTTTGGGGCTCAGATTGGTTGATTCACGCCGAGTTAGAAAGGCTATTGATGGCTTGGCTTCTCGCAACCGAGCGAGCCCAACGCTCGGGAATTGCCCGGTTGACGCTTGACGCTTTTTCAATTTCCGACAACAAACCTCGGACTATTCAAATTTCAACACTTAAATTAAGGCGAAGCAGCAATACTCTAGCGAGGCCTGGAGGCGAAGATGTGGAATCAAATATCTACAAGCATTATGAGCCGCCGTTTAAAGCTTATTATGACTGGCTGAAAGTTGAACGGCGAGCCAAAGGAGAAATCAAAAATTATAATCTGAATAATAAGGCAATTTGTAATTCAAAAGCTGCGGAGTCGGGGAAAATGATTGATCATAATCAGACCATAATTCCTCGCTCAATTCTCCTTCTTGAGCTTATTGGATTGACCGGCTCGAAGTGGAATCAAGAATTTTTGAACGATTTTCCTAAAGCCCAACGGGAATGTTTGGCATTCATTGAAATAATCAACAACCGATTGCAATATAAATTAAACAATCCAAAGAAGTCCGTTCATTTACCACTTGGTCCTATTGGCCAAAGCTTTATCGTTGAGAAAGAGCTTGGTAATAATTACGATACTAGATATTCTGACGTTGAATCCGAAACAGCGGGCCAGTCCGTTGCCACCGGTAGAAATACATACAAAGACGGATTCCACGCTATCGGTGTGAGCGATATTGTTGAGCCAGTTCGCGCTTTTGCAAGACGAGTCGGCACTGGTAAAATAGAATTAGCGGAAAAAATGGCAGCTCGCCTACGAGCGGCCGAACGTAAGGTTTCAGAAGATGAGCTAAAGGAACTCTCTGGAATAAAAACATCGAGCCAAAATCAAGAAGATTTAATATCATTGCTTGATGAACAAGATAAAATAGAAATTAGTGGCGAGATTTCTCTAAACGGAGAGCTGTTGATAGTCCAGACAAAGTTAACGGCGGCTCTTATGTACGGTTACATACAGCATTTAAAAACTCATTTGCCGTTAATCATGCAGTCTCCACGGGAGCAGGGAAGCATTAAGCATTTGGCAAAATTGTTATATCTCGATCAGGTATTTTGCGGATTTCCCGCGCATTTACAAGCGGAAGGGCGTGAACTCGCTGAAACTTATGCGTTTCCTTATCCCCCAATTAATTGAGGCAATAATGTTCGCCAGCCCCTTAAATGTCCAAATTGACGCAGCCAAACAGCTAAATGTTTCCATTGACCCTTACGTCCCATGGACAATAATGACAGAAGTAGGTCCCGATGTTCGAGAAAGCACAATCGACTGGCAAAAATACCCGATTTCGGACAAAAATATTATGGTCGCCCAACGGCTCCTTTTGGATTGGTGGGGCGGCAAGGCTGAGCGGCGTGAGGTTATCACCGACCATGAGTTTCGCCATGCCAATACGCTGTTACAAATTTTAGCGTGCCATGAAGATCTCAATAAAGATAGGTTGTTTAGCGACTTAAGCGAACACGAAATTGTATGTATTTTTGTAAAGTTAATATTTTCTGAGTGGCAAGATGATCACGACGGCTTAAAGGTTCTTTCATCTTTAATACAACCTCAAAGCAACACAAAGTTTACACGTATTCTAATTGTACTCAGGCATTGGTTTTCCAGCTATGCGTCGGGCGCCATTTCGGATGGACCTGAATTTTTAATCAAGCAAAATATAGTGAAGCCGGTATTGATGGAGGAATTGAAATCCATCGGCATGAATTTCGGCACATGGCAGCGGGGGGGCTCATATGGAGCCGTTCCGTTTGTCATAGCACATCTCTTATTATCTGATGCGTTGGATACATTGAGGTCATATAAAACAAAACAGCTTCTTGTATATTTTGAAACGGTAAGGCTGACGAATGCCTACGAGCATGTCAAAGCTTTCTGGGTCAATACTGCGGCAACCCATCTGTACAAATATCGCCAAACCGGTAATTCGATTTTTCTAGAGCCTACATTAGAAAGCAAAAAGTCTGGAGGCAGCGCTAATAGGGTTAAAGAGATATTTGCTAACCCGCTCCATCTTAGGCTTATAGAGCTCCATTTGGAAGAGAGTGACGGCGAGTCATTTATTTTTCCTTGGGGAAATACCTATCGATTCATTGAAGATTACAATAGGCTTCTTGGAGCTTTGTTGATAATATTTTTAAGTGTGATGGGCAAGCGGGGACCGAGTGAGGTATGCACGTTGCGCGCTATCGATGTTACGCGGCCTAATACAAAAAAGGGGATTGAGTCGACTGTGCGGTCTAGTATTGAAAAGACCCATAAAGGACTCCGGCTTGAACAGGGCATAACAAACTTGATTGATGAAGCATTTTCGGTAGCCCTAAAGCTTGGTTATCTGGATAAAACAGACTCGGAATTGCCCTTGTTCTCTATGTTGCCGACCTTCAATAAACCAAGCACAGATCCAAAGCGTATTTCGAGTCCAAGTTTATGGGATATATTAAACAAGTATTATGACGAATTTTGTGTTCGTTGTTCCGAAAAAATAGATTTTGATATTAAAGAAAAGCATGAGTCCATATCCTCGCATCAGTTTCGACATAGTTTTGCTGAGTTTGGTCTAAGGAAATTTGACGGTAATGTTCAAGAACTGATACGGCAGTCGTTTGGCCATAGTTATGGGCACTGGTTTATTAGGCGTTATACAGATGATAAGCTCGACGAGGATCGAATTAACGCGATAAATAAAGATTATAGTCGGGAACTTGTTAAAAACATCCTGGATGACGATGCTGAGTTACCAGATTTTGTAGGTGGCATGGCCGTTTTCATCAAGAAAAAGGTTGGGGAGAGTATTAAGTATTTAACGCCGAATGAAGCAGAGCTTTACATTGAGGAGTTTTGTGAAGACGTTATTCAATTGACCGCACATGAATATGGTTGGTGCTTGCTCCATAGACATTTTCAGGCTTTGGCGCACTGCGCTGACGAATTGGGCAATCCAAATCCCTTGGAAACGGACTCCTCAAAATGTAATGGGTGCCCCTGTTTCTCGGGCTCGCGTAAGTCGCATCTTGCTAAGCAGACACAGATCACTATTTCCCATTTGGATTTTCTTGAGCAGAATGTTTGGTCCATGGCATCGCTTAAATCGAAGAGCCGAAAAGCTGTTCAGGACGCTCAAAAGCTCTTTCCGGAGTTGAAAAACCTGGGAGAGTGCTAATGGGCGTCTTGGATAATATCGAGAAAAAGCAAAAAGAAATTCCGGCGGCACAAGAGGAGTTCAAATTCCTTGAGAATGCTACTCCCACCACCAAGCGTCTATTTGAAGCGGCTGTAAAGGAATTTGAGGATATAAAAGAAGTTATAAAGACCGATAATTCTGGGAAATACAGGGCTCGGCGACTTGTGCTTAATAAAATTGCAGAAAACGCCAAGATGGATAGGAGCAATTTGTCAGAGCGTCGACAGCCCGAATTAGTTTGGTGGATTAAGGAAAAAAATAAAGAACTCGAAACGCTTTCAAGATCATTACCTGAGAAAATACGGCGAAAGCCGGGAATGACCAAGAAAGAACTGGTTCGGGAGGTTAGTGAACTCCGAGCCCAATCGGAAGAACAGCAGAAGAAGGAATTGCGAACCGTCGTTGAGTCTTTCTTCGCAGACAATCTTCTGGATAAGCAAGCAACTCTAGCAAAGAAGAATAGGCAGTTGAGAGATGAAAAGCATAAGCTAAATCAGAAAGTTGAGCGGCTGGAAACAATACTGCGTGACCAGGAGCAGCAAATTTCAACTCTACTCCAAAAAATGACCCCGGCTCAGCGTCTTGAAGTTGGAAGTCTGCAACCGGCTCCAACGGGGAGAGATAAAAACGGAAAATAAGAAAGCGAAGCAGGCATCCTCTGGCAGGATAGCTGGCACTACTTAATTTTAACCAGTTGGGCGGTTCGGGGGTTGATGGTGGCTTGTTATTTGGATAAACGTCAATCGGCGGTGTTTGGCGTCAGCTATCTTATCTTGTCTTACCGGTCACCTTAATTGTCGCCGAACACTGGCAGTTCTGTCCAAACCGTCTCTCACGTGCCGATGTATACCTTCCCGGTCGGATTAATAATCATGGATATCTGCTTCACCGGCGCCTCCGTTCCAAACCGATCCCTCCAAGTATGATGCAATGCGCGACAAAATCTGTCGCCTCACTGTCGGAAAATCTCGCAAGACTTTGGCGGCTATAAATGCATCTTGCGCAATGATGCAATCACAGCTATCTTTGCAATTATATAAATGCATCATCGGGCATATTGCATGCAGGAGCACCCAATGCAGCGGCTTTCACTGCGCAGCGTAACCACCATCCGCCAAGGCTATCCTTTCCGTGGCAAGCTGCCGTTGGACAAGGCAGGTGATGCGTTTGTTGTGCAGTACCGTCACCTGGTCATAGGGGAACCCTTGAATGATAAACAGGGTAAAACGCTGGATCGAGTCAGGCTGCCGGGGCGGAAGCGCCCAGATTACCTCTGGCCGGGCGATATCATCTTCATGGCCAAAGGCGTCCGGAATAATGCGATTATGGTTGGCGATCTGCCTCACCACACTGTCTGCACTCCAAATTTCTACCACATCCGGCTAACGCCCGATGCTTTCAACCTGATGCCGGAATTCCTGACCTGGCAGCTCAACCATAGGGAAGCCCAGCGCTATTTTGCTATGTGCTCCCAAGGCTCTGTGGCGCCCAGCATCACCAAGTCCCAGTTAGGCGATTTGCCCATTGTGGTGCCGTCGATTGATCAGCAGAAACTGATGGTCAAATTGGCAGATGCAGCTACTCGGGAACAGCACCTTTTGAGCCAGCTAATCGAAAACCGCCAACGCATGCTCGATGTCGTTGGCAATAAAGTTCTTCATCCTGAACAAACCACAGGGAATTGATATGAGTAACGACGCCGTCAAGCAGGAACAGATCAACAAAGCGGTCTGGAACGCTTGTGACACCTTCAGGGGCACCGTAGATCCGAGCATCTACAAGGATTACGTGCTGACCATGCTGTTCGTGAAATACCTGTCGGACGTTTGGCAAGATCATTACGACACCTATGTAACCGAGTATGGTGATAATCGGGAACTGATCGAAGAATTGATGAAGAACGAGCGCTTCGTGCTGCCCCGGGGCGCCAGCTTTTACGACCTGCACGACCAGCGCCATGAGCCCGGCAACGGCGAGCGTATCGACAAGGCGCTGCACGCGATCGAGGAGGCCAACATCGTCAAGCTAGCCGATGTGTTCCAGGACATCAGCTTTAACTCGAACAAGTTGGGTGATGAAAAGCAGAAGAGCGATATTCTGCGCCACATCCTCGAAGACTTTGCCCGGCCAGAGCTGAACTTGCGCCCGAGTCGCATCGGCAAGCTGGATGTGATCGGCAACGCCTACGAATACCTGATCAAGAACTTCGCGGCGACCTCCGGAAAGAAGGCCGGTGAGTTCTATACCCCTCCGGAAGTCTCCGAGCTGATGGCCGAGATCGTTGAGCCGAAGGAAGGCGACGAGATCTGTGATCCGGCCTGTGGTTCCGCCTCACTGTTGCTCAAATGCGCCAACCAGATTCGCAAGGGTCAGGATGGATCGAAGAATTTTGCGCTATTTGGCCAGGAAGCCATTGGCAGCACCTGGGCCCTGGCGAAGATGAACATGTTCCTGCACGGCATAGACAACCACAAGCTGGAATGGGGCGACACCATCCGGAATCCGCTGATGCTGGATCAAAACGGCGGCCTGAAGCACTTCGACATCGTGGTAGCCAATCCACCCTTCTCTTTGGAGAAGTGGGGTGTTGAGGGTGCTGAAAGCGACCCCTACGGCCGATTCCGTCGGGGTTTGCCACCCAAAACCAAAGGCGACTACGCCTTCATCCTGCACATGATCGAAACGATGAAGCCGAAGACCGGTCGCATGGCGGTGGTTGTACCCCACGGCGTCCTGTTCCGGGGCTCCAGTGAGGGTAGAATTCGGCAGAAGTTGATTGAGGAGAACCTGCTGGATGCGGTGATCGGCCTGCCTGAAAAGCTCTTCTACGGCACCGGCATCCCGGCGGCCATTCTGGTATTCCGCAAGGACAAGACCAACAACAACACGCTGTTCATTGACGCCAGCCGCGAATTCAAGGCCGGCAAGAACCAGAATCAGCTGTCCGATGAGAACATCGCCAAGGTGGTCGACACCTATAAGCAGCGCGACACCCGCGACAAGTATTCCTACCTGGCCAGCCTGGAGGAAATCCAGGAGAACGACTTCAACCTCAACATCCCCCGCTACGTGGACACCTTCGAAGAAGAGGAAGAGATTGACCTGATGGCCGTGCAAGCTGAGCGGAAGGAGATCGAGGCCGAGATTGCGAAGCTGAACGGACAAATGGACGGCTATCTGAAGGAGTTGGGTTATGGTGCCTGAAGGCTGGATTCACACTACATTTGGTAGGCATATTGAGTGCCTAACAGGCTTTGCCTTCAAAAGTGAACGCTACTCGAATGCAGAAGACGATATTCGGTTACTTCGTGGCGACAATATCGAACCGGGAAGTCTCCGCTGGCGAGACGCAAAATTATGGCCGAAAAATGAAACGGACGGTCTTGATGGATACCATTTACAGGATGGTGATTTTGTCGTTGCTCTCGATCGTACCTGGATATCGAGTGGCTTGAAGGTTGCTGAGGTAACGACTGAAGATCTCCCCTGCCTCTTAGTACAGCGGGTTGCGAGGATCCGGGCTAAAGATTCTCTGGAGCAGAGCTTGCTGCGCCAATATTTTTCTGGACATCGATTTGAGCAATACGTTAAATCCGTTCAAACAGCCACCGCTGTGCCCCACATAAGTCCCAACGACATTAAAGAGTTTACGGTCCTACTCCCTCCCCTCCCCGAACAAAAAAAGATCGCCCAGATCCTCTCCACCTGGGATCAGGCCATCACCGCCACCGAGCGCCTGCTTGAGAACAGCCAGCAGCGGAAGAAAGGGTTGATGCAGCAGTTGCTGACCGGGAAGAAGCGGTTGCGAGGATGTGAGGGGGAGTTTAATGATTTGCCACTGAGCGAAGCTGCCCGGATAACGATGGGAACATCACCCAAGTCGGCCGCATATAACTCCTCGGGAGAAGGCCTACCGCTTCTCCAAGGAAATGCTGACATTGAGAATCGACGATCAAAACCGCGTGTCTACACTTCAGAAATCACTAAAGCGTGCCAGCCTGGAAATATACTTCTCAGTGTCCGAGCTCCTGTAGGCAGTGTTGCCATTTCAGATCACGAAGCGTGTATTGGTCGTGGAATCTGTGCAATTCAGGCTAAACCTGGCAACGATCAGGCATTTCTGTATCAATGGATGCTCTGGTATGAGCCGCGCTGGGCTAGCCTGTCGCAAGGCAGCACGTTTGAGTCGGTAAACAGTGCAGATATTAAGAATCTCAACGTCAGAGTACCTAAAGCGGCCGAGCAGTCAGCGATAGCACAAGTGCTGTCAACCGGCGATCAAGAAATTATATCGCTGCAAAACCGGCTGGAGTGCCTGAAACGGGAAAAGAAAGCCCTGATGAAACAACTCCTCACCGGCAAACGGCGGGTACAGGTAGAGGCAGCATGAGTGATGCGACGGGTATGCAACTTCACGAGAGCCTAGCCTTGCTCAATAGGCTCAATCTAATCGAATGGCTATCCAGCGATGTGGAGTATTCCACGCGCCTGGTTATTAATGCTGCTTTCCACGATCTGCTCGATACCGAGGACCCCGAAGAATTTTTCCCCTTTTCATGGTCCGACGCTATCAAGGAGGCGCTGACCAATTGGCACCCGCCGGAAGATTTGTTTGATTTGGCCAGTGGTCATTATGTCGATGGAATTGAACTCAACGCTCAATCGATTGGCGTCAGCATTAGCGACCACGACTCTATGCTGACGGATGAAGAGGCAAGACAAGCCGCGCTCAAATTTGCCAAGGACTGGGCATCAAATGTTCGCCTTGCATTGAGGAAAGCAATTGATAAGACGGCTGGGAGATAATTGATGAATACCACCCCGCAAGGGAATGAGCAGTATTCCAGCCACATCCCGGCCCTGGCCACCCTGATCAACTTAGGCTGGAAGTTTCTGCCGGCCACCAAGTGTCAGGCCCTGCGACGCAGTCAGCGAGATGTGGTGATGAAGCCGGTGCTGGAGCGGGTGTTGCGCCAGCGTCGGTTTGAGTTCAAGGGCGAGTCGTATCCGCTATCGGACCAGGCGGTAGATCAGGTGATGCGGGAGATCACCACGCCGTCCATGGCCCAGGGCCTGATGGACGCCAACCAGTCCGTGTACGACATGCTCACACTCGGCATTACCGTGACGGAATTCGTCGGCGGCAAAAAAGCCACGCCGACGATCCACCTGATCGACTGGGAGCACCTGGACAATAACGAGTTCCACGTCACTGAAGAGATGGAAGTGCTGTCCACCCAAGGCACCCATACCCGTCGGCCCGATGTCGTGGCCTTCGTGAACGGCATTCCCCTGGCGGTGATCGAGGCGAAGCGGGCGGCCTCGGGCAATCCCAACAAGAACATGGTGGAGGAAGGCATCAGCCAGAACCTCCGCAACCAGAAGAACGATGAGATTCCCTACCTCTATGCCTTCGCCCAGCTGTTGCTCTCCATCAGTCGCAACGATGGCCGCTATGGCACGACTCACACGCCGACCAAGTTCTGGTCGTTGTGGCGAGACGAGGAGTTCGACGACCAGATGGTTCAGGGCATCAAAAACCGCCCATTGTCTGCGTCGGACAAGGACACTCTCTTCCAGGACAAGCCTCCTAAAATCCGCGATTACTTTGAGCAGCTCTGGTCAAAAACGGTGCAGCCCACTGAGCAGGACAGGCTCCTGGTGGGCCTGCTGGACCGGTACCGGTTTCTCGAATTTCTCCGGCTCTTCATCCTGTTCGACCGGAAGATAGGCAAAATCGCAGCCCGGTATCCTCAGGCTTTCGGCATCAAAGCCCTACTGGAGCGGATCTCAGAGTTCAAACCCAGCGGTGAGCGCAAAGGTGGGGTGCTCTGGCATACCACCGGCTCCGGCAAGTCTTTCACCATGGTTTATCTGTGCCGGGCGCTGTTACTCAACAACGACTTGAAGAATTGTCGAATCCTCGTGGTCACCGACCGGGTGGATCTGGAGAAGCAGCTGTCGGAAACCTTCCTGACGGGTGGCGCCTTCGGCAGCGACATTGCCGGCAAGAAAAGTGGCGATTCGCTGGCGAAAACCCGCTCTGGCAAACAACTGGCCGAGCGTATTGGTCGCGGCAACGAGCGAATCATCTTCACCATCATCAACAAATTCGCGTCAGCCGCCAAACAGCCGGAATGCTACAACCCCTCCGAAAACATCATCGTCATCGTCGACGAGGGGCACCGGAGCCAGGGCGGTGAAAACCATCAACGGATGCGCCAGGCTTTACCGAACGCGTCGTTCAATGCGTTTACCGGCACCCCTCTACTTAAAAATGAGAAAAGCGAAAC
>Ga0307958_1001606_pt1 | contig 10183 bp, 9 predicted proteins | sample OrgLakmetagen492_FD_201826 | JGI IMG/M metagenome (GOLD analysis project Ga0307958, IMG submission 201826) | Saline water microbial communities from Organic Lake, Antarctica - #492 | ecosystem: Environmental > Aquatic > Non-marine Saline and Alkaline > Saline | place: Antarctica: Organic Lake... | reverse complement strand
GCGACGGGTGAGATATCATGTGCTGGCTTGTTCTTGCGCACGTTGCCCGCGATATCGGCCAGCTCGAAGAACTTGCGCCGCGCGTGGCTCCAGCAGAGCGCGCTGCGCGCAGGGCCGGGGCTGCGGTTGTCCAGATAGAGGTCGTTGTAGCCGCTATAGGCATCAGCCTGCAGAACACCCTGCCACCCCGCGAGATGCTTGTTGGGGTGGATCATCTGGCGACCCCCGAGAACTTGAACAAGGCTACCGGGCGGGCCGCACCAAGCTCACCGTTTCGATACTGCCGACGCCAGATCGTCAACAGCGATCGGCACATGCCATGCCGCCGCGCCGTGGCCGAAACTTGCCGGTGGCCGCACGGTACACGACGCTCTTGCGGCGAGGGGCGAAATGGATTCGATTTGAAGATTCTCGACCAAAAGGATCTTCGCGATGTTCGAACGCCTTCTCGCCCCTCTTCTTGAGACGTTACGTCCACATTTCGACCTGAGCAAGACGCGGCTTGAGACCCTGGCTGTGCTTTTATTCGGCTTGGCGAACTGCCGGACGGTGAACCTCTCGCATCTGGCCAGCCAGTTTCCGGGTGACGCGCGTCACGCTTCGAATTACCGCCGCCTTCAACGCTTCTTCCAGCATATCCGTCTAGACGGTGATATTGGTGCGCAGCTGATCGTGGGGATGCTGAAGCTCGGCCGCCCGAAGCTGCTGGCTCTTGACCGGACCAACTGGAAACTGGGGTCGCGCGATGTGAACGTGCTGGTTCTGGCCATCGTCACGCGCCGGTTCCGGGTGCCGTTGATGTGGACGCTGCTGCCGCATGCAGGCAATTCCGACACCGCGCAACGCATCGCGCTGCTGGAGCGCTATCTGAGCCTTTTCGGAGCGTCCTCCATCAGGGCGCTGCTGGCAGACAGGGAGTTCATAGGTGCCGAGTGGTTGAAATTCCTGTGTGAAAACAATGTCCCTTTCGCCATCCGGCTGCGCGAGAACATGCAGATCCAGCTCGCAGACGGTCGCATGTTCCAGTTCCGAAGCGGCTTGCGCAATCGCAGGCGCGGCACGTGGGAGGGATGGCTGAACGGCATGGGCGCGACCCCCGCCAACCAGTTGCGCGTCGCAGCGAAACGCATCAAGGGATCCGAGCTGCTCATCGTCGCCACCAATCTCGAGGAGGGCGTGAGCGGTCTGAACCTCTACCGCAAACGGTGGGGCATCGAATGCCTGTTCGCCGACGCCAAGACCCGTGGCCTCAACATCGAAGACACCCATATCACCGACCCCGACAAGCTCGCTACCCTGCTCGTTGTTGTCGCTCTCGCCGTGATATGGGCCTATCGCTGCGGCACGCGCGCCATGGGGCGCACGGCCATCCCCAGAAAGGCCCATGGCAGGTACGAGAAGTCATGGTTCCGAACTGGTTTCGATACTTTGCGCAACTGGATCATCCATCAGCCCGGCCAGGCACTCGATGCCTGGGTCAGTACATGCCCGCGAAGGCCCTATCAGCCCGCCAGATCCGGGTGAGTCGTGTACCGTGCGGTGGCCGACAAAACTTTCCTCGACAATCCGGAGCTTGTCCTTATCCGACCATCGCCGACGGCGAACGCCATCGGCCGCGGAGAGAACTTCGATTTGAGGGCGGTGAATGAAATCGGACATAAGGTCGGACTTATCATCGGATCGTAGACGAAGTCAGACGGCTCCCGCCGTAGCCTTACCGTCGGGGCCAAGCCAGAGAGGGTCGGATCAGGCGGTGTCGGTGGACTTACGCGTGCGGACTTGAGCGAAGCGACAGCTCTCGACGTTCATCTCCACATGTTGAGGTGGCTGGTCAGTCTTTAGATAAGGCGCGCCGATCAGGCGCTCGGTGCCGACGGTTTCCGTCCATTCGTCGAATAGCAGGTTGCCGGATCGCGCGATTTGAAGGCCTGGCTGCGAGATCAAATTCGAAACGGCCCGATCAAATGAGAATTTGGCGCGGTGTTTGGTATAGTAGTACCGGGCGACCCAGATTATTCGATCCGGAATAATGGTTATCGAACGCCTTCGTGCATATGCCTTGTTCCAGATTATTTAAGCATTGATGATCGTTAATTACCTGCAAACTGCTGGTCATATAGCGATCGAAACTTTCCATTGCGTTCCAAGAGTTCTGACAGTGATCCCACTTCTTCTACACGACCATCCTGTATGTAACAGATCTGGTCTGACTGAAGCACCGTTGACAGCCGGTGCGCGATGACGATGGTGGTGATGTTATACGTGACCTCTACCAGAGCATCGCGCACCAGAGCCTCGGAGTGGCTGTCAAGCGCGCTGGTCGCTTCATCCAATATCAGGATTTGGGCGCGGCGCAGCACCGCCCGAGCGATGGCCAGACGCTGACGCTGCCCACCTGACAGAAAGGTGCCGTTCTCCCCAATAGGAGTATTATAGCCCTTTGAAAGCTGCTGGACGAACTCATCTGCATGGGCAATCCGTGCGGCTTCAACGACCTCTTCATCCGTTGCATCGAGGCGGGCAAGCCGCAGGTTTTCCATCACGGTTGTTGAGAACAAGAAGGTTTCCTGCCCGACATAGGCGATCCTTTGACGCAAGGACTCGAAAGTCACTTCTTTGAGATCGACGTCATCGACAAGGATCCTCCCCTTGTCAGGGTCATAAAGGCGTAGGATGAGATTTATCAGGGTCGATTTACCGCTACCCGAAGGCCCGACCAGAGCCGTGGTTTTCCCGGCCGGGCAATCAAGCGTGATCCCGTTGATCGCCGGCTTGTCTTCATTGTAAGAAAAATGCACATTTTCCAGTTTTACGCGACCCGGCCCATCGGGCAGAGCTTCCGCGTTGGGCGCCTCGGTCATTGTTCGCGGTGAATCTAGAAGATTATACATCATCTGCACACCGATCATACCGCTTTCAATTGAAACGCGCATCCGCGCTAAGCGCTTGGCTGGGAGATAAGCCATCAGGAAAGCTGTCACAAAAGACATTAGCTGCCCCGGCGTCGCGGTAGCATTATTGAACAGTGGAACAGTGCTTAACACCATGATTGCGGCGATAGCCAGCCCGGTGGTTGTTTCCATCATAGGCTGTGTAGCGGCTTCAAGGCGGGTCAACTTGTTAGCGCGCTTCTCTACCTGACGAACAGCCGATTCCATGCGGGAGGCCATGACATGTTCGAGTCCAAAAGTCTTGATTACCCGGTTGCCCGCTGAGGTTTCCTGAACGACGCGGATAATCTCGGCCTGACCTGCCATTGCTTTCTGCATGATTTCACGGACATTACTTAGAATGCGTCGCATGCCAAAAAAAGCCACCGGACCTATCACCAAGCAGATCAAGGACGGGATCGGCTGCTGGTAGAACATTACCGCGACCAACCCGACCAGTGTTAATAAATCCCGGACAAAGCCCGTTACGATGGTGTCGATGACCTTACGTACCATCTGGGCGCTTTGCGTTATCCTCATCTGTATGCTCGAAGATTCTGTTTTATTGAAAAACACTATGCCCTGGCTGAGGAGTTGTTGGTACATCTGTGTTTGCTTCTGAGCCACAATTCGATTTCCTGCCCGTGCCATCAGCACGAGCTGCCCAAAGGATGCCAAGCCCTTTAGGGTAAAAATCCCGACGATAGTTACTGCTACAGTGAAGACCTGTGCTCGGTTTTCCGGGTTGGTAATGGCATCTATGATAGCTTCCATTATCCAAGCGGATAGGGCGGTCGTGATAGCGACAACAATCATCGCTACGGTAGCCGCAAGGTAGTTGTTTCGATGTTCGGAGATGCTTTCGCGCAACAAGCGCCACAACAGACTACGCGCACTATACAACTTACTCCAAGCGCCAATCTGATCAGTAACTTTTACGAACATTAAAAAGATTTCCTTTTCTTATCCTTTAGAAGGCTACTAAAGATCAACTTTAGGCGGCCGTTTTCGTAGAATGGATCGATGCCCATGCCGAGCAATGTCCTTTGGCTCGACGAGAGGATGCAAAATCCGACCCTGTGTTGCAACAATACGGTCAGCACCTGACGTTTTCAGCAGCCTGTGAGGAAGCAGAATCGAAAAGGTACGTACAGCAGCCTACCGCGGCAAGCATTAAAATGGCCATGGAATTTTGGGCTTTGTGCCGAGTGTGAGATGCGCACAGAGGTTAGTGGGGCATAGTTATGCGACTGTTCTCTTGTGACTAAGGTTCTCGCAGAACTCAACCCCTTGCACGACCTCTGGCAGGGCAATCGTCTCTATGGATTGGTGACTGGCGCATAGGTTTCTGACTCAGGGGCATTCGGGCGCGGTCCCGCGACTGGGAGATATAGCCGAAAGTTGGTGATGGCCTGAAGCAGGCGGCATATCATGGCGGTGTTGAAGCGCCGTCAATTCTCCGAAGAGAAAAGGATATGCCACCATGGCCAAATCTACCGTTGTTCCGTTTGAGCTTCCATCGGAATTTTCACCGGACCCTCTGACCGAGGTGATCCAGAATGGCGCACAAGCGCTTTTGCGCACGGCGATCCAGGCTGAAGTCTCCGCCTTCATCGCGGAGCACGCGCAGTTGCTGGACGAAGAAGGCCGCCAGCGTCTGGTTCGCCACGGGTTTCTGCCGGAGCGCGAGGTGATGACCGGGATCGGGACGGTTCCTGTGCAGGTGCCGCGTGTGCGGGATCGCGGGTCCAATGCGGATGGTCGCAAGATCAGGTTCCGCTCGGCGCTGGTGCCGCCGTATCTGCGCAAGGCGAAATCGGTCGAGGAACTACTGCCCTGGCTTTACCTGAAGGGCATCTCGACCGGGGATTTCAGCGAGGCACTGGCCGCCCTTCTGGGACCGGAAGCCGAAGGTCTGTCCTCTTCGACGATCACGCGGCTGAAGGCGGCTTGGTGGAGCGAATACGAGGCTTGGCGCAAACGCGATCTGAAGGGCAAGCGCTACGTCTACATCTGGGCCGATGGGGTCTACTTCACGCCGCGCCTGGACGGCGATCGCCAATGCATGCTGGTGATTATCGGTGCTGATGAATATGGCGAGAAGCATGTGCTGGGGATCATGGACGGGTTCCGGGAGAACGCCGACAGCTGGCGCGACCTGCTGCGCGGGCTGAAAAGGCGCGGCCTCACGGTGCCGCCGGAGCTCGCCACCGGTGACGCTGCGCTCGGGTTCTGGACGGCCTTGCGGGATGTCTTCCCGGGCACGCGTGAGCAACGATGCTGGGTTCACAAGACCGCCAACGTGACCGGTGCGATGCCCAAGTCCCTGCGCGAGAAGGCCAAGGCCGATCTGCAGGACATCTGGATGGCCGAGACGAAGAAAGAGGCCAACGCGGCCTTCGATCTCTTCGTGGAAACCTACGGCGTGAAATACGAGCGCGCCGTCGCGAAGCTGGTCAAGGACCGCGACGAGTTGCTGGCCTTCTACGACTTCCCGGCCGAGCATTGGAAGCATATCAGGACCACGAACCCGATCGAGAGTGTCTTCGCCACGGTCCGAAACCGGACCCGGAAAACCAAGGGCTGCCTGAACCGCAAGACCGCTCTCGCCATGGTCTTCAGGCTGATGATGTCAGCTCAGAAGAAGTGGCGGAAGATCTCCGGGCCAAACCGTCTGCCCGAGGTCATTCAGGGGGTTGAGTTCAAAGACGGGATCAAGCAGCTTCAAACCGCCGCCTGACGAGGGCCGTCACCAACTTTTGGGCATAGCTCGCCCCTCGAGGTATGGTTTCAAGACGAAGCTCGGGTGGGCCAGCAAGGCACGCTTACGCGGGTCTGGGCCGAACGCGGAACCCGGCCAAGAGCCCGCCGCGAGACCCGCTACACGTCCGCCTACATCTTTGGCGCTGTCTGCCCCGCGCGCGCCGAGACCGCCGCGCTGGTCATGCCACATGCCAACACGCGGGCGATGAACGCACATCTTGCGGAAATCTCGAGAGCCGTCGCCCCTGGGGCCCATGCCATCCTCGTGCTCGACGGGGCCGGCTGGCACGGATCGACCACACTCGAGTTGCCAGACAATATCTCGCTCCTGCTCCTGCCGCCCTACGCTCCGGAACTCAATCCGGTCGAAAACATCTGGGCCTATCTGCGCGCCAACAAGCTCGCCATCTCGATCTTCGAAACCTACGACGAGGTCGTCGATGCCTGTTGCCAGGCTTGGAACTTCTTCGCCAAAGACCCCGACGCAATCCAGTAAATCGTAACGCGCGATTACGCCAAAACGGTCAGTGATTAGGGCCGTTGGTATTACACCCAACGGTATAAGCGATGATCTCGCGGGGACAACGAAAGCCCGTTGAGCTCGGCATTGACGACTGAATGTCCATGCCTCAGCCAGTCCCCTGATCAATGAAGCCGAACAACTTGGAAGCTTTGACCGCCGTGCGCTTGCAAACGCTTCAAGAAAATTGTGCCATTAAATTTGTGTTAATCTGGTCGGCTAAGATAGACACAAGACGCTCCACTGCATTCTCAAATGCGGACGTTGTAACGCGGGCATCTGTTACAAATGTAACGAAATTCTCCACTGAGCCACTGTATAAAGAGCGACCATCTTTATTGGACACCACTGAATAATTTATACTCCCTATCAATTGGGCCCGATTCGAGACGTTAAACAAACCGGTATTAACAACAGCCAGCGAAAGATTGTGCTCAAGGCGTTTGTTGCCATTCAAGTTCCTACCAATCCGATTTTCAAGCTCGGCAACTAGTATGTAGCTGGCACGACTGTTGTTAGGTGGTGCAACTGAAATTTCAGATAATTTAGCCAAAGCGTCGGAGCCAGGTGCGTAAACCGGCGTAAACCCACATGAAGCCGCTCCAAGCGTAAATAGAAACAGCAATACACTTTGCCTTATTAAGTTCACTCTGATTTGCTCCTTTGCTCAGGCTTGTGCTTTTTACGCTCATCCCGCTGTTAACCATCCCGCGTCGAAGACTACGGAACAGTTAGCGTAGTTTTGGTGTGCAGAGCTGCGGCCCTCTGGGTCGACGTTATGATGCTTGGCGCCGATAGTTCAAGCTGGACTTGTCACGCAGTTATGCCGTCCTCTCGTGACTTATCTGCGTTAGCTCTCTTGGCTCTTGGCTCTTGACCTGGTTCCTGGGTTCTACATCGAATAGACTGGGAAAATCGATGATCTCCTCAATCTCGCCGGAGATCCGCGCTTTGCGGCCAACCTTGGGACGCTGCAGCTCGGCGTAGGCCTCCTTCAACCCGTCGACATCTTTGCGCCACCAGTACACCCGCACATGGGTAACTTTACGGCCGGTCTTCAGGGGCTCGATTTGACAGCCAAAGGACGAGATGGCGTTGATTTCGTCAACGGCCGGGGTGATGGCGCGGAGCTTGAGGTTGGAGAAAGTAGCGAGTTTATCTGACGGCACGCCGAGCAGTTCACGAAAAGCCGCAAGGTCGAAATCTTCGAAGAACTTGCTCTTGAGACGTACGCGCCGGGCCAGGGCCTCATAGAGCGCTAGGCCGTACTTGGTGGTGAAGGCGTGCATGACCGCGAGCTCGAGCTTGCCGAAAACGGAGCTTTCGCGCAGCAGCGGCACCAGGCGCTTGTCAAACGAGTAGGTGAGAGTGCCATGCGTGCGATCGGGATCGCCCATGTCATTGCCTCCCAATAGCGCCACCCTGCGGGTCGCGCCATTTGGGAGGCGGACGGTGACTATGGCTTTCATGAGCGCCAGGATGCTGTCCTCAAGTCGCTCATTGCCTTTGTGGCTACCGCGCAGGTCCGAGACGCGGATTGTCCATTCCTGACCTTCCTTGCCCATGTCAGGGCCAAAGGCATGGGCGATGAGCTGGTTGTACAAGCGCCGTGCGGCCAGGGTGAGCTCGGCGGCCCCGTCAATGTCGATCAGTTCAGCTGGTTTGAGCATCTCGCCCGGCACCGGCGTGAGCTCGATCGTCCGCCGGGGGTAATCGGAATTCTTACGTTCGGGGGGATTTTGTTCCACGACTCATGCTCCAACCCTTACCTTACGTACTAGGCTACGTAATTGTAAGGCTGGGGACAAGTGGCACCGCTAGATGCTGCGTGCCCGAGAAAATATCCCCCAATATGTAAGGAAACATCCCCCGAAACGTAAGCGATGATCCCCCCATTTGTAAGCGAACATACCCCAAAACGTAAGAATATCGAGATTAAGCATCTGATATAAAATGGAAAAACTCCTCCGAAGAAAGAAGATAGAATAAAATGAAGAAGAGGGAGAACCCAAAAATCCCTGGGAACTGGCGAACCAATCATAGCGGCGTCAAATCCCGGAAACCTAATCACTATGTTGAATTTGCGTAGAAAAACGCGCAGAGCTCATTCCAGCCCTCTGCATATCCCCCCAAATGTAAGAGATAACCTCGATACTCGCATATCAGCAGTATTCTTCCCCGACCTGAACGCCAGGGTATCCCGCGAGGTTCACGATGAACCGCCGCCGCCCACACCAGGTGAAGGATAGAGCAATCAACAACCACCCCAATCGAAAAGACCACCTATCGGGATCCCGTGACCGTTCAAGGAAACGGGGCGCGAATAAATGTGCTTTAACTTACCATTGTCTCGCCTGTGTCTGCTTGTGTCTCACCATTGTCTATCAGTATTTAGGGTTAAACCTGTTTTCAAAGCCCTGTTTTCTGCAAATCGCGTAGTACTGGGGGGGTACCGAGGAGACTTGTCCGAGACTTGTGCCTATTTCCTTTATTAAAGGCTAATTGGATTTCAGTCACCCTCTGAGGCGCAAGACACCCTAAATACCAGGCAAGGCCCAAAAACGCGCTTTCGGATCCTGTTAACGGAACCAGAAAATCCGTTGAATTTTCGTGCTAAAACCCATCGCCTGGACCGGCTTTTCTGACCCGCACTAGGTGAGTTGATCCCCATTTTACGGGAACCAGGAAATCAGCGTCGATATCCTCGCCGACGGTAGCGCCGAGGTGCTCGTCTCGAGCAACAGGCAGACAGTCAAGGCCACCAATCCGGCAAAGGGTCGTCGTCGCCCGGCCAAGCACAACGCCGCCAAAGACAAGCCCGAAACCGAGTCCAACACTCTTTCGGAAGAGACCTCTCCCGAGACCGTGAACTCGGAAGACTATCCGGATGGTGTGAACACTCCGGACCCGGATGATCAAACCGAGCCCGCAGACACCCCGGACGACCAGACGGACGAAGCAGCCACTGAAGAAGCTCAGGCTGAAGAAGAGCCGGCCAAGCCCGCTTCCAAGTCGATCTTCGGTGCCAAGCCCGAGAAGCCAACCGAGGAAGAGAAGCCCAAGAGTGAGCCGGTCTCCCGCAACTCGATCTTCTCCAAGGTGGGCTGAACCTGAAGGGTCCCTGAACCCTAACAGGTTTTCACCTTCATTCACCTTGTTTTCGGGCACGAGTTCGAAGGCAAAGCGCCGTCGAACCCTCCACGAGGATGCGCCGGCCATCCGACAGTGTGATATCCACCCGCTGTGCTGAGATAACGGCACCGGTCTCCGGTGGGCGTGGAGAATTGGGCGTATTTGATAACTCGGAGGACCACGTTGCGCCCTTAATCTCGATAGGCAGAAAATCCGCAGTGTCCTCGATCGCTACCGTGGTGTCCCGATCAGGCGCAAACCGCGCATCCCGTAGCCACGTAAAGATCAGGTTCGCGTTCATCGAATACCGCCGCGCAACCTGCGCAACCGAAACACCCGGCGTCAACGTTTGCTCGCAAATAGAGCGCTTCTCGTCATCAGACCAGCGCCGCTTCTTCTGACCCTTCATCCCACCCATGACCAACCTCAAGATGTCCACTATCCATAATGGACACTATCACCCACTCTCTCACGCAGGCAGGGCAGTCAGACCGGACGGTTACCATAGAGATATTACAGAGAACTCTTGGAGACTTTCGGATACTTGTAGAGAGTTGGTCGACGAGTAGTAGAGAACTATCTTAAGTTGTGTTGCCATTTCGGACATGCTGCCCTTTAGGGGCTATTCGAGGGCCGAAAACAAGGCATGAGCTTGGGGGTTCGAGAGTTGAAACCTAAAGGCTGGAGACTTTCCAGAGACTTTGTCTAGGGTTCGGCGGTTTTGAGTCTTGTGCAAGGGTTGATGGCATGATCCCGGTGCCAAGCAACACGCGGGTTTGGCTGGCCGCTGGCGTGACGGACATGCGGCGTGGGTTCAATACGCTGGCGGCGCAAACCG
>Ga0307958_1001593_pt1 | contig 10229 bp, 7 predicted proteins | sample OrgLakmetagen492_FD_201826 | JGI IMG/M metagenome (GOLD analysis project Ga0307958, IMG submission 201826) | Saline water microbial communities from Organic Lake, Antarctica - #492 | ecosystem: Environmental > Aquatic > Non-marine Saline and Alkaline > Saline | place: Antarctica: Organic Lake... | reverse complement strand
CCGGTTTTTACACCGCCCGCAGCAGGACTATCCCGCCGCTACCGTGGCCGAGTTTTGCACCGCCGTTCTCACCTGCAGCATATGATTTCGAAGATGCGGAATGATGAACAAGGGTCGCGCATTGGTATCGTCATGAATGGGTCGCCGCTGTTCACGGGTGGGGCTGGGTCAGGCGAAAGCGAAATCCGCCGCTGGATGCTGGAGAACGACTGGGTCGAGGCGATTATCGCGCTGCCGACAGACCTTTTCTACAACACGGGCATCCAGACCTATGTATGGCTGCTGACCAACCGCAAGGACACCGCGCGGCGCGGCAAGGTGCAACTGATCGATGCCAGCGGGGAACGCTTCTGGAAATCAATGCGGAAATCCCTCGGGTCGAAGCGCCGGGAAATCCCAGAAGAGGCCACCGAAGAGATCGCGCGAATCTACCATGACATGCTGAACGGCAATTCTGGCTGGCAGGACGTGTCCAAGATCTTCGACACGACGGCCTTCGGGTATCGCGAAATCCGCGTGGAGCGCCCCCTCAAGCTGGCTTTTCAGGTGACCCGAGAGGGGCTTGAGGCGTTGCGCGATGGCAAGCCCTTCCAACGTCTCGAGGAGACGGAACAGCGCGGTGTGATGGAGGCCCTGCTGGTGAACCTGCCGAAAGACGAGAGGTGGATTGACCGCGAGGATTTCGACAAGGCGCTGACACGCGCTCTCAAGGCGGCTGGCGTCAAGCTGGGGGCACCTGTGCGGAAGGCCATCTTGTCTGCACTCTCCGAACGGGATGAAGATGCCGAGGTTTGCACTGACAAGAACGGCAGGCCTGAACCCGACACTGATCTGCGTGACCACGAACTGGTGCCGTTGAACGAGGAGTGGCGCGACTATGTGCAGCGCGAGGTTCTGCCCTTCGTCCCCGATGCTTGGGTCGATAAAACCTACACCGACACGCATGATGGCGGCGTCGGGCGTGTCGGGTATGAGATCACCTTCAACCGCTACTTCTACAAATACGTGCAGCCTCGCCCACTCGACGAGATTGACGCCGAATTGAAGGCGCTGGAAGCCGAGATTGCAGGTCTGCTGCAGGAGGTGGTTGAGTGAACCGCACTCCGCAGAATGATGACCTACGTGCAGCGTGGTTTGGACGAGTATCGCCAGATTGGAAACTTGGTCGCGCAAAGAACGCATTCCGCGTTGTCTCCCAAAAAGTCGGGACGCGGTCCTCGGAATATGACTTGCTGTCTTTGACGCTCAAAGGGATTATTCCCCGCGACCTCGACAGTGGGAAAGGCAAATTCCCAGAGAGCTTCGATACGTATCAAGAGGTCAAGAATGGCGATATTGTATTCTGCCTTTTCGACATAGACGAAACTCCTCGGACCGTTGGCCTATCTGCCGTGGATGGTATGATCACTGGCGCTTACACCGTCGTCAGATGCACAAAACTCGCCGAACCCAGATATGTGACATACTTCTACCTCTCGATTGACCAGCGAAAAGGGTTGAGACCGTTCTACACAGGTCTGAGAAAGGTTGTTCGAACCGAAACCTTTCTGAACGCTGCATTCCCGCTCCCCGACCTCGCGACCCAACACCAGATTGCCGACTTTCTGGACCGTGAGACCGCAAGAATAGACCTGTTGATCAAGAAGAAGCAGAGGTTGGTGGCGTTGCTGGGGGAGAAACGGCAGTCGGGCATCGTTTCAGCGGTCACACTAGGTCTCAATAGTGCGGTGGACCGGCAAGATAATGGAGTTTCATGGGTTCCCAAGATTCCAAAAAACTGGGAACTGAAAAAGATCAAGTATCTCGGAAAACCGATTATTGGATTGACTTATTCGCCTGATGACTTGGTGTCAGAGGGAGAAGGAACGCCCGTTCTGAGGGCAAACAACATTCAAGCAGGTAAACTTCAACCTAAAAACCTAGTCTATGTCGCGAGCGACGTGCCTAGAAAACTTAGACTTCGCCAAGGTGATATCCTGATCTGTTCCCGTAATGGCAGCAGAAACCTTATTGGAAAAAATGCTGTTGTAACTTCTGAGTTCACTGGAATGACATTTGGTGCATTCAACACTGTTCTTCGGTCCAAGTATTCGGACTTTCTGTATTGGGTGTTGCAGTCGCCGGTCTTTGACCATCAGGCAGGTTCGTTCCTTACTTCGACGATCAATCAACTGACCATCTCGACACTTTCGAATCTTGTCGTTCCCTTCGCCCCTCCCGATGAACAAGAGGCGATATGCAGATATTTGCTTGAACGCGAAAAAATATTCAATGCGAGCGCAAAGACCCTGAGAACGTCCATCGACTGCCTCAAAGAATACCGCTCCGCCCTGATCACCGCTGCTGTCACGGGTCAGATCAATGTGCAGACCTACGCCAAATCCGGCACCCCCGACCGCCGCCTCGACGCCATCCAAGAGGAGATGGGCGCATGAAACGTCTTTGGAAAGTTGGTCTTGGTCGCAACAGTGAGTTCGAGGCAGACGCCTTTGACAAGAACGTGCTGACCATCGGGTTCGACCTGCATGAAGACGTGTCCCACGCGAAAGACCGCGATGCATTGCTTGAGGTGCTGGAGAAGGTTCTGCCCGATGCAAAACCCAACACACTCAGGAACTTCGCCGCGCAGGTGAACCAGTTCATCAACGTGATGCAGGTCGGAGATATCATTGTCTGCCCGATCAAGTCGTCCAGCACGATCTCTATCGCTCGCGTCGCCGGGTCTTACCAACCCGCACCCGAAATGGGTAGTCCAACACGCGCCGTTGAATGGTTGAAAACTGATCTGCCGCGCGACACGTTCAAGCAAGACCTGCTCTACAGTTTCGGTGCGTTCATGACCGTCTGTGAGATCAGTCGGAACAACGCACTTGCCCGCGTCGAACAGGTTATCGCCACCGGCAAAGACCCCGGAGACGGCACCACGCCCTCAACGAAACCTCTCCCGCCCGCAACTGGCGCGGATATCGCGTCGGACGCTGCCTCGGATGCAATGGTCGATCTTGATCAAATCGCTCGCGACCATATCGAGAAACGCATCGCCTCGGTGTTCACTGGACACGATCTGACCACTCTTGTCGCCGCGATTCTGCAAGCGCAGGGCATGAAGGTGCGCGTCTCGCCGCTCGGTGCTGATGGCGGCATCGATCTTGTCGCAGGCAGCGGTCCGCTTGGTCTCGAGAGCCCCCGCATCGTTGCGCAGGTGAAGTCCGGGACTATGACCGTGCAGCATCCTGACCTGCAAGGTCTGATTGGGTCAGTGCAGGATACTCAGGCAGACTACGGTCTTTTGGTTAGTTGGAATGGGTTTACGCCGCCCGTCCGCAAACGTCTGAACGAACTCTATTTCCGTGTCCGTTTCTGGGGGCGTCAGGAGTTGGTTGATAACCTGTTCTCAGTCTACGAAAATCTGCCCGAAGCTATCCGAGCGGAACTGCCCCTTCGGCGCACGTGGACACTCGTCCCAGACGAGGGAGAAGACGGATGACCGAAGTCCATACCACCGCCGACATTCACCAAGAGAAGGTCTTTGAGGCGCATATTGTCGCCTGCCTGACCACCGATCAGGGATATATCGAACGCGACTGTCCGGCCCATTATGACGCTGCCCTCGCGCTCGATACAGAGTTGCTGTTCCGCTTCCTCAAGGCAACGCAGCCAGACGCGTGGCAGGTGCTGGAAGACCACTACAGCACACAAGCCGAGGCTGAAGTTCTGAAGCGCCTTGAGAAGGCCCTAAAGGACAACCCAACCCACGTCGTGTTGCGGGAAGGCATCAAGCTGGTCCCCAACATCCGCTTCTCGTTGTGCTATTTCAAACCCGCTTCGAACTTGAACCCTGAGCTTGTCCGTTACTACGAGGCCAACATCCTATCGGTGATGCGACAGGTGACCTATTCGTCAAAGAACAGGAACGCCATCGATCTGGTCAATTTCATCAACGGCATCCCAGTGGCCACGCTCGAGGTCAAGAACCTGCTAACCAAGCAGAACTTCAAACATGCAGAACGCCAATATCGCAAGGACCGCTCCCCCGGCGGTGAACCTCTGCTGACCTTCAAGCGCGGCGCTATCGTGCACTTGGCGGTGGACCAAGACAATGTGTCGATGACCACGCGGCTGATGAACGGCAAGACCCGCTTCCTACCCCTCAACAGGGGCCGTGATGGCGGCGCTGGGAACCCCGATGTGCCGGGAGAGAACCGGACGGCCTACCTCTACAAAGACCTTCCCGACGGCAAGGCGATCTTGTCCCGCGACGTGCTCCTAGACCTCATTGGGCGCTTCATTCATTTGGAACGCGGCAACGGCAAGGAAGTGCTGATCTTCCCACGCTTCCAGCAACTGGACGCCGTTCGCAAACTGCTGGCGGATGCCAAGGCCCACGGCGCTGGGCAGAACTACCTCATCCAGCACAGTGCTGGGTCGGGCAAGTCCAATACCATTGCATGGATAGCACACCAAATCATCAACCTGCATGATGGTGAGGACTGTCCGCTGTTCGATACGGCAATCATCGTGACGGACCGTCTGGTGCTGGACAGGCAGTTGCAGAACACCATTGGGGGCTTTGCGCAGACCGCAGGGGTGGTGAAGAAGATCGACGGCACGTCGCGCGACCTCAAGAAGGCTATAGAGGACGGCGCACGCATCATAATCACCACCATCCAGAAGTTCGGCACAGACCACCTGCAGGCCATCTCTGGGCAATCCTCAAAGAACTTCGCAGTGATCATCGACGAGGCGCATTCGTCGCAATCCGGCAAGGCTGCCCAAGCCATGTCCGATGCATTGACCCGAGAGGCGGGCAGTTCTGACGAGATAGAAGACCTGATCTTGGCCCATCAGGCAGCAAGGGGGCCGCAGACGAACATCTCTTTCCTCGCCTTTACAGCCACCCCGAAAAACGTCACGCTGGAACGCTTCGGGCGTATCGGTTCAGACGGAAAACCACACCCGTTCCATTTGTATTCCATGCGTCAGGCCATCGAAGAGGATTTCATCCTCGACGTTCTGCAGAACTACATGACCTACAAGGCCTACTACCAACTCGAGAAGACAATCGAGGATGACCCGGCTTTCAAAGGGCGAAGGGCACAGTCCCGTGTGGCGCGGTATGCGTCGCTTCACCCGACGGCCATCGATCAAAAGGTCGAAATAATCGTCGAGCATTTCCGCCGCCATGTATCGAAAGAATTGGACGGCAGCGGCAAAGCAATGATCGTTACTCAAAGCCGGGAACATGCACTTCGCTATTGGCAGCAGATCAACCGCTACATCGAAGACAAGGGGTATGCGGATTTGAAAGCGCTGGTCGCATTCTCAGGCGATCTTGATGTTGATGGTGCTGTCTGGTCGGAAGCCACGGCGAACGGGTTCGCGGAAACCGAACTCCCGAAGAGATTTGACGGGAACGATTTCCAAATCCTTGTTGTCGCTGAAAAGTATCAGACCGGGTTTGACCAGCCAAAGCTCGTAGCGATTTATGTCGACAAGAAACTCGCGGGTCTGCAGGCGGTCCAGACGCTGGCACGGTTGAACCGGACCCAAGCGGGCAAGGACAAGACCTTCGTTCTCGACTTTCAGAATACGATGGAAGACGTCAAAGAAGCGTTCGCGCCATACTTTGAGGCAACGGAACTCGAGGAGCGCACTGAACTCAGCCAGATTTACGACCTCGAGCAACGCATCAGAAACACATCCTACATCGCCAAGGACGAGGTCGAACGGTTTGCAGAACGGTTCTTCAAGGGCGACCTGACGACCCAAGACAGGCTGGAACTTGAAGGCACGATTCGATTGGCTGTCGAGCGTTTTATTTTGGACGAAGACGAGGCCCAACAGGAAGAGTTCCGGCAACTCTTGAAGAGCTTTCAACGGTTCTATGCCTTCGTCGCGCAGGTTGCGTTTCTAAATGATGCTTGGCTCGAAAAGCTCTACGCCTACACCGCGTGGCTGTCGCGTCTGCTCCCCTCGAGGGAAGTCCCTGCCGACATCACGATCACGGATGATATGCTGACCCTGTCTGCCTTTCGGCTTCAAAAGGATGAAGAAGGCAACGCGTCCCTCTTGGCAGGCGAAAACACAAAGCTCGACCCGATTTCCGAGTTTGGGGCGAACGCTTACACCGAGGAAGAAGAGAAATCACTGTCCGAGATCATCGACTCGTTCAACGAACGGCATGGCACGAATTTCAGCCGGGAGGACTTCTTGCGCTTCGAGAGGGTGAACCGCGAAATCTTGAATGACGACATGCTCGACATGATGCGCAACAACCCTGCCGACGTCGTATACAACGCTTTCTCGCAGGCCTTCTTTCAGGGCATGGTCAGGATGTTCCAGCAGGACAACGAAATGCGCAGCGTCGTTATGACCGACAAGGACGCGCGTGAACAGGCGACACGGCATTTCTTCAAGCGGGCGCAGCGGCAGGCGCAACAAGGTTAGCGGAGAGTTAGCAGGCACTTTCAAAAAGCTAAATGGGTCGTTGGTCGTTCAGGAATAAGTCTCGGACTTAAGGTTCTTCAATAGCGTCTCAAACAACAGAAGGAAAAACTATGAAGTTTCTAACTGGGGCAGTATTTAGCCTGCTTCTTGGCGGCGTCTTGGGAGCGTCAGCGCAGGCGCAGGTGATTGAATGTCAAGGTGTGCACCCTAAATCGGGCGCGCAAGTGGAATTTAGGATTATTCACGAGACTGGTTTTTACTTTTTAAATAGTGAACCCCAATTTGACGATCTAGCTTGTGCTAAAGATGAAGAAGATACGGGTATCCACATTTGTTACTTTTTAATCGGTGCTGATGACCGGTTTATAAGCTCATGGATTTATATTCTTGATGAAGCCAACGGTCGGCTTACGAGTGTGAGCGTGGTAAGTCTAAGGGGCGAAACGGCGGGTGCAGATACTTGGACATTAGATGGCCTTTCATGTCGATAATCTTCGTGTCGGACCTGAAATACTGGTTGGGAGACCGGAAAAATGGTGGGTGTTGCCCGAAGGTGTGGCACCTGGTGGAGCAAAAGCGTTGCACCTAGCGGTGAGATCGTGGTTCAAAATAGTGTCTTGAGAAGCTGATGAACGTCTTTAATACGGCTTCTCTTTCGGGATACATTGGCGCTACTCTCGGGGATACATGTAAGATCGCGTTCCGGTTTTCTCATTTTTCTTCAAAGGTATAGATGCAGTTATAAGTTATCCGGCACGCCTACCGCCGGAGCCAAACTACTGGGCCTGCCGTGCCTAAATGCCAGCCATTTCCGCCCATTTCGCGAACTCCATCAGTCGCGCCCTTGGAGACCCATAGGTGCTCTCAGCGATGGCCGTTGACGAGTGTCCTAGGAAGCCGTGACGGACCTCTACAGGTGCACCTGCATCTCTCAGCTTGTCCGATACTCGGTGTCTCAGTCCGTGCACAGTGAGCCGCTTGTCTTTAGTCTCCGCGCGAACGGCCTTCATCAACACGGCGGAGGCCGCGTCGGCGCCCCTATCACGGGCGTATCGAGTGAAGACAGGTTCTCCAGAGCCGACACCCTTAAGGGCTTCCTCAGCGGCTGACAGGGCGTCTCCCGAAAGGGGAACAGAGCGGTTGCTTGAGGCTGTCTTGAGATCGCGGATTGCGTTTGGGCGAACAAGGATGTGAGGCGTTCCTGCGTCGAGGACGATGTCTTCGCTAGAAAGACCAGCGACTTCACCGAGCCGCATACCTGTCCCTTTTAACAATCGCCACATCACTGGGAGCTCTTTGGTTCGACCTTCCTTGAGTCGCTTTTCGATGTTCACGATCAAATCATCTGGCAGGGGCAGCTTCTTGTTCACTTTGAGGCCATTGTCTTTGGGCCAAGGCAAACCGATGAACGGGTTCTTGGTGTCAATGTCACCTTCACGCATTGCATGGTTGACTATGGCAGCGATGATCTTGCTCTCCTTAGCGCATGTGGCGACGGACAGTGGCTGACCATCTGACTTGGTCTCCCTAAGCATCAGGTCCATGTAGCGCCTACCGTGATCTCTTCGCAGCCCTTCGAGTGGCACCTTATCGAGTGGTCCCAAGGCTTCCTTAAGGCGGCGTGTAATGCGGTCGAGACGGACAACCTCATTTTCGGGCATGCGCTTGTCCCGGGCATACATCATCTTAGCGTCCTGCAGTGACAGTTTAGGCGCATCTGCGTCCGGGTTGACCAGAGCCTTCAACAACAGGGGGTCAGTATTGGGCTGCTCAGAGAGGCCTTTGGCGATCTCCCTAGCGGCGAACTCTGGGTCGTCTTCGAGGCCTATGGTCTCAGAAACCAACTCTTCACGCTTGAGGAGTGCTTCATGCCATCTTTCGATTGGTGATCTCGTGTCATTGCCTTTGATACGGCTGCGGACCTCAGACACCATCCGGTCGAACTCTTGCATGATGGCCTGATATTCTCGGTGAAAGGCAAGGCCTTCACGATTTTTGATGTGAACCTGTAGGGCTGGCTCACCAAGCTCCACAGCAACATCTTTAGGAAACCGTCTTCTAAACCTCAGAATCCCATTTGGCCGCTTGTCCACATGTTTGATTTTGGTGGTAAGAGCCATCTTTGTGTCCTCGAAGTGTGTCGCATTGTGTGTCGTGATAGACATCCGAACGCGATAAAATCAAGAAAATAAAGGGTTTCTTAGAGTAAAATGGTGCCCAAACACTGAAAAGGACAGAAACGCAGGGCCGCTAGAACCCTGCGTACCCTGCGTCAACTCAGAGGCTTACTCCTGTACACCCGCCACTTCATTCCGCAGGCCGCTCAACAAATGCCGTTCGTGCCGGTCTGTTGCTGCTGATGATGTCGAGCGACGCCCTTCGTTCAGCCGCCTTGCGGCGTTCAACTCGTGGATACGCTGGTCGAGGGTCTCTAGGATGTTCTCGAGGTCACGCTGGGTTTGCTGGGAAATGATCATTGTCTTTGTCTCCATGACTGTGTGCCAGTGGCTGAACGCTAGTGTTGAACGCCAGTGTTGAACGCCAGTGTTGAACGCCAGTGTTGAACGCCAGTGGCTGGTTGCGATGGAGCTTGCATACGAAGCATGGTGATACTTGGTCAACGGCGTTGGATTGCGATATCGCAAGGATTACAACGAGGTAAGGGTTACTCGTCGATCACCCATAGAGGCTCTGTGCGCCCCCTCAGAGTGCCTGTAGAGGTTTTCTGAGCCGGGGGGCTGGCGTTGTTCGCCACGTTGCGGGGCGGGGGATTGGCGTAGAGGGCGATCAGGTTGCGAACATCAACTCGGTGTCCCCAAGGCGCACCGTGATCCCGTTCTTGAGTGTCACAACCAACATCGTCTTCCGCTCTGGTCCTCGCTTGTTGCCACCTCGGATCACGGTCACCTCGTCCACGATCATCCGCACCCACTGGTTCGCTTCCCAAGGTTCCATCACTGCGATGTCCTCGGGTACTTCCTGAGCCGCCAAAGCCTTACCTCGCCGCGCTGCCTTGAGGAACCTCTGGGCCTCCTCGAGGTCCGCCTGAGCGGCCAATGCGAGCCGTTCCGACCCCTTACTCTCGGCGTACTCCAAGGCTTCCTGAGCGGCCATCAGCGCTGCCTCTGCACCGTCGATCTCAGGGCCGCTATCGGTGTCATACGCAGCCACGATCTCCGTGGACCAGCCTTCAAGAAACCTGCTTTCAATCACATTCCTCGAGGCCACCCAGAGTCTCGTCGTAGTCTCGACGTAGGCGAAGGAACCATCGGTCCCCTTGCGGCAAACACAGCGTTCCCCTTCGGTGGTCCTGATGACACCCGTGAGGATGCCGTTTGTTTTCCTCTTGGGGTCGTTGACGATCCGGTTGCCTTCCTTGCGCTGGGCAATGCCATCGAGACGCATCTTCACCCGGCGCTGGGTGTCTTCATCTAAGATGCGAGGAAAGTAGTCGTCGATCTGGTCAAAAATGGTGCGGTCGTTCTTTGTTCCTTTGCCGATTTCGAGGATGCCAAAGGGTGCCTTGGACTTTACCAGCCGGTAGATGTTTCCAGCCGCGAACGTCTTCCCTCGAGGCGTCGTAATCTCACGGTCCCTGAAATTCTTGGCAATGCTCCACACGGTCTCACCATCAGCGAACCTCGAGAACAACTCACGGGTCACCTGAGCTTTGTCTTCGATCACCTCGAAGTGCCCATCGTCCATGGTCCCTACCAGTTTCAGCCAGTTGGGAATGGCACTGGACCGCTTCCTCGTTCCAGTCTTCACCTGTTCAAGGTTCC
>Ga0307958_1001583_pt1 | contig 10281 bp, 9 predicted proteins | sample OrgLakmetagen492_FD_201826 | JGI IMG/M metagenome (GOLD analysis project Ga0307958, IMG submission 201826) | Saline water microbial communities from Organic Lake, Antarctica - #492 | ecosystem: Environmental > Aquatic > Non-marine Saline and Alkaline > Saline | place: Antarctica: Organic Lake... | reverse complement strand
CGGGTTGCGGCGCGGTTCCAGGCGCGTCTGGACGCCCGCGTCTTCGATGCGGTGATCCGCAAATCCGCCGTGCAGCCGGACGAGAACACCACGACCGGCCTGCGCGATCTGGAAGGGCGGCACTGATTTGAAAGTACATATAAAGCAAATACTTACATGTTTTTTGGACTTTGTTTTGTACCTAACTTTATACCTAGAAAAAATATCTCAATAACCGAATAAGCTGCTCTGCGGCAGCGGTCACGAGCGGTATAGTCCTCGCTGCATAGCTCGAAAGGCCTCTTTCACAGCGCTCAGCTCGCCCAGCTTCGTCTTGCTCTCACTGACCGACCCGTAACGAGCCGTCAGGAACTGCCCGAGCTTCTTTGTCCGCAGTTCACTCTCACCATTCTTCTCGTACGCCTTGAGGATGCCGACCAGAAGGTCACGCATCTCCTCTTGTAGGTCGCTCATCCCATCGGTTCTTACCTGTTCGGCACGATCCGCTCTCGTCTTGGGATCGTTCGCGTACATGACATACGCCAGAACATCGAAGAGATCGCTGTCACTCGCATCCACGAGCTGCCGAATGTCCTCAAGCCGATCCTGATCATAACCCTGTTCCTCAAGCTGCGTTAGAAAGTGTTCACGGTTATCTGGGTCGCTCCAGATAGCGCGTAGTTCATCCTCGTCGGCTACCATTTTTGATAGGTCCCCAAAGAGCCGCTCAAGAAACTCCCGAGCTGAGATGGGTTTGCCATCGGCACTCCAATACGTGGTCGCCCTGACATAAATGATACGTCTTTCCTTACCGTCCGCCAGTTTCACCACGAGTTTCTCCTCTGGTGGCACTGGAGGTGTCGGCGGGTCGGTATCATCCGGCGGGTCCACAGGCGGCTTTGGAGGTTTAGGAGGGTCCGGCGGTGGGCCATCTGGGGGCAGGGGTGGACCATCCCACTCTGGGTCGGCAAAGTTTTCATGAGCCTTGACGAAGTCCCAGACCGTGAAGAAGTCTTTGCCGTCATAGACCCGTGTTCCTCTGCCAATGATCTGCTTAAACTCGATCATTGAACGGATTGGGCGCATCAGCACGATATGCCTGACATTCCGAGCATCCACACCCGTCGACAGCTTTTGAGAGGTCGTCAGGATAGTGGGGATCGTCTTGTCGTTGTCTTGGAAGTTGCGGAGATGTTGCTCTCCAATCTTGCCATCATCAGCGGTCACACGTTGGCAGTAGTTCGGATCGGGGCTGGTCTTTACCTTATTGATCAGATCACGGACCAAGGCCGCGTGTCGTTGGGTAGCACAGAACACCAGCGTCTTCTGTTTATGGTCGACCTGAGACATGAACTCTTCGACGCGGCTCTGCTCCCTTTCGGCGATCACAATGCGAGTGTTAAAATCACTTTCAGTGAAGGTCTGACCAGCCTCGACCTCGCCAGCGATCACTTCGTCTGTTGGATCGTAGACATACTCGTCGATGGTGCTTGCCATCTGGCGGACCTTGAACGGGGTAAGGAAGCCGTCCTCGATCCCATCTCGCAAAGCATATTCGTAAACCGGGTCACCGAAGTACCCGTAGGTGTCAGCATTGTGCTTCCGCTTTGGAGTGGCGGTCAGGCCAAGCTGAACCGCCGGGGAGAAGTGGTCGAGGATGCCGCGCCATTGGCTCTCGTCCTGCGCCCCTCCACGGTGACACTCGTCAATCACGATGAAGTCGAAGAAGTCGCTCGGGTAACCCTCGTAGGCCGCTTCGTCCTCACCGGTCATGAAGGTCTGGAAGATCGTGAAGAAGACACTGGCGTTTTTCGGGGGCTTTCCGCCGCGCTTTCGGAGTGTCGCCGGGTCGATCCGGGTCACTGCTGTTGGGTCGAACGCAGAAAAGGCGTTGTATGCCTGATCAGCGAGGATGTTGCGGTCAGCAAGAAAAAGGATGCGGGGGCGTCGGACAGGTTCCCGCTCGAGGCTCCATTTGGCATGGAACAGCTTCCACGCGATCTGGAACGCGATGGAGGTCTTGCCGGTCCCTGTGGCCAGCGTAAGCAGGATGCGGTCCTGCCCCTGAGCGATGGCCTCAAGCGTCGCCATGATGGCCTTGTGTTGGTAATAGCGTGGCTCCCACTTTCCGCTGTCAGTCTCGAATGGAACTTCTCCGAAGCGTATTCGCCATTCGTTATGGTCGCCGAAGCTGCGGTCCCAGAGGTCCTTCGGGGTCGGGAAGGGGAGAGGGATGTCGTCGTTCTCGGTCCCGGTTTCCATGTCGCACTGGAACCACTTCAGACCATTTGATGCGAACGCGAAGCGAGAGCCAAGGCGCTTGGCATAGTCTTTGGTCTGTCCGACACCTTCACGGTGGCTGAGGCCTGCTCGTTTGGCCTCCAGCGTCGCCAGCTTGTGGCCGCGATATTCCAGCACGTAGTCACAGGAGAGACCCTTGCCGCGTCTACCGCCTGACTGGATACGCCCCGGACAGATGACCTCACGACGGACCTTGGAGCCGTTCTGTCCCCAGCCCGCCGCCGCAAGGACGGGGTCTATACGGTCTGCGCGGGTATCAGCTTCGGTTTCGTCGTGAAGGGTCATCTGGTCTACTCGTTACATCATGTTAATTCGCCCGCGAAGGCTTTTTGCAAAAGGGATTGGCGCAGGTCTTCAACGTCTTGGAGTTTAGCCTGGTATGCTACCGTAAGTTCTTTTGATTTCTTTTCGGCGGTTTCCAAAACCGATACAGCTTCCTCCTGCTGCGCCACTTCGGGCGGGAATGCGACCTCAAGGCTTTGAATCAAAGCTTTGGTAAGAGCTTGACGAGTTGAGCCGTTGCCCTCTCCGGTCTTCAATAGCCGATCCTTGTAGGGTTGGGATGTCAGCATCAGCGCAAGGAACTCAGGGGATAAAATATCGCGATCTGGCCTAATAATTGAAACGTGCTGATTGACTCGAGCTGGCAAAAATTTGGATGGAGCGACACAGCAACGTGCTATGGATGCTCCAGTGATGTTGAGTAAAACGTCGCGTTCGTCGACCACCACGTTGCTGAGCTTGTCAGCTTGCTGGTCGTCTATGAACGCAAGCTTGTCTTCCTTGAACCATCGATCATGGATATTGAGGCTTCGAATAAGGGATATCCCCTGAGTTTTATATGCACCAGCTCCGCCTTTTGGTGTTGCGCCGCTGCCGATTTTCGAGGTGATCTGTTTCAGTTTTCGAAAAATCCAATCGTCTGGTGTTTCCAAGAAGTACTCGGCAAGCTGTCTCTCAAAAAGCTCCCGCGCATTCTGCAGGTTCACCTCGGCGTTCTTCCGGGCGCAGGCCAGACCCTCGAAGGCCTCGTCCAGAACCGCAACAATCCGCTGTTGTTCTTCGAGCGGCGGGAGGGGGATGGGGATTTCTCGTAGACGACCTTGATTGAGCTTGGGAACGGTCATCCCTGATATAAACGGCATCAGGTCAGCGCCGTTTAGATAGTAGATCAGCCAGTCATCTAAGACATTGTCTCGAAGCGGACGGATCACATGGGCATGGTTGTTGACCCACGTCTTACCTTCGATTGCAAATGCTGAGTTCGCACCAGCTTCCCACTTCGCGCCGTCTTCGCCTATCAGAACCAAGGGTTCATCGAAAAGATAGCCATCGACGTGATCAAGTACGCCGGTCGCGCCGTAGTATGGATAAGGGCCAGCTTTTCGGTCTTTCTTGGTAATCGGCTTCCTTAGTCGGTCGAGAACGTCGACAAGATCACCAAGGGGCTTCGCTGCCCATCCGAAGTCTGCGACGTCCTTCACAGCATCCCCCGAATATTCTCAAGAATGTCGGCGATGATCGCTTCGGGGCTGCGCAGCGCCTCGGCCTCGGGCGCGTTGGGGTTCTTGACCGACAGATCAAACGTGCCCTCGTCCAGATCGGCGCGGTTGACGATCCAGCTTTTCGGCCCATTGGGGCGGGTGCGTTGCAGCTCCACAAACTCCGCCAGATCGTCGTCGTTCAATGGGTTGGTCTTGCCCATGCTGCGCCCCGGATCGAGCTGATAAAACCAGATGTCGTGCGTCGGTGCGCCCTTCTCGAAGAACAGAACAACCGTTTTCACCCCGGCCCCCTGAAACGTCCCAGAGGGGCAGTCGAGGATCGTGTGGAGGCTGCAGCTTTCTAGCAGTTCCTTCCTGAGTGCCACGCTGGCGTTGTCAGTGTTCGAGAGAAACGTGTTCTTGATGACCACTGCGGCCCTGCCACCGGCCCGCAGCTTGCGGATGAAGTGTTGCAGGAACAGATAGGCGGTCTCACCCGTGCGGATTGGGAAGTTCTGCTGCACCTCCTTCCTCTCACCACCGCCAAAGGGCGGATTGGCAAGGATGACGTCGTGGCGGTCCTTTTCTTGTATGTCCATCACGTTTTGATTGAGCGTGTTGGAGTGAGCAAGGTTCGGAGCCTCGATGCCATGCAGGACCATGTTCATTATCCCGATGATGTAAGCGAGGCCTTTCTTTTCCTGTCCATAGAAGGTCTTGGTTTGGAGGGTCTCGTATTCGGAGGCCGACAGATTGTCGTTCCGCATATAGTCATAGGCTTCACACAGGAAGCCTGCTGAACCGACAGCGCCGTCGTAGACTGTTTCGCCAATCTTGGGGTCTGTGACCTTGATCATGGCCCGGATCAGTGGGCGCGGCGTGTAGTACTCGCCTCCATTGCGCCCTGCGTTGCCCATGCGGCGGATGCGGGACTCATAGAGCTGCGACAGTTGGTGACGCTCGGCTTGGGTGTTAAAGGACAGCCCGTCCACAGTCTCCAGCACGTCACGCAGGATGTAGCCTGAGCGGAACTTATTGCGCAGCTCGGTGAACACCTCCCCGATCTTGTACTGGATCGTCTGGGGACCGGTGGCTGACTGCCGGAAGGACGCGAGATACGGGAACAGTTCCTGATCGACGAAAGTGATTAGATCGTCGCCGATGCGGGCGGTGTTGTGGTCAAACTCGCCGCTTACCTTGGGTGCGGCCCACTGGTCCCAGCGGAACTCCCCGTCGATGATCGGGGTGTAGTCCTCGCCGTCCAGCTCGGCACGGTCGGCGCGTTCGGTTTCGAGATCATGCAGGTACTTGAGGAACAGGACCCATGACGTCTGTTCGACGTAGTCCAGCTCATTTGCGATGCCTTCTTCGGCCCGAAGGTCTCGCTCGATCTTGTTGAATGCGTTTTCGTACATGCCCGGTCGCCCAATCCCTGATTAGTTAAAGCATTCCACGTCTTAAGTATTTGAGCAATCTTGGCAATGCACAGACATCAGGCAGAAACCGTACTTAACCCGTATCAGTTTCCAGCCTTAAAGGTTTCTGCTATTTGCTCAAGCGATCTGAATAATGTCAGGCTCGAGGGTTGCATTGGAGTCCTTTAGGGCGTCCATGAAGATTATCTCAGACCAGATCTTGTGAGGCTCTGCCGGGTTTGTCACCATTTTCTCGTGGAGTTCCCTCTTGGCCTGCTCGATGGTTTTGACGAATGCTGGAAACCCACTTTGGGCCAGCGACATTCTCATTCCGCAGCCTCCTGCTTCTCCGCCTGCACCTGCTGCCAGTCGTGGTAGGTCTGGCTCGCGCCTTTCACCTTCCACTCGGTCCGTCCGTTGCTGTTGCGGTCCAGCACGACTGCGGCCGCCGCCGAGGGGCTGCTGAAGGACCATGGCTTGGCAAAGCGAAACTTGTTCGTCCCGGGTGGGACATCCTGCGGGACCAGCACTCCCTCGGCGATCAGCTTCTCTTTCAGCCCGCCGTAACTCTGCTGGACATAGCCTGTGCCAGTCAATGCTTCAGACCCCTCCAGCACGATGAACTCGCCGTCTTCCTCTACCGCCGTGGCCTGAACGCCGCTCTTGTGCCGAATCTCGAACTGCACGTCCCCGGCTGTACGTTCTTCCACAGGTTTTGCAGTTTGCGTGACCGCCCGTGGCTGAGGCTTGAGCATGTCGAGTCCGATCACCGGCAGAATGATCCGCAGGTTGGCGAGAAATTGCTCCATGTTTGCCCTGTCGGCCTCCGGCAGGCGACGGCGTACCGTGTCTGGCTTGGTGCCGTTGTCGAGCGTCGCGCGACCCGCCTGCCCTGTTACCTCGATCAGCCGAGCTTCGAGGTATTCAGCATGGCCCTTGGACAGGTCGTCATCACTGGTGGTGACCGTGATCGCAGTTTCCCAGAAGTCGCGCTTCTTGGCGCTTTGCTCGATCCGCTCGGATACAGAATTGCCCGACCCGATATAGGCACGCATTCCGCCCGGCTTGTCAGGATCAGGGCCGGAAAGTATATAGACGCCGGTGCGGTCCACTTCGTTGCGCTTGGTGAGATCGCCGAAGGCCGACGCGCCACTGACGAAAAGCACGCCAGTCCAGCCGTGGATGGACGCCTTGCGTAGACCGGTGGGTTTGCCGTCCACCAGAAAGAGTTGGATCGTGCGCCCGAAGGTCTCACCCATAATCATGCCGCCGCCTCCAGTGCCGCCACTGCGCCACTCATGTCGATATCGCCGTTCAACATCTCATCGGTCTTCGCCTATTATTCTTTCCTTTTATTGGTAACCTTGAAAAGCCCCGAAAGCCAGAGCATGGTCGAGGTCATCCGGCTCCTTCTAGGGATCAACAGCACCGAAGGCAGACCAATGAGCACAAAAGGCTGGAAGACAGACACATGTGATGTCCGCTCCAGCACTTCAGGTTCTTTCTGCCGCTCTCAGGCATGAGGCTGTGGCAGGGGTGTAATCGTATCTTGATGGATACCCCCGCCCATGGTTGTCCTGCCGACAGCAACGACAGCGGCGTCTCAGGTTTTCTTGTGATGATCAGGCTGGTGGCCGCGGCCAGCCACTGCGCTCAGCCACTGGCGTTCAGTTTTGTGGGTCAGAGTGTTCGGTGATGAGCGTGACCGGTTCAGGTCAAAGCTTCTGAATGCCCATGCTCGAGGCCAGTGTCCTGCCCATGTGGCTGTAGGCGCTAACGCCCTTGTCGAAGCAGACCTGAGACAGTGCGATCTTGCGCTTGGCTTCTCGCTTGTCGCTGCGTTTGTCGCTGTGCTGGTCCACGGCCTGCTGCTCAGGGACATCCACAGGCGCAGTGTTCACCATGCGGGCCTCCACTTCCTTGCAGATGCGATTAACCCTCTCGAGGTCCGCTTGAGCATCCCCGTGGTCACCCTCAGGGAGAACCTTATGAATACACTTCACGTTCTTCGCGGTCAGCCTGTCCAGCTTGGGGACAGACCCATGGTCATTGCGGTCACGAACGACCTCAATGTGGATATCTAAGGGTTCACCCGAGGGATTGTCATCGAGTTGCGAACGTAAATGCCTGACGTAGGATCGAACAGACATCCCCATGAACTTCCTGCAGTAGGCATCAGCCGCCTTGGCGATGTTCATGCGGCCACGACCAGCGGAATAGGGGCTGTCCGATAGCAATTCTGGTCTGGTTAGGATATTGCGAAGACTACCATCGTGGTAGGCTGCATCGAGGATGTCCTTCATGACCCCCAAGCGTTCACTCGGGGGTGCAGCATAGAGCGTTTCCCGAAGGTCTCTCGTACGGGTTGCTTCATGTGCATCTCGGGTGAAGTTCTCGAGGTGACGGAAGCCACGGCTGGCGTTCTTCTGGCAGTAGCGTGAGCAGTATTCTTGGTTCTTGCGACCGGGGATGAACGGGATGCCACATGCGGGGCATTCAGCATCGAGCGCGGCGCTGGTGGTGGTTTCGTCTTCGATAAGGCTGTCGAGCATGGCGGCATTCGCTTTCTTTGGCGCTGTTACAGGGGATGGGTCGAGTCACGGCTAATCCGCCTCCGCACACGTAGTGGGGAGACTTGCGGTCGATCTCGAGATGGACTGGGGGTGTTCAGTGGAGCGTTCGCTAATCCGCCCTCCGCACACGTAGTGGGAGCGAGAGCGAGGTACTTGAGATGGGGTACACTGGGCCTGCCTGAGGCGATCACCTCAGGGTGCTGTCAGTGTTGGAGACCAATGATGATTGGAATTGGAATTACCTGATCAGTCTTCACTCGAGTGATGCTAATTCCTGCATCAGCTTCGACCGCGTACGCAGTGCATCCTGATGGGGTACTTGGGGGTCGCTTGAGCATCAGACCAAATGGGAATTGTTAATGGTCAATCCTGTTCGGTCTTCATCTCGAGCCACCCATGAGTTGCACCCATGACCATCGCCATGGGTTGGTCTCATCTGCTGGTACTCACTGATCAAAGGTGACGCGCTTGCGCTTCCTTGTGGTTGCAACCAGCACCATCGGTTTCCTATTAGGATCGGGGGTGTATGACATGGTCCTTGGTCCTGCAGTCACCTCATGGGTCGGCTCACGCTCAGGTGCAGGCGTCGGAGGTGAAGGCTGCTTCTTGGGCTTCTTCACTGGCGTGTCTTTGCCTGTGACCCGGCCCCACTCGACGCCCAGCTTCTCGGCGTCCTTGCGGAGCGTCCGTTCATCCCGATCCCAGTATGGCTTGAGGTTTTGCAGGGTGCGCTCGAGTTGCTCGAGTCGTTCTCTTGCGAATGAGCAGCCACTTTCAGCATCAACCATCAGATCGTATCGCTTGCAGTCGTGTTGCGCACGGCGTCCCTCGAGATCATCCCAGCGGCGCTGAAGGTCACGCAGGATGCGGCGATCAGTGTTGCGCTTGATGCGCTTGCGCTGCTTGGTGATGTTCACATAGCGGCGACAGTTTTCGGAGCAATATTTCGCTGTGCTGCGCTCAAAGGTGAACTCGAGGCCACACCGTGCGCAGTCTTTTGTCTTCTTCTCGGGCATGGTTCGTGTCCTTTTCGGTGTGACCGCCACGTCATTTTTATCTCTAGGGCGACGATGTCGGTGGTGGAATTTTTTGAGCCCTATAAAAAAGGTACTTGAGGGGATTCGGGATATGGTAGAGTTTGTTCCCGTTAAGAGGGGAAGAGCAGGCGTGACAAGCCCTGTTGTCCCCCTTCATGGGAGGACATCAAGGTGCTGGGCGATCTCCCTACCTGCATCCGTGAGGCGCACAACGCGAACCCGAGTGAACTCGCGGCCCCTGTCGTACATCTCCTTGATGTCATTCCCGACCCTGCCACCTGTCATTCTGGCCAGTGTTTTGTATTCTTCATACGGGTGGAAGTTGCAGTAGAAACCCCATCCGAGTGTCACCAGCCCTGCCTTCTGGAGGCTCTGGCAGCACCGACGGGCCGATCTCTTGCGATCCTTCTTGGTTCGCGTGTCGCCCTCCATACCATCAAGGTACGCGGCCTCAGTGATCTCTATCTGCTTCGGGGGTCCGTCCTTGTCGTGGATGTGGAGCGTCTGGAGGATGGTATTGGCCTGTAGGCTCATTCTCTGCATGGCGATTTCCTAATACAAAATCCCTAGTTTTCTACTGGTTGATGACAGAACACAGGAAAAGCCAGAAACGCAGAACCAAGCGAAACGGATCGGAACTCGAGCTATTCCGCAACCCTGCGCAGCACCCTTTGAACCTGTGAAGCGTTCCAGCGTCCACCACGCGCGGTTGCGACACCGGCTCGATCTAGATGAGAAGCAATCTCACGGAGGGTTCTTCCGGCTTCCCTGAGTGGCACCACGATGCCTGCGATCTTCTCAGCTCTTGCGTTGGCGTTGGCCTTGACCGCATCGTTCCGCTTCATGGTCTTGTCTCGAAGCCCACCCAACTTCTGTCCTCGCGCTTTGGCCTCTGCCAATGCCGCCTTTGTACGCTTCGAGATGAAGTCACGTTCCTGCTCGGCGAGAGCAGCGTAAACATGCAGTTGGAACTTGTCGGCGTGGGGCATCTGGGCAACCCGGAAGGATAGCTTAGGGTCCTCCATGAGCTTTGCTATGAAGGAAACTCGACGTGACAGGCGGTCCAGCTTGGCGACCAGAAAGTCGGCCCCGGTCTTCTTAGCCAGTCCGATTGCCTTCGTCAGTTCCGGTCGATCATCGTCGGTACCACTGAGGACATCAGTGAACTCACCGATCACCTCGAAGGGGACCTCGGAGTAAGTGTCGAGGAAGATCGAGATGTCCCGTTTCTGTGCTTCGAGACCCAGCCCGCTCTTGCCTTGTTCGGCGGTGCTGACCCGCATGTAGGTCACGTACTTCCGCATAGCTTTTCCTCACAACTGTGCCTGTCGGTTCAACGTGGTTGCTCTTGTCGCAATCGTCAAGGTTGGTTGTGGGTGTTATGATCGGGGAGGTAGCCATCTTGCTAATCGCGCAAACCAGCCCCTTGGTTCTTCTACAGGTGGCTGCTCTTTACAGATTCTTATCGCTTCCAGCACGGTTGGATCGTTCA
>Ga0307958_1001579_pt1 | contig 10295 bp, 10 predicted proteins | sample OrgLakmetagen492_FD_201826 | JGI IMG/M metagenome (GOLD analysis project Ga0307958, IMG submission 201826) | Saline water microbial communities from Organic Lake, Antarctica - #492 | ecosystem: Environmental > Aquatic > Non-marine Saline and Alkaline > Saline | place: Antarctica: Organic Lake... | reverse complement strand
AAACAATCTTCATCCGTTTTGAAGCGTTCAGTAAACTCTATAAGGTTTTGACCTCTGAATATTTCCATGTTTTCTCTTGTTTTTAGGGTGTAAAGATATGAATTTAAATGGTGACCTCTAAAGATTTTTATTGATGTATATACCGACTGGTGCGGGTGGTGTAAGAAGATGGACAACACCACTTTTAAAGAACGCGCCGTGGCAGAAATCCTCAACGAAAAATTTTATCCTGTGAAGTTTGATGCCGAAAGCAGCCAGCCGGTGCAATTTTCAGGACGCGTGTATACCAACCCCAATCCCGAAGGACGACGCTCAACACATAAGCTCACCCACGAGCTGTTGGGCCGCAAAACCTCCTACCCTTCTTATGTTTTATATGATGAAAACAACCTAAAGCTTACCATCCTGAAAGGCTATATGACCAAAGATAACTTTTTGCCGGTAATGGAATATATTGGCAACAACATCTACCTCAACCAAAAATGGGAAGCCTATATGGAAAGCAAGCAGAGTGAGTAATCCTTTGAAGACTTCCTTGCTGAGAACCTTGTGCACCGTGGCTTTGGGACTATAGCCTTATTTTGTAATTTTTCACCATCAGGTGAATATCCTTTTCATTCGCCTGCAGCAAGAGTTGCGTTAACCGGTCGTGCGATATTCCATTATTCAGCAATGCCAGGATTTGCTTCCGCAGAAGAATACGCTGCTCCAGGGTGTTAATATTCATCGCTATCTTCACATCTTCCAAATACAAATGATCGCGCCTCATAGCCAGGTTGTTCTGGGTATTCTCTTCCACAAAAGACACCACCTTTAGCTTGCCGGAGGTTTGCTTCCCGGGCTTTACGGCCCTCTTTCCTATCTGCCTTCGCATAATGATTATATTTTAATCAATTTTTCGATTATAATATAGGCATATTAATTAGTTTTTCTCCAAAATTCCCAAAAAAAAATTACCGAGGTGTTAAAATAGTTACTTATCAATACTTACTGATTGTCTATTTTTTATGATTTTAGTATAGATTCTTAACCATATTAAAGTAATTCTGTCCTTTGACGAATTCTACAAAACAGATTCCCGCCCGTACCGAGCGGGACGTTCGGGCGGGCCTCACGGCATCACTGCGCTATCGCTTTGTGATTTGTTCGGAATGACTTGGTTTATAGAGGGATAGCAAAGAAAAAGCGCGCGACAACGCATTATAAACCTTCTCGGTGTTGTCGCGCGCTTTTCCCATGTCTATCAGTATAATATCGTCATTACGTAGCCCATGTTTCACGCTATAAAAGCATAGCCATTTTTAATATCCGACAAGCGAAACAATGGACAAGGAATCTGGTTCTTAAGTATTATTTATCTACTGGAATATTCAGTCCTGTAAAGATTGAGTTTCTATATTCAATAAGTAATCAAGTTTACACCTCAAAAAATTCAACAGTTCATGAATACCGATTATCAATTGAAATGACCCTTTATACCGATTACTATTTGAAATGCGCCTTTAGTTCCCCAAGGCCTCTCGCGAGGCGGGCATTTTCACTCCTAAAGGCACTTCAAATATGTATCGGCATAAACCAATACAAAAATCAATACCGAAAGCTCGCAATTGATTTGCAATTGGTATAACATGCTGTTATCTATATTTTTGTTCCTCTTCAGGAATTGCAGGTGTTTACGTGCTTATGCGTTTAAGGTGCGTTGAGAAGCGATTACCATGCCCGGAATTAAAATTGCTTCGCGCATCAGCAGAAAAAAATAATCCCCGGCATTGCGAACAATGCCGGGGATGGAAGGGTGAAAAGTGGGATTTGAACCCACGACCTCTGGAACCACAATCCAGCGCTCTAACCAACTGAGCTATGATCACCGTTTTCAAAGCGACTGCAAATATACAACAAAATTGATTCCGGCAAAAAGGAGGAAGCACTTTTTAAAAAAAAAATCCGCAGGCGCCTCAGAACTTACCGGGAAGGCCATATTCATAACCATTACAATCGGCTCCGCCTCCCCTGCCACATTTTCCTTTACGGATATTGAACTTCAGGCTGAAATAGAAATCGATACCATTAAAATCTGACAAGCCTGCATAATGCGCCAGGTTAGCAGTACCTATGGTCAGGTAAAATAGCCGCACGTTAAAGCCCAGCTGTGGCTGCCTGAAGTCATGCAGCGAAACGGGCATACCCGCCCCAAAAACAGCGTTTTCATAACGGGGCATCACCCCAACGTAGTGTGGCCTGTTATAACCTCCTGCCCCTCCCGGAAAACCATAAATAACGGTAGCGTGGGTATACCAATTCCGGAAAAAGTGATAATCAGCCTGCATACTAAGGGCCATCGGCAGCCTCATCGTAAATTGTTCTTCCCCGGTTTGCGAGGCACCTTCACTACCTGTCAGCTGCCGGCTGATATCCCTGAGCATCTGGTTGGTGTTTTCGAAATCCAAATCGCCTACATCGGGCCATTCGGTACTTACATCCCGGTAACGGTGCACCTGCACATTATCTTTAAAAGAAACCGATCCAATATCCAACAGCGATAACCCAAGGCGGTAATGGTAATCGTAACGCCTTTGACGGCATAAGCGTGTATACCGGTTATAAGGGCGTTGCAGCGATTTGGTTTTCGTATATACCACACCCAAATCCACCCCAAAACCACTTCCTTTAACCCACCCGGTCTCATCAGGGAAGCTGTTGTTTTCATAATCCACAGGCACGGAAGAGCGCAACTCTCCGTTCATATCATTAATAATCAGGGTGTCGCTATTGGGCATCATATAGTTGATATTTTCAACAAATAGTTTGAAGCCATTATGCGGCAGGAGATATTTCAGGGTAATGCCCACATCCACCTTGTCATAATCGCGCGCATATACATTGCGGCTATAGCTTGCCCCTATCTCCGAGAACTGTATGGTTTCCAGGTGCATCGCCTTCTTGTTATCGAATGTTACATTATGAAAAGGAGGATAATCCAGCCCCTCATAGATATTTCTTGCCACATCATAAGAGAAATCCTTAGCCCGCACCAGCGAGCGAAACCCGGTAAAAAAAGCAAATGAATTTCTGCCCAGCGTAAGCATGACCGAAGGGCCCATCACCTGCTGATTAGAATAGCCGCTCTTAAGCTTTTGGTTTTGCCTCAGGTCGAGGTACCGGCTGTCGCCAAATTCGTTGGTAAATGTGGGAAATTCGGGATTTTTTGAAAGGAGTCCTCCCACCGAATAATCTTCATTACGAAGGAAGAGATAATTATTCAGGGCGAAAACACCTCCTCCTCCCAACTGAATATCCAGGTAATAATATGAATTGATGCCAGAGGCAGGATTCAGCTGCACGCCGTTCACACCGGCATAGTCGCCGCTAGTTAATCCCAGACGATTCTGAGAAAACACACAAAAAGAAATAAGGAGAAATCCTCCCACCAAAAACAAACGCCTCATGGATACTTGTATTATTAATACCTCGCTTTAGGTAACGAAGCAGAAGCTGAAATGTTGCCATCGCCACTTCATCGTAGTTCTTCAACCTGGCAGCAAAATGGTTCCGGACACATAGATTTCCATATATTTGTCCCCGCATAATAGAACAACTATGATAAAATCAACACTCCTTTGGTTATTCACCATACTCTTTACGGCAAGCATAGCCGTATATCAGCGCACTACAGGGCCCACCTACCCTATCAAGGGTACCGCCGAACTCTCAGGCCATGATATCAGCTATAAGTTGCTCCGCTCCCATGGCGGCCCCGGTGATGCTACCATAGAGATAGAAACCCCCGCAGAAAATATCCGTGGCACCATTCACTTCTGGCGCTACAAAAGCGGCGATAGTGCTACCACTGTCGCCATGAAAAAACATGGCAACAAGCTGGCAGGCCAGCTTCCTCACCAACCTCCCGCCGGTAAGCTGGCCTATGAGGTGTTTCTGAGCAAAGCAGACGATAGCGTTAAGCTAAGCCAGGAGCCTGTGATTCTCCGGTTTAAGGGAGCTGTGCCGGATTACATTTTGATACCTCACATCCTGCTGATGTTTGCCGCTATGCTTTTCTCCACACGCGCCGGCCTGGAAGTAGTGCTGAAAAGAAAAAGGACGGTCCTGTATACCACAGTCACCGTAATCACTCTTTTTCTGGGCGGGCTTATCCTGGGCCCTGTCGTGCAAAATTACGCCTTTGGCGATTACTGGACCGGCTGGCCTTTCGGACAGGATATGACCGACAACAAAACACTGGTATCCTTTCTTGTGTGGGCTTTTGCCCTTTACAAAGTAAAACGAAACAACCATCACAGAGCCTGGGTATTCGTCGCGGCCGTAGTGCTGCTGGCTATCTACCTGATCCCCCACAGCATGTTTGGGTCGGAACTTAACTATGAATCAGGACAAGTAGAAACAGGAAAAAACTAAATTATGACTATCACTCTTATTATCATAGCTGTTACGGTGTTTGTATCTATAGCGGCTTTCAACAATCGCGATTGGATGGCGCGACTACAGTTTAATGCCTACCTTATCAACAACCGTAAAGAGTGGCATCGCTTTTTAACGTACGGCCTGATCCATGCCGACTGGGTACACCTGTTTATCAACATGTTCGTTTTCTACTCCTTTGGGCGGATAGTTATTCATAATTATCAGCACTTTTTTGGATTGCAGGGGTGGCTCTACTACATCCTGCTCTATGCCGGAGCGCTGGCTTTTTCTGTGATCTTCGATTTCGGGAGGCATAAAAACGATTTCAACTATAATGCCGTAGGAGCCAGCGGAGCTGTATCAGCGGTAGTTTTCGCCAGCATCATCTTTCAGCCTATGGGGAAAATATATCTCTTCTTTATTCCTATAGGTATTCCTGCGTTTATCTTTGGATTCCTTTATCTGATATTTTCGGCCTATATGGCCCGGCGCGGCAGTGATAATATCGGCCACGATGCCCACTTCTGGGGTGCTGTTTACGGGTTTGTTTTTACTTTGTTGCTAAAACCAGCCCTGTTTATGCGATTTTTAGACCGCATCTTTTCAGGATTTTAGTTCATAATAGGATCGGTGGGGTAGTTCTTCCATTTACGGAAATCGCCTCCCAGCTTCTCCAGCGCCTGCTCCCACATCTTACCGGCATCCACATTCAGCAGCGGCTCCATGTTTTTATCGCTTACCACCCATGAGTTTTGCTCCAGTTCGCTCTCGAGCTGCCGGGCACTCCACCCCGAATAGCCCACAAAGAAGCGGATATCAGCTTCGGTAATCTTTTCAGCAGCTATCAAATCCTTCACCTGCGCAATATTACCTCCCCACGAAATGTTTCCATGCACAGGCAGACTGCCTTCTATTTTGCTGCCCAGGCGATGGATAAAGAACAGTGCATCGGTTTGCACAGGCCCGCCAAGGTATATCATGGGGTTGAAATCAGGAAACTCACTTAAAACATCATTCAGGCGTGTTTCGACAGGCTTGTTCAGTATTAGCCCAAACGAGCCTTCTTCGCTGTGGTCGGCCAGCAGCACCACAGATCTGCGGAAATAAAAATCCTTCAGAAAAGGTTCCGAGATAAGCACTTTGCCGGCTGATGGATTAATACGGTTCATATTCATAATTCCACATTTTTCTTTTCCAAAAATAACACTTTTTTACGGGATGTTATTGTATATCTTTTCCTTTGTGGTTATAATATCGCAGGCATGGCCTGTTTCATCAGTTTAAAATTAGCTGTGAAGTGTTTTGATTTGTACTAATTTCATTTATTCCCGATAGCTATCGGGATGAGTGTCTTAAAATATCTCAGGCATAGCCTGTTTCATTTATCGAAAATATAGTTACTTTGCACCATAGAATGACGTCATCTATGAAAGAGAATCAAAAACTGTTTGAGCAGTTGCGCTCGCAGTATCCTTTTTTCCGGTATAAATCTTTTACGGTTAATAACGAAAAGTATCAGTATACATTACGTTTCCACTTTACGCTGGCTGATGAGCACCATTTTTACCCGGTGCTGATAATCCCGAAGACACCCTTTTTTAGCACGCTCAGCCGGAACCAGTGGAACACGCTGGCTTTCCATATCGGCATGGCAGAAGCCATCAGCTACTGGAAAGCTGCCTGCCCGCCGCGCTTCATCGCAGCGCCCTATCACCTGGACGAGGCTCAGGTGGCCTGGTGGAAAAAGCTGGCCTTTCACGGGCTGGGGGAATTTTTTCATCAAAATGGTATCACCACCAGCCAGGACGACTTTATGCAGATAAGCAGCGGAAAAAAAACTCTCCCCCCGCCGGTCTCCTATCCCCCAAACCAGCGGGTGGTCGTGCCGGTGGGTGGCGGCAAAGACTCTGCCGTTACCCTGGAGCTTTTGAAAGAGGCCGGTTATGAGGTTATCCCTATGGCCATCAACCCACGCCCGGCCATTCTCGAAACGGTGGAAAATGCCGGCATTAACCTGGCACATCTCATCAGGGTTACCCGGCAGATTGATGACAACTTATTGCTGCTCAACCAACAGGGCTTCCTCAACGGCCACACCCCTTTTTCGGCGGTAGTAGCTTTTAGCGGCACCCTGACGGCTGCCCTTGCCGGAGCAGGGCACATCGCGCTGTCGAACGAGTCGAGTGCCAACGAAGCCACTATTCCCGGAACATCCATCAACCATCAATACTCCAAATCTTACGAATTTGAGAAGGATTTCAGGGCATATGCCGCCAGGTATGTGAGCAGCAGTAACTACTTCAGCTTCTTAAGGCCGCTCAACGAGCTACAGATAGCCAGGCTTTTTGCCTCCCTGAATCACCACTATTATTCTTTTAAAAGCTGCAACCGCGGCAGCAAAGACAACGTATGGTGCGGAACATGCCCCAAATGCCTCTTTACGGCTGTTATCCTTGCTCCTTTTATGAGCCGCCGGCAGCAGGAGAAAATTTTCGGGAAAGATATGCTCGATGATGTGCTGCTGAGCGAAACCTTCAGACAGCTTTCAGGACAAACCGCCGAAAAACCTTTTGAATGTGTGGGCACCGTAGACGAAGTAAAAGCAGCTGCAACACTGGCGCGTGAGCGATGGAAGGAGCCGCTGCCGGAGCTGCTTAAAATAACACCGGTGCCGGAACCGACGCCACAACAGATAGCTTCACTACTCACCATGCTTAACGATGAACACTTTGTTCCTGAAAAAATGAGTGCAATCCTGGCAGAAAAGTTACAAAAACTATGATCTTCGATAGCTGGAAACAAAAGCGTATCCTTATTTTAGGATTTGGCAGGGAGGGCCGCTCCACGCTGGCTTTTCTGAGACATCACTTCCCCGACAAACCTTTGTTTGTTGCCGACCAGGATGCTTCCCTTCCGCAGAAGCACTCCGGATATAAAGACATAACGTGGATAACCGGAGCGCGCTACCTGGAAGGAATAGAAGACTATGAGGTGATTATAAAATCGCCGGGGATTCCTTTGCGGGAAACCAAAAACAGCCTTATCACCTCCCAGACCGACCTTTTTCTGCAGCTCTACAGGAAACAGATCATTGGCGTGACGGGCACCAAAGGAAAAAGCACTACCGCAAGCCTGATATATCATATCGTCAGGCAGCAGCAATCCAATGCCCTGCTGACAGGGAATATCGGTATTGCGCCACTGGATAAACATACAGATATTGATGATAAAACCATCATCATCCAGGAGATGTCAGCCCACCAGCTGGAGCACATCCACGTAGCGCCACATATCGCCGTATTTCTTAACCTGTTTGAGGAGCATCTGGACCATTTTACCACCAGGGAGCACTACTACGCTGCCAAAAGAAATATCCTGATGCGGCAAAACAACCATGATTTGGCAATCCTTAATGCAGAAGAGTCGCTAAATGGCGCCCTGGAAGCACACAGCAAGTACCCCGCCGAGGTAGCACGCTTTGCATTAGCCCCCGCCCACGGACTCACGGCCTGTATCGAGAATGGCTCGATTGTGATGAATGACGAGGAGGGTAGCCTCTCTTTTCCCGTTGACGAGCTTGGAATTGCCGGCGCCCATAACCACCTGAATGCGATGGCGGCCATGATTGCTGCCCGCCGTGCAGGCATCAGCAGGGAGCATATCCTGCAGGGGCTTATAAGTTTCGAAGGGCTGCCACACCGCCTGGAATATGCCGGAACCGTCAACGGTGTTCTTTTCTATAATGATGCCATCTCCACCGTTCCCGAAGCTACTATACAAGCGCTAAAAACACTGCAAAATACCCACACGCTGATATTAGGAGGTTATGACAGAAAAATAAACTACGGCCAGCTCTACCAATACCTTCGCAGCGCCTCCGTCAGGCAGATTATTTTCACCGGCCCGGCCGGAAAAAGGATGCAAAAAGAGTATCAGGGACCACAAACCATGATAATCCTGGACGACATGCAGCAAATAGCAGACTACAGCATAAAGCATACCCCCGCCGGAAAAGCCTGCCTCCTGTCACCCGCAGCAGCCAGCTACGACAGGTATAAGAATTTTGAAGAGCGCGGAGACACCTTCCGCCGGGCAATAACCCAAAAGCAACAAAAAGACACCCATACCAACGAAAACCATTGAGGGGAGGTGAGGAGTAATACTCCTTGCTAAAAGAGGGGTGGCAGCTCTAACTGTGCTGAAGCAGTGAAAATTAATAAGGGTAAAAAGCCATAGGTATTCCAATCCTTGCAGGTTTTTAATAAAGTGTTCAGCAATTTTAGCCTTGATTATTCACAAATTTTATATTTTTCAATATTATGGGTGAGTTCAGTTTAAAAAGTTCGTATGTTTATAGGTTTGTAAGTTATTTAATTGAAAATCAGTAATTTAATTAAAAAATCATGTTTTTTATAAAATTCATGTAATCAATACATTATGACATTTAATAAAAAAATTGCGGCTTTTTAGACGGGTTTCATGGGTAATCCAGGTTAATCCCGCCATGGTAAGCATAATTCATTCTTTTTATGAATTCTTCGGGTTAGAAAACCCTCCTCGCCCCTGCAAAAAAATAACAAATTTATGCATGAGCTGGTGATGTGAACAGGGAAGGCTGATATATCATCTGCCCGAAAACGAGCGCCCGCCCGTTTTCGGGCACTTCTGCATAACTCACTGCCAGCCTAAACCAGTCAATAGGGAGGATTATGTCTTCTTCTTCTGTCAGACTCCCTGTAAACAAAATTTATTATGAATATAAATATTTGTATTTCAGTATGTTATAATTTATGGAACAAGATTTGAATGTTAATTATCAGAATAAAGCGCTTTAAAAACAGACTTTCAACCAAAAGCAAAAAGAAATTTAACGATGACAATCCTATATCAAAATATTCTCACTATTTTTATAAAAAATAACATTGTGAAGACCACTATATATTTTTCATACCTGCTATTCGGTTTGTTGATTTTAACCACTTTACCAGGTAATGCTCAAAACCCTGAAGTGATTATCAATGATGTTACCGCCGATCCGGGAGCGATTTCTGTGCCTGTTGATATGCTGAGTTTTACTGAGGAAGTTAATTCCTTTACCTTTATCATAGCTATTGATACGCTGCAACTGGAATTTATAGAGATCACCAATATTGAAGGCTTTTCGCAGAATATTATTGCTAATGTTGATGATGCAACACTCTTTATTGTTTGGTATGATGTGAATGGGTATCAACCTGACGGACATGTTTTTGATCTGGTTTTTGATTATACTGGCACCGCTAACACCGTGCTTGCATTCGAGGAGGGAGAAAACGAAGTAACTCATGAGGTTACACCCATTCCGGATATTGAATACACCGATGGACTGATTACCACTACGGAGCCTTTGCCCGACTCTTCTGTAGAGCTATCAACCATTACTACAGCCCCCGGAGAAATATCTATCCCTTTAACTATGAATAACTTCCAGAGTCTTGTTCAGTCATTCGAGATGCACATCACCATCGAAAACGGTAGTCTGGCGTTTATCCAACTGGATAATCTAACAGAAGGTCTGCAGCAAGGAACGCTAACATCAAACCAGCAAGGGGATGTTTTAAATATTACCTGGAACACAGAAGGCAACGGTTTCCTTCCTGCCGCTGATATCTTTGACCTAAATTGAGCGATTCATGAGTTCGATGTGCCATTTTTACTCGGCTGGTTAAATTAGTATTCATATTATTTGGCAGTAAAAGGGATGTTTTGTTTTATTTGGAATAAACCGGTCATTTTTTCATTCCAACTCAAGCTGTTTATGAAGTTTTTCAGCCAGTTGGACACACCGCTCCCATTAACCTTAAGGCTTCCGTTTAATTTATGTATTGCTTTCCTCC
>Ga0307958_1001560_pt1 | contig 10365 bp, 10 predicted proteins | sample OrgLakmetagen492_FD_201826 | JGI IMG/M metagenome (GOLD analysis project Ga0307958, IMG submission 201826) | Saline water microbial communities from Organic Lake, Antarctica - #492 | ecosystem: Environmental > Aquatic > Non-marine Saline and Alkaline > Saline | place: Antarctica: Organic Lake... | reverse complement strand
ATCTTTGTGGACCTGCAGGCGTATACCAATGGCGTAAATGGCATCTCGCCTCCTGGTTCTCTCAACCTTGGAGATATGGAGATCGACCCCTATTCAAGTGGCACCTACTGGTTCGTCTTCGCGATGCTGCTCGTGTGCACGTTTGCGGCAAAACTGATCAACCAGAGCCGGTTTGGCCTGATCGTCCGCGCTCTGAAAGACGACCCCGAGCGCGTGCGCTTTCTTGGCTACAACGTCGCGGTCTATGAAACGCTGGTCTACACCCTTTCCGGGCTGATCGCGGCGATCGCGGGCTGTTGCTTTGCCGTGCTTACCCAATACGTGTCTCCAGCTCAATTCAACGTCGGGTTCTCGATCTCGATCGTCATCTGGGCTGCAATCGGTGGTCGCAACTCGCTCATCTGGGCGATGTTCGGGGCCTTCACTGTTCAAGGTGCGCAAAGCTACGTTGGAGACCAGTTCCTGAACACCTGGATCCTGATCCTGGGTTTTTCTTTCATCCTCGTGGTTCGGTTCCTGCCGGGGGGGGTCGCTGGTTTCGTCGAAACCATACTGGATCGGTTTACAAAGCCCGAAGTCGAACCTGATCCCGTCGATCTGAAAATCAGCGACGCGAAAGAGGTGGCAAAATGATCGGTAGTTTTTTCAAGATCGACAACATCGAAAAAAGCTTTGGCGGCAACAAGGTCATAAACGGATTCAGCCTGGATGTGGCTGAAAACACGCTGCAATGCCTCATAGGTCCGAACGGCGCGGGCAAGACGACCACGATTGATCTGATCAGTGGCCGCCAGAAACCGGACTCGGGCAAAGTGTATCTCAACGGCGACGACATCACCGGCAGGGGTGAGCATGAGATTTCCCGACTGGGCATCGGACGCAAATTCCAGATACCTGCCGTTCTCAAAGGCCTCACCGTGCGTGAAAACCTCGAAGTGGCCTACAGTCGCGAGGTCAACGCCCTGCGCAACATGTTCTCGATGAAGGCAAAGGGCTGCAAGGAAATGCTCGGTGAGATTTCTGAGCAGGTTCGGTTGACCAAACGTCTGAATGTCGAGGCCGGGCTCTTGTCACATGGCGAAACACAATGGCTCGAGATCGGCATGGTTCTGATGCAGGATCCGGCAATCTTGCTGCTTGATGAGCCAGTCGCCGGCATGACCGAGAGCGAAATTGGCCTCACTGTCGACATCCTGAACAAGCTCAAGCGCTCGCATACGATTATTCTTGTCGAACATGACATGGGGTTCGTGCGCAAGATCGCGGACGTCGTGACCGTGCTTCACATGGGCGCGCAATTGGCACAGGGCAGCATCGAAGAAATTGAAAAAGACCCACGCGTTCGCGCGGTCTATCTGGGCACGGAGGATGCGCACTGATGCTTCTGGAACTGGAAAAGGTGTCGTCTTTCTATGGGCGAACACAGATTTTGAGAGACATAGATTTCGAAGTTCCCAAGGGCGCGTGCGTGTGCGTTTTGGGCCGCAACGGCGTGGGAAAGACAACCCTTCTTCGCACGATAATGGGCCTTATGGACAAGATGACGGGCAAACTGGCCGTCTCGGATACCGATCTCAGCAAGGCCCGGACAGACGAGCGGGCGAAATATGGTCTCGGCTATGTTCCGCAAGGCCGCCAAATTCTGGGGAATTTCACCGTTCGCGAGAACATCCTCCTTGGGACCTTCGCCAAGAGCGGGCGCGACGGGAAGGTCCCAGACATCTGCGTGGAGCTGTTTCCCTATCTTGGTGAAAACCTCAATCGCCGGGCGGGTGAACTCTCCGGCGGTCAGCAGCAACAGCTTGCGATCGCCCGGGCGCTGGCGGTGGACCCGCAGATCCTGCTTCTGGACGAGCCAACCGAGGGTATCCAACCCAACATCGTGGCAGAGATCGGTGAAACGCTGCGGATGCTCAACAAGAAGATGGGCATCAGCATGATACTGACCGAGCAGCATATCAAAGTGGCCCGCGATCTGGGGGACCATTTTGTGATGATGGACAACGGACGCGTCGTTGAAGCAGGCGTGATCGCCGACCTCTCCGACGAGATGATCGAGCGCCACATGACTGTGTGACAATCTGAATTTTTGACAACCAAGGGAGAAAAGAAATGGAATCCATTCCTAAGAAGGGAACCCCGGAACGCGACGCGCTCATCAAGGCGCATCTCGAATGTACGGAATCGATGAAAGGCGTTGCCGGATTTTCAATCCTCAAATGCGAGACGCAGGGTGATACTACTGTTGTGTCTGGCGGCGTGCACGACGACCCGTTGCTCAAGCGCGTTCTGCTGCGCATGCGCGGCGAGTCGATGGCCGGAAAGCTGATCATCATCTGCACCGAGGTCGAGAAGGAATGGCGCATTGGCCGCCTGTCCGGCATCCGCGGCGTGCCGCCCGAGTTTGCCGATGACCGCGTGTTCACCGACGAGCAGGATGCGCAGCACGCAATCTTTGTGATGCGCTTAGACGAGTTGCCTGAAACCGCAGGCATGCCAGAGCACTACCAAGAGGGCTGGAAGCGCCGCGATGACAACTGGCCTGTCACCTGATCCGATCAGGATTAGTGACAATAGGATTTAACAGAACCGCGAAGGCCGCAGGGTGCAAAAACATCCAATCGCCTGCGCGCAAGACAAAAGAGGAATGAGACAATGTCTGCATCTATGCGACTTGCCGGATACGCCGATACCTTCGGGGTGCATCCCGGAGAAACAATCAAATTCATGATCAACTGCGATGGCCCGAAAGAGTTCAAGGCCGAAATCGTTCAGATGATCAACGGTGATACAAACCCGCGCGGCCCTGGCTTCATTGAAAAGGCCGTACCGGGCGGATTGAGCAAGACCGTGCCCGGACGGAAACAGGTGATCCACAGCGGATCCTATGGCTATGTGTCCGATTGCAGGCAGCTGCGCGTCGAAAGCTTCACGCTGCAGTGCTGGATCTGGCCAACCGCGCCCAAAACGCATCCGAAATATTGGAAACATGGTGCTCAGGGCCTTGTGACCAAGTGGAGCGACGGCAAGGGATACGGACTTTTCATTAACGAAAAAGGCCATGTGGAAGTGCGCGTGAACGGCGTTTCCCTCGAAAGCCCCGAACCTGTGCGCGATCACGCATGGCATTTCGTTGCGGCGACATATGACGGCGAAAGCGGCGAGTTGATCCTCTACCACGAGCCTCAGGTGCATTATGCGCTCGACCCGGTGATCGCGCCGGTATCCAAGAAGATTTCCGAAAAAATCAAGCACATGCCGATTCCGGCGGCTGTTGCGGCGTTCACGGAAGGCTTATCGGATGATGCGACCGCACAATCCTCCCTGCCCGCCGGCGTTGTTCTTGCCGGCAAATATAACGGCAAGATCGAGACGCCGCGCATCTGCTCCATCGCGCTCTCGCGTCAGGACATCGAGACGATGAAACTTGGCGCACAGCCCGGGCTGACCGAGCGGCGGAACTCCGGCCCGACAGGCGCTTTGTCCGAAGTCATCGTTGCTGCGTGGGAATTCTCCGACGGCATCGACACCATCAAGGGCACGGATTTTGGCCCCTACCGTCTCGATCTTGAGTTCGTGAACCTTCCGACACGCGGCATGACCGGCCATAACTGGGGTGGCACCGTTTTTGACTGGAAACAGTCGCCCAAGGAATACGGCGCGATCAGCTTTCACGACGATGACATAGATAATGCCCGCTGGGAGGTCGATTTTGAATGGAAAGTGCCGACCGATTGCAAAAGCCGCGCCTATGCGGCAAAGCTGACCACCGAAGATGGCGACGAAGATTACGTTCCGTTCTGGGTTGTCCCGGAGATTGGCAAGGAACAGTCCAAGATCGCCTTCATGGTTCCGACCATCAGCTATATGGCCTATGCCAACGAACACGTGGCCTGTAACGCAGGCGCGGCAGAACTGTTCATCTACCGGGCTCCGATCATGCAGCACCAGAACATGTTTCTGGCCGAGCACCGCGAATATGGTGGGTCGATCTACGACACCCATACCGACGGAACCGGCATCTGCTTCTCGACTCGCTTGCGCCCGATCCTCAGCAACCGCCCCAAATACGACCACTTCCTGGCGCAAGCCCCATGGCAATACCCAGCAGATCTCCATCTGATCTACTGGCTCGAAACCATGGGCTACGAGTATGACTGCATCACGGATGAAGACATTTCCTATGACGGGCTCGCCCGTCTGGAAAACTACAATGTGATCATCACGGGATCGCACCCTGAACATAACACCGGAACGCAACTGGATGCGCTGCACAACTATACCCAGCGCGGCGGACGCTTGATGTACATGGGCGCTGACGCTTGGTACTGGGTCCACTCCTTCCACCCGGCTTATGAAGACAAGGGGCGCGGTGTCATTACCGAAATGCGCCGCTGCGAATCCGGCATCCGGACATGGCGCGCCGATCCGGGTGAGTATTACCATGCCGGATCCGGCGAATTGGGCGGCATGTGGCGCTTCCGTGGCCGGTATCTGCACTCGGTCGCAGGCGTGGGCATGTCCTCGGAAGGCTTCGACGTCTCAAGCTACTTTTCCAGAACGCCCGAGAGTAACAATCCGCGCGTCTCGTGGGCCTTTGACGGGATCGACTACGAGGAAATGCTGGGCAATTTCGGCCTTGTGGGCGGCGGCGCCGCCGGACTGGAACTCGACATCGTCGATTTCACGCTTGGCTCTCCGCCACACACCCTCACCGTGGCAACCTCGGCGGGACGTCACACAGAGGCCTATCTTCTCGTGATGGAAGATTTCGGGTTCAACCAGCAAGGTCTGGACGGCACGACCCACCCGCGCGTGCGAGGCGACATAGCCTTCCACGAGACGCCGAATGGCGGTGGGTGTTTCTCGTTCTCGTCGATTGCCTATTGCGGCTCCCTGCCTTGGAACAACTGCGACAACAATATCTCGAAGTTGACCAAGAACGTTCTGGACCACTTCATGGTCGATGGCCCTCTGCCAGCGGCTCCGGAATCTGAGATACGCGCACGGGGTCGTGCAGACGGCGACGCGGGCAATACCGATCTCATCCCGGCTAAGTAACGCGACTTGGGGCCAGCGTTCAAAGCGCCGGCCCCGACCTGACACGAGAGCCGCGGAAATGGAGCGTCCCGCCTGCCAAAAAATCTCTCCACGGGCAATACTTCAGACACCGGAGGCCATCATGGTGCGCAGACCAGACCTCGGCTACAATGACGAGGGCATAGACTTAAGCGACCCGCGCGCGTTTGACAGCGTATCCCTTCCCTTTGGTGAGGCGTCGGTTTTGCCGTTGGTCGCTTACAGGTCACTGCAATTTCTCTATCTCGAAGACGAAGCTGTCTGGACTCGGGAGTGGGTGCCTGTCGGCACAATCCACGAGATTCCCGGCGAGGGCGACATATTGCCGTTCACGCTTGGCTATCACGGGGTTCACGTGCAGCGCATGGAGGGCGGCGCCCTCGAAGGGCGGTTCAACATGGCTCAACATGGCGGCTGCCGTGTGGTGCCCACGCAATGCCAACAAGGCAAGCGTACCAGCTGCTCCTTCACATCCTGCGGCTACAGCCGTGACCGGGGCCCTATATCCAAGGTGGAAGGGCAGGACGATACGCGCACGAAGTATCAGTATCTGGGCCTGCGCCCCGAAAGACTGCATCCCGTCCATGTGGCCCAGATCGGATATTTTCTCTTTCTCAACATTGACCCGCAAGGCGACCAAACCGATCTGGCCAATCAACTGGACTTGCCGGACACCGTGGCCAACCCGGATGCGACGCGCGCGCATCGCGAATGGCTTGAGTTTGATGCCAACTGGAAATTGTCAGGTCAGGTGCTGGCGCGATCAGACGAGCTTGTCGCGTCTTCCGATCGCGTCATGTGCGGCCGCCGAAAGGCGCTGAACGGCGCGGAGATGTCGGTCCGCTGGGTATTTCCAAACATGATACTGCTCAGTCAGGGCCGCGAGACATGCGTAATCACGCTTCAGCATACAGCCATCGCAAAGACGCTTTTCCGCATCGAGATTCTGTCGGATGGCCCTCTGGGTTCTGATCGCCTGGGCTTCTGGCGCGACGAGCTGAACCGAGCCGGCGCCAGGGCCGAAGCGCTGCAAGGCGCAATACCCGCAAGCGCATCTCAGGACCGGCCCATGCACACCCCCGCCCTGCCGCAACAGGACGACATTGCCGCGTGGTGGGCGAATATCGCGCTCGTATCTCGCTTTGCAAAGATGCCGCAAGTGGACAGCGATATTCCAATTTTCCGTAATGTGGAGCACTACCTGATATGACCGATCTTTTCCTGCAAGACCCCTCCAGTAAGGCTGGCCGCAATATTATGGATGGGGTGACCCTCTATGAGGCGGCAAAATTCGATGCCGCATACAAGATCTTCCACACCTGCGCCGAAGCAGGCGATGCAACTGCGTGGTTCTGGCTTTCAACAATGCACATGAACGGCGACGGCGTTGCAGTAGATAAGCAGATGGGTTTCAAGTGCGGCCTCAAGGCCGCAGAAATGGGCAGCGTCCAGGCCCAGACCAATCTGGGCGTAATGTATATTCAGGGTGACGGGGTTGCTGAGGATGTTGAAACCGGCCTGAAATGGCTGTGCCGCGCGGCCGATGCCGGTGACACCGGAGCTCAGTTCAACGCAGCGACGCTGCTGTCGGCTGGCAAGGTTGTTGAAAAGGACCTCAAGCAGGCGGCTGAATACTACCAGATGGCAGCGGAAAGCGGATACTTCCCCGCGCAGGCCCGGCTCGGGTTCAGCTATAGAAACGGGTTTGGCGTGACCAAAGACCGGCACAAGGCCTTCATGTGGCTCACTCTGGCGGCGCAGCATGGCGCGGGCAGCGCTATCAGCATGCTGGAAGGGCTGGTGTCCGAAATGTCGCCTGACGAACTCCACAAAGGCCACCAGATGGTTGAAAAATGGATGCAGGACCACCGTTCAGGGTCCGGCGATGTTTGCTTTCGGGTGGATACCAACTAACCAAAGAGGGTTTGGCTTTGCGCTTCAGCGTTCAACAGATAAAGTACGAATTTCTCTATGCAATGAAGGAGTTCGACTCGGATGGCACTCAATGGGAGGTAACCACATCGCCCCTGCCTCCCGCCGAAACGCTCACACTGATGGGATACGCCGCTGACGATTTCATCTATCTCGGCAAGCCTGCCGGAACAGCGCGCGCCGCCGGGATTGTGAAAGCGTTTTTCATGCAGCGCTTCCAGGTCGTTGACGCGCCATCCCCAGACGCCGGCGGGGGGGGGGAATGGGTGATCATATTCCGATCCAAGCAGAGCCTTCCAAACGAGGCCAATTTACTTGAACCGGTTGCATCCGCCAAAGGATAAGCGCGCAACCAATCAGTCCGCAGGAGCCTCGTTTTTGCAAGTGTCCCCTGAAACAAGGGCAATCGTCATCGACTTTACTACAACAGCAAGAAAGAAAGAAAGAAAAATGAAAAATATCTCTGATTTAGCTGCCGGCTTCTACGAAATTGTAAACGGAGAGGGCGAATTGGGTGACGTCTTGTCCGACGACTTTCAGTTTGGAATCATGCCCGGTTTCCCTTTTGGCGGTGTTCAGGACGGGCTCGAAGCGTCAAAAGCGTTCTTTGAAAAGCTTGGCCCACTGTTTGACAATTTTGAAGTCCACGCAGAGGAGTTCATCCCGATTGACGACACCAATCTTGTTGTAAAGGGCTTTTACAGAGCAAAGGCTACCAAAACGGGGAAGGAAGTGGATTTTGAAACAGTACATTTCTGGGTTTCGAATGGCGAAAAGCTGACCCACTACAAGCACTATTGCGATACAGGTCTTCTGTGTGATGCCTTGGGTTACCACGTTCCCCAATAAGCGCGGGGCCTCGCCCCCAAATCGCCAGCCGTCTGGTCTCCGGCGGTGCCGGTTCTGGCAGGCCGGCGCTTGCTTGGCCTATTTGGGGTGGATTCCGGTAGGGGGCAGGATCGTATCATAAGGCGACGTTGTTGCACGGACCTATCGGATCTGTTAGAAATCGGCTTTCCTGATCGATTGGATACCGCTGATGCCGCATAAGTTCAACGCATCGCGTCGTCATAAGTTTGAGAGGTATTGCCAAGTTGTTTACGCCAGCTTGTGAAGGATTGGTGGGTGCTGGATCACGGTGCCATCTCGGTGGTGTAGTCGACCCAGAGTGCGAAGGCATCGGAGCGGGTATGGCGGTATGAACCGCCCCTTGTTTGCCGGAGGCTGATTACTTGTAACATCCCGGACGGTAGTATGGCTGTTTCTTGAACAATTCCGGTTTGAGTTTGTGCCAGTCTTTCATCGCTTGCAAGGGCGTCTTGCTGCCCAAGGCTGATTGCGGCAGCTGCTGGTTGTAGAGCCAGACGTAGCGGTGCAGCGTGGCTTCCAGTTCTTCGCCCGAGTGGAAGTGGTGGCTTTGCAGCACGTCTTCGATACGACCGTTGAACCGCTCGACCATGCCGTTGGTTTGGGGTGATCTTGGTGGCGTCAGGCGGTGCTCGATGTCCAGATCTGTGCAGAGCCTGTCGAACTCATGGTTGCCGGTTTGGGCCCGTTTGCGCAGACCAAAGAGACGGTCGGTAAACTCCTTGCCGTTATCCGTGAGGATAGTGCGAATGCGTAGTGGGCAGGTGCGCTCCAGATCCCGCAGAAAGCGCCGGGCGTTGGCGGCTGACTTGGTGTTGTAGATGCGGACAGAGGTGGTCCTAGATTTTCGACCAGTATGCAGCCTGGTATTGCCAAGTTGTTTACGCGCGCTTGTGAAGGATTGGTAGGTGCTGGATCACGGTGCCATCTCGGTGGTGTAGTCGACCCAGAGTGCGAAGGCATCGGAACGGGCATGGCGGTATGATGTTGCGGTGAGTTGGTAGCGGCGCGGGCGGAAGATCAGGTTGATCTGGTCATGCGCAAACAGAAATCTCTGCGCCTGTCGGCGGGATTTGAACCCGCCCAATATCTTCTCTCGTTTGCGGGTCGGCCTGTGCGAAACTTCGATCGCATTGTTCAGGCCTTTGTGGGCGCGGTGGTCGGCGTCTGGCGCCAGTGCCTTGATCGGTTTGATGTAGCTACGCAACTTGTCGGTGATGACCACCCTCGGCTCGCCGAACTCGGCAACTAACCTTTTGAGAAAGCGCTTTGCTGCCTTGGCGTTTCGGCGTGTTTGCACGAGAATATCAAGAACATCGCCATTGGCGTCGATCGCACGCCACAGCCAGTGCTTCTTGCCACGGATTGAGATCACGACTTCGTCCATATGCCACTTGTCATTCGGCCGTGGACGATCACGGCGGATGCAATCTGCGAAATGTCGTCCAAAGCGATTGACCCAAAGCCTGACCGCTTCCCGGCTGACGATCACGCCACGCGCTGCCAACAAGTCTTCAACATCGGCTGTGCTCAGGGGAAACCGGTGATACGCCCAGACGGCGTACGCGACGATCTCACGAGGATAACGGAAGCCTTTCAGGCGCGGCATAGTGCTCGGAATGTTCATCGAACTGGTATACCTTCAGCGAGGCCGGTCAACAACTTGGCAATACCGTCGGAAGGAATCAGCCCGTTCAGTGGAAGAAAACCCGATATCACGTAATGAAAGTCAGCCCCAATTAGTCACTATACGCCTAATTTTTATACACATTTTCATGTTTTTGGGCAGCTCCTTGGGGCAATTGCGGGGCTATATTGAAATTCTTTCTACAGTAAAAAATTTTTCCTGTTATTACTTGACTGGACGGAGTTGTGACTGCGACTATCAGTGATCAACAATCCAGAGATTCTGATTGTCAGATGTACTGGAAAATTCAACAGGAGGAAAAATCATGAAGTTTAGCAGACGGAATTTCTTGAAGAACTCAGCGATGGTCGGAGCCCTTGCTGCACCGAGCATCTGGATCCCCCAATCGCGCGGAGCTTGGGGTGCCACCCTGACTGAAGGCGAGCCGATAAAAGTCGGTGTGCTCTTCTCCCTGACCGGCAGTTTGGCGGTCCCGGAAGAAGACTCAACCCTCGTCATGCAATACGCGATCGACGAAATCAACGCAGCAGGCGGAATTGCCGGGTCTCAGATCGAGCCTGTCATCATTGACGCCAAGTCAGATTTCGGCGTATACACGGAGAAAGCGCGCGAGTTGATCCTGCGAGACAAGGTGATCTCGATCTTTGGCTGCTATACATCAGCAAGCCGCAAGGCCATTCTGCCTACCGTTATGGATCGCGATAACCTGCTGTTCTACCCGACTTGCTACGAGGGCGCTGAATGCGTGCAAAACATCGTTTGCACCGGTCCGCTTGCCAACCAGCACTCGAAGGACCTGATCCCTTTCATGGTCGAGAACTACGGCAAGAGGGTATTTT
>Ga0307958_1001553_pt1 | contig 10388 bp, 9 predicted proteins | sample OrgLakmetagen492_FD_201826 | JGI IMG/M metagenome (GOLD analysis project Ga0307958, IMG submission 201826) | Saline water microbial communities from Organic Lake, Antarctica - #492 | ecosystem: Environmental > Aquatic > Non-marine Saline and Alkaline > Saline | place: Antarctica: Organic Lake... | reverse complement strand
GTTGCCAGCTCGTGCCCCCACACGGTGGGGGCGTTGAAAATATAGCGAGCAGCGACTTCATACAGCAGTACACCGATGATACCTAACGTCAGCCAGGAGGTGGCTCGGCCGATCCATTCGGAAAGCCCATCCTGAAAACGAAGATAGCGGGTAATCTTACTCACTGAGGCGGCCTTTCGCTTTGGCATTTTGAATCAGGATCTCGACGGCGCGGGCGTTGCGCTCAGAGCGGGCAGCTTCTTCTTTCCAGATCGGGAGGGAAGCTTCTGCCAAGGCCCGGGAATCCGCCTCTGGCAACTTGGAGAATTTAAAAATCGTGCCTTCGTCGATCAGGCGCTTATTGCCATCTTCCAGCCAGTTGTGAACGTCAAGCAGGTATTGATCAAGCCCTGCTTGAAGAATCTGCTGTTGCTCGGCGCTCATCTTTTCCCAGGTATCCGGGTTAATCAGCAGGTTTTCTGTCCAGCCCGGATTAAGAAGATTCAAGTCGGTGTAGTAGCCGGCAACCTCGTTAATACGCAGCTGTTCATACTCTACCGGGCCACCATAAACAGCGCCGTCTATAACTCCGGTCGAAAGAGCAATGTAAAGCTCTTCGCCTGGAATAAAGGCCGTTGGAATATCAAACTTCTGCAGTACCGTGGCGATAGAGCTGGTGGCCCGGATGCGCATATCGCTAAGATCTTCGAGGCTGGTGACTGGCTTAGTTGTCACCAGTCCGTAATCACTGCCGAAACCGCGTCCAATCAGCTTGACGCCTTTTTCTTCGTAGGCTTCTGCAATTATCTTATCCAGCCCCTGGTTGGTAAAAATATCGCGGGCTTCTTCCATACTCACCCAGGCGCCTGGCAAGCCGGCTTCAATGGTGCCGATACCAACCGTACCCGGCCAGTAACTGCCTACACCGTGAGCAATACTGATACTGCCCTGCGCAACGGCTTCTACAAACTGATCACTGTCGACCAGTTCACCGCCGCGGAAAAACTGAATCTGCAAGGAACCATCACTGGCTTCTTTGACGCGGTCGCTCAGGTCAGCGGCGATCTGGTCAACTTCTGTACCGTAAAACGTATGCATGCGCAGACGCATGGTTTCAGCGTAGGCCGCCTGGCTGGCAAGCACGGAAACCGCAAGAGAGGTAGCAAGAACGGTTTTTACGAATGCTGAGAGTTTCATAGTAGGAACCTTTTTTAAAGAATGTTGTTATTTGTTGTCGATGCACGGGGTATTCAGAACACGTCGCATGGGTTCAGTGTAGACCCTTGTAAACTAAAAATGCCATAAAATTTCGACGAATTCAAAAAATATCCACATTATTTAGCCATTAGAATAAGTCGCTTTTATAGGCAGTCTATTCCTGCTTTCAATGGTTTTGCACCAGACGGCGTCGTGTCCACTTGATGGTAAAGAGCTCACACCAGTTTTGCGTACGCAAAAATATTTTGACGTTTTGCCAAAATGTAGATATTTTGGCTGTATGCGTTTTGCACACCCACCGCCGTTATCTGTTTAGGAGTTTTGACGATGAGCCATTTTAATTGGGACGACCCGCTACTGCTGGAACAGCAGTTAACCGATGAAGAGCGCCAGATTCGCGACGCTGCCCATGACTACTGCCAGGAAAAACTCCAACCGCGAGTTTTGTCAGCGTTTCGCGAAGAACGTTTTGACCGCGAAATCATGAGCGAGATGGGCGAACTCGGCTTGTTGGGCGCAACGGTATCACCGGAATACGGTGGTTCGGGCGTTAATCACGTTTCTTATGGATTGATTGCACGCGAAGTTGAGCGCGTGGATTCCGGCTACCGCTCGGCCATGAGCGTGCAGTCATCGCTGGTGATGTACCCCATCGAAGCTTATGGCTCGGAAGAGCAGAAGCACAAGTACTTACCCAAACTTGCCAGCGGCGAACTCGTTGGCTGTTTCGGTCTGACAGAACCAGACCACGGCTCCGATCCCGGCTCGATGATCACCCGTGCGGTGAAAGTGGACGGTGGCTATTCTCTCACCGGCGCCAAAATCTGGATCACCAACAGTCCGATTGCCGATATCGCAGTGGTATGGGCAAAATCCGCTGCCCACGATAACCAGATTAAAGGCTTTATCGTTGAACGTGGCACCAAAGGATTCAGCACGCCGAAAATCGAAGGCAAAGTGTCTCTTCGTGCATCTATTACCGGCGAAATCGTGCTGGATAATGCGTTTGTACCAGAAGAAAATTTGCTGCCGAACGTCAGCGGCCTGAAAGGCCCGTTTGGTTGCCTGAACAAAGCCCGCTTCGGTATCGCCTGGGGCGTAATGGGCACGGCTGAATTCTGCTGGCACGCCGCGCGTCAGTACACCCTGGACCGCAAGCAGTTTGGCCGTCCATTGGCTGCTAACCAATTGGTTCAGAAAAAACTCGCCGACATGCAGACCGAGATCACCTTGGGTTTGCAGGCAGCGTTGCAGGTGGGTCGCTTGATGGATAGCGGCAACTGGGCACCAGAGATGGTTTCGCTGATCAAGCGCAATAACTGTGGCAAGGCACTGGACATCGCTCGTCAGTCCCGTGACATGCACGGCGGCAACGGCGTGTCAGACGAGTACGGCGTGATTCGCCACATGGTGAACCTGGAGTCGGTGAACACCTATGAAGGCACCCATGACATACATGCGCTGATTCTGGGCCGTGCTCAAACCGGGATCCAAGCTTTTTTCTGATTTTTCTAACGGCAGGAGTGCACCATGGCAGGTCCCTTAAAAGAGTTGCGCGTACTTGATCTTAGCCGCGTGTTGGCTGGCCCCTGGACGACCCAGATTCTGGCGGACATGGGGGCCGAGGTCATCAAGATCGAGAAGCCAGATAGCGGCGATGATACGCGTCACTGGGGGCCGCCCTGGCTCCAGGCCGAGGATGGTCACGACACCCGCGAGTCTGCTTATTACCTCGCGGCCAATCGCGGTAAACACTCACTAACGGTGGATATCAGTAAGCCTGAAGGTCAGGAGTTGATTCGCGAGCTCGCGTGCCAAAGCGACATCCTGGTCGAGAACTTCAAAAGCGGTGGTCTTGCGAAGAAGGGGCTGGATTACGCCACACTCTCGGCGCTCAACCCGGGCTTGATTTATTGCTCGATCACGGGCTTCGGACACACCGGGCCTATGGCCGACATGCCGGGCTACGACTACCTGATTCAGGCCCAAGGCGGGCTGATGAGCATTACCGGGGCGGCAGACGGTCAGCCTGGCGCTGGCCCCAAACGCGTTGGTGTGGCGGTGGCGGATTTAACCACCGGCATGAACGCCACCATCGCCATACTGGGCGCGTTGTACCACCGAACACAAACAGGTGAAGGGCAGCATATCGATATAGCGCTGCTTGATGTGCAAGTGAGCTGGTTAGCCAATCAGGCGCAAAACTACTTCTGCAGTGGCAAACCCCCGGTACGCACCGGTGATTACCACCCCAACCTCGTGCCCTATCAGCCGTTTCCCACCGCTGATGGTCAACAGATCATTATTGCCATCGGGAATAACGGACAGTTTCAGCGCTGGTGCGAGACCATTGGCCTCGGCGAGCTTGCCCAAGACGTGCGTTTTGCGACCAACGCTGAGCGAGTGAAACACCGCGTTGAGCTCATCGAACTGTTAGTGAGCGTGACCAAAACACGCACGCTCAAACAGTGGACAGTGCTTCTAAACGAGATTGGCGTACCCTGCGGCCCGATTCAGGATATCGCCCAGGTATTCGATGATCCTCAAGTCCAGGCGCGCGGAATGCAGATAACACTCGATTCCGCTCATGGCCCGGTGAAAGGGGTGGCCAATCCGATCAAGTACTCGAAAACGACGATTGAATACCACAAAGCTCCGCCAGCGCTGGGGGAAGACACTAACGCAGTGCTTGAGCGAGTGCTGCAAAAGTCCGCCAGCGAGATAGAAGCGCTAAAAACAAAGGGCGTGGTTTAGCGCCTGAAGCGTTTGCCGGCTTGAATAAAGACAAAGGAAAACCATGGAAGCCTTGCCCGATATTTTAATACCAAAAGCCTTTATTGGCGGTGAGTGGCGCGATGCGAAGAAGCATTTTTCGGTCACAAACCCAGCCAATGGCGAGGTATTGGCGGAAATACCCGATTTAGGCCACGAAGAAACGCTGGAAGCCGTAGCAGCAGCAGAAGCCGCCTGGCCGAACTGGAAGCGGCGAACGGCCAAAGAACGAGCGAATCTTTTGCGTGCCTGGTTTGAAGCCATCATGGCTCACCAGGAAGACCTCGCCCGACTAATGACCATGGAGCAAGGCAAGCCAATTGCGGAGTCACGGGGTGAGGTTGCCTACGGGGCTTCCTTCGTGGAGTTCTACGCTGAAGAAGCAAAGCGTATGGCCGGCGAAACCTTGCCAAGCCACGGTGTCGATAAGCGTATTCTGGTGTTTCGGGAATCAATCGGCGTGGTCGCGGCGGTAACACCCTGGAACTTCCCGCTGGCGATGATTACCCGCAAATGCGCCCCGGCGTTAGCCGCAGGCTGCACAGTCGTGATCAAACCCGCAGAAGCGACACCCCTGACAGCTTTGGCACTTGCTCGTTTAGCGGAACTTGCCGGGCTTCCTGCCGGCGTCATTAACGTGATCACGGCCAGCCAGCCGGCCGCCGTGGGCGATGTGTTGACCACCGATCCCCGCGTACGAAAATTCTCGTTCACAGGTTCTACGGCGGTTGGCAAAAAGCTACTCGCCCAGTGCGCGGGTACCGTTAAAAAAGCGTCTATGGAATTGGGTGGCAACGCGCCATTTATCGTGTTTGATGATGCCGACCTTGATGCTGCGGTAGAAGGTGCCATTGCTTCAAAGTACAGAAATTCCGGGCAGACTTGCGTCTGTACCAACCGTTTTCTGGTTCAGTCCGGCGTTTATGATGCCTTCATCGAAAAGCTTGCAGCACGCGTCAAGCAACTAAAAGTTGGCAATGGATTGGACGCAGGTGTGTTGCAAGGGCCGCTGATCAACCAGGCCGCGGTAGAGAAAGTCGAAGCACATATTGCTGATGCACTGGAAAAGGGCGGGCGCTTAATATGCGGCGGCAAAGCCCATGCCCTGGGCGGAACCTTCTTTGAGCCGAGCATCATTGCAGATGCCACCAGTGACATGCGTGTGGCCCAGGAAGAGACCTTTGGTCCGTTAGCACCGGTATTCCGCTTTGACACCGACGAACAGGCAATCGCTATGGCGAATGCCACAAACTCTGGCCTGGCCGCTTACTTTTACGCAAAAGATTACCGGCGTATCTGGCACGTTATGGAAGGGCTGGAGTACGGCATGGTAGCCGTGAACGAAGGTATTCTTTCAACGGAGCTGGCGCCTTTCGGCGGAGTAAAAGAGTCTGGGCTTGGGCGTGAAGGTTCCCGTCACGGGCTAGACGAGTTTACCGAGCTGAAATACGTGTGTGTGGGCGGTCTTTAAGCAACGCTGCCGACTGATAAGGAAAAAGTTGATGAACAACGCGCAATTGAATGAACTGAAAAACAAATATGTCGCTAACGGCGCGGCCAGCCCCGCCACACACTTTGCGGATCGTGCAGAGAATTCTGTGATTTGGGATGTGGATGGCAATCGCATTATCGACTTCGCCGGTGGTATCGGGGTGTTGAACATTGGCCATTGCCACCCGAAAGTTGTGGCGGCGGTACAGGCCCAGGTAGCAAACCTGATGCACACGTGTCAGATCGTGATTCCCTACGCCGGGTATGTACAAGTTGCCGAGAAACTGAGCCAGCTGGCTCCGGTGCGCGGCCACGGCAAAGTGATGCTGGTGAACTCCGGTGCGGAAGCTCTGGAAAATGCGGTCAAGATTGCGCGGGCAGCGACCGGCAAAAACAACGTCATCTGCTTTGACGGCGGCTACCACGGCCGCACACTTTTTACGATGGCAATGAACGGTAAGGTGGCGCCCTATGCGGGCGATTTTGGCACCATGCCAGGTAACGTTTTCCGTGCGCCCTACCCGGTGCCATCCCTCGGCGTCAGCGAAGAAGAAGCCATTCGCAGATTGCACACAACGCTCAAGACCGATGCCAACCCGCGCGACACAGCTGCAATCGTAATTGAGCCTGTTCTCGGCGAAGGTGGTTTTCATCCCGCACCGGCGAGTTTCCTCAAAGCGATTCGCGATATCTGCGATGAGCACGGCATGCTGATGATCGTCGACGAAGTTCAGTCCGGCTTTGGCCGTACCGGTAAAATGTTCGCCATCGAACACAGTGGCGTACAGCCCGACCTGATGACCATGGCCAAGAGCATGGCGGCCGGCATGCCTATCTCTGCAATTGTGGGCACCGACAAGTATATGGATGCCTCTGGCCCGAACTCGCTGGGCGGAACCTACTCTGGCAGCCCCGCATCCTGCGCAGCCGTATTGGCCGTGCTTGAGGTGTTTGAAGAAGAAAACATACTAGCGCGAAGCATGGCTCTGGGCGAGAAGCTTGGGCAGCGCTTCACACAATGGCAAGAGCGATTTACCAGCGTTGAGAATGTGCGCCATCTGGGTTCCATGGCGGCTTTCGATCTGGTTACAGCCGACCATAAACCCGATGCGGAACTGACGGCTGCCATGTGCAAGCTGGCGCGCGAAAAGGGACTGATCCTTATTGCCTGTGGCTTTTACGGCAACACGCTTCGTTTCCTGATGCCGGTCACCATTGAAGATGAAGTGCTCGACGAAGGCCTGGCGATTGTCGAGGCGTGCCTTTCAGAGCTTACGAAAGTGGCAGAAGTCGCAAAAGTCGCAGAGCCTGCAAAGGCCGCAGAGCTTACAGATTAAGCTCACGCTTCTATTCAAGCTATTCAAGCGTTACAAGCTATTCAAACGTGAATTATACGGCTGTCACGTCTTTTCCGTGATGGCCGTTTTTCGTTATGCCAAAGAACCGCGCCTAGTGGCTGCGAACCGGCTATAGTAGGGGCTTTTCCCGGAGGCAAAACATGAGAATGTCCGAAAAAGGGGGTGGCTCCAGTGTTTACTCCTGGAAGATATCGGCGATACTGTCTGTAGCGTCTGTTATTGGCGCAGTCGTCAGCTTCGGCGATGTCTCGCCAATCATCACAGGTTTGATGTTACTGGCCGCCGTTGGCTGGGGCTTTACCGCCAGGGACAACAAGCGGGAACTGGAAAAAGGCGAAGCTTAACAGCGTTACTTATGCGCCAGACCTGAACAATCAGCGCCCCTGAAGCCTCGTTGTTGCCGGCATACTCCTCCCCGATGTAACACCTAAATATCTTTTGAAACCACTTATCCGAATTCTGCAAAAAACACATCCCCGCTATCCACTTTCTGCAGAAAAAAACCTTAGAAAACGCTCGGAAATCTTGAAAAAATAAATTCTCCTTTTAAATCATAACTATAAAGGCGATAAAACAAAAAAACATAAAGTTATGCAAAAAACTCCTGTGTTTTCTAAAACAACAAACTGATGCATGCTCATGCTAAAAAGTGAAGCTAACAATTATTCTTCAAACTTCAATATGAGAGAGATCCATACGTGCGCGCTAACCACCCTGTTACCAATCGAAGTGTTCCTGTCAGTTCTGGCGCGAACATTCTTTCCACTACCAACCCGAAAGGGCAAATTACCCATATTAACGACGAATTTGTCGATATCAGTGGGTTCTCACGGGAAGAATTGATAGGGCAACCGCACAACATTATTCGTCATCCCGATATGCCAAGGGCGGCTTATGAAGAAATGTGGCGCCGGTTAAAAGCAGGAGAAACCTGGCTTGGTGCAGTTAAAAACCGGTGTAAGAACGGTGACCATTACTGGGTTCAAGCCTATGCAATACCCGTTACCGGGAAAAACGGCGAGATTCTTGAGCTGCAATCCATTCGCTCGCAGCTCTCACCTGCAGCAGAGGCACGGGCAGAAAAACTTTATGCCACCCTGCGCAAGACTCAGGCCACCAAAGGCCCAGTGGTGGCGCCCAAGCTCCGCAGAGCAATGCCCCTGCAACTTAAACTGATTCTCACCATGGCTGTCATTATGGGTGGCGCAGGGGCTGCCCAGCACTTTATGGAAACCTGGTACTCCGCCTTTGGCGTCTGGGTTGCTGCCTTTGTTGTCAGTGCGGCCGCCATTACCGGCATTACCAGCCCACTGAAGAGATGTGTTCAAAGAGCCAGAAGCATGATTGACGATACGGTGGCCGAGAAAATCTTTACGGGTCGTGTAGACGATATCGGCAGTCTTGACCTGGTGATTGCCCAGCAGGGCGCCGAACTCGATGCCATCGTCAAACGCATGGACGACGTTATCGGCAAGCTTAACAGTGGCGCTGAAAACACCATCTCCCGAAGTAACGATGCCCATTCTGCGGTTCGGGAACAGGCAACAGCAACGGATACCATCGCATCAGCAAGCGAGCAGATGTCTGCCACATCCAAAGAAGTTGCGAACAATGCGACCGGTATGCTGGAGCACGTCCGCCTGGCCAGCGAGCGCGTTGCCAGCGGACAGGCTCTGACTCGGGAAACCCGTAACAGCATGGATTCGCTCTCCAAAGAGCTTACCGAGGCATCACATGCTGTCGGGCAACTAAACGAGGCCAGCAAGGGGGTTAGTCAGGCGCTGAGTATAATTCGTGACATTACTGAACAAACCAATCTGCTTGCTCTCAATGCTTCGATTGAAGCGGCCCGGGCCGGGGACGCCGGCCGAGGCTTTGCGGTAGTCGCGGACGAAGTTCGCAGCCTCGCGTTGCGAACCAAAACGACGACCGAACAGATCAATGCTACCCTCGGCCGATTTCACGAGACTGTTTCCGATGCAACCCAATCCATGGAGCGATGCGACAGCTACGCGCAAAAGACGGTCGACAATGCCATCAGTTCCGAGAACACCTTGTCGGAGCTTGTTACCTTTATAGAACATATCTCCGAAGCCTGTGATGGCACATCGGTTGCTGCAGAGCAACAACACAACGCCTCCGGCGAAATTTCCGGAAAGATTGTCAGCATTAACGACTTGGGTGAAACGGCGATGAAGGTAGTTAAAGAGGCCCAAGAGTCGATGCACGAATTGAAACGACAGATCGGTGAAGTTGGTGGGTTGGTTTCCCGGCTGAGAGAGCGCAACAGCGCCTGATGATTAGCTGAATGATTGACATCAGGATTGTCGGGAATAAAGAAACGGAAAGCTGGTTGAAACGGCAGCGGGATACCCTGTTTGCCGCAAATTTTAACTGCCAGTTTTCATCGATGGAGGCTCCTATCGAAGCAACGGAGCCACCCGATATCTGGCTTATTGATACCGACGGTTTCGAAATGTTGCCCTTGGTCGAGGTAATAACTGAAATGCACGCCAATGGGGGAATGGCCAGCGCCCCGATCATAGTTGTCGGAAAATCAATGACAACCGAATTAGCCAGCGAGGCAATAGCAGCCGGTGCTAGACGCTTTTTGGTCAAGCCACTCACATCCCGAATGCTTGCCAGCACCTGTCAGGAGTTAGGAGTTGCCCACTCAGTGATGGCCAGAACTGTCGTCGTTCTTGAGAACCGGCAAGCAACTCATGAGCTAATCAGGGAACATCTAGCCGTCCGGTCTATTGAATCATTGCAGGCAGGCAGCATTCAGGCGGCATTCGACTTGCTCAGAGAGCACGATCCCGATGTAATCGTTATAAGCCATTACAGCGACTTGCTAAGTTATCGTAAGCTTTCTGAATTGCTCTGTTTTTTTCCGGAGAGTTCAAGTTTACCCGTTATTTTCACGACCGACGGCATTACGGATAACAAAGCCAGAGACCTCCTGACTCTGACGGCAACCAACAGCTACTTTGCAACCTGTGACGAATTGCCTGGACTTATCCATAAGTTGACAAATCAACAGGTTGGACGAGCCGCATCGGGTGGACGGATCTACGAAATACTGTACGAACGAGAACAAGAACACTTAGCCCTGAATCATCACGCCATAGTCAGTATGGCTGACAGCGCGGGGCAAATTACCGAAGTAAACCAACGTTTTTGTGACACCAGCCAATATTCCGCGGCAGAACTGCTGGGCCAGAATCACCGCGTTCTGAAATCCGGTTATCATTCACCCGATTTTTACAAACGTAATCGCTAAATACAGCATTAACGCAGGATAGACGAAATGGGAAAGCAAAAAGGAGGAAGTTATCCCACCGATAACTGGAGCTGCTGGCAGGCCCATTAAAAGCATTTTCACTGAAACGTCCTGGGAGCTGTCCATGCTATCTCCCGCGATACCGTTTTCTGTTTGCATTTCACTCATTGTCGTTCTCCCGAGTTTAAATATGCAAACCTGCGCAGGTGGTCGCTTTCCCTGGTCAACCTGGTTTGCTTTCACAAGCCCCCACCAAATTCAGGAAATTGGTGGGGGGGGGGTAGTTG
>Ga0307958_1001488_pt1 | contig 10658 bp, 11 predicted proteins | sample OrgLakmetagen492_FD_201826 | JGI IMG/M metagenome (GOLD analysis project Ga0307958, IMG submission 201826) | Saline water microbial communities from Organic Lake, Antarctica - #492 | ecosystem: Environmental > Aquatic > Non-marine Saline and Alkaline > Saline | place: Antarctica: Organic Lake... | reverse complement strand
CTTTCAACTGCCGTGAAGCGGACAGTTTTACCGCTACGCACTGATTACACTGTCGCTCGACAGCCATCACGCTTCGTTCGCGTGAAGGGAGTATAAAGAACGACAACACAGCTCCTCAATAGATAGAAACCACAGAGAGAGGACGAAGAAGGACGCGACCGGCATATCATGGAATCTCTGCAACAGCAACAACAACAACAGCAGTTAGATCACACCTCGCCTCCTCTCATCGTCGACGAGGTGGTGGATTCCTCCGGAGATGTGGGAGAGTACATCGGTCAAGTCAAGTGGTTCCAGGACAAGAGGGGCTATGGTTTCGTCACCATATGCGTAGGCGAGAAGAAAGGGATGGACGTGTTCGTTCACCATAGTGGAATCAGACCCCTGAACAGCGTTTACAAGACCCTCCGTAAAGGAGAATACGTGCAGTTCAATCTCAATGAAGGCTGTTGTGACTCGTCCGCGTCCATCGGAGCCGCCGACGAACAAAAACGAAAACAGATACAGGCCGTGGATATTACCGGTATCAACGGAGGCTCCCTCATGTGTGACAACTCGACGTTTCGGAACGCTGGTAGAGCTCTTAGCGCCAAAGCTAGTCACGACAATGGCCATAACGAAAAAAAAGAAGAACAGACGGAGGTGACTGGCATATAGACAGGCGGTACATCACGCAAGTGTTCATCACATCACATCGCAAATTTATTTCGTTATATATTGGACGAATGCACGTTCTCTCCTCTTACGCCGAGCGCTTTTCAGCGCACTCGATCGCGACCAACAGCCACCGTCATCCACTTATCGAGTGGATCGGGAATGAGCCGATCCTGCACGGGTAAGAGCTTTTTGTGGCACTTTGATATGGTCACGTGGCTGATCTGACAGGCGTCCGCGACCTTTTTCCTACACGTCGCGATGTCGAGGACGGTGCAACACATGAAGATCACGCTGGCGACGAGGGAGGGAGGAGTACTCTCGCAAGATACCGACAGGTCCTCTACCACTCCCACGACGTGCGTGGCCAACAGGACGACGTCTCTGCCCAAACCGAGCTTGGAACAGAACCGAGGTATGAAGTCGATGGGCTTGGAGGCCATGACGTTCGAGGCCATGACGTCATGGAACAATTTGCAGGACTTGGTCAAAGCCGCGGTCCGGATGCCGAATATGGAGGCCACCTCTTTGACGCTCCGGGGCACGTCATTGGTCTTGCACGCCATGTAGATGCTGCATGCTATGAGAGCACCGCGGTTTTCTCCACGTAATATGCGTACAGATGACACCCGTTTGTAGAGGGACTTTGCCTCGTCCAGTATACACCCTGGGATGCCGTGGTTAGCCGCGTTAACCGTAAGCGTGTCGAACACCGCGTATAGATTACGCTCCTGGTGGGTCATGGAGTTCCACATTTGATAGCGCTGCATCATCCTGGAAGATCCGTAGTCGACCGAAGGGGGTACTTTGGTTTCCTTCTGCTTTTCGTCTCCACCGTCGTTTCCATCGAGGTTTTCGTTTCCTCTGTTGGCTTTGGCACGTTCCCTTTCTTTCGCCCTTTCCTTTGCTTCGGCCACGCTCGAGTTCACGTTCTCGCGGCAAACGTTCGAACCGCGTCCTCTGCCTCGCCCACCGCCTCCACCGAAAGACATGGACACCGAAGCTCCCAGGGTCGGGAGGAACTCGTTCGTGGGAGGGCCGCATCGCGTGGGATTAGTGGAACGATTGTCCTCGCTCCCATAATAACGCCACTCGGGTGCGTTGTCTATGAAACGTGTGACGACGGTACTACAACGTTTGCACACGTAGTTACCGTCTTCGATGGCCAGGTCGACGCCTCCACAATGCGGACACTTATCGTCTTGTGCCTCTTCCAATTCTGCTTTACGATTCATGCTTTCCGTCTCTAAATCTGATTGTTTGTGGCGACCTATGCACGTTTTTGTATTCCTTTTTGAGTGTGGAGCATGAACCTGAAAATCATCCGTCACGATACCGTGGTCTCCGTATCTCGAAGGTTGGCGAGACACCCCCTCCAAAATAACCGCATTCGAACCCTGGTCGTGTTCTGTTTCGTCTTGTTCTTCTTCGAATGAATAATCCGTATTGATCGCTTTACATACGAAATCTTCGTCGAAAATCTTCCATACCGTGTCATCCAACATCTATCGATGTTTGCTCTTGTTTCACTTTTTGGTTTGGTTCCGTTAATGTTCGATGGAACTGCTGTTATACTTCCGCAAACGTCAAAGCTTTATATAGAGAACGCATCACCGCCGTGAATCGAAGGACAACCCAATACCCCCGCCTGTTCGAGATTATACTAGTAATGTAATGTAATGTAATGTAATGTAATGTAATGTAATGTAAATCTGTGGTGATCGACACCACCGAGGTCGTCCCCCCAGTACTCCGCCTCGTTGAAGTACTTGCTGAACTCGCACTCCAGCTGTCCCTGTATCTGATAGTAGTACTGCAGCGGGACCTCGCCCGTGATACGACGCCTAAATGGGCACTTGATCTCCAGCATGACTCCCGTCTCCGTGATCCCGTCGGGCGACGCCCCAGCTTCACCGCGGGGTCGGGATGCACCAGCAGCCCGAACTCGTGCACCTTGACACCGTGCCGGGCGGAGTAGATTGCGCACGCCACGTCTTCGAACATTATTCCCCACTGCAGCGGGGCGTCGAGGGAGACGTTTGCTGCGGCGGAGCGTGATCTGGGACCTTCTTCATGAAGAAGTCGGACTGGGTCCCGAACTTGGCGCAGCCCAGCGCCTGCGCGACAGACTCAGGTGGCTCGTATTTATCGCTTTGTTCCTCTTCCTGTTCCTCTTCGTCTTCGTCTTCGCGAACTTCTGTATAAAAAAAGCTCGGATGATTTTCTCACGATAAACTACGTTACTGACACCGACATGAACGACACCGTAAAAAATGTTGCAACGTCAAGACCTACCGTCGCCATGACACGAAAACAAGACGAGAAGACCGAGCCTATTCTATCCGAAGAACAGCGCCACACTCTCTACCCCATCCAGCACATGGACATATGGGACCTTTACAAGAAACAGCTCGCGTCTTTTTGGACGGCAGACGAGATAGACTTTAGCAAAGACCGCGAAGAGTGGGACACCGCGCTTTCCGACAACGAACGGAGGTTCGTGAAGCACGTCCTGGCTTTCTTCGCGGGCACCGACACCATCGTGGCACTCAACCTCATGGACAATTTTTGTAAGGAGGTGCAGGTGCTCGAGGCACAGATCGCGTACACGTACCAGGCCATGACGGAGGGCATCCACAGCGAGGTGTACAGCATGATGATCGACGTGTACATCAAAGATCCCGCAGAAAAGGCGGCACTATTCCGCAATATGGGCGACGTGCAGAGCGTGCTCAAAAAGATGGCCTGGGCGGAATCGTGGGCATTGAACGACCATAGCGCCCCATTCTCTCACCGCCTCGTGGCTTTCGCCATCGTGGAGGGACTTTTCTTCTCGGGCGCGTTCTGTGCCATCTACTGGCTCAAGACCCGCAACCTCCTCCCCGGCCTCACCAAATCCAACGAATTCATCGCGCGCGACGAAGGCATGCACACCGAGTTCGCGTGCGTCTTGTACGGAAAGCTGGAGCACACCAAGATGACCGAACCCGAGGTGCACTCCATGTTTCGGGACGCCGTGGTCGTCGAAAAAGAGTTCATAACGGAATCTATTCCTTGCCGTCTGATTGGGATGAACGCGGAACTAATGTCGACTTACATTGAGCACGTGGCCGATCGCCTGCTCATGAGGTTGGGGTACACCCCTTTGTACGGCTCTCCCAACCCTTTCCCGTTCATGGACCTGATCGGCATGGTGGGACGGAGCAACTTCTTCGAGGAGCGGGTGTCTCTTTACCAACGCGCAAACGTCATGAACAACGGGGCCAATGATGACCTCACCTACGACGACGAATTTTGAGTGGATTCACACATACAAACACTCACAACAAACAAATAAAATTTGAAGGCCACGCACAGAAAACGACAACGCACACACAAACACAAAACACCAGACACCAGACACCACCCTCTAAAGCATGGCACGCGTCAAGGCGACTTCACGCAGGAGCACCGGCACGCTGATCGGAGGAGTGGAAAAAGAAAAGAGAAACAACGTGAAGGACTCTGCTGTCAGGGGAAACACCAGCAGCAGAGTGAAGAAGAGGGCGTCGCCTGGTACCAGGGCCCTGAATGAAATCAGGGAGATGCAGAAGTCGGTCGAAAACATCATCCCCAAGGCACCCATGATGCGCCTGGTGCGCGAAGTCACCAACGAAGTCAGCTGCGACTTGAACCTCCACATTAATTTCCGCTTTCAAAGGTCTGCGTTTGCTGCGATCCATGAGGCAGCGGAGGCTTACCTTGTTAAGCTGATGGAGCACACCAACCTGTCGGCCATCCACGCCAAACGCGTCACCATCATGCCCCGTGACATCATGCTGGCTCGCCGCATCCGTGGCGAAAGTGGAGAGGGGACCACCATAAAGATGCGAACGAACGGCACAGTGGCGGCCTAAGAAGAGAGTGGAGAGAGTGAACACTGGTCCGCGCAGTGTCGGTGGTTCATATTTATTTTTGTTTTTATGGCATAAAGACCGTTGATGTGTCTAGAAATGACCGCTCTAAATTTGTGCACCATGTTTGCTTCCGTAAAACGAATCTGCAAATGGCCTCCCGTCAAAGACGAAAAAACGAAAGACAAAGTCGTCAAAAAAGAAGAAGAAGAAGAAGAAGAAGCAAGAACAGAAGAAAAGAAAGTAGAAAAAACCAGGCACCCACTCACGGACGTGACGTACGACGACCTGCCCGAATTCATGGCGAAGGGCGTGTTCGATTGCAAAGTAATCCGCGTATACGACGGAGACACCATATGGGTGGGCATCAAGACGGCCGGAGACGATAGGACGTGGCGCGTGTGCTGTCGTCTGATAGGAATGGACGCTCCAGAAATGCCGCGTTCACACGTCGACGCCATGACGGATTACCATAAAATGGCGTTTGCGGCACGTGACCGTCTCGTCGAACTTCTGACGGGACTGTCTATCGAACCGGGAAGCCATTTCGACACGTCGGGCATCGAACTCCCGTCCTTGACCGACCAGATCCTCCAACAGAAATTAGACCGCGAGAACCACACTGTGCTCGAACGTGGGCTGGAGATAGAGCACGGCAAAGACAAGTACGGCCGATATTTGGCGCGCATCCGCACGGTCGAAGGAGGAGACGCCGCGGAGGTCATGATCCGGGAGGGCCACGCCGTCCCTTATTCTGGAGGCCACAGAGAGGCTCCTGGAGAATAAAAACACCGTAAACAAAGCAATAACAAGAGGGAGGCAACTCTTTTCTTTCGTTCTAGTAATAATAAATAGGTCGTCATCGTCATGCGTCGTTTAGGTAAAGACGGTATAATTCATGTCGTATAATTCATGTCGTATTCGTCGTAATATCGATTTCGGCACTCGCCGCGTTCATAATATATTGGGCGGTACATTTGATGGCTCTCTGTACGACCGGTACCATATCAAATGCGGAACGTAATGCGGAGACGTTTTCGGAAAGGAAAAAACAGGACGACACTCTGAACGACTTCGGTCACGACGTATCTTGCCGCACACTAGAACGACACGTCGAAGAATCCGCTCCATTTTGCGGCTTGAAAATTCCGAACCTGAGCACCGACGTCATCAAGACCGACAAGCTGTGCCTGGGCGACAAATGCATGACCGAGGAACAGCTGGAGCAGGTGATGTTGTTCGGACAAGTCGTTTTCGAAGAGGCGAAGGCACAGAAGAAGAAGGTCAACGAGGACGTACAGGACCTACAGCGCCGGATGCGCACCGTCGAAGGAGACGCGGTGGGAAAGAGCGACTTCCGGGAGCTGAAGAGCAGGTTCGAGGCCACCAAACAAGAGGCCGACACCAAACTCAACGACCTGGACCTGTCTCTGCAGCAGGTCCGCAACACGGTGCAAAACGATACCGCTTCTCCGCAGGACCTCGCCAACCTACGCGTCAAGGTCGAGACTAACACGACGGGTATTTCCGACCTGCGCGGTTCTTTCGACGACCAGACAAAGTCCATCGACCTTCAACGCGACGCACTGGACGAACATTCCAAGAGCATCTCGAATCTGAGCGGCAACATCGACGAACGCGGCGACAGCATCTCGAAGCTGCGTACCGAAATGGGGGGGTTGGATCAGAAGCAGGAGCAGGGGTTGTCTAGTATAGAGGGCAGGTTGGACGGGCACGACGGCGACATATCACGTCTCCGTAAAGACGTCGACGGGAATACGGGTGATATTTCCGATTTGCGCAAAACCGTGTCCAGTAACACCAACGCCGCCTCAAAGGCCATGGACACCGCCCGCTCTGCTAAATCCGCGTCTTCTACCAACTCGACCAAGGTGGCCGAAGCGATGCGGAAAGCCGCTGCGGCCAAATCGGCTCCGGCCAAAGTCGTCACGAAGACTGTATCTAGACCAAACTACAATAAGAGGAATTGCGTCGTGTGGTCGTCTTACGGACAGGATTTACCGGGACAGCCCATTTCCGGAAACCTCAACTTTTGCAAGCAAAAATGTACGGACGACAACAGGTGTAAGGGGTTCAGTAGACAGCGTAGGAGTTCCGCGGGTAGCAACAGCGCTTGCTACCTCAAATCCAACGTGTCGAGAAATTGCAACAGAAACGGGACTTGGGACACTTACGTCAAGTAATCGCCACGTCGTCGTCGTGGCGATGGTGGTCGTTATCCGTAAAACCTAGGTGACGCATGGCCGCGGGATCTGCGAAAAGGTCGTCGATACGCCTCATCTTTTTTCGTTGGACGTCCATGCACCGTACCTCGACGGTGTTTCGAACGATGACGCGCTCGCACACGACTTCCCGGGTCTGGCCCTGACGATAAGCTCTACACAGGGCCTGGAGCTCGACGCACGGGTTCCAGTTAGGAGAGGTGATGATGACGTTGGAGGCGGATTGCAAGTTCAGACCCGTGCCCCCGGTGCGTATCTGGATCAGCAGCACACGCATGTCGGGGTCCGAGCGGAAACGGTCGAGCATCGCCGTCTTGTCCATCAGAGACATACGACCGCTGAAACACCCGCAACCCACGCCCAGCCTCTCTCGGACCGCCACGTCCAACACAGACATCTCCATCAACCACTCACAGAACACGAGCGTCTTGGTGGACCCGTCTTCTTCCGTAAACTTACGTATCCGGTCGACGACGTAATCGATCTTGGTGCTAGGGCCCCGCGCCGCGACTTGGGCGGTTCTGGACCGGAGAAAAGCGAGGTCATCGTATCCCATCGACGATGAGTTATACAGCCGCTTCTTCTGCATCCCTTGCACGCATATGCTGGCGTGGACACAGGCCTGGCGCAGGCGCAGGAAAGCTTCCATAGCGGCTTCATTCTTCGTGCCGTCTTGTGCAGAACTGGCCGCCTTGTTCGCATACGACCGTTCAAGTACGGAATATACTTCGCGCTCGTGGGCGTGTGCGAAGTCCAGTTCGACGATGCGGGTACACATGCCCGGGAGGGCGCGGGTGGGCACGTAGTCGGTTTCGATCGACGGGTGGGAAAGCTCGCGTTCCGGCGCTCGTTTCGGAGCTCGTTCTCGTTCTCGTTCTCGTTCTAATTCTCGTTCTCGTTGCGATTGTCGAAGCGCCTCCTCTCTGGGCATCACTCGTACGACTACGCCGTCGTCGAATACTCTACGGAGCATATGGCGCGAGAGCATGCCCTCGCTGTCCAGAGGGACCTGGATCCATTCAGACAGGGCCTGCAGGTCTCCTAAGCCGTTGTTGACGGGAGTACCCGTGAGCGCCCACCTGTGGGTGGATTGTAGCTTCATGACGGCCTTGAAAATCAACGTCTTACGATTACGGATTAGGTGGGCCTCGTCTAATACTATCCTCCCCCAATGCCGACCCACGAAACACCCCCCATGTGCCCCGCTCGTGTTCCCTCCGGAACCGGAACATTTGCCCTTCCTGACGTGAGATTCCAAAGTGCCGTAAGTTGTAACGGCGATCAATTCGTGTGACCCCGTGGCGGAATTGGACAGGTCACACGTGTTCCCACCGTACAAAATTCGTGGACGAATACCCGTGACGTGAAAAATCGCATCGCGCCATTGGACGACGGTGGCGGTCGTGGTCACGATCAACGTGCTCGTCTTCCGTACTAAAAAAAGAGCGGACGTTTGGTACGTCTTTCCCAGGCCCATGTCATCGGCCAAGACGCCGCTGCGTTGAAATTTACGTGGGTCGGCGTTTTCAATGTCCGTCATCCAATTTAGGCCGTGGATTTGGTGGTTTTGGAGTTTGAGTCTGACATCGCAGGCGTTGAAATTATCCGAAGCGTTAGAAACGTTCGAGACATCAACATTAACCCCGAGATTCGAGTCCTGATCGTCGTCGACTTCCGTAGTGGAAAAAGAAGCCCCCGTGACGTCCTCTCGGTCGTTGCAAGGGTGCGGATGGTCACATCCAGTCATCGTTTTGTCGTCGGTTGGTTTATCCGAATGGAATTTTGATTGAACAGACAAACAACAGAGGTAATTTGTTTATGTACATTTTTATATCATATAAGCACAAAACGTGCATCCACATACAACAACCAAGCATGTCACAAGCGGCTAACTTTGCAAACGCCGCGAGGACGGTGAGGGCAATGAGATCTACCGAAAACAGACACGAAAATGAACATGAAAACGAAAACGAAGACGAAAACGAACGTTCGACGGCTCTCGTGGTGGTCGACCAACCCACCGATATCCTGCTGGACGAGTTCAAGCAGCAGGTGCGTACTTGGATGGAGTTGGACAATATCATCAAAAGTCTTCAAACGGCCATGAAAGAGAGGCGGTTGTACAAAAAACACTTGACCACTAAAATAGTCGACTTCATGAATCGGTACAACATCGAGGACTTGGACACGCGCGAAGGGAGCATACGTTCCCGGGTATCTTACGTCAAGTCTCCCCTCTCTCAAAAAATGATCCGCGAAGGCATCCTGAAGTACTTCGAGCATAACTCGGCGGTGGGAGCGCAGGTGGCCGAAGCCGTGTTCAACAACAACCGAGACCGCACCGAAAAAATATCTCTGCGCAGGAGCAACAGAAACTCCGTCTCACTATAACTCGCCCCTGCAGGAAGGGGTCGAGGCGCATACTCTGTCCAGGGTGCCGGTCACCAAGTCGTATACGACGCCTTCGTTTTTGTCCATGGTGTCGCATGCACACTTGTACTGGGACATGACCAGTCAGTCCATCCTGTCCATTACGGCATTTATATCACCGGTCAAAAGCATCGCCTCGTGGAAGTTGGTCCCTGCGCGGCCTATTTTAGAGATGTACTTTGCCCGCTTCTTTTCCAATCCGAAACCCTCGACAGCTGTGCGAACTCTATCCGAATCCTCTTTCCGTACTCGATAACGGGATGGCTTTCCAGTTATTGGTGGCGGCGATGGTCGGACACGCACGCGCACGCATTGGCCTCTGCGGATGTCACGAAAGTCACGGAAGTCACTGCACCCAGGCGATAAACATCAGGGCCCACTTTTGTACACAGTTTTCTACACGGCTCTTCCTTTATGTCCTTATAATTTTTCAAGTTATTGTTGGGTCGAAAAAAATATTGATGTTGTTTTGGTGCATATACCGGTAGCAGCGCTGGTTTACATACATACATAATTACATTTGTGATGAGCACGAAAAACGCCGTGATAGACAGGCTAGCGACTTTCGTGGCCCAGAGGGTACCTGTGGAAGATGACGTCGACGAAAAAGACGTCAGCGCCTTGCGGGAGGGCTTTTTCAAGCAAGTGAGGGGATTGATAACAACGTCGGGAGCTAAAGCGGACGGCGTATCCGCTTTGGTCGGGTTGTTCGACGCTTTCGAGCGTGCTGAGGGGAATGCCGACGGTCACTCGATGGAAGGGCTGGGGTGCTATGACGTCACCGACGGCATGCTACGTTCGATCATATCATTCGACGCCCTGTGTGTCGACTGCTGCAGGCGCCTGGTCAACATGATGCCCGACTCCCCCTTGCTGCAAGCGTTACTCGACACGGCTGCCCACATGTGCTCGAACAAGGAGTACTTCCAGGGTCTCTCTAACGTATCCCGCCTCAACTGGAGGATATCCGCTGTGGAGTCCCTGACACGGTGCATTTGCGAACGTTTCAGGGAGCCTCTCAAAAGTTTCGGAAACGTTACCCGCGGTCTGGAGATGTTCACGTGGAACGATAATTCTCAGTTTGATGAAACTGTGCTACAATTTATCGATCCCGGATTGAAATCTCACATAGAGTGAAATCTCACTAAATTAGATTTATATATAACAAGAACATGCTGCGTAACATTGCGTCTCGGTTTGCTCAACAATTGACCCCAGCCTCCTCGGCAGCTGCTCCCGCCTGCTTTGGCCTCCGCTTATACCACAAGAATGTGGTGGATCATTATGAAAATCCCAGGAATATTGGTTCCTTTGAGAAGACTGATGCAGACGTAGGCACAGGCCTCGTGGGTGCTCCTGCCTGTGGTGATGTGATGAAGCTTCAAATGAAGGTGGACGAGAACGGCTTCATCACCGACTCCTGCTTCAAGACTTTCGG
>Ga0307958_1001471_pt1 | contig 10730 bp, 9 predicted proteins | sample OrgLakmetagen492_FD_201826 | JGI IMG/M metagenome (GOLD analysis project Ga0307958, IMG submission 201826) | Saline water microbial communities from Organic Lake, Antarctica - #492 | ecosystem: Environmental > Aquatic > Non-marine Saline and Alkaline > Saline | place: Antarctica: Organic Lake... | reverse complement strand
CTCGGCGCTGGTGCCCAGGTTGGCAATATAGCGCAGTGTTTTCAGGGACTGCGGACCGCGGTTGATTAAATCTCCCGCTACCCACAGACGGTCCCGCGACGGCGAGAATCCGACCTTGTCTAAAACCCGCTGCAAAGCGTCGTAACACCCTTGAATGTCGCCAACGGCATACTCACTCATAGAAGGTCACTCATTGTCGGCACCGGGCGCCTCGAAGTCAGCACCCGGTGCGCGTGTTACCAGATAGTCAGCGATGGCGACATAGTCCGCCAGACCGAGATTTTCCGGGCGCAGGCCGTCATTGATCCCTAACTGCTGGAGCTCGGCGGCGGTAACAAAACCGCCCAAGGCCTTGCGCAGGGTTTTACGGCGGGCGTTGAACGCACTGCGCACCACCGCCTGCAGCGTACCCAGGTCTTTAGCCGGGTGCGGTAAGGTGGCGTACGGAACCAGCCGCACAATGAACGAATCCACTTTTGGCGCGGGGCGGAAGGCATCCGGCCCAACTTCAAACAGTGGCTGCACTTTGCAGAAATACTGGGTCATGATGCCCAGACGGCCATAATTGTTGTCGCCCGGAACCGCCGCCATACGCTGAACCACTTCTTTTTGCAGCATGAAGTGCATGTCTTGAACCACACCGCTGTGGGCCAGCAAGTGAAAAATCAGCGGAGTTGAAATGTTATAGGGCAGATTGCCAATAATCCGCAGCGGCTGTTCGCCCACCAGCTCGTTAAAGTCGAACTTCAGCGCGTCGGCCTGGTGAATGCGAAATTCCGGATAGTTAAAGAACTTGGTGCGCAATATTGGTATCAAATCGCGATCCAGCTCCACCACCTGCAGGCGCGGATTCACCGCCAGAATTTCTTCGGTGATGGCGCCCAGGCCGGGGCCGATTTCAACAATAGACTGATCGGGTTTGGGGGCAATAGAGCGGACAATACGCTCGATAACGCCGGGGTCGTGCAGGAAGTTCTGGCCAAAGCGTTTGCGGGCCTGATGGCCGGGTTGTCTGCTCACGGTATTTCTCTCTTCATCTGATTGGCGCGCAAGCCACGGGCCATTTGTTCACCCACGCGAATGGCTGTTAACAGGCTGCCGCCGTCGGCTTTGCCGGTGCCAGCCAAATCCAGCGCGGTGCCATGGTCCACCGAGGTGCGCACAATGGGCAAGCCAAGGGTGATATTCACCGCGCGACCAAAACCCTGAAATTTCAACACCGGCAGGCCTTGATCGTGAAACATCGCCAGTGCGACGTCGGCGTTATCAAGCCAGTGCGGCGTAAATAGAGTATCTGCTGGTAGTGGGCCCGTCAGACCTATACTTTCGGCGCGCAACCGCGCCAGCGTGGGTTCTATAACTTCGATTTCTTCCCGCCCCAAATGCCCGCCTTCACCGGCGTGGGGGTTCAGTCCAGCCACCAGAATGCGCGGCCGGGCAATATTGAAAAAGGTTTTCAGATCGGCGTTCAGAATCCGCACCACCTGGCTCAGGCGTTCGGGGGTTATGGCCGCCGACACGTCTTTAAGGGGCAAGTGGGTGGTGACCAACGCCACCCGCAACTCTTCGGTGGCCAACATCATGACCACCCGCTCAACACCACACAACTCCTGCAGGAACTCGGTGTGGCCACTAAAGGCGATGCCTGCGTCGTTAATCACCCCCTTATGCACCGGTGCGGTCACCATGCCGTCAAAACTGCCGTTCAGGCAGCCTTCAGCAGCGCAAGTCAGGGTATCCAGCACATATTGGCTGTTGCCGGTATCCAGCTGGCCAGCCTGATTACTATTACAGCCGTTAACGTGCAAGACTGACAACTCGCCGGCGGCAGTGCTGGCGGCCATTCCGGGCTGCCAGGCTATCAGTTGAACGCTTAACCCCAGCAAGCGGGCACGGGCTTCCAGCAACGGCTGGCTGGCCACCACAACAATGCCTACCTGCCGTTCCTGACCCGCCAGTTGCAGGCACAATTCAGGCCCAATGCCGGCGGGTTCCCCCGCGGTCAGGGCCAGGGTAATCCGCTCACTCATGATGCACTGTCATCTATGTTGGCGGCGGCCTCAGTGTCACCGTTTTCGGCATAGCCCGGCTTGAACTCGACAAAAGCCTCATCACGAATTTCCCGCAGCCAGTTTTGTAGTTCGTTTTCAAACTTGCGCTGGTAAAGGGTCTGGCGGGTTTCCGATTCGCGGAATTCGTCGCTCATGTCTTTCTGCCGACGCTCTTGCACCTGCAACAGATGCCAACCGAACTGAGAACGCACCGGGCCTTCAATCTGCCCCACGGTGGCGTTTTGCATGGCCTGTTCAAATTCTGGCACCATCTGCCCTGGATTTACCCAACCCAGATTACCGCCGTCAGAACCCGACACTGTGTCGTCCGACTCGGCCTTGGCCAGTTCGGCAAAATCGGCGCCGTTTTGCAATTTTTCGAAAAGGTCGCGGACTTTATCCTCGGCTTCGGCTTCAGTGATCGCGTCAGACGGCTGCACCAGAATATGCCTTACCCGGTTTTGCTGAACCAGTTTCTGCTGTTCGCCACCGCGCTGCTCCATCACCATTACCAAGTGAAAACCACTGCTATTCTGTAATACTTCAGATGGCTGGCCCGCCACCAGATCGGGCACCACCGGAGCCACCAACGACGGCAGCTGGCTTTCGGCGCGCCAGCCCATGTCGCCGCCCTCAAGGGCGTTGCTGGCATCCGATTCTGCTACCGCAACCGCGCGAAAATCCCGGCCTTCCACAATCTGCTGGCGCAGTGTCTCGGCTTTGCTGCGAGCGGCTTCTACCGACGTATCGCTGCTAGGGTCCTCGGTTTCGATAAAGATGTAAGCCAGGCGATACTCGGCGGTATTGCCACTGCCGGCTTGCTGCGCCTGCTGATAGTTTTCCACTTCGCGGTCTGTTACCCGAATACGGCTGCCTACCTGGCGCTGCTGAACCCGGCTGGTGAGCAGTTCATTGTGGATCTGCTCGCGGGCATCACGGTAGCTGACGCCTTCGCTGGCCAACTGCTGTTCGAACTGTTCCAGGCTCATGCCATTGCGACCGGCAATACTGATCATGGTTTCGTTGAGTTCGTTATCGCTGATGCGCATGCCCATTTTGCCCGCCATCTGCAGCTGCACCGATTCTGTAATCAGCTGCTCAAGCACCCGCTCCTGAAGCAAACTTCGCGGCGGCAAGGTGGTTTCCTGGGCTTGCAGCCGGGTAACAATGGTGTCGATGCGGGCATCCAGCTCGGTGGCCAGAATCACGTCGTCATCGACAATCGCAACCACTTGGTCTAGCAGCTGGCGCTCGGCCTGAGCCGCCAGCGGCAGCAATGCCAACACCAGCATCAGGGATGTTACACAGTGGCGAAAGGTCGCCTTCATAGTCACCTCATTGTTAAACAGTGGCATAGCGTTTAAAAGCTCCAAAATTGTGTTACGGCGCGCTAAAGCGGCGGCGTTCGCGCTCATCAAAACCATAAATGGCGTCGGCAATGCTGGTAGAGGCGCCGCCGGTGCCCCCCAGGCCTTTAAGCTGGATCTGGAACAGTATACGGCTGTCCAGTTCTTGATCGTCGGTAAAGTAATTCTGGTGTACCAACTGCAGACTCCAGCAACAATTATTGTATTCCACTCCCGCCAGCGAACCCACGGTACGGTCCAGATCGGTGTCGTGCACCCAACGCCCAATCAGGCTCAGGCGGTTGCTGACCGGGAACACCACGCCCACATCGGCCTGTTCCAGCTGGGTCGCCGCGGTAGTGCCTTTGCTGTAGGTGTGGCCCACGTTGGCCAGATAGCGGTAATCGCGAGAATGGAAGGTTAACTGACTGCGGCCTTCCTCGGTTTGGTTGGCGTCCGGATCCCACAGCAGGGAACTGCGAATTTCCAGAGTATCCAGCGGGTTCAGCACCACCTCAGCTGCCATCGGCGATCGGCTGCGGTCTTCCGCGCCCACGCCAAACAGGCTGACGTCTCGATCTTCAAAATACTGGATCTGGCCCAGGCTAAAACGAGCGCGTTCGGCACCGGTCTGCAGATCGTTAAAACGGCTCGTCAGTGCCACCGTTAACTGATTGGTGTCGCCTACCCGGTCGCCACCGGTAAAGCGGTTGCGCTGAAACAGTTGGTCAAAGCGGAAAGACTTCAAATCAGTGTCAAAATCAGGGATGTCATTCTGGTCGGCGTCGGCGTCGGCCCAAGCGTAATAAAACCGCGGCTCCAGAGTCTGATTAAAAGGTATATCAAACAAGCTGCCCTGGCGATCAAAATACAAACCGTTATCCCACTGAACCACCGGCACCGTGCGTTCAAGATTACCGCTACCCAAGGTGTAGTCTTCTAGTTGATAACGGGTGTAGTCCACGCTGAGGGAAGGCCGACTGTAACCCCAAAGCGCGCGCATCGGCAAAGCCAGTTCTGGTACCAGGCGAAAGCGCTGGCCATTGGCTCGATCCAGGCCGCTCAGGTTGTCATTGTCGCGTTGGAAATAGGTGTACTGACTTTCAACGCCCAACTCCAAGGCGCCAGCATCCGTCAGGGCCGAATACAGAACCTCCGGTAACTGGGCGTAAGGTCGGTTCACGTCGGCGATGCGCTCCGCCACCGTCTGGTAATCGTTCAGATACGCGTCGAAGTACTGACTGGCATCCTGATAGCGCACGCCACTGCGGCGCTGAAGATGAGTCGCCTGGCTGATATCCAGGCTGCGATTCAGGTCGCTCAGGTAATCGTCATCGCTGACCATTGAAAAATCGCCGTACCCCGTCCAGCCTCGGCCCAAGGCCGCTTCGGTGGTGGCATCCAGCGCCCAGCGCTGGCCATTTTCGCCCGGATTTTCATCACGGAAAAAAGTATCGTTATCGATATAGCCCAGCTGCAACGAGGTTTCGCCATAGCTACTCAGATAGCGGCCTTCCACTTCGGTAAACAGACCGCGACCACCAATGAACTGGGGAATAATGGTGGCATCGTAGTTGGGCGCCAGGTTCAGGTAATAAGGCAGCGCCACAAAACCACCGCCGCCGGCGTTGGAAGTACCGAATCCCGGATACAAAAACCCGCTCTTGCGACGGTCATCGATAGGAAAACTAACCCATGGCCAATAAAACACCGGCACATCCAATACTTCCAGTCGCAAATGTTTGGCGGTGCCAAAACCTTTTGCCTGATCCAAACGGATCTCCTGCGCCACCAGCGCCCAGTCGTTCTGCTGCGGGCCACAGGTAGTTAACCGCCCCTGACTAATGAGAACTTCGTTATCGCCGATTCGGGCCAGGCTCTGTGCCTGGCCGCGCATCTCCGGCCCGTGCAGCAAAAAGGTTGCGGTATTGATGTCTAAGCGACCGCTTTCGACGTTGTAATTAGCGGAATCACCTGTCAGCAAAAAACCTTCGCCGCGGCTTGTTAAAGGACCGGTGATGGCTACTTGGCCCTCTGCTTGGCGGTATCGAGCCTCGGCACCAGACACCTGGAAGCTTCCCTGGCGCAGCCGCACGTCGCCCTGCAGGTACAATTCATTGTCGATTTCATAGCGCGCCGTCAGGCCGCTGGCTTGCAGTGGCTGCCCGCCACCGCTTTGCTGCGACACCATCGCATCGCTGCCTTCAACAGTGTTCCCGCCCGGTAAATAACCACCCTCGCAAAAAGACGGCAGCCGCGCTTGCGCGCTGACAGGCAGTTGCTCGCGCAGCCGCCAGTCTATTTCAGCCGCCGATGGCGCCGGTTGTGCTGCCGCAGCCAAACCGCCACAACCCAAGAGTCCGCCGCTCAGCAGACAGACCAACGAGCGCGGCAAGCGGCCAAGCGAACGCTTCCGTGGGTGATTACGCAATAACACGGTGGCCGTTATCCTGTGGTCAGTGGATGAGAGATTCAACAGTTTACACGGCGCCCCCCGGCTTGTTAACGGAAACCCCCGCCGGGCGAGCTTAACTTTCTTCCAGTCGCCGTTTCAGCAGGCTTTACTCCAACCGTGGATCTTCGTAGTTTAGTGCTCCAGAAGCCCGCATCCAAGCTGCGGGTACCGGCTTTGTATCCTCTAAGGAAACCCGCGCGCCATGGATCACCGTCTGCAACTGCTGACCCGCTGGGTCAGTCAATTCCCCGGCTTTGCAAACACCACCGTGGCGCCTGTAGCCGGCGATGCCAGTTTCCGGCGTTATTTTCGGGTATGGCGCAGCGCTGATTTGCAAGAGCCGCGGGGGGTGGAAAGAGCACCGGGAGCGCAAGCCGATCAGGCGTTTATTGTGATGGACGCACCACCCGAGCACGAAGACTGCCAGCCTTTTGTTACCTTAGCTCAACATTGGCGCAGTCAGGGCGTTAAAGTACCCGCCATTGTGCAGCAAGATCTGGCCCGGGGCCTTCTTCTTATGGAAGATTTTGGTGATCGCCTGCTGCTGGGGCAGCTCAACACGGTTAACGCCGACCAACTTTACGGCAATGCACTGGCGGAATTGCTGCGCATTCAGCAACTACCCGACAACCCTGACGACCCGCTGGCGCCTTATAGCAACGATTTACTGGATAGGGAAATGGCATTGTTCCGCGACTGGCTGCTACAGCGCCAACTAGGGCTAGAGCTGAACGACAGCGATCTTGCCATGCTAAGCAACACATTTACCCTGTTACGGGAAAGTGCCAGTGCACAGCCAAAGGTGCCAGTGCACCGTGACTACCACTCCCGCAATCTGCTGGTAACGGGCGGCGACGGCCGCCCCGGCGTCATTGATTTTCAGGATGCGGTCATGGGGCCTGTCACCTATGACCTGGTGTCGCTGCTGAAGGACTGCTACGTGCAGTGGCCTCACGAGCGTGTTCAGAACTGGCTGGAAAGCTATCGCCAGAGCAGCCTGGACGCCGGCCTGCACAGCGCTGATGCTGCCACCTTCCGCCAATGGTTCGAACTGATGGGCATGCAACGCCACCTGAAAGCCGCGGGTATTTTTGCCCGCCTGGCGCTGCGCGATGGCAAGCCGGACTACCTCAATGACATTCCCCGCACCCTTGGGTATCTGTGCAGTGCGAGCGGCTGCCAGCCGGCTTTGCGCCCCTTCCATGACTGGCTGTTGAACACTGTGGTACCGGCGGTAGAAGCCACCTTGGGCCCAGTGCCCGGCGCGCACCAGCCATGAAAGCCATGATTCTGGCCGCGGGCAAAGGCGAGCGCATGCATCCGCTGACCCTGCACACACCAAAACCGCTGCTGCAAGCCGGCGGGCAACCGCTGATTCACTACCACCTACAGCGCCTTGCGCACAGCGGCTTTAACGACGTTATTATCAACCTGGCCTGGCTTGGCGAACAGATTGCAAAGGCGCTGGGCAAGGGCGACGCCTTTGGCTTGAAGCTGAGTTATTCCCGCGAAGGCGAACCGCTGGAAACCGCCGGCGGCATTGTGCGCGCGCTGCCCATGCTGACCGACGCCGGCGATGACTGGTTCGTGGTGATTAACGGCGACATCTGGTGCGATTTCGATTTGCGCGGGTTGAAACCACCCGGCAATGCCGACGCGTTGCTGGTACTCACCGACAACCCCGCACACAACCGGCAAGGGGACTTTGCACTAGAGCCCGATGGCCGTATCAGCTGTGATGAAACCTTGCCCAGGCTTACATTTACCGGCGTTAGCCTGCTTAACCGCCGGCTGTTTGCAGGGTTAACAGACCAATCCGGCAAACTCGGGCCATTATTGCAGCAAGCCGCCGCGGCAAACCGAGTGAAAGGCGTCTATCATGGCGGTCAATGGCTGGATGTAGGTACACCGGAACGCCTCAGCTGGCTTGACCAGCAACTGCGCGCGCCAAGTTCTCGAGGGTCTCGAGGTTTCCGATGGTAAAAAGACGCCCGGCATCACGGCGGCTCGATAACGCCCTGCGCTATCTCCTTCCGCGACTTACACACTGCCAGAATCAGGCTGAAGAACTGCTTGAGCAGCAGCGGCTACCGCTTTTCGGTCAGCGCTATCTGTTCTTTTTCCTCGGCCATATTGCCAAGGCAGAAGGCACAATCGGTAAGGCAGACATTCACTACGCCGAGGCGCTGATGGCCGCATTAAGCCTGAATCGGCGCCAGCGTAAACGCGCCGTTCACTGGTTTACCCAAGGCAAAACCACGGGTCAGCTTGGGCCGTTGAAGGCTTGGTGGCTAAAAATGGTTACGCCCCTATTGGCACGGCGGGCTGTGATGTTGGCCATTTGCCTGTGCCACAGCGCACAACTGCATGGCCGTCCATCACAGGCGCGACGTTACCGCTGTGAAGACGCCATAGTTCAGAGTGGTTTGCCGGTAGGCGTAAGCGATGACATATTCGACCATTACGCCGCCCAGGTGTGGCCGCAAGCGGCGACCCTACCGCCGGCACCGAAAAGCTACCAGGACGCCTGCGAGATTCTGGGCATTACTCGCCACGATTCTCTACAAGAGGCCAAACGTATTTGGCGCCGCAAAGTTTCTTCAATACATCCGGACAAACTCGCCCAGCAACAACTTACCCAATCCGAACTGGCGGCCGCAAAAGAACGCCTGCTGCGCTATCAGCAAGCCTGGGAGTTCATTAAAGAACGCCATAAGCCATTATAATGCTGATGACGTAGCTCGTTCGGCCGCTGCGCTTGGCGCCAAGCCGTCTGCTAATCCATGGCCGGCTTGTTGTCCGCTTTTATCCACGCCGCCAGGCGGCTGGCCAAAGCGTCACCTTGCTGCGCTTGCACCGGCTCTTGCACCATTACTCGCTGGCGCTGGTACTGCGCAACCTCAACCTGATTCATAACGGTCGTGCGCTGCATTGCGCTCTGCGACCGGTTACCCCGCGCAGCCTGCACATCTAGCACACGTAAGCGGGGAGTTTCGGTAAAACGTTCTGCCAACACGTTAAGGTCACGAGGATAAAACCTGGGCAACAGCCAAACCGGACCCGCACTGTCGGCCAGTTCTGGCAGCGCAGTGGCAAAATTGGCGCCCCGGCCAACGCCCACAATCACCACTTGCTGGTAACCTTCGCGTTTCAGATAGCCAACGGCCGCCTGTAACTGCGCAGCCACTTCTTGGCGATACTGCAACTCCGCTTCAGACAATTCGGTGCCCGCCATTACGTCAATCAGCATAGGGTCTGGATTTGCGTTTGAGAACGTCCCGGCAACCTCGGCCGCCACCGGCTGCGGCGCCTGGCCTTCATCTGCAGCTGGCACAGCAGGCGATGCTTCCGGTAGCGGCAGTTCGCGCTCCATCACTTACATTGCCACCCATTGCGCTATCCCGCTGCGAAAAACTCTTGTGAGCTGATAGACTAGCAGTCGCAGCCGTGCGCAGCACCAACCATACCGAAATGCCGGAACCGTTCCGGCCGACAGCCAGAGGCGAACCATGAATCCGTACCTGATCGCACCCTCCATCCTTTCTGCCGATTTTGCCCGCCTGGGCGAGGAAGTGGACAACGTATTGGCCGCCGGTGCCGACGTGGTGCATTTTGATGTTATGGACAATCATTACGTGCCCAATCTGACCATCGGCCCCATGGTCTGCGAGGCACTGCGCAAACACGGCGTTACCGCGCCCATTGACGTACACCTGATGGTGTCTCCGGTGGACGACCTGATTCGCAAGTTCATGGATGCCGGCGCAAGCTATATTACTTTTCATCCGGAAGCGTCCCAGCACGTTGACCGTTCTTTGCAACTGATCCGCGATGGCGGCTGCAAGGCTGGGCTGGTGTTTAACCCTGCAACGTCGCTCCAGTACATGGACTATGTGATGGACAAGCTCGACATGGTGCTGCTGATGTCGGTAAACCCCGGCTTTGGCGGCCAGAAGTTCATCCCCGGCACCCTGGATAAACTGCGCGAAGCGCGCAAGCGTATAGACGCCAGCGATTACAATATCCGCCTTGAAATAGATGGTGGAGTAAAAACAGACAATATCCGCGAAATTGCCGAAGCGGGTGCCGATACCGTTGTTGCCGGTTCAGCCATTTTCAATACCGATGATTACAAGGCCACCATTGACGCCATGCGCGCCGAACTTGAACACGCCAGTAAAACTCTGGGCTTTTGAACGGAACCTGCCATGACTCTGAAAGGTCTTTTTAACACACGCTGGCCAGCCGCCGCCCTGTTTGATCTGGATGGCACCCTGGTTGATAGCGCGCTGGACTTGGCGGCTGCCGTTGACCAAACCCTGGAACGGCTGGGTCGCCCACCTGCCGGCATTGATCAGGTGCGCCAGTGGGTAGGCCAGGGCGCCGCCATATTGATTCGGCGCGCTCTGGCAGGAAAAACCGATTGGCAACCGCCCAACGCCGCAGACGAAGCTCTATTCGAAGACGCTATGGCGCTGTTCTTTCAGCACTATGAAATAGCCAACGGCCAGCACGCAAGAGTGTATCCAGGCGTTATTGAATGCCTGAATCGATTGCAGCAGATGGGCTGCCCTATGGCAATTGTCACCAACAAGCCCGAGCAGTTTGTTGCGCCTTTGTTGAAACAGCTGAAACTCGACGGTTATTTTCAATTGATTGTCGGAGGCGACACTCTGGCGAACAAAAAGCCCGACCCGGAACCGCTGCTGTACGCCATGGAAAAACTGAACGGCCGGCCAACCACCACGGTGATGGTCGGCGACTCGGCCGCCGATGTGCAGGCCGCCAAAGCCGCGGGCATTTCGTGCGTGGCCGTTACTTACGGCTACAACTTTGGCAACCCCGTGCAGGCACTGGGAGCCAATGCCGTGGTTGATT
>Ga0307958_1001455_pt1 | contig 10822 bp, 9 predicted proteins | sample OrgLakmetagen492_FD_201826 | JGI IMG/M metagenome (GOLD analysis project Ga0307958, IMG submission 201826) | Saline water microbial communities from Organic Lake, Antarctica - #492 | ecosystem: Environmental > Aquatic > Non-marine Saline and Alkaline > Saline | place: Antarctica: Organic Lake... | reverse complement strand
TATCCGGTGCCCACTGGTGGGTCTGGAGGCCGTGACGAACGCTCTCGGTGCGCCGGAACACAATCGGGTGCCAGATCAATGCCGTAAACGGCTCGTCCATAGCCCAGCCTACCAGGTCGTCCTGCGTCATTATCCTCGGGTCGTCCGGGTGAGGGTTCAGGTCTGTGGCAGGGTTGTTCGTGTGCAAGGGGGTCTGTGCACTTTTTATGATGGGGGAGGGTAGTTGTCGGAAGGGTTGCCGCTTCCATGCGGCACGGGTCAGCGAGCCTCGGCCCGCCTGGGCGTCCGCCAATGAAAACGCGAGGTAGCGGCAGATCGTCCCTCGCTCTTTGTGGCTCATGGTGATACTCAGGCTGCCGAGATCTGGCTGAACATTATTTCTGTTATCCTGGTGTCGTTACCCCACGCAGCGTCCAAAATCTTCATTTTGGCTAGTCCCGGTTCCGCTGTGGGTGCCGTATGCGGGCATCCTCCGTTTGCTTGGTCAATGAAAGGAGGCTCTGCCGACATAGCGTATTAAATTGCTCTTTTGCTAGAAGGTCCGCGTAATGTGCGCGCCCCAAAACCATCGGATTGCGTCTTGTTGCGTACGATAAAGGCGGTTGCCCGCAGGCGAACGCCTTTATCGCTTTCTGCTTCGCTTACTTTTTTACGACTTGCAGCCGATATCTGATTTTGTTCTGGCCGGTCTGCCCTGATCGGCGAGCATTCGGCCTACGTAGTAGGAATACTCGTGCGAAATTCTATTTGCGTAAGCCTTGGTTCCATTGGCAAACAAAGAAACTTCGCATGCTCCGAAGCGGCTGGCCATCTCGAAGTAAGTATAACTTTTGCTTCTGATTTCCTTCATATATGTCCAGCTGGTCTGTCCCGTGTAGACAGCTTTTACCTTGCTACCACCGCCTCCAATATTCAGATTGGCGATATCACGGGTATTCTGGTTGGCTGTGGAGTCTGCATTCCCTGCCAGGCTATAGGCACTGTTGGCGCTATTGTTCGCCGTGTTCGCCAGGCTATAGGCACTGTCCGCTCGAGCTTGAGCATCCCGGGCAGCCCGGTCCACACGTCCCAGTTTGCTATTGGTGGCGTTCAGATCACTACCGACTGAGTTAATATTGGTGTTGAGGTTATTAATTCGAGTGCTGTTGCTGCCTACGGTTCCGAGCAAGCTATTTATGCGCAGGTTGGTTATCACGTCTTCGTTAAAGCGAGCGGTAGTCTCGGAGCTCAAATCTTGGCGAAGACTGACCACTTCGCTGTGCTCACCGATGCGTTGATCCAGGGTTTTAACCATTGCATTGCCGGTCGCGATAGCGGCTGAACCTGTGGCTGCAGTGTCGTCATTAGACTGGATGGATGAAACGCGGGGAACGCTGCGCTGCAGAATCGGCAGACGCTGACCATCAGCAATCTGCTGCTCAATCTCGGTGTTATAGTCCGGGCTGGCATCACTGTTTTGCGCGACGACCTGGGAGACTCCCAGCCCCAGGCTAAGCGCAACACCGAAAGTGAGCACCTTCGAGTGCTTTGACGTGGATAACTTCATATCATACTACTCCTCATGAGTTTTTACTTACACCGGCTCCATGCACAACGTCGGGGCGCATGGTTAACACGTTCTAACCTTACAGCCAAGGCCTTCCTTTGCTCAAGATGCTAACACTGGCGGCCCGGTTTCGGTTTCTTTTGCACTACCTGACGTTTACTTTTGGTAACCTTCTTGCTGATTTATCACCTTTTTCCTATTTTTTATCCTTATATAGCACTGTAGTCTGAAATGTATCGATTGGACTTTATAGGGCTCTTAGGGTACGCGAACAGGTAACCTTGGTACCGTTCGCACCCCATCTTCTGAAGGCATTCCACCTGGCTTTGGTTTTCGAATCCTTCAGCAATCACTGACAGTCCGAGCATCCTCCCCAGCCCCAGTATTGTTTGTGTGATCACGTCGTCATACTTCTGTGAGTCAACATTTTCGATAAACGATCGATCTATTTTGATTTCACTAATGGGCAGTTCTTTGAGGTAACTGAACGACGTATACCCTGTGCCGAAATCGTCCAGTGATATACGAACGCCCAGCTTATCAAGTCTCTCCAGCGCCATACGTGCAGCGCTGAGGTTGTGCAGAACCGCGCTTTCGGTAATTTCCAGCTTGAGTTTGTCAGGCTTCGCGCCGGTCTGGGCTAATTCGGCGTAAATCTGTTCATACAATCCGGCATCATGGAGCTGCAATGGACTGATGTTGATTGCCAGTGTCAGATCGGGGAAAGGGGAGGGCATTACGCTCCATTTTGCAAGTTGATGGCATGCCTGGGAAATGACAATTTCACCAAGCTGGTGAATCAACCCTATCTTTTCCGCTAGAAGGATAAACGTTCCCGGTGCAATGAAACCTATACCGGGTATTTCCCACCTAAGTAGGGCTTCCGCTCCCACGGGCCTTCCTTGTTCATCGACCTGGGCCTGATAGTGGAGTTCAAGTTCTCGGCTCTGGATCGCCCCCCGCAGTCGGGTTTCGAGTTCACGTTGTTGTCCAAAATCCAGGGCCAGGTGAGGCCGGTACAACCGAGAGCACCCACCGCCTAGCCGTTTGGCCTCTTTCAGTGCCAGTCCGGCCCTGTCCAGAACTGTGGTCTTCTCGGCCTGTTGCTCGGCAATTAACGCAACGCCGACACTCGCGCCAGTCCGATGTATCGTCTGGGTCTCCGTGTGTTGGAATTGGTAGGGGGCTTGCACGCTCGCCTGTAGGCTTCTGGCGTATCGTAGGAAAAAATGCCCTGGGTCTTCTGTGCGATCAAAGTGAATGTCGACAAGGACGATAGCAAATTCATTTCCCCCAATTCGGAAGGCGGGGCTGCCAGTGGGTAGCGCCTGTGCCAAGCGGCTGGCCACGACCTGCAAAATTTCATCGCCAGCGTCTTCGCCCATGGAATGATTAACCAGTCGGAAATTATCGAGGTCCAGTATAAGTAGGGCGGAGGGTAATGTCCGATCATGAGCGGCCGTCGCATCAGCCAGGGATTTCAGGAGCGCTGCGCGATTTCCCAATGCTGTAACAGGGTCTGCCTTTGAATGCACGGCCTTGGGGTGACGGGGGTTGGTAGATGCGTGGCTAGCTGGAATTGCACACGATCTCGAAGGTAAATAGCTCATTAGGGTACCTTAATCATAAGGAATGTCGGTCTCGCCCGGCATTTCTTATTTGCCGCCTTCGATAATCGGAAGCTACCGAGCTATTCAATCTCGGAAGTGTCGAACGTCAACGCGGCTTCAATGTCGAGAATGCCTTGTCCGTGCAATTCCGGATCGTAGCCCTCAAACGACCGGTCGGCGCTTTCCAGTAATACGGTCAATACCGTCCGGTTGGAGAGTGTTGGGTTCTGGCTTTTAACAAGTGTCGCGGCACCGGTGACGATCGGAGTCGAAAACGATGTTCCGCTCCACATTCCAAGGATTTGATTGTTTGTATGGCTTGGCGCTACCACGTTGATGCCCGGCGCCAGGATAAACCGGTCCTGAATATCGGCGTCAGACCCCGGGGTGTTGCTGAGCTCTGACGGCTCACCGGTGCTTGTAATGGCGCCGACATAAAGAAATTGGGGGGCAATTACGGGATCTGAGACTGCCAAGACGAGGGCAGCGCCTTCGTCAAAGCTGGAATCGGCGCTGCGCTTAACCGTAAGGTCTTCGGAATCGTTTCCAGCTGCGGTGATCAATCCGATATCGCGCTCTGCCAACTTATCCCAATAAGGCTTCTCGTCTGTTTCCGCAGAGCCAAAATCGTATTTCGATGAATCAATGAAAAAGTCAACACCCCCGACGCTTACTGACGCGAAATCGAAACCATTGTTAGCAATCTCGTCAATCATACCGATCACAACCGAGCCATCCATAAAAACACTGGTACGAGTGATGTCGATAACGAGCAAATTAACGTCCGGGGCAACGCCACCTTCCTCCCCAATAATGAGGGAAGACACGGCGGTCCCGTGGCCGTTTTCATCAACTTGCGGGCCATCATCGAAGGTCCGGTATTGGTTTTCCGCCGTGAACTGGTGTTCTTCTTCGGTGAGGTAGTTAAAACCGGAAACGACCTTCCGGCTGTTTTGGTTAATCGTCCGGCCATTAAACTCTTTGTGCTCGATATTAATGCCACGATCAAACACCGCCACTTTCACGCCAGCGCCGGCAATGCTCCGGTTTTCTGCAAACTCCGCGTTGATGATCTCTTTATGAGCGCGGCGCTGTTCCAGTGTGAAGCCGCTAACCAATTCCGGTTCGGACACGCTTGGCTCTTCAACAGCGCTCCCGGAATCACCGCCGCAGCCAGTGAGTGCAAGGGTCAACGCCAGGCCAATCAGGGTTTCTTTCGTGTCCATAGGTTTTTCCTCATCCGACTATGATGCCGTGTTTTTAGTGATCTTTAAAAACTTCTTATAAGGTATCTTACTCTGAATTATGCGCTCCACCATAAGTAGTTTCCGCACTTTGCCCGTATTTCTGTTTTTCACGGAAAGCCTATAGTTCGTGACATCGTTGGTCGAAACGCAACACGTCCCAAGTTCAGTCTCATGTGCCATTGTATACTGCATTTTACTATCTCTTTTACTGAGGTTGACTGAGTTTAATCAGAGGCAAAATACATAATGACAACTGAGCGGCATTTTTTGAGAAGCGCAGGTGTCCACGAATGGCTTGCGGGTTTCTCTGCCTTAGCATTCCAGATTGTGACTTTCAAACTGATATTGATGACCGGATTGGGAGACAGCTTATCCGTCGCTGTCAGCCTGACCGCTTTTGTGTGCCTTTCTGGTATTGGTGCATTATTTGGCGGTTATGGGCGAGGTAACCATCGACTGTCTGTTGAGATCAGTCTTGGTTTGTATGGATTGATGCTTTTTGGTTTTGTTCAGATGCAGGGCGCTGACAGCGTTATTCTGCTTCTTGGTCGCTATTCTTTGGAATTGAAGCTGGTCTTTGCTCTCGCACTCTTGGCTCCACTGGCCCTGCTTTCCGGGGCATTGCTGCCGCTTTATGAGCGAACAAGGTGCGAGCTTCCCCTATCCGGATCAGGCCATAAACGCGACGCTTTCACGGTGGTTTTTATTGCTTTTCACGCCGGTGGCGCCGCCGCGTTGATCGCTCTTGAGGTTTTTGTTTTTCCGGTGATGGGATGGATTGTTGCCGGTCTGATCCTGGGTGCTACCTCCGTTGTAAATGGTTTACTGGGAAGGCGTCAGGCAGTCGACACGCTTGATCCGGTGAGAACAACGCCCGCGGAATCTTCATTTTGTCCGAAGTATTATGTTCTGCTTTTTTTGTTGTCTGTCTGCACCGGGGTTGCGGGCTTGATTGTGTACAAGGTATTTGACTACCTGGTCGGCCCGAACATTCGTAATTACACCATTGTGACCGCATTTATTTTTGCCGGGTTAGCTATCGCTGGCGTTCTAGTTCGGCGGTTTATTCGGTCAATGTCCGATATTGTTTTCATGACAGTCCTTGGTATCGCCTGGCTCACCGGTATAGGCGTCACTATGCCTCACTTACTGCCCCTGTTGATTCATGTATCAGACAACATCTGGGTAATCTATTCTTTGGTTGCCATCCTTCTAATTGTTCCGATGTTTGCATTCCTGGGTGCATCGATCCCAGGTGCCGTGAAGCTCGGTGCTCAAAGCCACTTTACGCTGTTCCTTGTTTCTCTTGGTAATGCGGTCGGCTACTGGCTTTACATCGCTTTCAGCGATCTCAATCTGGATCTTATTTTTCTGGTTCTTGTCATTATTGCGCTTTCTGTAGCCATTTTTCGTTTAAAGCCTTTGATGACCGTAGTGGTCGTTATTTTAGGAATTACCGGACCGATTCTGTCCAGCCAAACGGCAATTCATCAGTCCGTACTTGCTCAGATGGCGCTGATGCGAGCAAATCTGTTTCAGGGTCGCATGCTTAGCCTCGGCATGTCCGCTGTTGATCGGCCATACGACACCGTTGACTTCCTTGGTGCCTGGAATTCCTACGGGTGGAGCGCTGATCACATCGCTGTTTACACGGATCGTGATTCGCCTCCTGTATACACCTCTGATTACCTTTATATCGGTGGCATGAGAAGTCTCAAGATATTCAGTGATCGTCCTTACAGCGACTCTTATAACCTTCAGGTCGGGGAATCGGTATCAGCTTTGCTGCCCGCGTTTTTTGCAAATGACGACAATCGGGCACTGGTACTCGGCGCTGGCACCGGCGTAAGCGCGGCGGCTATAGACTCGTTTTTCGGCAACACTGAGATCGTTGATATCAGTCCCGATGCTCTTGAGCATCTGGTTCATTTTTCAGAATTGAATGACCGTATTTATGATCGTGCTCTTCTACACGAAAAAGATGCGTTAACGCTGCTTACCGAAAAACAAAATCAAGGACAACACTACGATTACATTTTTAATACCCTGACCGGGCCTGGATATTCATTTTCTGCGTGGATGTATTCACGGGAAAGCATGCGGATGATTCGTGACAGCCTTGAACCCGGTGGAATTTATGCCTTCTGGCTGGACCCAAGAACGGGAGATGATGGAGCCAGGCTTTTAATTAATGCGGTCCATGACGTTTTCGGCCATACCCGGGTGTTTAAGATAGGAAGTGACACGATTGTTAATCCATCCTTTGGTGGAGATGGCGACCATGAATGGGAGCCAGGTTATCAAGTGATTCTATCGTCAACTGCGCCGCTGACGCTCAATGAAAAGACCGGCGGACAACTAATGGACACCCTCGGCCAGATCGGCATTCGTTCGGCGGACTCGCGGACCACAGAAGACAGTATTCAGCAATTTCTTGGCTCACGATTCATAACCACCCCCTTGTCACCGGAGGCGTCCTTAGCAGGTGCGGACATGGCACGCATGGCGTATGCCTATGATTACAAACTGGAGCTTTCCCGGATCGTTGAGTTAATCGGCTATAGTGAAGAAGCAGCCCGATGATCTGGGTTCAGCTCCAGGCATCCAAGTAGACATGGCGCCTATATTCGATGCCCACCATGCGTGAGAGGCCTTCATGCCGTTGGCATTCGCTGGCTCAAGCGTGGCAGTAATCCGGCTGGCCTTGATCGTAGCGGGCCAACCTGTCCTTTTGTGGCCTATGTGTCAGCCGGAGCCAGGTGGTACAATACTGCTATTGGCATTTTCCTGCGCTTGGTTTAGGGGGGGGGGTGATATGATTACCGCCGAAATTGAAGAGTCGGTTTCACACAAAGCGGACGAAAGCTGTGGCAGGGCTTTGGCCGGCATTCGGCGGCTTAGAGGGCGCACCGGTGCCGATGTTGCGCGTGAGTCAGGCTTGTCCCGAAGAACCATAACCAAGGTAGAGCAGGGCGACGACAGTGTTGCCTTTAGGAGTTACCTGAAGGTTGCGGATGTCCTTGGCGCGACCTGGTTATTCAGGTTGTTCGATGACACTCGCGCTGACGCCGGACTGATACCAGCTTATTACTTGACCGGGGCCTCGGCGCTTTGCTTGCCCGGCCGGGGCGACCACCCGCCCGCTTTGTGGTATACCCACCGCTTGAGCAATCCCGGAAGCTGGCAGATCGCGGGGGCTGGTATCACCAGCTCCATAAACCTGTTGGGCGTCAACGGGCTTTGGGACGCGACCAGTAGCATGGCGAGCCTGGGGGTCAAGGTTCATCGTATCTGGGCCGCCAGCCATGAGCGGGCTATTTTCGATCTGCTTTATCACTTTTGCGAGGTATCGGGAAAGCCGATACCTAACATCCAGGCCAGCGATATTGATGATGTGGTGAGTCTGGGCGACGTATCTACGTGGATGGAGCAATTATCACCTTTTATTTCCGCGCCAGGGCTCCGTCGCATGCGAGCGTGGCTGGAATCATGAGTGCGATGACCGGCAATCATCGCGAGCAAGTGCACAAGCGGCTGATGAAGGCTGTTTGTCAGGTTATTCTTGACGATAACAAACCCTTGGTGCTGAAGGGTGGCACTGCGCTTTTGCTCTGTTATGGCCTGGATCGCTTTAGCGAAGACCTCGACTTTGATATTGAATGTTCGCTCCGGGGTCACATCAATATCGAAAGTGTTTGCCGGCAAGCCGTTAAGTTGGCCAATAAGGATGGCTCGCAGATCCGGCTGGAGGCCTTCTTTAAGCAGAAGAAAACCGAGACGACTCACCGTTGCCGGCCCAGCTTCTCAATGCCGGGCGAATCCACACCATTTTCCATTAAGATCGAGATTTCATCCCGCCAGCTACCAGTGCAGCATGAGATTGCAATCATCAACGGTGTGAAGGTGTACCGCGCCAATGCAATCGCTCGCCAGAAGCTCCTGGCAGCCACGGAAGATCCAAGGCGTAACTATCGAACGGCTGCCCGCGACCTCCATGATCTGGCCTTTCTTGCCTCAAAATTTGAAGCCGACCTTTCGGCAGATGTTTTGGCTGATCTGGAGTCTTTTTTTGCCGACCAAGAGGCATTGCTTATGCGCTACGCCGATGCCTATGACATGGACCCCATATTGTCGGGCCGCATCTTTGCGGATCTATCCGTGATCGAAGCTTGGGTACACGATCGAGATGAGCCCGAAGGGCCGACCCTGTTTGGTCCCGGTTAGTGCCAGATGCGGCGCCTTCCACCTCTGACGATTTCTATGTCAAATACTGTTAAGTATTTGACATAGAGTGGTGGGCACTTTATTGTCGCGTTTGAACCCACTTCATCGCGATAAACGGTATGGCCTCTATAACCGATCAACGTGTTGAACGACTTGTCACGAGCAGCGAAGATGACTCCGTTTTCAACCCAAGCCAAAAAGTAATTACAAAGATACTGTCAGCAATCGTCTGTGCAAAAAGGGTCTGTGACTGATGGCAAAATTTCCCGGCTTCCCGGTATTTGATACCGCAGACCGACTTTCTGAACAGGCTGACCTTGGTGGATACAAGGCTATACTCTCACGGCTTGCGGAGCTGCCCATGGGTCAAGACTCACTGGAACGCGACCTAACTCTAAGCCTTCAATACCTGCAGGACTACACCGGTACCCCAGGCACATACAATCGCTTCCGTGGTGAGGTTCAGAGATTTCTCAACTATCTCTGGGTGATCGCTAAGCGCACTCTGGATCAAGTTGATTCAGAAGTTGTAGCTTCTTACTTCAAATTCCTGAAAACACCACCTGGAGCCTGGGTCGCCCCCAACATTGCGCCAGGGTTTGCCAATCATGGCGGTGAACGCATTATTAATCCTAAATGGCGACCTTTTACCCTGCAGCGTTCTCGAGGTCTTGTTTATTCAGCCAGTCCGGCAAGCCTGAAATCGTCTCGAGTCGCATTATCCTCCTATTTTCGTTTTCTAATGGCTCGCCGAATACTACTCGAAGACCCATTTTTGCAAGTGCGCAAGCGCGAAACAAAAGCTAAATCGGGCTCCCTGCTTGAGCAACCCGAGGCGTCCGTCCGCCGGTACACGGATTGGCAGTGGGCGTATATCCGGGAAACAGTTGAAGCTGCCGCAGACCAGAACCCCAGATACGAACGACACTTATTCGTTATTATTACCATGAAGTCCTTGTTTTTAAGAGTCAGTGAGCTGGCCGTTCGCTCAATTGATGGTGAACCGCGACTACCCACATTCGGGGACTATCAGAAGCGAGTTTTTAAAGGCGGTGCATACTGGACGTTTTACGTGTTCGGTAAAGGCGAAAAAGGCCGAACAATTACGTGCCCGAATGCCTATATGGGCTACCTGAAACGCTGGAGAAAACACCTTGGCAGCGATACCCCCTTACCCCTACCCTACGATGCCACCCCAATTCTTCCGTCCATGCGGGGTGGTGGCTTGGGTGCGCGACAGGTCGAGCGCACTTGCGAGGAAGCTCTCATGTTGGCCGTTGAGAGAATGAGCACTGAAGGATTAGAGAGCGAGTCGATGCAATTGAAAGCCATAGCGTCTGAAACTCACTATTTACGGCATACCGGCGCCAGCATGGCCATCGAAGCCGGCATTGATATTCGCCATGTTTCGGAAGAGCTGGGTCACGCCAGCGCGGCGTTTACCGAAGCTGTTTACGTTAACTCGGACCAAACTCGTCGGCGCCTGGCTAATCGAGATCGTTCGATTTAAACTTTTTCCTATCGGCCTTGTGCCAAAAGTCGGTTTTAATCAGTCAAAATATCAATATATAGACATTTTATATTTGGAGTTATCGAAGTCAGTGTTTGAGCTTCCGGATTTTGGTCGATTAGGCCCACTTATCACAGTGCTATAACGGCGCCCTCCAAAGGCAGTGATCACAGGTTCGAATCCTGTCATCCCAACCGTCGCCAGACTTAGGCCTAAGTCCGACAAATGCCCTTGCGACCGGACCAAGATGTGCGAAACTGGAATCGGATCAATACCGGGGGTGAAAAGTGAACCAAGAGACAACGCCAGCAAAGCCGATGCCCCGAGATGACGACGTGCTCATTAAGGCGATTCGACGGGTGCAGGCTGCTCTGGGTCTGACCCATGAGCAGCTGCTATCGATCCTGAAGACCAGTATCCTGGACGAATTAGACGCAGCCAGCGAAAAAGGCAAAAGAGCGGCGACTCTAATTTCAATATATCAGCGTCTCTGCGCCTACGTCGGCGATAGTAAGAAAACTCTGCGCCATTGGGTGAGCACTCACAACAGGTATCTAAGAGCCAGCCCAGTTGACGTAATGTCGACAGATAGTGGATTAGACCAAGTTATTGGATATCTCAACTCGCGTCGCTAAGCCCTGCATGAGGAAGACGATCTCACTCCAGATCTTTTGATGGCTGACCC
>Ga0307958_1001453_pt1 | contig 10829 bp, 7 predicted proteins | sample OrgLakmetagen492_FD_201826 | JGI IMG/M metagenome (GOLD analysis project Ga0307958, IMG submission 201826) | Saline water microbial communities from Organic Lake, Antarctica - #492 | ecosystem: Environmental > Aquatic > Non-marine Saline and Alkaline > Saline | place: Antarctica: Organic Lake... | reverse complement strand
GCCGTCTATCTCCTTCTGTAAACTGTCGACCTGCTTCAGAGCGATGGTCTTCACTTCTGCAAATTCCTTGGTACAGATGTCCATGATGTCTGAGAAAGTGCCCTTGACACGATCTTCTGTATCAACGAACAGGTCCACCATTTTGGTGCGCAACTCCTCTTGCTGCTGCTTTTTTTTTGGTGGAAGCTCTGTGGAGGGTCCTGCGCCATCGTCGCCGTCACGTTTCTTCTTCTTGTCACGTGAGGAGGCGTCGACGCCTTTTGGTTGAGAGCGCTTGGGTTGGTATGCTAGGTCCATTGCGGCTAATGTCGGACGTGGGGGGGCAATTTGAGCCGGTCTATGTAAATTATGTCGTGGATGGGAAGAGGGTAAGGGGCGCGCGCGTCAATTTTTTTAGTTTTAGTTATTTATTTACTTTGACAGGCATCATGCGTTTTCCTTTTTGTCGAAATACACGTGACGCTATGGCTGGACGAGCAAAACTTTCGGACGCGACGAGACGGAGCATCACTTCGTACAGCATGCACAAGTTCTTCTTGTCGAATTTTTTGGACGCGTACGTGGTGGGTCGCGTCGCCGCCCTGGTCACGGGTCTATTTGCGGAGCGTGAAGTAATCTTCCGCGAAGATATAATAGCGGACAATTCTTTGGCGTCGGTTACGTCCGTTACGGACAGCTCACCGATCATGCGCTCCATGTCTTGCACCTTGATGTTCGACGTCTGACTGCACACGCATCCGGACGAACCCTCCGACACGCCCATGAGTTTGAAATTCCCTCCTTGAAGGTCCTTTTTCTCGCTGCCCGTAGAATGCAGAACGTAACCTTTCAGGCGACGGTGGTCCATGGTATCGACCAGACGCGCTCCGGTGTCTCGTGCCAAGACCTCCTGAAACAGGATTCCCATGCACTCGCCCAGCTTACCCGACCCGTCAAAACACGCGTATTTACCTGCGTAATAATCGTACATGTAAAACGTCCCCCCGTCCGTTCGAGATAGCGCGTGACCCCTTTCTAAGCTTTTTCGCGTCGCCTCCAAATGAAGACCGTCTCCCTCCCCGATGACGACCTCTTGTATCAAGCGGATTAACATACGTCTGTCCAGACGGTCTACCGTATAATCCAAAATAACGTCTTCGATGCGGGTCATCATTGACGGGGACAGAGAAGATGAGGCAGGAAGCAACCCGATGGCTTGCTTGTCTTTCAGAAAGGCTTGAGCGTGCTCGATGGTCATGGTCGCCACCGACATGCCCGGGGAATTCCGCACCTCTCCCTTTCCCTCTCTCGAAACGGTACGGGAGCGTTTCCTGAACACCACAGCGGTTTTTACGGGAAGCGGCTTCTGTCGGCGATCTTCCAGACCGGATCTCTCGTCAAAAGCGTCCAGATCCTGGAAGATGTATTTGTCGCTGGCGTAGAGGACGTAGCCGTCCGCGCCGGTATCTCTCTTGACAATTACGCGTTCGTCCAACACCTCTTCGATCGCCATGAGGATGGCCTCGTCTCGCACGGTAGGAAACGCTCGCCGACACTCCTCCCGGATGTCGTTCACCGTGAATGCGATACCCCGTCGAAACATCCGCATGAACACCGACTTGCACGCCTGGACGCCCCCCACATGTTCGGAAGCGTCGTAAGTGCTCCCGTCGATAAGAGCGCTCTGTCCTAGCCCACGTTCATCGTGTCTGTCGGTCACGCATCCCAAGCGACGACGGGGAGGGCGGTCGCCCATCGGGAACTGTCGCAGAGACACGCCCTGTGAGGTCAGGACGTCCGTCCGAAGATTCAATTCCGTGGGATCGCGGTATTGCGTTTGGCGGTTGAATTGACAATCGATAGAGTTCTCCACCAAGAGTTCCTCGACGCTTCTGACGCGTCGGTGTTTGTTTTCGGCGATCCTGTACGCCCGCACGTCTATGGTCTCTCGACTGGACTCGTTACCAGTCCCGAATCGGGCGGCGTGGAGGTATACGGTGACGTTGCGTTTTTCGACCGGTAGGTCGGCGTGAGAACAGTTACGCGCCGCTCGTCCCACAATCTGCTCCGTCTTGTTGAAATGAAACCACGGGTCCATAACGTGCACCTCTCTGATATTACGTAGGTCGAGGCCCTCTGACGCCTTGGAAGACGCCAAAACCACTTTGACGGAGCTTCCATCCGCATTGTCCCGGTGACGCACCGCCTCGACCTCACGCTCGTACTGCGAAGAAAAATCTTGGTCTCCCGTCAAAGCGACGTACGTCCACCCGCGACCACCGACCCGCCCCTTGTTCGAACGTCCAATTTTACTGTCTTCTTCGAGGAGGTTACTCTGACCATAGCGCGAAAAGCCCTCGTGTTCCAGAGCGATGGCGAACGGCATGAGACCGCTGGGAATGTACTGCGAGTATACGAACACTATGCCCTCCGATGCCACGATGCGGTCTATGACCGTTTTCATCTTGGGCGCGTGTTGGGAGAGGAGCGGGTTCGCCAAAAAACGCGGCACGTGGTCTCCGGCGTATCGCACGCGCAACCCCTGGCCCGGAAGGCGGACGAACGCGTTGTCGAACCCCACGCGTCCGTGGGAGAGACGTGCCGCGACCTCCTGTCTACGCTCGTCGTTCTTTTTGTAAGAGGACGCCTCTCCCATCAGCGACGCCGGTACCGGGTAAACTATGTTACAGATGCCCATCGCCATCAAACGCATAGTGGCCACGTCCGTCCTTTTCGCGACGGCTTTGTCGGAATTCTTAGCGGTGTTCGTCTTTACGCGCACGTCGCCGTCTTCTTGTTCGTCTTCTCCTTCTTTGTCTTTGTCTTCGTCCACGTCTTCGACCGCGGCGGTCCTCAAAACGCGATCCGTGAACGAATACACGCGCGCCTGGAGCGGGCTGAGGTCACTGCAAGTGAGGATCGTGGTGCTGAACCGATCAGACGAGGGTATGAGTTCTCCTTTGATGTTATGCGTCGGCTGACGAGGGTCGTCTGGAGGCATGGCGGCGGGGTCCTTGTTGTCCATCGCCGTCAGACGTAAGGGGAACGAAAAGGGATCGTCTCCCCGCATGTAAGACACGTAACCCCGGGTCGCTTCTTTGAGCACTCGAGCTCCTTCGTCCGTCATGACACCCGAGCGCCGGTCAAAAACCTCCGCGTCCCGAAGAGGTCGACGTTTGTCGTTCAGGAGGAGCAGGTTCACGAGCTCCATGACGTCACTGGCTTCGTTGAACATAGGCGTTGCGGTCAGGAGGAGCAGTTTGACGCCCTCGGCGTACTTGACGACGTTCCGGAGTGCCATCGTGATCTTTCGGCTGTCGATGTCCTTGGAGTTCGTGAGACGCAGGTGGTGCGCTTCGTCGACCACCACGACGTGGTTAGAATACTTCCGCCTCAGTTGTTGCTCCCAGTTCGGTCCCGCCATGATGCGGTGCACCTGTTTGGCGAAGTTGTGGGTACTGAGGAAGGCGTAACGCGCCTTGACGAGCCTCCGGATGTGGTGCTCTACGCTCTGTCTGTCGGTCAGCTCCGCGTCGGGGATGGACCGAAGGTAGTGCGTGCCCGTGCACTGTTCGGAGGCGTGCATGACGTCCAACACGCCGGTGTCCGTCATGCGGAGTTTGCCGAAGTCGAAGACCTGGTTCCGAAAGTACGATTTCTGACCCGGCTGCACCAGCACCGCCACTTTTTTGTCGGGAAACTGCTCCGCGATGGTAATAGCGGCGCACGTCTTACCCACTCCTACGCCGTGAAAGAGCAACAGACCGTTGTACGGCGTGGAAGGCGACACGAAGTTCCGGAGCATCTGCTGGTTCAGGGAGAGCATGAAACCCTCGCGCCGACACCGCTCGTCCCACAACGCCTCGACGCCCCTGCTGGTGTCGACCCGGGGGTATGTCCCCTGCGCGAATTCGCGTTTCGATGACACGATGTCATTGAAGTCGGGGTCCAACACTGACGGATAAGGAACGTAGTCTTCTTCGTCTTTCCGCCGCCGCCTTCTTGTGGATAAACCTTTGCGGACTATGGGAATCAACTCTTCGACTCGACGTTTGATGCGGACAAGTTGTCGATACCTCTCCGCCGTCATGACCGGCTCGTCCAAAATCTCCTGCGCTTCCTTGTACAGCTCGTCCAGCCCCCTCTTGTCGTTGTCCGGCTCTTTTTTGTCTTTCTCTGTTTTGTCGATGGCCGCACAACTCGATTCTCGTGGTCTACGCTTATTTACTCTAGACGTCGTTTCCGTAACGCCATTCCGCCTCATGGTCATCCTTCGTATCCTTCGTGTCTGCTTTGGGGTGAGAATTGAATTCGACGACGCCGAATGAACGAAACACACGCCGTAAGAAACGAACACACGGAGCAAGTCGACACGTTGACGTGCGATCAAAAACGCTAGAAAAAAAAGATGTGCACCAGTAACTCCACGCGACGAGCTCTTCTCCTCTCCCTTTCTATTCCGCCAAATATGATCCGTAGTGAGTCGGACAACCAACGCAAGCACACGTCGAGCGGTGAACAAAAAAGGGCCGAGTTCATTCCCGCGTCGACTTTCCGAGGAGAGTATCCCGGATACATGTTCAAGACCGACGTCAAAGGCACCGGCTATTACCTGGACGGTGTGTCTTTGGCGCATAGAGGTTTTCACGCCGCGGACGCACCTGACAGCCACGTTAATTCTCGATTAGTCGCCAAAACAGTCGAGACGGTGTCCCCATCGCTTATGATACCTACGACGACGACCACCACCGCCACTCATCAACCGAAATGTACGAAGACGAAGAAAAATAAAATTAAGAACAAAAATCGTGTACCTGACAAAAACGAGGAAGAGGAAGAGGAAGAGGAAGAGGAAGAGGAAGAGGAACAGGAAGAGCAAGAAAAAGAGAAGAAGGTAACACGAAATACGAAAAAGAAATTGAAAAAAGAGGCACACGAAGACGCGGACGTGGAAACAGAACTCGAGCCGATCGAAGAAGAAAAAGAAGAAGAAGAAGAACACGAACGGAAACGAAGGTGGATTCGGAACGAGAGGCGGGGTGACGATATCGTACAGGCACCTGTCTTGAGACATCCACCGGAAGGAGGTAAAGGTGGCGCGTACAAGGCTTATACCGCCGTCTCTTTTTTTGCGTTAGGGCTGTGGTTAGGTATCGGGGTTTGTATGGCTTACGTATTGTTCGTGACGTACCAAAGAAGCGCAAAAGTTGCGGCAGATGCCTAAACCTTGCTCATATATATATATATATGTATGTGCACAAACGGGCTTCAAGTCGCATAAATGTCGTCTTCCGTCGTCGTAATCCTTACAGTTATTGCGGCATTGGTCGCGATCGCGGTCTATGTCATCGCCGCGATACACCATCTGGGCGTCCATAAAAAAGAAGAGGAAGAGTTTTCGGAAGAAGCAAAAACAGAACGGTGTGGAAGAGGCGCCATCAAGTATGACGACTCGGACTTTCGATCCCATGCGGGAGGGCGCACCGACGACTTCGCTATTCAACCCTGGGTGGATTCGCCGTGGGATATGAAAGCGGGGTATCATGACGAGGTTCCCCCAGAGGTGTTCATGTCGTTTTTGACACCGGATCCGAATGCATCGTCTGTAATTGTTCCCGAACAAGAACTGACCCAGTCGACCGGAGACAGGGCCCCATCCGCCTTGTCGTCCCGAGAGGTGTTGATCATCAAGGAGTTATTGACCGTCCGAGTGAACACCGGGCTCGTGGAGGAAGCAAAAAAGAACACCAACATTGCATCGTGGCGGTATTCACTGGTTCGGTTCAGAGTGTTGCACGCCTGGACACGCGTTTCGACCCTGGACGGATTCACGCCAGTGCTAATTAGAGCGGAGGTCCTGGTCTGCTTCCACAGGTCCGGTAAGTCAAGGGGGCACTGTGTCAGGTGTGTCGTTGCCATGAATGACGATGGGGACCAAGACGAATACGACGACGACGACTTTGGTATCCGTCTAATATCTGTCCATCACGTGGGCGCGCTGTCCGAGTACGAAGCCACGTCTCCTCTGGCGGTATTTGGCGCCTGGAGGTGAAGCGGTTGTGAACACATAAAGGTGGCCGCGTACCGATTTACGTCGGCTTTCGTCTAATGCGGACTAATGACGATAATGAACACGGATTATCAAAGTCGTACACAAAAAGAAGAAAAAAAAAGGCGGTCCTAGGGCGGTCGTCTCTTTTTTGTCACGAGCACCCTTTGTGTAAAAGGTTGATCACGTCCCGTAAATCGACCTTGATACACGAAGTCAGTCGTCAATTGGCCGTATTTTCTTTGCAAAGGGCGAAAACAGATTCAAATCAATGGCGTTACCGTTCCGAAAGCGAAGCCGGATTGAAGGCCAGGTACCTCAATTTGAACGGCGTATGCGAGTACTGCGAAACGCGAAAAGCGGTCACTCTCGACCACTTTTACCCCATCGTGCGAGATCGGAAGCCCACGGTGTACGGGAGCGACGTCTGGAACTGCGTGCCCTGTTGCAAGGAATGTAACTCTTCGAAGGGCGGAAAGACGTGCGCCCAGTGGTTCGCTTCTGATACTTCTCGTTACAACCCTTGCGGGACCATGTCGAGTCACTCTACGCGGAAAAAGGTAAATCTTCGCAAGAAATTTAAAAGGTATGACGCTGTGTTCCAGAGCCGGTGTCATCGACGCGAAACCGTCGATTCGACTTGGTGGACAGAGACGGGCGGCATAATCGACGGGTTCTTGGAAAATCTGCAACGTCGAGTCGACGCCTATTGTAGCGGTCATCGGTCATCGGTTTTCGGCCATCCGGAAGACTCGTCGAGAGTCTGACCCTGTTGGGATATAAGGCCATTCGCAGAGCGGGTTCGGTCCCACCACATAATTCCAACCCCTCGCCCAACATGTTGGAATACCCCGCTGACATCATCGAAACCGAAACCGGTGATGCGCGGACGACACACGTCGTGGCTACGGACGAAGTAGGTAGAGGCGCGTTGGCGTTCGACGTATGCGCGGCAGCTGTGATACTACCCCGGCGCACCCCCCAGCTTTTAGAGGCGCACGCGAAGGAGTTGGAAGACGTTAGAGATTCGAAAAGTATGTCCGAAAAGAAACGCGACAGGATCGCTACCTTCATAAAGAGTTTCGCAGTGGCATGGGCCGTCGGAAGCGCATCGCCCAAGGAGATAGACGACGTCAACATACTCAACGCCACGCACCTGGCCATGCACCGCGCCATAGAGGGCGTCGAGACAAAGCTCCGAGAGCGAGGAGATGAAAGGATAGGACATATAGCTGTCGACGGTGACAGGTTCAAACATTACGCCTCGTTGCTCTCCCCGGAATGGATCCCTCATCGCTGTCATCCTGGGGGGGACGCCACGCGCCTGGACATCGCCGCAGCGAGCATCATCGCCAAGACGCATCGCGACGCCCTGGTCGGCGAGGCGTGTCGTCTGGATCCCAGCCTGAACGAACGGTATGGGTTCGCCAAGAACAAAGCGTACGGCACAGCGCAACACATGGACGGATTGAAAACTTTCGGTCCGACGGATCATCACCGGAGGAGTTATGCTCCCGTCGCTGCGTCTGTCGCTGCGTCCTGGGTGAGAAGCCCAGACCTTTCAACGAACAGACAAATATAATCATTCGCTTTCGAAGCGGATGTTGACGATCTCGAGCTGTCCTACGCGGCCCAAGCGCTGTGCGCGTCCCACGACCTGGGTGTACAGATCTTCGCGCATGTGATGCATCGTGATCACGTGCGTGGTAGATTCGAGGTTGACCCCCGCTCCGACACTGTGTGCGTTCAGCACCATGACGCGCGTCTGGCCGTCCTTGTAAGCGTTCAACACGTGGGGGGGGATGTGGGATTGGTGAGAGACGTAGCAGTCGATACCCGCGCTTTGACATACGGTGTTCACGACGGAGTTGACGGTGTACGAAAAGAAACAACTGAACACCAGGACGCGTGCGTTCGGATCGGCGATCAATACCGTAGACAGTTCGTGGTGTAGCGCTTCCTGTTTGGACATCGCCACCACCTCTGGAATGGCAGGTGCCGGAACGAGTGGCTCGGAAGGTCCGGCTTCCGAATTGTTCGTTTCCGCATCCGTTTTAGCCAGTGAGACGACCAGGTGCGACACTTGAATGGGCGTCTTGCACATGGGGCAGACCGGCGACCTGGACAGCGCGCACACGATGTTGCCAAACTCGAAAGCGTTCTGGCAACATGGCGTGACTGCTTTGTGTTCGATAACGTCCAGGCCGATCGGGCAGCAGTTGCCCTCGCGCACGCGCTGCATGATGTTCTGGATGGAGTCCCGGCGCCTGGCTATCTTGAACTCCAAGTGTTCGATGGAGAACTCGTCGTTGTCGTCGTTTTCCACGCCGCCATACTCCCTTCTACGGTCTATATCTTGCGTGAGGTTGCCGATTTCGCGTTCGAGTTTAGCTACGAGGGCGGCGATTATCCCGTTGTCCCCATCGGCGGAAGAACATCCCAGGGCCAGCAACGCCCCCCGGTGATCACATGCTTCCAACGCGCCGAGAGCTAGAGGGTTCAAGTAGTTTCGTATGCCGCGTAAAAGATAGGACTGCATCACCCTAATTAATCTGGTCCGAGGAGGAGGGAGACACAGGGCTGCGTCGACGATCTCGTCCTCGTGACGGATCTGGAGGTGCGTACGGATAAGGCGCATGGCGTCGCTGTCCCACCTTCCGCGACCCGAGTCGAAAAACAACGACCGGATGGCCAACATGCTGCAACCCGACGTACTCAGCGTATGGGGCGTGGCGGTGATGATCCACATGAACAGCGCGTCAACGAGGCGGAAATGCTTGATGCCGCGGATCGAGTCGGCCTCGTCTATGATCAGGCGTTGAAACACACGGTTCGAAACGTTGAGACGGCGCATGATGGAGGAATAAGCGCCCGTGTCGACGATCAGGACTTGGAGGTTCGACGCGCTCGTCCCATCGTCCATGCATTCCCTCAACTGAAGCTCGTTGATTTTACGGCTGTACGTCTTGATGCGTGGGTCCGCGTCCCCGACCAGGTTTCGGACATACGTCTCCCATTGCACGAAAGTCGAAGGCGGTACCAACACGAGGTTGACCGGGAGCACTCGCGCGCTGGTCGGGTATACGGGATGGATCGTTTCGCTCACGCGGTTACCACACAACGACCTGGTCCGGCTGGTCAGCACACGCATACGATTGTCTTCGTCGTCGTTCAGGACATCGTCTCGACGTCCGGGTGCCGCCGCCACGAGGGGCGCCTCCAACAGGTGTACGAGCATGGCATAGCTTTTCCCGGCGCCGGGTTTTTCGGTGTACAATCCCAGTGACGTGCGGATCGAGCTGTTTTCTGACGTGCGTACGTCGTCGGTTTCTAGGGCGCGCATGCGCTCGATTGCGCTTTTCTGGTGCGGGAACAATCGAACATTTTGGAGGCACTCGGTCATGTTCGTCGGTCCGGATCGAGTATGTAGTATGTATGGGAGGTAACTTTATATCACACGACGCCCGACTACTTTTTGTAAATTTTTTACGTCCGTCTGTCCGTTCTCATTTTGTATCCTTACAGTACAATAAGAAGGGAAGGATGGACAGGACGCGCATGCTTTTCGTGGCGGCTATCATATTGGTGTATGGAGCCGCGATAGTCCTGACGGGTGTTACTGCGCTCCAGGGGATGGAGATCAGGCGGTCAAACGAAGCGCTCAAACAAGTCACCAGAGACGCAGAGGCCAGGTCGGCCGTGCAAACCGAAAAGACGACTTGTACCAATGGTTTGAGGGCCTATGCGGTTTCATTCAATATGACGATGTCCGAAAGACTGACGCAGCTTCGACGACCTCATTTCGGGACTCACACCCTCCGAGGCAGCTGCGAGACCGCGGGCACGACGGTCCAGTCCCGTCTGGTTTCGTACGCCAATCCGACGTGGTTGGTAATTGACGGAACACGTAGCGCGGACACCATGATCAACGATGTCCGTTCTGGAGCGGTGCAGTATCTGGTGCTAGAGGGGCACGTGTGCAAGGCGCGCGTGCCTTCTCAGGAGGAGACCAAAAAGGTTCGCGAGAGCATCGAAGACGTCGACGTCCGTCAGAACGCGAGGTTGTTGGTCGTGGCTAGCGACGCGGACGTCGATCAGGGTGAGAGCGAATGCGTGTTGCCGTGGGTCCATCCATTTCCCGTTCCTTCGGGCGACTGGAAAGACGTGGTCAATAACCGTGCGCACAGAGAAAGCGACGCAGGGGGTGCGCGAGCCCGTACGATCGCACACGTCTGGGGCTACGGCATCGCGGCGCTCCCGGACGGTTTGATATGACCAGAACCGCGGCCCCCTGTATATAAAACGGTGTAAAGCAAGAACGGGACAAGCACAGTTGGCCATCTGTCACATGCCGATCGAGGACCTGCCACTGGACGTCATCTCGGGGGCAATCCTTTCTCGAAATGACATCTCTTGCAGGGACTTTGTCCGTTTCGTCAGAACGAACCGTTCGTTGTGGAAGACGCGCTTCGACATATGGGACCGACTGACGCGTCTCGTCATCGACGTTTCGTACGGCGAACGGCAACTCCCCCTTCCTCGTTCGTTGAGGCGATTGAAAGTGGTGGACGGGCCATCGCACCGTCCCGCCCATTTATCCGACACCCCTCTAGACCTGACCAACTGCGTAAAGTTAGAGCACCTCGATTGTTCTGGATGCACCGACATACGTAAACTTCCGTTGATCCCCGTGTCGTTGACCCACTTGGATTGCTTGGGATGTGTCAACCTGAAGGATACGATCGTCAAGCAGGATGCACCCAACTTGCAGTACTTGGGCTGTAGCACTCTGCCGAGAAAT
>Ga0307958_1001437_pt1 | contig 10933 bp, 8 predicted proteins | sample OrgLakmetagen492_FD_201826 | JGI IMG/M metagenome (GOLD analysis project Ga0307958, IMG submission 201826) | Saline water microbial communities from Organic Lake, Antarctica - #492 | ecosystem: Environmental > Aquatic > Non-marine Saline and Alkaline > Saline | place: Antarctica: Organic Lake... | reverse complement strand
TTTATTTAGGAAAAACTATTTTCCATTAAATTGAAATGTTATATTTAAGTTTAAATGGTTTAAATATAATCTTACGGTAATATATAAGATGGCAGAACTAACTGAAAAAATCTCACTTGACAAATTGACACTTTTGAATAAGATGACGGTGGATGATTACATCAAACTTGCTAACACAAAAAAATACAAAAAAAATGAAATCAAAGACCACTTTAAACAAATCAAATCCTACGTTAAAGACCATATTAAATGTAAAGGGGAAATGAAAAAGGTGTATAAATATAGTGAGAATGCTAAAAATGGCAGGTTGTTTGGTGTCCATTCTATTCAAAACTTGCCTTCAAGCATTCGTGGTTTCTTGTTTGGTGGTGAAACAACCGATATTGATATGAAAAACGCACATCCACATATCTTGGAATGGATATGTAGAACCCGAGATATTCGTTGCCCTAATTTAACAGAATACGTAAATAACCGTGACGGAATTATATCTAAATTGAAAATGGTCGGCATAGCCGACCCAAAGTTTGACATTTTGAAAATGTTGAATACAGAAAAACCTACAAGAATTAATAACGATTGTGAAAATATTCTGAAAAATCTACGTGACGAAATCAAGACGATTCGTGTTCTATTTAAATCACAGGAAGATTTCGTGGAACAATTACAACAAGCGATGATATATAAACCAAATAACGTTGAAGGTTCATTTGTAAATCGTATTTTGTGTATTTATGAAAATAAATTTCTACAAACGATGGCTGAGTTCCTTCATAGTCGTAATTTAGAAATAGCCGAATTTGCTTTTGATGGATTGCTTGTATATGGAGATTATTATAATGACCCTTCCTTCGTGCAAGAAATACAAGACCATCTCAATAACACATTTGAAACATTAAATATGACGTTAACTATGAAACCGCACAGCACCACTATTACCTACGATTATTTAGAAAATTTAGACGATGTGGAAGAAATTGACGAGCATGAAACGTACGACTATATGAAAGAGGAATTTGAAAAGACACATTTTAAAATTATCAATAAATCATTCTATATAAAGGAACATAATGGAAACCCTATTTTTATGAAGAAACATAATTTAGTAGATAGTTACGAACATTTACATTTCAAAGAATTAGATAAAGAAGGAAATGTGAAACAAAACTCCTTCGTTCAAGCTTGGACGAAAGACCCTACCATTAAATCCTACGTAGATATAGATACATATCCGCCTCCGTTAAAATGCCCTGATAATATGTATAATTTATGGGTTCCCTTTGCGATGGAAAAGGTAGAACAATACGAACAAAAAGACATATCCATATTCTTGAACCATATCAAGATTTTGTGTAACCACGAAGAGACAACCTATGACTATTTTATCAAATGGTTGGGACAAATGGTACAGTACCCCGCGAACAAAACCATCCTGATTCTATTTCAAGGAGCAGAGGGTTGTGGTAAAGGTATGTTGTTTAAAATAATTGAATATATGATTGGTAATAAAAAATACTTGGAAACCACCGCACCTGAACGTGATGTATGGGGACAATTCAACGGATTGATGGCAAGTTCATTCTTTGTATATCTAAATGAATTGTCTAAAAAGCAATCCATAGAATCAGAACACAGAGTAAAAGGGCTTATTACAGACCCTAACCTACAGATTAGTGCCAAGGGGAAAGATAGCATATCTACCACCTCTTACCATAGATTTTGTTGCAGTACGAATAGCGAGGAATCGATGAATACTCACACAGGCGACCGACGGAAAATGATGGTGAGTGCTTCCAACGAATTAAAGGGAAACGCGGGGTATTTTAATCATCTGAATAAATGTATTGAAGATGTTAATTATATCAAGTCGTTTTATGAATATCTTAAATCTATTCCTAATTTAGACAAATTCAATAGCATCCAGATTCCTATGACGGAATACCAAAGTATATTATGTGAGCTCTCCATTACACCGATTGAAGCATTCGTTCGAGATATGATACAAGATACTCCTGACGACGTACACGAACTCATCTACGATTCAAATGAATTATTTGATATGTTTAAGTGTTATCTACAAAGGTCCAATACGAAATATGAAATCAATTTAATTAAGTTTGGTGTTAGATTGACTAACTTGAAATTAGACGGTATTAGTAAAGAGAGGGGACGTGCTGGTGTCAAGAGAGAGTTTGATGTGAAACTCCTTAAGAAACATTTTATGATTGGTTGCCAAATAACGGAGTAAGCTGACATCTACTATACACACTATACACATAACTATACACACAATTTAATATACTTTATTTTTATTTCCTTACCATAATACATAAGAAGATGAAGAGTGAAGAATAAAAGGTGTATAGTGTGTATAGTGTGTATAGTTAAAACCAATTCGCCACACTACAGAAAAAAAAATTCCTTAACATAATTAGTATAATTTTTTTCTTCAAATTATAAACCAACTTGAAAACAACTATACACTATACACACTATACACACTATTCCATATGCGTAAGATGTATCCCCGAACTCATAATAACATATCCAATTTTTTATTTGTATATGTTATGTTATGCAAAAACACAGTCTTTCTATGATAATCAACGACCTACGAAGTAGGAGAGATGCTTTAAGCTTAGCCCACGAAAACTTAAAACTAGAAAGCGATAATTGGAACAAATGCGTCATCGTCACGTCTTTATTAACAGGTATGTTTGAATCTATAAAACTTAGAATGGGTTGGAACAGCAACGTCGTAGATTTAGTACCGATTGCTTTGTCTTCTATAATTGCTTGTATCTCTGCCTTAATTAAATTCAAAAACTTTCCCTCACAAATGGAAATATTATTACAAAGCCAATCACTTTTAACGCACACGTTAACGAATGCAAGAAACGAAGACGACATAACACCTAATTTAATGAAAGAGTACAACGAATCCCTAGAGAAATTAGAAGTTAGTTTATATCCAGATATTCGTAAAAAGTTTTTGGTTCAATCCCATAAAAATCTCATATCTATTATGAAGCAAGAGCAAAAGTATTTTAATAATATTCAATCTATCCACGAAGGAAACTATCCGCCTAGTAGTGATACCTCTATTGAATCCGGTGAAGTAGAATTAAAAAATCGAATAGATCACTTTTAAAGAATAATATAAGATAATATAAGATGCTCTCTAAAGTCTCATAGGAACTTCTTTAATATATTGGTTAGCTATAGCAGCTTGGTCAATATAATCGATTTTTAGCATAATATCTAATCTATCGTCAGCTTCTAACACAATCACGGTACCATCTTCGTCTTCTAATACAAATTTTGCTCGTTTAAGATTATCATTACTAAATAACTGTATCTGGTCGGCGTGGATAAGTTCAAATACTTTATTTTCTGTTGTTCCCTCTGAAGTAATGTTATTTGTGCCCTGCGATAACATCGCAATCACCGGTATACTATTGGAAGAGGATGCATAGTTTATGACTGGCAAATCTATTTTAAGTCTCACGGCATAAAAGAGTGGAACCTCGTCAAAAATTAATTTAGCGGAAGACGCACTTACATAGCATTCGCGGGAAGATTGTGACAACGTAGGCAGATTGTTCCAAACGCTTAAATTACGTTGGGCGTTTTCTAAAAATAGATACTTGGATGGCATATACTATACTACATTATTTTTTATTTATTTGAAGTATAATTTCCTATCTTCACTTGAAATCTTCAACACTCTGAAGAACGATTTTGCAGTTCTATAGATGCGGGTCTTCTTGTTCACGTCGCTGTATTTTATAATGTTTTTTGTGTCGGCCATCAGCTCTTTAATGGTGGTATACATCCAAATACAGTTTAGCTTTTCACACGCTTGGTCGTTGTACACTAGCAATATATACATTTGTATATGTGTATATATTATTTTATCCAGGAGGACTCGGGAATGCCATACCTTCAGTCCACACAGTAGGAAAATCCCTTAACTTACGACGATAACTTAACCACGCTTTTCTATTTGGGTAGTCGGGAAGCGCAGTATAGTCGCATTCTCGTAATAGAGAATTACGATGTTCCCTCATTTCATCTAAAAGCAATTCTTCCCATTTTACATTTAGCTCTTCTTGGGTTGGTTTATCTATGGCTGTATCATACCATTCAAGTGATTCGTAATTTTCACTACAACTCCACGAATAATTAAGGTAATACTTCATCAATATTTTCATAATAATGGAGTCCATATATACTATAATAAGATAATATTCTCAACCTAATAAATATCCACCAAAATGACAAAATGGGTCGATGGGCATATTGACAGGTCCGTCGAATCTTTCCATATACATCGTTTGTCCTATATTAAGTGAGTAATAAAACGAAGTCGTAATTGTAGTATTACCCTCGTTGCCCGGTTCCGGGACTGGATAATGGAATGCAGTGCCCGTACTAATTCTTTGAACTCGGGTTGAACCACTAAAAAAATCCACTCTAAAACCAGTCTCTCCGTAGGTAAATAATTGTGTGTAAAAAAAGTATGTTCCTGTAACAGGTGCGGTAAATGTATATGTGCTATTGCTATATCCATTTCCAACATTTTCTATTGTTTTGTCGAATGGTAATATGACGTTCGTATTTATAACTGCGCCAGAAGCTCTTGATGCTCTAAATCTAACTTGATTAGGTGCGGATATAATTCCACCTATCGAAACAAATCCTTCCACGAAGAGAATGAGAGCATTTAAATTACTTGAATTGACCGTGGAAAAGTTAGCGTCGGCTGTAGTCGTTATTGTATTACCACCGATAGATATATTTGAACCAGCTAGAAGCGTCTGTTGGTACCCTACTATATTAGAGGCGTTGATTTGCGACGCATTCACAGCGGATGCATTTAAATCTTCATCTAAGTTTATATAGGATGCGTTGATAAGTACCGATTCGAACGACTGGATGTACCCAGAGCCAAAGTCACAGTCGGCACCGATGATTTCGCTTACATTTACGACGTTGCTACTATTGATAAATTCTGCTGTTACGCTTGAAAAGTTTGTGTTGAGAGAAGTAGATATTGTATTTCCCGTAATCGTAATGTTATCCCCAGCCAATAAGGTCTCTTGGTATCCTACTATATTAGAGGAATTGATGCTACTAAAATTAGCTTGGCTTATGTTTGCGGTTCCACCACAATTTATATTAAATAAATTATTATTCGTTGAGTCCAATCCGTTGGATACTGTAACCAAATCTAAACTGGTTATACCATCTACGTTCAACGAACTGGTATTCAACGAACTGGTAACTAAATCTTCGTTTGACAGCCCCGCTACAATTTCATCAATACTCAGTAATGGTTTGGTTAAGCTTAATACATTACTTTGTAAATTAAAATCCGAGGTAAATACCATAGTTGCGGTTGATAAATTCGCGCCATTTACAACAGAAGCATTTAATGTACTAAAATTAGCAACACCACTTGTCTGTAATTCATCGCATTCAAAACGAAGCCGACCGCCTGTGTGTATAAAGCGTGTTGTATTTCCATTACGAAAAAGGAAAGATGCTTCTGCATCGTTTAAATTATCGCTTATGTTATATTGAAACGAGGTGATGGTGTCGGTGGTGATGTTAACGGAATCTAAAGCGCTTGAAGATATATTAACCGTATATATTTGGTCGGTATCTAACTCATCACAAGTAATAAAAGAAGTATTTAAAAAACTTGAATTGACAGTTGAAAAGTTAGCAATACTGGGTGGGTAAGAAGAGATAGTGTTTCCTACGATAGAGATGTTGGTCCCAGCGATTAACGCTTCTTGGTATCCTTCTATAGACCCACCAACCGATAAAGAACCGCCTACCGAGACATTTTCATCTGTGGATATATTTCTACTTTCAAAACTTCCAGCATTTTGTATCGCTCTTGTTTGTATTAAATTATTTGAATCCATTATTAATGCTCTATTGGTGGAGTTTGTATTTGTATTGAATATAATACTACCCGCGTTATTTACGATATTAACGGCTCCACCATCTCGGTTCATCGTCATAGATTGCGCGGACGAGCTTTCATCGCTTAAATTAAAACTAAATGTATTTACTGACCTAGAACGCGATATAGAACTATTGGTTGTACTGAAATTTGCACTTGGACTGGCGAAATTAGAGGTAGCGGTGATATTTGTCGATTCGATAGTTTGTGTTGTGATTTCGTTTGCTGTTATATCTGTCAAGATACAAGTAGAAGCGTTTATTTGGTTTGCAAACGCAAACGATAAATTGCCGTTGGACGCATTTATTGTCGTGATGTCTAACTCATCTAGGTCTAATTCGTCGATAGTTAAGGTACTTATATTGGCGGTTGTAGCATTCAACAAAGGAGTTGTGAAACGAAACGTTGCTTCTCCATCTATACATTCAAATACATCTGCTTCTAGTTCTACTACATCTAATGTTTCTGCATTTATATCGTCTGCTTTAAGATTCAACGTTTCTATTCCGTTGTTTCTTATTTCTAAACAAGGTTGATTACCAACAAAATAATTTATAGCCGAACTATTGCCAGTAACCGATATATTGACTTCATAACCTGAACTATTAAACGATTGGACGAAGTTGTTGCCGACAATACCGCTATATAATACGATATCCCCAGCGTGCTGTCCCGATTTACCTACATACAGATTATTAGACACATTTAAACTATCTTGAAAATTACTGGTTTGACTCACATTTAAAACACCGAACACATCTACATTATTATCTACTTGTAAGCTGTTTAAATTGGCTTGACTATCTGAAGACAAATAAGCAGATATAACATTATTTTCAACGGTTATATTATCTCCTGGAACAAGGTTCCCAGTAGATAGGTTTAAATCATTCGCCGTGATGTTACCTGTTATAGTAATATTGGCTACTGACAAATTATCAATTGATGTCTTTGTAGAAGAGAGATTGGTTATGCTTACATTTATACTGCTTAAATTGGCGGCAGATGCGACCTCCGAGCGCATTACTGTTATAAAAGCAATCCCGTCAATAAAGGCGTCACCGCTCACCGTCAAGGGGAAAAAAGCTTCCTCGTAACCAATTGCTAACCCTATATAGTTGATAGAGGCTACTTCTACATCTTGTACCCGAAAGCTATTGGAAGTAGAAGTTGATTGAGCGTTCATAATGGTTTGACCGCTGGCTACTTGTGCGAACCCGTAGTTGGTCGCTCCAGTATTTCCGTTAACGGATATCGCCATCCTATCGCTGTGCCCATCGTTCCCTATAACTGCTCTGCCAATATTGGCCTGTCCTGCAGGTGAACCTTGTAAAATGGATAAACTGTTAAAGTTTGCATCGTCTGCTGCTATATCACCTGTATGTAAATTTAAATCACTTCCTCCGTCGTTATCTAATGTTTCTGTAATTTGAAACGTGCAACTATCTGGGAATAACATCGTCCAAGTATCGTCACTTGAATCATTATCAATTAGAACCTGAAAATATACGGTGGTTCCAGCAGATACGGCTGAGGTTCTATTGCCTATACGTGGAGATAATACCCCCGACCTTGTTCCGCCTCCGTTGTGGTCACGCCATATTTGTTCTTGGCGACTGATGGTGTTATCTACTCCGTTGTTATAAATTAAACGTGCATTTACAGTATCTCCGTTATAACCTTCCATTTCATAGGAAAAGGAAGCCGTGCAATTTAAAATAGCAGACGGCCCAAATTTGGTGGTATAAAATATCTTCATCATATTTCTGGTTGAGCCCGGTGGAATATTGACATCTACCGAGTTGACCGTTCCAGGAATAATTGGCTTAATTACATCGCCGCCCAAATACAGTTGTGTGTTGGTTAGCGAACGGCTATCTCCACCACCCGCCCCGTTAAGTGCCGAATACACGGCACCGCTGGTTATCAAATCGCCGCTATTTTGTGTGACGTTGGCTGTGCTATTGACATTCAAAAACTTATCCGTTAAAGTTAAGTTAGAACCAATACTTAAATCTGCTGTGGATAGATTACTTGCGTTGATTTGTGAGGTATTGATTTCTGTAAAGTCTCCTATGGAGGGTAATATACCTGTTGACGATATAACATTTCCAGAAATATCTATATTGTTTCCTGCGGTTAAGGTTGGTTGTATATTAGGAGCAGTTATTGCAATTGCAGATATGTTCGTAGCAGATACATTCACCGCCGTTAAATCAACGAACGACTCCTTAAAAGCGATGAGCTGAGAGACATTTAAAAAAGGTATGACATAATCCGGCGGTAGGTTAATTTCTGATGCGTTGATTTGTGAGGTATTTAAAATATTCTGTGAGAAAATATTGGCCTTCAACAGACCTATGCTCGCAGATGTAATGGAGGCGTTGTCAATTGACACATTACCCATATTTAAATTTGTTCCCACAGTTACCATTTGTGTAGGAAAGGCTCCTCCTAACGGGCTTGACATATATACTGCCCAAATATAAAAAGATTACATAGCAAGTAGTTTTGTATGAATGTGTTCTATTATAAACAAGAGGTGCGGATTAAACTTAGAGCTCAGTACCTTAATTAAATCCTCATAGTTTGGCTCAATTCCTTCAATAGATAAATCTATTTTATCGGTAATAGTGATATATTTTTTGTAAAACTCATTTGCATCTTCATCTGATGAGGGGTGAGAAATAACCTTACAGTCACAAGCCAAAGCCTTGTGAATCCTGTGTGTTTCCAGAGCGTTGTCATTATAGTATGGAATATTTAAAACCACTTTACATTCGTTCAGAATTTGGGTTAAAGATTCGCTATTTTTATGTTTCCAGTCAAAATCAATATAGAAGCTCAACTCTGGATATTGTTCCTGTAAATCTTTCAACATTTTCTCTCGTTTTGGAGTTCTGCTACCAATAAAACACACATCGTATATCCTATCTTTTCTCTCTACATCGAACTTCATAAATTCAAAAAAGAAATAACTAAGAACCTTAATATTAAACGTTTCTTTTAAAAATTGGGAGGTAAGTGTGTTATAATCGCATACAATATTTTTTTTCATAAGGCTAATATAATATTTATTTTTCATAAACTGGCTATGCATTTGTTCTGAGTTTAAAATAATGTATCCGAAACTATTATTTTTCCTTATTTGGGCTTCCAATAATGGGTGTGCTAGCTCGTGTGCTCCTAAAACAATATAAAGGTCATTTGGTTGAGGGTCAAAATCGCTTTCTAATTTCCACCCGAACTTCTTACTCATAACCACAGCGTTTTCGTTAAATATTGAATTTCCACTAATAATCTTAACAGACATATATATATCCTAAATATTTTATTTTTAACCCGGTGGCTCAACAATCACTAATTTCTTTTTCGGTTCAGCTTTCGGTTTCGGTTTCGGTTTAGGTTTCGCTTTAGGTTCTAATGTGGGTTCTTCTGCTGCTGGCCGTGCTATAAGATACGATTGATTGATGGGAATAGCTTGGGTTGCCTCTGCGAATGGTCTGCCCCGTTTTACAAACCCTATTGCTTCCGGAATACCCTCGCCGCCCGATGCGGCTATGTCTTTTTTTACTAATCTCTCTGTTATGATTGGGTCGGGGTCTCTTACTGGTGGTTGTTTATCTTCGGTGGACATAGATAATCTTTCATCTGATTGACTCGGGAGCGGTTGTAAATTTCCCGCTGTTGGTCCTGCCCGTCTTATTGCGGCTTCTCCTGCCATTTCTCCGGCAGAAGAAGATTGAGTAGAAGACGATTTAGTAGTAGAACTTAATGGTGTGACAGGGTTCTCAATCGTTCGCTGGGATATACTATTTGGTTCGCCTATTTTGTTACTTGCGTGTAATATACTTGATATCAAAGGCGTGTAATCAATCTGCTGATTGGTAACGAAGGTGGGTGCTAAATTATGCATATGACTTGGAGGAGGCAATCCACCTCTACCGCTAGTCTTTTTGGGTCTAGATTTAGATTTAGATGTTCCAACATTCACAGTAACACTTTGACGCTGTGCTTGCTTTTGCTTTTGTTTTTGTGTAGGTTTTGCCCTTTTTTTTTTAGGCGGCATTATATATTATAGATGTGATTAATAATATATAACAATCTAAGTTTTAGGGTCTGCTATAGTAACTTCATTAAACTTCTTAAAATACTTATAGCGGTTGGTTTCTCGTAAAGACATATCAATCAAAAGGAAGCTAAATTTATCGTCATTTTCAAACACATAGTCCATAATCTGTTGCCAATTTTTTTTACTAAACGGCATCGTCTCACTACATATGCTTTCCATTTCCAATTGGTTTTTCGGGCGGAAGGTAACGAAGTGGCTCATATTATTACGAATACCCATCGGTAAATCTCTAAACTTTTGTACTAATATAAACACGCTACAAAATAGATGACGACGATTTTGTAGAAGACTAACTAACTGTTTTTCCGCTCCCGCCGACTTACGCAGTTGTGCTCCAATATCGTCCAAAATCAATACTGTGTGTTCTTCTTCCTCACGATTGCTTTCAACGGTTTTAAATATCTCATTCATCGTAGTGTTTGTAAATTCTTTAAACTTTTGTTCGCTATTCACATCTGCAAAGACATCTTTTTTTGCGGATTTACCTGAACCTAATGTAGGAGAGCATATCAATATTTTATCAAAACATTTTCTGTAAGATTGCCGTATACCATTCACCTTTTTAGCCGACATTATACTTGTAAGCAGAGTTGTTTTGCCCGAGCCACTAGCACCGCTAATAATAAAATTAAATCCCGAACAAGGAGGTAAAGGGTACGGTATATCAGGCGCTAAAGGTTTATCTAAATTGTTTGGCGTATTCATAATTTTAAGGCGCTTATTTGGAGTCTCTTTTATTTCAAGAGCCATTTATATATTATACGTTTAGAAAAAGGTAAATTGGTCTAGACAAAAACGATTGGTTCCACCGTTTCTTTCTTCTT
>Ga0307958_1001433_pt1 | contig 10949 bp, 8 predicted proteins | sample OrgLakmetagen492_FD_201826 | JGI IMG/M metagenome (GOLD analysis project Ga0307958, IMG submission 201826) | Saline water microbial communities from Organic Lake, Antarctica - #492 | ecosystem: Environmental > Aquatic > Non-marine Saline and Alkaline > Saline | place: Antarctica: Organic Lake... | reverse complement strand
AGCGCGGAGCGATGGGGTAAAAAAAAGCTTGACCAACCCAGTCGTAGCTTCTACTTTGAACATACGGTAAAAAATTACAGCGTGTTTTTCAATTTATATGAAATTTGAAATAAATTCATATTAAAGGCTAACAAAATATTAAGGCGTTAGGAGATCGTGATGTGCAGTATCAGGTAGGCGCCGATTGAAAGGCTAAATCACATATCTCCTTTCAAATAAAATTGATGGTCATATAAGAAGTCTCGCCGTAGAGAATTATTTTTTCCGTAAGAAATTATTGAAGTGCCTTGAAAGTATTAAGAAAGCTAATAAATACAATAATGAGGTATGACATGTCGAATAAAGTGAAGTGTGGTCTGATCCAGATGTCTCTGAAAGGTGACACCTCGATGAGCCCGGACGAGATCCGAGAAAAGATGATCGCGGCACATCTGCCCCTGATCGACGAGGCGGGGAAACAGGGAGTGCAAGTTCTCTGCTTTCAGGAAGTATTCACTCAGCCCTACTTCTGTCCAAGCCAGGACAAAAAATGGTACGACTCGGCAGAAAATATTCCTAATGGGCCGACGACAAAGTTGATGCAGGAATATGCCAAGAAACACCACATGGTCATCGTGGTTCCGATCTATGAAGAAGATATGCCGGGTGTTTTCTACAACACCGCAGCGGTCATCGATGCAGATGGCAGCTATCTTGGGAAATATCGCAAGAACCACATTCCCGATACGGCGCCAGGGTTCTGGGAGAAACTCTATTTCAAGCCCGGGAACAGCGGCTACCCAGTTTTCGACACCGCTTACTGCAAACTGGGTGTCTACATATGCTATGACCGTCACTTTCCGGAAGGATGGCGTGCTCTTGCGTTAAATGGTGCTGAGTACATTGTTAACCCCTCCGCCACAGTGAACGGAAAGAGCCGCTATCTCTGGGAGCTTGAGCAGCCAGCCTCTGCTGCTGCGAATGCCGTGTTCATCGGTGCAATCAATCGTGTTGGCCGCGAAGCTCCTTGGGATGACGAAATGGGTGAGTTTTACGGGTCCAGTTACATCGTCAATCCTCTGGGACAGATTGAAGCCCAGGCCTGTGCGGACAAAGACGAGCTCCTTGTCCACGAGATTGACCTGAATATGATTCGCGAGGTTCGCAAAGGATGGCAGTTCTTCCGAGATCGTCGACCGGATTCGTATGCGGACTTGGTTAATAGCTGAGGCTATTTTCCAGCCGGGAGCCTGGGGGAAAATGACTGGCTCTGACATTAAAATAACGATACAGAGAATTGAACAATGAACGAAACAACAAACAATATCGAGATGAAAGACGGTTATAGCGGTGACTTGTGGAATGTCGACTTGGCACCGGCACAGCAGGCAGATCGCACCTGGTCTTGGCAGAATATTTCCGCTTTGTGGGTGTCTATGGTGGTCTGTGTTCCAGCTTACATGCTTGCGGCAAGCCTTATACCTCAGGGGATGAACTGGTGGCAGGCGGTGCTGACTGTTTTCCTTGCCAACACTATAATTCTCATTCCAATGTTGTTACTGGGGCACGCAGGGGCCAAGCATGGAATTCCATTCCCGGTTCTACTCAGAGCTTCCTTCGGTACCTCCGGCGCAAAGCTGGCAGCCATGATGCGCGGTATCGTGGGCTGCGGTTGGTTTGGCATTCAAACCTGGATTGGAGGGGCTGCTATCTATGCAATTCTTAACATTCTCACCGATGGCGCTCTGATAGGGGACCCTATACCCTGGGTTGGCATTGATTTGGCCCAACTGCTCAGTTTCCTCGCTTTTTGGGGTATGCATGTCTACTTCATTTCGCGTGGCACAGAATCTATCCGTTTCCTGGAAACCTATGCGGCTCCTTTTCTGATCGCTATGTCCTTGGGGCTGCTGACCTGGGCGGTGGTAAATGCGGGCGGCTTTGGAGCCATGCTCTCTACCCCGTCTGACTTTGTGAAAGGCGGAACCAGAGAAGGCGAGTTTTGGCAGGTCTTCTGGCCGGGCTTGACTGCCATGGTTGGTTTCTGGGCGACACTGGCATTGAACATTCCTGACTTCACACGGTTTGCCAAGAGTCAGCGCGATCAGCTCATCGGTCAGGCGTTGGGTCTGCCGATCCCCATGGCAATCCTTGCCTTTATAGCGGTTGCCGTTGCCTCTGCCACCGTAGTGATCTATGGCGAAGCATTGTGGGATCCGGTTGCGATTACCGAGCGCATGGGCGGATTCGCCGTCGTCATTGCCCTGATTGCCTTGGTTATTGCCACATTGACCACCAACCTAGCAGCTAACATGGTTGCGCCCGCCAACGGCTTCGCCAACTTGTCCCCAGGAAAGATTTCTTTCCGCATGGGCGGCTACATCACCGCCGGGCTGGGTATTGCCATTATGCCTTGGAAGCTGTTGGCAACTACAGGCGCCTATATCTTCACTTGGCTGATTGGCTATTCGGCACTTCTTGGTCCACTAGCCGGCATCATGCTCGCCGACTATTTGCTGCTCCGTAAAACTGAACTGTCGCTTGACGACCTGTTTAAGAACAATGGCATATATAGTTACGCGAACGGGTGGAATCCCATGGCGTGGATTGCTTTTATTGTCGCGGTACTGCCTAACATTCCGGGTTTCCTTTCGGCTGCCGGTTTTGTTGAAAGCGTTCCTGTTGTTTTCTCTACCATCTACAACTACGCGTGGTTTGTCGGTGCCGGGATCGGAATCGTCGTGTACCTGGGTCTGATGAAAATGTATCGACCCGTTACGGCCAATTTGAGGTCGACCTCAAGCTACAACTGATTATCCATAAAAGAACAAAAGGAGAGATCTATGTCTGTTTTGATTAAGGGTGGCACCGTTGTCACGGCCGACCACACCTTCCGTGCTGATGTATATTGTGACGAAGGAAAGATTGCAGCCATCGGAGAGAATCTGGATGTTCCATCGTCGGCTGAAGTGGTGGATGCAAGTGGCCAATACGTCATGCCGGGAGGTATTGACCCGCACACGCATATGCAATTCCCTTTCATGGGCACCGTAGCCAGCGACGACTTCTATACGGGTACAGCTGCAGCTCTGGCAGGTGGTACAACAAGTATCATTGATTTTGTTATCCCCAAGCCTGGGCAGCGCCTCTTGGAGGCTTATAATCAATGGCGAGAGTGGGCTGAGAAGTCGGCGTCCGATTACATGTTTCATGTGGCGATCACCTGGTGGGATGAGTCTGTTCATGAAGACATGAAAACCTTGGTAGATGAGCATGGCGTTAACAGCTTCAAGCACTTCATGGCTTACAAGAATGCGATCATGGCCGATGATGAAACGTTGGTGAAAAGCTTTCGGCGCTGCATGGAGCTTGGGGCCATGCCAACAGTCCATGCCGAAAATGGTGAGTTGGTTCATCAATTGCAACAGGAGATACTGGATAAGGGCATCACTGGTCCCGAAGCGCATCCGTTGTCTCGCCCGCCCTTTGTTGAAGGAGAGGCCGCCAACCGTGCGATTCAGGTAGCGAAGGCCATGAAAACGCCCATCTATATCGTACACGTGTCCTGCAAGGACTCATTGGATGCGATTATTAGGGCGCGTTCTGCGGGGCAGCGGGTCTATGGCGAGGTGCTCGCTGGCCATCTGGTTATTGATGATAGCGTTTATCGCAGCGAAGACTTCGACTTCGCGGCGGGCCATGTGATGAGCCCCCCCTTCCGTCCGAAGGAGCATCAGGACGCGCTTTGGAACGGTCTGCAAGCGGGTCACCTGCAGACCACAGCGACCGATCACTGCTGCTTCTGTAAGGACCAGAAGATTGCCGGTCGGGATGATTTTACCAAGATTCCGAATGGTACCGCTGGTGTAGAGGATCGCCTGGCGATCCTCTGGGACGAGGGGGTTAACAGGGGCAGGTTGACCCCGAACGAGTTCGTCGCAGTAACTTCAACGAATACAGCGAAACTTTTTAACATCTATCCGCAAAAAGGTAGCATCTCAGTGGGAGCCGATGCGGACATCGTGATTTGGAACCCAGAGCATACACGTACAATTTCCGCAGATACCCACCACATGAATGTGGACTTTAATATTTTTGAAGGCCGAACCGTTAAAGGGATTCCATCGCACACTCTGAGCCACGGCAAGGTGGTCTGGAGAAATGGAGAGTTGAATGCGGTGCGTGGCTCGGGTCGGTATGTTAAACGACCAGCTTTCACCCCGATCATGGAGGCTGTCGCTCGTCAAACAGAGTCCAATAAACCGCAAGCGGTTAAACGCTGATACCCAGTAGTATCTTGGCGGGAATCGCTCCCGCCAGCTTTACAATATTAGTCATTTAAATTAGGGCTCACGATGATGCGAAAGTGCGCCCTTTTTTTATGCCGGCCTGATTAGCCGCTTTGCTTTCCAGAGTTGTATCAAAGCGGTCCCTTGGTCGTTGCGTGAAAGGATTGCGTCTTGCGTGGTTCTGCTTCATCACTGTGTTAGTGACAGATGCTAAATTACTTCACTACCCGCACATTGTCGGTAAAGTGCAGTCAGGTATCGCTCGGACAGGCGACGCCCCTCCATTTCTTGCCTGAGCCAAGCAGACACGTTCGATCGGGGCGTTGCTCATTCTCGGTTGGCCCTACTAATCACTTCAACGCCTCCCTAAATCACCATTCCGAAGCGGATAGAGTTGCTTCCTATTTGGTTGCGACAGCTTAAAATGGCACCAAAAAAAATTAAAATATCATTTAATTCAATAATTTATATCCTAATTTATTAAGCCGGTTCGCGTCGGCTTAGTTCGCTTTTTAGTGAGTAGAAATAAAATTTGACCAATTGGTAAATTAAGTGCTACTTTTAAATTGAGGCGGTATATATACGCATAATAAGATGTTTGCCCATCCTAATATTTGTTCGAGTTCAAACAGGGTTCAGGCGTTAGGTCTGCAGCCGATAGGAGCGAGTTAAAGATGAATACTACAAAAATAAATCAGCAACGCTTGTGGGACAGCCTTATGCAGATGGGCGAGATCGGAGGCACCGAAAAAGGCGGTTGTTGCCGACTGGCGCTGACCGATCTGGACAGACAAGCGCGGGATCTTTTTGTTTCTTGGTGCAAAGATGCCGGATGTACGGTGAGGGTTGATAAAATGGGTAATATATTCGCCCGTAGAGCCGGTCGTGATGACAGTCTTCCTCCTGTAGTCATGGGTAGCCATATCGATACGCAACCTACCGGTGGTAAGTTTGATGGTGTATACGGTGTGCTGGCCGGGCTTGAAGTGATCCGTACACTTAATGACCATAACATTGAAACCGACGCGCCGATAGAGGCGTCCGTATGGACTAATGAAGAAGGGTCTCGATTCGCTCCGGCGATGGTGGCCTCCGGCGTTTTTGCCGGCGCATTCGACTTGGAATATGGTCTTACGCGCGCAGATTTGGACGGCAAAACGATGGGCGAAGAGCTCCATCGCATTGGGTACGCTGGGGCGGAAGAGGTTGGGGGTTATCCAATTAAGGCGTTCTTTGAAGCGCATATTGAGCAGGGCCCAATCTTGGAAGATGAAGACGTCACCATTGGTGTCGTTACCGATGCCCAGGGGCAGCGCTGGTATGAAGTGACACTGACGGGGCAAGAGTCGCATGCCGGCCCGACGCCTATGCTGCTGCGTAAGGACGCTTTAGTTGGTGCTGCTCAGATCGTCGATGAAGTCAATCAGATCGGTCTTACCAACCAGCCTCTGGCCTGCTCTACAGTGGGCTTGCTCCAAGTATTCCCTAATTCTCGTAACGTGATACCGGGTGAAGTTTTCTTTAGCGTGGACCTGCGTCATCCAGAAGACGATGTTTTGTCGAAGATGGATCAGCAATTACGCGAAGTGAGCCAGCGTATTGCTGAGGATCTGGGTCTGGAGATGAAATTTGAACAGATCTGGTACTCGCCTCCTGTTCCGTTTAATAAAGACTGCGTCGACTCCGTACGTAATGCCGCAGAAGCGGCTGGCTATTCCCATAGAGACATCGTTAGTGGTGCTGGCCATGATGCCTGTTACATATCTCGGGTCGCACCCACCGCCATGGTGTTTGTGCCCTGCGAGGACGGTATCAGCCACAATGAATCCGAAAACGCCAAGCCGGAGCACCTCGCTGCTGGCTGCAATGTGTTATTACAAGCTGTGCTCAATCAAGCGGTCAGCTAGTCGCTTTCTTCATATAACCTTAAGAGCAAATCTGCTCAAAATCTGACTCGGTCAGTTACCCCTTCCTAATAGGTTCCGTGCGCGTTGTTTATCAACGCGTAGAGGAAACCTGTTGTCCAATTTTGGACGGGGTGGCTCACAATGATGTCACGGGAGAAGAATAATGATAATAGGAATCCCTAAAGAAACCTTACCTGGAGAGAAGCGGGTCGCAATGACTCCGGCTAATGTCAAAGCGCTTTGTGATCGAGGTTGCCAGGTTTTGGTCCAATCCGGTGCTGGTGAAGCGGCTGATTACAACGATGCGAACTATCGAGAATCGGGCGCTGAGGTTTTATTAAATCGCAATGATATTTTTGCCAGAGCACAAGTTATTGCCCAGGTAAACGTATCCTCGAATGAATCAGGAGAGGCTGCAGTCCAACTGCGAAGTGGGCAAGTGGTTATTGGTTTAATGGATCCTTTGGGTAATCCCGAGCAAGCGCTGTCATTGGCAGAACGCTTCATCACGGGTGTTGCGATGGAGCTTGTGCCTCGGATAAGTCGTGCTCAAAGTATGGATGCGTTGTCATCGATGGCAACTATCTCCGGTTATAAGGCGGTAATGCTGGGAGCCAACGCATCGGGACGAATTTTTCCGATGTTGATGACCGCTGCAGGTACGCTCACCCCATCGCGGGTATTTATTATGGGAGTGGGTGTTGCTGGACTGCAGGCGGCCGCAACAGCCAAACGGCTAGGCGCTGTCGTGGAAGCCTACGATGTTCGTCCCGCTGCCCGTGAGCAGATTTTATCTGTGGGCGCTAAGCCGATAGAACTGGACCTGGAGACTGCGGCGACTGAAGAAACGGGTGGCTACGCTAAAGCGCAGGGTGAAGATTTCCTTAAGCGCCAGCGTGAGCTGATGACTGAGGTATTGGCGCAGCAGGATATCGTTATCACTACCGCGGCTATTCCGGGTGCGAAATCACCTATCTTAATCACCGAAGAGATGCTTTCGAGTATGAAGCCTGGCGCAGTGATCGTGGACTTGGCCGCCGAACGCGGCGGCAACTGCGAACTGACTCGTTGCGGTGAAACGGTGGTCGCGCATGGAGTCACTATCATCGGGCCTGACAATATCGCCGCCATGGTACCTAATCATGCCAGTCAGATGTACGGCAAGAACATTGAAAACTTGCTGCTGCACATGATCGATGATGTCGGTGCTCTCCATCTGGATTTTGACGACGAAATCGTTCAGCAAACGGTGATAGCGCATGAGGGAAATGTCTGCCATGAGCGTATTCGGGGGTTGTTGGGTCTGCCAACGATAAAAAGTAGTGATAAAGATCTTAAGGGGGTTGCGTGATGGAACTCTTTATTATGCAACTGTCACTGTTCGCCCTAGCGGTATTTCTGGGTGTCGAGTTGATCACGAAAGTGCCGCCTACGCTGCATACACCCTTGATGTCGGGTAGCAATGCTATTTCAGGTATCACCCTTGTCGGAGCGCTGGTTGCTGCCGGTTCTGGTGATGTATCGGAGCTGTTGGTTCAGATCTTGGGGTTTGTTGCAATTGTGCTTGCGACTATTAATGTCATCGCCGGATTTCTGGTGACTCATCGCATGCTATGTATGTTTAAGCGCAGGAGCTAAGTTATGAACCCGACTATTGTTGATCTGTTTTATCTGGTTGCAGCCTTGCTGTTTGTTGCGGGAATCAAAGGACTGACACGTCCCCGTACCGCCGTTCTTGGTAATACGCTAGCTGCGGTGGGGATGTTGATTGCTGTGGTGGTGACCCTGCTGGACAAGCACGTCATTAGCTACAGCCTGATTGCCACCGGTATTGGCTTAGGGGCCGTGATCGGCGCTGTGATGGCTCGAAGAGTAAAGATGACCGGTATGCCGCAGATGGTAGCAGTGTTGAATGGTTTTGGTGGTGGGGCCTCACTTGGTGTAGCTGCGGCAAGTTTTTTCTCCATGACGACTCTCGGCGTTGAAAGCCCAGTTGCGGCACAGACAGTTGCGCCGGTTGCAATGGCGCTGGCGGCTTTGATCGGAGCAGTAACGCTTTCCGGCAGCGCCGTAGCGTTTGCCAAACTGCAGGAGTTAATTTCTGGCCGAGCTATAGGCTTCAACGGGATGAAATATCTAAACTTGGCGCTGTTAGTGGTTATTCTAATACTCGGTTATAACCTTGTCGTCAACGATAGTGGCTCTACGGTGAGCTTTGTGGCGATAGTCGCGTTAGCACTGCTACTCGGAGTGACCCTGGTGCTGCCTATAGGCGGTGCCGACATGCCGGTCGTGATCGCGCTACTCAATTCCTATTCAGGCATAGCGGCAGCGGCCGCTGGATTTATAATGGGCAATACGGTGCTAATCGTCTCAGGTGCCTTGGTAGGTGCATCTGGTATTATTCTCACCCGAATCATGTGCGTAGCGATGAACCGGTCTTTGTTAAACGTGCTGTTCGGTACACTTGCGCCCAGTAGCGGTGAAACGATAGATGCCGACGAAGTCTATGCAGGAAAGGTAAAATCATCTTCTGCTGATGAAATTAGTATGCTGCTGGAGGATGTGGAGCGGGTGGTCATCGTTCCCGGTTTTGGTATGGCGATGGCGCAGGCCCAGCACGCGGTGCGCGAACTTGCTGATACGCTCCAAGGCCGCGGTGTATTAGTGGAGTACGCCATTCATCCTGTCGCGGGTCGAATGCCCGGGCACATGAATGTACTATTGGCTGAAGCTGAAGTGGACTACGAGCAGATGAAAACGATGGAGCAGGCCAATGCTCAGTTCTCCAAAACCGATGTAGTGATTGTGATCGGCGCCAACGATGTCACCAACCCGATGGCCCGGGAAGATAAGGGTAGCCCGATTTACGGCATGCCCATTCTCAATGTCGATCATGCCAAATGCGTGGTCGTCGTCAAACGCAGTCTAAGCCCTGGGTTTGCGGGTCTGCCCAACCCACTATTTGCTAACGACAATACTTTTATGATGTTTGGAGATGGTAAAAAAGCGATTATGGATCTGACTGCAGCACTGCATGAGACGGCCTGATACAAGCTCTTATCCTGGATCCATAGAATAAGTGCAGCACTTTGGAGCAGCTAGGTAGAGGTAAGAGGGTCGTTGCCGGTTCCCTCATTCGCTTTACGACCAAAGCGAAGAGACTCATGTGGGATACCGACAACGGAACCAGGCAAAGCGATATCAGATTTTGGCCTTCTTGCGAGTAGGCCGAAGCCAGAGAGCGATTGCACAAGAGCTGTGTTGTCACAGCTCAACCATTAGTCGGGAACTTCGCCGTAATCGAGGCCCGGAGGGTTACGACCCCGCCCGGCAGAGCGTTTGTCGAAGCATCGTCACAGAGCGGCTTTCAAGGCTCATAAGCGAGTGCCATCGCTGGTACATTTGATAGAGAAAGAGAAGCAGATCCAGTATGAATGGAGCCCAGATCAGATTGCTGGCTTCATGAGCCGGGTCGTGTGGGCATTGAGCACCGTGCCAAAGTCGTTGATGAACGGCTGCATATAGATCACTGGTAGGGCGATACGATCCTTCATGGACATGGAAATTCTGGCGCAGTCACCTTAGTTGAAAGGCGCACGGGCTAACTCCTTGCAGACTGTGTACCGAAGCTTAAAGTCGGCTTAGTCACCGATGTCATCACCCGTGAATTAAGGCCTATCAGAGGCGCGGTACAGACGCTGACTTTGGGCAACGGTTCTGAGTTTGCAGACCATCAGACGTTCAGCAAAACGCTGTCGCTGACCTCGTATTTCTGTGACCCTTACCGGTCCAGCCAGCGGAGCTCCAACGAGAATACAAACGGCCTATTGAGGCAGTACTTCCCAAAAGGAACCGACTTCGCGAGGGTGTCCAGAAAGGCAATCAGGCAAGCCGTGAACAGACTGAATAACCGGCCAAGAAAGCGGTTGGGCTATCGGACACCGGCATAGGTTTTCTGGGGCGAATACTCAGGAGCTTTAAATACGAGCGGTGCTGCACTTATTACTTGAGTCCAGGAATCAAAGACCAAGACAGAGACGCGCAACATAATCGAAGAGACCTTCACGAGTTCATCATGCAACCATCAACTCCCCACACAAACCCTCACAGCCCATCAACATTTCTGGTTTTTCTCGGCGCTGCGTTCGCATTCAGCGTCGTGATGATTGGTACCACCATGCCGACTCCGCTCTACCCCATCTATCAGGAGGCCTTCGGGTTTTCCCAATTGATGATCACCATTATCTTTGCTGCGTATGCCTTCGGTGTCATTGCTGCACTGATGATCACTGGGCGCTGGTCTGATCAGTTGGGCCGCCGGCCGCTGCTGTTCGCGGGCCTCATGTGTTCGATCATCAGCGACCTGGTATTCTGGCAGGCAGACGGACTGGCAATGGTTCTTGCAGGCCGCGTAATTTCCGGGCTATCTGCGGGTATTTTCACCGGCACCGCGACCGTGGCCGTGCTGGAACTGGCACCACCACACTGGCGTGAGCGGGCTACGTTTTTTGCCACTGCTGCGAATATGGGCGGGTTGGGTCTCGGTCCTATGCTAGCGGGCGCACTTTCACAATACCTGCCATCTCCACTGGAATTGACCTACCTGATACACATCGCGCTTGCCCTACTGGCACTCATCTGCATCTGCGGCGGTTTTCAACCCAGTTGTCCAAATGACTGCGTTTAAGCAGCCAGTTTATTGTGCTCAATTTCCTGTATTTTGCCAGGATTGAGCGATACAGGTCCGGTGACCTCCCAGTTTCGGATGTTG
>Ga0307958_1001431_pt1 | contig 10953 bp, 10 predicted proteins | sample OrgLakmetagen492_FD_201826 | JGI IMG/M metagenome (GOLD analysis project Ga0307958, IMG submission 201826) | Saline water microbial communities from Organic Lake, Antarctica - #492 | ecosystem: Environmental > Aquatic > Non-marine Saline and Alkaline > Saline | place: Antarctica: Organic Lake... | reverse complement strand
ATTCGGCAGGCGTGGTGTATGTCAGCAGGGTTACGCACCTGTTGGCGTTCCACTGTACATCAGATGCCGCAAGAAACCGAGGATGACGACATACTCTTCTCTTTTAGTGGTGAGCGACGACGGAAAGTTGAAGTCATGCACCAGGGAAGGATCGTACAAGTCGTCCACGTTCTTGGAAGGGTTGAAACATTTTGACTTGCCGTCTGACACGGTCGTACTTATTGACAACGTCGCGTTCCATCATTCCAAAAGCGTCCAACTTCTCATTGAAATCGACTGTAAAATGTTTTTAGGGGAACAGTCTCATAGCTAAGAGGCTTCATTTTTATCGGTATACTTGTAACCAGTGCATAACGTGGAGGTGCCCGTTAGCTGCCGCTCCGTTCACGGCGTCAAATCGTGCAACCCTCCGTCCTGTTCTCGTGCAGCCAACGCACGACGTCCAGTCGGACAGTCGGTTCGACACGCAAGTTACGCGTTCTTGTGGTAAATAAGTCTGCACATTTCGAGCGAACGAACAGATGACTGAATATTTATCTCGACAGATAAATATAATATAACATCTACTTGCACACACACACACATGCCCCGGACGATGGATGGTGCCGCTTCGACGACCCCGTCTCTCTCTACTCGGTCACACGTTGGTGGAGGAGGCGGTGGGTCGCTCTTGTTGTACGTGCTGATGACGATAAGCTTGCTCGCTTTGATCGGCGCGGTAGTAGCAGTGTTCGTTTCGCGATCACGACGGCTTCGAGACGACGACGAAGCTTACAAAAAGAGACGGGAAGGTTTCTCGCAACTCAAAGACGAAGATGTCCGTCACCCCAAGAACGGCTGGTACTACCGGTTCATCAAGACGCACTTTTCGGACGGCTTTTCCAACAAGAACGACGAGAGCGAGATCATGTTTAATCCGTCCGTGACCGACGTCGCGTGCGTGGCTCTCGAACACGACGTGCGATCCACCGTCGATTGTTCATCTGCGCATCTAGACTCGGTGAGCGTGCGTGACAGATCTCCCTCGACGGAGACCATATCAAAGTGCCACTCGCTCGCCACTTCGCGCGAACCTCTCGACCCACGAGATGCCGAGATCAGAATCTTGGACGCGACGTACACCCTGCGCAAGGCTTGCATCCGCCTGAATTTAACAGACATGATCGTTTCGAAACGAGGCGAAGACATGCTGATGCTACGCCTTCCCAAGGACGCGCGCTCGACGCTCTTCGTGATGTTGTCCCGTCCCGTATTTATGGTGGTCAACGGCTCGCACCTGTACCAGATGTTCCAATACCCCGTTCGAGAGTACGTCGCCAGAAAGGACATGTTGCCGGTCGCCACCGACGATGACGACGAAGACGACGACGACGAAGACAACGACGACGCGGTACAGGTGACACTTCAGCGGGTATCGGACGAACGTATATGGAAGACGGGTCCTGACCTACGACACCTCCACGAAGTGCATCCCGACGTCGAAAGCGGCGCTACCGGCACGATGTCGGCCACCTTTTATTACCTCAATTACGAGCACCCCAGTCGGGTAGGACTTTCGGAAGTGTCCTTCCCTACCACCCAGGTCGCGACACTCGTGTTTCGTATAACGCGCGACCGTCTGGACCAGTCCACTTGGCTACAGACTACATCGCCTTCCGTGAGGGTGACGCGTCGATCCCTGGAGGACGATGACGACGTTGGCGACGGCGCCGGCGGAGAGAGAGACGAAGGGGGTCGGTTCAGGTCCCAGGTATTGACGGTGAACGTGGCCGGTACGTTCAGTCAGGACTTCGTGGTCGGAGACGAGGGCTACTTCGTGGTTGTATGTTCCACCGACGTCGTGAACATGTGCTACATGACGCGCACCTATTGCCGGGTGTCCACGTCCAGCCTTGGTGGCGGCGACAGGTTCTCGATCTCGGAATCCGACCGCGACTCGTTCGAAAGTCAGGTACGTTCGTCCGGCGCGTCTCCCCCTGCGGCGGCTTGGCCGAACTCGTTGTTCGGCATCCCCAACCTGTACGACCTGTACGTCAAGCTGGTGTCGTTCGGTTGACCCGTCAAAATTATATGTATAGTACAAGGCAAAGGCAAAGGCGGATCGATCAAAGGACGACGACAGACATGGTGTACGCCGCACGTGTAGTGTACAGCGTCCTCTTCTTTCTGATGACGTCCGCATTGATAGTAATCGTTCGACCGTCCACCATATTTTACGACCAGTACCCCGAATATGGGCACCGAACAACCGGTGAGGACGAAGGATATTTCGGTCGTTCACTAGACGTGTCATCGGCGCTGGCCAAGCCGAAGCCGTTCGGCGTCGGGCCGGGGAAGACGCTCTTCTCGTTGGGCGTGGTGTTCGGCGCTCTGGCCGTGGCGTCGTTCTACGTGTTCGCGCTGGTGGACATGGTATACGCGTGTTCGGAAGCGTCTGCCGAGACCGTTCGTGGTGCACAGACCATCAGACCCGCCGCTCCCGGCGTCGGTTTCGGCGCCCCTCGGTCAATGAACGGTACTTTGGGAGTGGAGTCGTTATATCCTCTCTACCACCCGTTTGCTCCCGACCAATCCTCCCGTTTTCGATAAAAAAATGACGATTACACTACATCCTATTTCATGTGATTATGTGTACGATGATATATAAGGCGGACTAGACCGACTCCACCATTATTATTGACCTGTGGTGCGCCCAAAATCTCAATTTTAATGGGATCGTCTAATTTATAAAATATAATGCGTTCGACGAGCCTCGACCAGTTGCCTCCTCCTTCGAACACGTCTCAGACGTCCGTTATACCTTCAACATCTCCGTCGATGTCGCCACAGATCGGGGGACCTCCCGCGTCGACGTTCGTCAACGATCCACACCGCCACCTCGTGACAGAGGCCCAACAGGCTACTCAGAATTTTGTCCCTCCCCAAAACACTTCTTTACCCTCCGAGGTAAATGACGACGACTCTACCGTAAGAGAGGTGTTCGACAGTTATAACATGGCCGCATCGGGTGAAACCGAAATAGAAGACGACGGATCACGTCGAATGTTCGTCTCTCCACTACCTCGACATGAACTCCAACACGAAAACGACGAACACGAAAACGAAGACGACGACGAAGACGAAGACGACGACTCTTCGTCTTCTTCATATTCAGACGACGAAGACGAGAAAAACGCATACACCAAGAGCCGAACTCGAAGAAATTCCAACAAAATCAGGAACAGGGACAAAAAGAAGAATCAAAATCGAAGTCGAAGTCGAGCCAGACACACCGAGAGAGATTCTCGAACCGGGACCGCGACCGCGAAATATCCGTTCGTAGACGTAGACGAGAGTGTCAAGTCTTCGAAATCGAAATCGACGGTGACGGAAGACATCAGGTTGGCCGTGTTCGTCGTCGCGCTGTACGTTCTGACCTCGCTCGTGCCCGTAGACCGGGCGTTCACAACGATACCTTTTTTGAAATGGGCGGATCACGTACCGTATTCTTCGCTAACCGTCAAATCTCTTTTGGCGGGTATCGTAATGTTCATCACGCTTCGCCTCGTTTTGTGAGGTGTTGTCCGCGGACGCCCGACACGCCCCGAAACCCCTCCGAAATGGGCTGCTCACGAACCTTGGAGGCCTCCTTAGGGCAAGTGCTCCTGTCGGCGTGATACATGTAGCACGTGTCCGACTTGTCTTTGTACACCACTTTCCCGGCGTTGTGGGGTGAAGGGAACTTGACGACCACCTGAGGAGGAGGAGTCGACACGTAACAGAAGAGGAGCCCTATGGCGAATGCCGTGATAAAGTACGGGAGATTGATGCGAGATATCAGGAGCGACATTATGGACGCGTTCCGACGTATCTTTATTGTATTACCACATATTATGTAAGTGACGCTCGTATTCGTCCATCTCGAACGCGTAGTCCGGAGACGGAGCTTGGTCTCGACAACACCCCGGTCCGAAAGGGTCGCGACGACAGCCGTGACAGAGCGGAAAAGAAGTGTCCGACTGCGAAGAATGGCCGCGATAACCCACTCTTTCTACGCCCAACGGCATCTCACAATGTCCGTTCACGCATCCTCCCCTGTAATTGGGATATTTGCGGTTGGTCTGAAAGTACGGACACTCTGCGTCGATCATACACGGCCTGTCCCACGAACCTCCTTCCGCTTCGCACTGTTCGGGGACCAGGGTGAGAGGCGCGCCGACACATCGGTAATAAGGGTTACGTCGGCGGTCGTCGCTTCCGACTAGACCGTCTTTGCGCATGTCCGCAAGAATTACCGTGCTCTTTCTAAGAGTCTTCGTGTCATTTTTTCTTCGTACGGTCCTCTTCTGAGCCCGGACCTTTCCTAACACGCCAACCTCTCCGACGTTCGCGACAAACACTCCGTCCCCTTCGCTTAACAGACCCATGACGAACCGCCTCCTATCCTCTTCACTCCCTTCGGCGTCATTCCGACCGCCGAAAGTCAACAGCACGTCGCTATCGTTTTTCTCGCTAGAACCCTCTCTCCCGCTTTCGTCGTCGTCGATCGCTGCGGCTCGATCGACCTCTGGATCATGGCCATACCGTACCCACAGCGGACTGGTCATAACGCACCTCTCGTCGCTTCGAGTCGTATCATCGTCAGAGACTCCCTCCGCAGTCACGACCACGTACGACCCATTCTCCGTTTTTCTTCTCTGACCGCCGAGATTTATTCGGTCACCGACTTTCAAAGCAACGTCGCGGACTGTCGCGGAAGGAAGTGTCATCACCTTGACGTTTCCCCCATGAAGCGTGGTATGGAACCCGCGCACTTCTTCGTCTGTCACGGCTAACGTTATCGGTGCCTCGTCTGCCTCGCCGTTTCCTTCGGAAAACTGTTCTAGGACCTGGAATTTGGGACGACCTACACTCAGAGGGGACGTCGCCGTCGTGAACTCTTTTTTGTACGCCTCGTTATCCACGGGACGCATGACTTCGCGAGCCTCGTCGAAGAACGGCAGACCGTGGTACGTCAGAAAGTTATTGGCTGTGGTGACGAATGATACGTTGCCACGTTGGTCATCTTCGACACCGCCGTCGAGGACCAGTGACCGAACGACCGCAGAAAACATTGGATGACCCGCGACGCTCGAACTCCCGTACACTATCGAGTTCACGCTCAATACCGAATAAGTCTTACGGATGCCTTTGACGTGTGGAAGCAGTCGTTGGCGCACGTCCACTGTTCCCGGGTGACAAATCGGCACCCGGAGCCGCATGACGTTGTGATCAACGTTTTCGTATCCGTACCATACAGTCGGAACGTTTTCGAGCTCCTCTTTCCACGCCGGGTGACTCGCGGATAAGGTCAGTACGGCCAAAGTAGGCACGGCAGTTTCGTCCGAAGCGTTCCGGACGGCGCGTAAAACGGCATCCGGTGTCTCGACGCGTATTATATCCATATCTGAAGCCGACTGATCGTAGTCTTTCCGTAAAAGAGAACGTGTAGCTCGTCGTATTCTTTTGGCGGCAGATGGTCCGACGACGCCTTTCTGTCCCACCGAACTCGCCAAAAGAACCGCCTCGAGGAGCCACTCGTCGACGCCATCCTTCAGACAGACCAAACGGAAGAGAGGTCGAGTCCGAGTTCCAGTTGTATTTGTAGTGCGAGACGCCGACGCTCGTCCGACGGCTTCGAACAGAGTGACGACCGACATCTCGTCCGCCTCTTCGTACTCCGGGTCGACGAATAGAGCGGACGACACGTTACCGAAAGCGCAAAAGTGTTTGTCTTCGTTTCGGAGCACCGTGACGACTGCTTCACCGTTCTTTTCGTTTCTTTCTCTCTTTTTGATTCGTGTGTCAGAGTTCATTTTCCGCCAAAATCGGAGCGCGTCACCCACGACCAACGTCGAATCGGCTTTTGCATCCGTTTTTGCTGGAGCAATCGCAGAAGACGAAGACGAAAAATCGACAATGGAGACACCGACGTCAGCGAGTTTGGGGAGGGCCGACCAGACGGCCGTCTGGTGGGGACTGACATGTTCGGTCCGAGGAATCAGGAGGACGAGAGGCTCGGTCACCGCACCGGATGTCCTCAACACTTTGAACGCCCCTCCGTCCGAAAACCCCTCTTTTTCGTGACCACTATTCACCGCAAAAGACGCCGCCTTTTTCGAAGACGTTATCACCGTTACCGTGACACCCACTATGACGAGTAAGGTCGATATGACCAACGCCACCAACACTCGTGTGAGAGAGACGCTCTGTTTGCCGCCTGAACTCGTTTTCATTCTCGTTCCCATTCACGCACTAGATGTAGTATTGATGATGTATAGTACACGGTGACGTACCTAATGTACACGAAGATTGTATTGTCGGGTGTCGTGTCGTGGCTACGTCTGCAGCATCAACAGACCTTCCAATGCGGATCTGACCAATTGCGCGCTTTCGACGCCTTCTCGTGCCTTCCTCTGGGGGAGGAACACACCCGTTTTTTTTTTCGAAGATTTCGACGTGTCTCCGACGCCCGACCGGAACACGTTCGCGAACTTGGCCGCATCTCCTATGTTTGCGGCGGTGATCGATGAAGACATGTGGCCTATGGAGCACGACATGGTGGTGTGGTCGGTGTTGACATCCGTGGCTTCGTCCAACTTTCCGACGATCTCTGCCAGCGCATTCTCGTTTTGTCCGCCCATTCGGTTCACAAACCTGCCCAACGCGTGAACGGTACGATTCAGGTACTTGCTCAACGACCGGGGACTCGCCGTGGTCGTCGCGACCAACATGCCGAGGTTTTCGAACGCCGAGTCCATGTATTGCGATGCCGTCAAATCGAGAGGAGTCCCCGTCTGGATCTCGACCAGGACGTGGAGGAAGCCCCCCTGCGAATGGTACGCGTCCCCCACGAAATACGTGGTCCGACTCATGAGTTCGAGCACCTGACACGCGGCGGAGGTCGACGAATCCGGGGACGACGTTCGCATCGACGACACGCCCTTGTCTATGCCGTCGAACGTGTTACGTTGTCTCTCGACGTCGTGTTCGTCCGTAATGATTTTACCCGCGATGTCAACGTCGTGATCGAAAAGGTCCGGGAATTCGTTCCGGAGACGCCGGGTCGCGTGTAAACGCTGCGACGACCGGCTTCCGTCCGTGTCGCACTTGACATAGGACAACAGACCATCCACGTTCACCACGAACGAGTTGAGGTAAAACGACACGTCGAACACCTCCTTGAGGCTATCGCGCGTCAGCCCCCCTTTTCCTTTTCCTTTTCCTTTTCCTTTCTTGAGCATTTCGTCGACTGCTCGAAACCGCATCTTGACGCTGGTGACCAGACGGTCGACGATCTCGAGGTCGGGGGGGTTGATGATGGTGAGGTCCGCGTCCGAATCGTCGTTCACGCTCCCGGAGTCCATGATGAACGGTCGCATCATGTCGCAATAGGGGACCGAGTCTGAGTCGGTGGCGGAGTCGGTGGCGGTCTTCAGAGCCACCAGGCTGGGGATGCTGACGTAAGATAGTCCGTCTTCGGTGCCCTTATCGCTTTCGGCTGACGTTCCCCATAGCGCGTCGCCCCGTATTCGACGCCCGACTTGACAGCCGATCTGGTACTTGATGTGGTCCACCACTTGGCGGCGAAGGTCCACCAAGCCCGTGCGCGCCGGGTCGTCCGCTCTCAACGACGCTACGTAGTCTTTCCAACTCTTGTGCACGTTACCGTCGCTCAAACGGGCGTACAGAGCTTTGCCGTGCCGGTTCGAGGTAGCAAAGGCCACGTTTCCGCGCGCCATTTCGCATATACAAGTACGCGAGACAAAATTTACGGGGCGTTCAGAAAGGCCGCCGTTTCGAATAGGTGCTTCGCGTATTGCGCGGCGTGCACGGAGCGTGTGAAGTCCCTCGCCACCTTGTTGGCCGCGTCACATAGAGAGACACAACGCGCCTTGTTCGACACGACCATCGCGTGTTCGCGGAGTAAGTCGTCTCCCACGTCCCTCACGCTCACATAGTGCGTTCCGTCTTGTAAAGCCGGGTACCACCACGACATGTCGCGTTGGTGCAGGTCGAACAACACGCTACGACTGGACAGTACCGCGGGCACGCGCGACCAACTGCAAGTGTTACCCGCCACGTTGAATGCGGCACGATACCCGTGATGATGCGCAAAGTGCACCGGATCGTGAACTACGCGACGCGACTCCGGCACGCGCGCGAACAAGTCGGCCGCGTCCATCTGCGCGACGCGCGTCAGGTAAAACTCGGTAGTGTCACGGTGCGCCAGAGACCAGACACAGGCCCGCACGCGCGCGTTGCACGTGGGATCGAGGTTACCCGTCGTCGTGCCCGCGAAGAATAGCACCGGCTTTTTCTTCTCCCAGGGTACGACGTCCGGTCGGTCGGTCGTTCCTCCGTAGTTCGTGATTTGAAAGGGGTCGGGAAAGAGGACGGGGTGTGAATGTCGGCGATCCCTCGCGAACACCAACGTGTTGGCGTAACTCCGTTCGTCCCGGTCTGTTTCAGTCGTCGTTCTCGTGTCGCCTAGACTACGTCCGTAAGTGTAACTGTCGTGCAACTCGATAGGGTAGACGCCGTCTGGTTTCGATTCGTCACAACACGGCAACACCAGTCGGTTCAAAAAATCGCAGACCACTCGCATACGAGGACCGTTTGGGTGGCGAGCGACCACTTCCTCGGTCTCTAGAGGACGACACGTGCGGCCTTCTATCTGTACGTGCAACACGCTTCTGCTCCTGGACCGCGGATCGTCGGTGGTCGTCACGTCTTCGACTCGTAGGGGTCGGAGACGACGCCCCTCCTGCTCTCCCAGAAACTGGATGAGGTCAGTGCTCTGCATCACGGACTTTCGCCTGATTTATTCTATTCTATTTTACGGATAAACGTCACATGTCTTTATAGCGGGTAAGATGGCTTCGTCTGTGACCAGATGTATACCACGGCGATCCCGTTACCCTTCTCTTTGTAATAATCGGGAATTTCGCATTCGGCTTTGAATCCTAGACTCTCGTAGAAAGATCTTACTTCGCGACGCCACTCGAAAGTGTGTACGTACACTTCTTTCATTATTTCGCCATTACTTTCGCCATTACTTTCGCTCTCGCTATCGCTCTCACCGTCACTGTCACTGTCGAATTCCAGTTCGAATTCGGTCTCACATACTCGCTCTTGACAATGCCGGACCAACGCACTACCCACCCCTTGACGCCTGTACGCCTGATCGACGCAGAGGAATGCGAGATTCCCGTCGAACGGAGAATAGATGGCACAACCTACCAAGCGTTCTTTTACTTCATCCTGACCCGTAGAGAACGCACCAACGGCTTCGAAACAATCTTTTTGCATGTAAGCATAGCAATAATCGCCGGTATCGTCCTCGAATGCAGCATTAGCTAAATCAATTATTTTGTACATCATGTCGTCTTCTTCGGAACTACATGGCCGTAAATGGAAGGTCGCCATCGTCGCGGAAGGATGATTTTTACTTTGTAATTTCGCTAGTGCGCGTTGGACTTATATACAACGATGCGCATAAAATGGGACAGCTGACTATTTTTATGAAATACGGATAACATCATATCGGCCAACCCTTGAAATACACGACGGACCGGCCAACTCCGACTCCGACTCCAACTCCAAATTATAGAGCATGTCTAGGGTTGGCCAGTTCCGTATGTTTCCCTGAAAACGGTACAAGGATAACTCGAGTCCTTATATCGTTTTCTGGGAAATATACCGAACTGGCCAACCCTAAGCATGTCCCACAACTTCTATGGAACCTGTCCGGTACCACGAAGAAAAACAAACAAAAATTGGCAGCCGACTAGGTTCGGTAACAAGCAATTTGACTATTTCTATAGAAATCCACTGTAGCGGGAATCTGAAAGTGGAAGACCCGTGCTAAAATTATATATACACGGAATTGACAAACTTTACGGTAAAGCGAAATTTTTCAGCATTTCGACGAACTTTGTTTCTTTCTTGTTGTCTTCTTCAACTCCCTCGGATCTGTGTCGCCTCGTGGCCAAGAGCGCTAGTAAGTAGTCTTGGAACATACCCAATATCCATTTCGTAGACGCGTCGTATCCGACGGGTATTTCACCTAGGGATTGGACCTGACCTTTGTTTTCGTCCAGGCGAATCAGTGATGTCAGGTATTCGGGTTTCGTTTCATAATTCGGCGCTGTGGGAGGATTCAGTCCTATATACATGAAGCTTTGGGAATTAGCGAGATACTTAGAGAAGCTCAGAACGTCATCGGTCGTGCCTTGTAACGTCATTTTAATGTGGTTGATGTAGGCTGACCGTGTGTGACTCTCTTCGAAGCGTTTGAAGTTGGCATGATCGTCCAAATTTCCTTGAGTAATTCGGAGGTTTTTTCTTGCTTCGAACGTGTGGTCGACTATTAACATGCTTATATAGCGCTCGACGATTTGTAACCACACGTGTGCTAGGAAGGGATGCGTGATTTTGTGATCGAGGTCGCTTGATTGGAGCTCGAGTAGCTCAATTGTTTCGGTTTCGACCGGTGGCGGTAATTGTAACATATATAGCGTATTGTTATCACTTTTTTCATGAACGCTAATGAATGATTGTTCACCCGGTTCCATGTTAAAAACTTGTGACCAATGTTCATTCAGTGCTCCCACGATAAAATCCATAGACTTACCGACACTTTCATACGTGTCGTCTCGTGCTTCGAGTTGCCCGAATTGATATCGGCGTTCGGCATTCAAGGAGTCGGAATGTGGATATACCTTACTCGTGGTGATGTCCGTGTTCGTGCTCGTGCTCATGGTAGTGTGTACACGAATCGTCCTCCTATTCTATATATATATATATATATTATATATTACAGCAGTTTTCAAAACAAGCATGGGACACCTGCCTATACTACTGTAAATCGTCTTCCTAGCTAAACAAAACAACATAAGTTGAAATGAAAGCCATTATATCCTCCTGGCGACG
>Ga0307958_1001407_pt1 | contig 11047 bp, 11 predicted proteins | sample OrgLakmetagen492_FD_201826 | JGI IMG/M metagenome (GOLD analysis project Ga0307958, IMG submission 201826) | Saline water microbial communities from Organic Lake, Antarctica - #492 | ecosystem: Environmental > Aquatic > Non-marine Saline and Alkaline > Saline | place: Antarctica: Organic Lake... | reverse complement strand
AAAGCGGACTTTTTTACCGCGACGAGAAGAGCCGGTGAAGGAATCTGAACCGGGGTAGGTTCACTCATAGGCTAGGAGTGGCAAGGGCACCAACATAAGTCCAAGCTTTTAAACAAAAGCGAACATTCGAGTCAGGGTTTTCCTCCAGAGCCTCCAAACTATTCACAGCCATTTCATCCACTACGATTGGCAGAGTAAATTGCGGACGCCGAATGATTACATGGCAGAGAGGGCCATGCTCGGCTAAGCTATTGTTTTATCGATTTATGTGCAGCGCGATGGATGGTTCAAAGTCCATAATCATGACACAGTCGAATTTTTGCAACGATAAAGCGCGCTGCCTAATTGTGCTGTTATGCAAAAAATGAGTAGGAGGCTTGCATGCCGAGAAGAATAAGTTCTGCGCAAATGCGCAGCAAGCTTAGGCAGGCACAGAATAAACAGAAACAGGCTATAGCCAAGTATAACCGTGAGGTCAGGCAGCATAATCAGAAAGTTAAGCAGGGAGTTAATAGATACAATAGCGAAGTAAGAAAACACAATGCGAGAGTCAGGGCCAATCGACAAAAGATCAATTCCGAACTCCGAAAAATGAGGTCGTCTAACTCGTCTCAATACCAGATAGTTAGAACTTCCGCCATGACGCTCAATACTTATTATGAGCGTTTAGATGCTAGAGAGAATGATTTTGAACATTCCAACTTTGGCTATGACTTCTTAGACAGATCAGAGCAAGAAAATGCGAATAGCTTAGCTCTTTCAAACACACTTGAATCTAACGTTGAGGATAGCGGAGGGCAGCAATCCGATCTCCTTCGCACTGAGATCAACGACATGCTGCAAGAGTTGTCGCCCGAGTTGAGCAATCGCTGGAAGGGAGCCTTATTCTCTTTGAATCCAGAAAACCCGGATGCGGCTCGACATTTCTGCACAAGTGCCCGAGAAGTTTTTGTCCAAATTTTAGACATCAACGCTCCAGATGAAAAAGTGATGGAAAAAGCACCGGATTGCGATAAGACTCCTCAAGGTCAACCAACGCGCAAAGAGAAAATTAAGTATTTGCTGGGGCGTTCCGGAATACTCACAGAGGAAGCTGTCAATTTTGTGGATGAGGATGTCAAAAATGTGCTCAGCCTCTTTCGTGTTTTCAATGATGGCACTCATGGGTCATCCGGGAAATTCGGCATCACAAAGTTGCTATCGATAAAAAATAGGGTTGAAGATGGAATTGCTTACCTGTTTTCAATCTGTCGTCATGCATAACCAATCCATGCTCCGGATGCCAAAACCTTTGCTTCGCTGCGGTTCTTTCACCGGTGATGCTGGGCGTTAATCAGGGAGGCAGACCATGTCTGAGTACAGGCTGACAAAGGAAATCATCGACCGTTCCGTATCATCCAACTGGGATGAGGCAAAGTTGGAATGGGAGCTGAGTGAGGTCTATGAGGCTGATGAGCCCGAGACCTGCCTTTGCGGCCACTATCCCATTATTGAGTGCTGCGTGTTGTCGAATAAGCTGAATCGCAGCTCTGTAACAGTCGGAAATTGCTGCGTTAAAAAGTTTATTGGCCTCCCGTCAGACAAAATTTTCCAGGCCGTGAAACGGGTCCGGAAGGATCAGGAGAAATCGCTAAACGCTGAGGCGATCGACCATGCGTATCGCAGCGGGTGGATCAATGAGTGGGAGAAGAACTTCTATTTCGACAACATGCGGAAACGAAATCTTACTTCAAAGCAGAGAGCGAAAAAGCTCGAAATTAATCGCCAAATGCTGGCAAAAATGCGCAAAAGTCAAAAAATTGGTTAACAATATGGTCAACGGGACGCCAACTGCGCTGCGTTCCTTTGGCGTCCACTACCACTGGCGTTAAATTTCTAATGCATGTAGATCAGCTTTTCGATCAAACACTGAACCACATGGAAAAAACGGTTGAGGCCCTGGCTACCCAAGTTCCCCAACCGAAGAAGGTTTCGTATAAAGATGGGTTTGTCTTTCGCCATGTTGAGAAAACAGCGCAACAAGCAATCGTGCAAAAATTGGCGAGACTAGTCAGCAGCCTACATGCTACCCGTTTGCTATGGTCCCATGGCTTTGTACAAGAGCAAGGTGCAATGCAGCGGATTTCGGATGAACTGTTAGAGGACATCACGTTTTTGGCTTTCGGGATTATCTTCGAAGACTGGACCGGCCTTCACGACTCCTATCTCGAAGCGTTTTTTGAGGAAGAGTTTGATTCAGGTTCAGCGATGACCTCATCACAACGAAGGCCGATGATACCGCGTAAGAAGATTCGTTCCTGGATTGCTTCAGTTGAAGGAGTGCAAGACCCCAGCACGGGCCGGGAGGCAACCCGAACGCTCAGCAAGGCATACTCAGGTTATGTTCATGCTGCATCCCCCCACATTATGGAAATGTTTGGTGGTAATCCGCCGGGCTTCCACATGAAGGGAATGCGTGGCACGCCCAGACAAGCTGAACATCGTGCTGACCTATGGAACTATTTTTACCGTGGAGTTCTGACTTTTGCATTCGCTGTCAAAGCACTCGGCAATGATGAAATGTTCAATTCGATCAGGAATTTTGCTAGCGGCTTTTTGCAGTCCTCTGGCGACGATTTCTTGTCCAAAGAGTGGGGCGACATTTAACAAGAGCAGGCACGGCGATGCCAATCACACTGCGCCTTCGGCTCCATGTAATGGGCGGGCCTTGGTATAACTAATGGCCTGTAATAGCCTCTCTAAGGCCTAAATTGAATTAAAGGAGGATGGGTGCACCCGAAGGTAGAAACGGATGATAGAGGGTGGGAAGTTTTTCTAACGGACTCCCTTTCTCCACGGACACACCGCCAAAAGATCCTGTTGTTGGTTGTGTCTGCATATACTGTTTTGGCTGCGGTCTTTGATGAGAAACCGCTGAGCTTAGTCCACCTTGGTGGGATTACGAGAGAGCATGCCCTTGGGGCAGTTGCTGTGCTCCTTATCTATCTTTCCGTCTCGTATTTATTTTACTTAAGGCAAGATTTGCTGAGCTGGTACTCAGTAAAAACAGCTTTTATTGGCGCAAAAGCTCGCGATTGCCTTTCTGAAATTCTCCAAGCTGAGCAGAGTATAATTTCCTCATATGATGGATTTTCGGAAAAGATCAACGAGTGGGAAAGTAAAATGGAAGACACCTACTCTCAGCTCACCATACAAATAGAGAACTGTGAACGGGCGATTTCAGAGGAGAATCCACACTGGGAAAAGATTGTTGAATACGTTGATAAGCATCATGAAAGAGCTAGGTTAAAAGGGCTCGATTCTTTACCAGAACAATGGAAACAGAACTTTTCTATTCAAAATAAAATAATTAGTGGTGCCCAAGAGCAGATTGAAATATCACTCAAAAAACTGACTTCTTTAGAGAAAGCGACTTGCAATCAAAGGGTTACCAAGTGGCTGGGAATCATAGGTTTCGAGATCATTGTCCCGTTTAGTCTGGTTTACTTGGCTTTGATGAGAACGGCTCAATACGTTCCGGGGTTGCTGGAGAAAGTGTTGTTTTTGTAGGCGCTTATAGTCATATCGCCCACCAATAGTTCCAGTTCGTTCCGCGCCTGCGGGCCCTCCACCGGATGCCCTTTTCGCTGCGTTACACGGGCACACCGCTGAACAAAAGCGATGAGCAAGCTGAATGTTCGCTTTGCAACCAGGCCGGGCTCCTCGAATTCCTAAACGAAAGCGGACGTTCAGGTCAGGGCTTTCCTCCAGCGCCTCCGCGCTAATCACAGCCATTTCAGCTATTGTCATTGGCGGAGCGAATTGCTGGCGTTGAATGATTACATGGCAGAGATGGTCATGAGCGGCTAGGCTATTGTTTTAAGGATTTATGTGCAGCGCGTTTAATGGTTCAGAATCAGTGAAATGACGCAGTAAAATTCTGTGATGATAAAGCCGGAGCCTAACTGTTGTTATATCAAAGGGAGTTTTGATGCCTAATGATGACCTGGAGAGATTGATTCACGAATCTCTTGAGCAACTTGGGTGGTCGGCTGATGCCTCGCAAGTTGCCCAAAGGGTAAAACGGCTTGATTTCGGCCTTCCCCTCGAAGATGAATTCAGTGTCGTTTGTGGGTGGCTTGGAAAATGCAAGTTGATACACAAGCTGGATCAAAGCCAGTACCCCGAAGGCTCTTCGGCTTTAATACAGGCACCTGATCTTTTGGCAGTTTTTGAGAATAACGGAAAAGATATCCCGGTCTTAATTGAAGTTAAGTCCAGTTGGAAGAATACCCTATCTTTCAGGCCGGACTACAAAGAACGGCTCCAGAAATACGCTGACACAGTAAAGCTTCCACTCTTGGTAGCTTGGAGGACGAGATGGGATATTTGGGCTCTATTTCCTCTTTCAAACCTGAGAAAAGCGCAAATAAATTACAATATAAATTTCGAAAACGCCTTGTGTAATAGCTTACTTGGAATGCTTGCCGGTGATTTTTCATACACGGTCAAATCTGGGGCAGGAATACATATAAGCTGTAAAAAGCAACGATTCGTAGAATCTGAGCAAGGCGGTGAGCCGCAGCACTGGGAAGTAGTCATTGATGATGTCTATTACACGAATGGTAAGAGCGATACCGTGAGGGATCTATCACCTATAGCTCAGAGCATATTTTACTCTTGGAGCCTAGAAGAATCCCAGGAGGATATCGGTAGTCATATTTTAATTCACTCGGTTGCCAAAGACACATCTGCGCTCTTTGCACATATGGCCATTACTAGGCTATTAAAATTTAAACTTCCTATTGGTGAAGAAAACATTCATTGGCGCTCCTTCGTATCGGGGAAAGACAGTGTGTCAGAATTCAAGGAGTTCCGGTCCGGAGTACTGGAGAATATGCGACATGGGATCGTATCGTATGTACTTGATCCACAGCCCCAGAATGTGCCGGATTTTCTTAACTGATGTAACGAACCGCGCAACGCAGAAATCCCTGACGGGCCGCCGCTTCGCTCTGCTTTAAGCTGCATCGCTCTGGTATTCGCTGCCGATTCAAAGTAGGCGCTCAAAGGCAGTGAAGTACTCAAAAGCGGACAGTGAGAGCACCTTTACACCAGCTACTGGATAGTTGATAAATGCATATTAAGAAACTAAAGCTCAAAAACTTTAAAAGGTTCGATAATCAACTTTTTGACTTCAACGATGATGTCAACATTGTTGTCGGAGATAACGAAAGCGGAAAAAGTACTCTGCTAGAGGCAATCGAAATATGTCTAAACTTCACTTATCGGGGTAAACCTCTTAGCTCCGAATTGACCACTGACCTTTTTAATAACGACTGTATCAATCAATATCTTGCTGGAAATAAGTCACAGGAAACCCTCCCGGAGTTACTAATAGAAGCCTATTTAGACGGTAATCCCAAACTAAAAGGCGATAATAATAGCGAGAAGGAGGACGTCGAAGGAATCTTCGTTAGAATCTATTTCGATACTGAATTATCAGACTCATACGCTACGTTTAAAAAGGAACCAGATAAGGTCTCAACTTTGCCTGTTGAGTTCTATACGATAGATTGGTATAGCTTTGGATGGAATCGGCTAACGCATCATAATAAGAATATAAATTGTCTGTTTGTCGATCCTACACGACTCCATCCAACATATGGGCGAGCAAAGTACATAAACAATATCATTAACGCAGCTCTTGAGAAAAAGTCTCGATCTACTCTTAATCTTAATTATCGCCAACTTAAAGCCAAGTTCGATGATGAAGCTGATGTAATTGAAATTAATAATAAAATTGATGCGGATAACGAAATATCTAATAAGTCGCTCAAAATAACTGCTGATATTGCCACGAACACTAGCTGGGAAAGTGGTCTACAGTTAGCAGTAGATAATATCTCCTTTAATCAGATTGGAAAGGGCGAGCAGAGCCAGATCCAAATTAAACTTGCTTTACAAAACAAAGCTCAAGACGTTGATATCGTAATGCTCGAAGAGCCAGAAAACCACCTCTCCCATATCAATCTCGTTCAGCTAATAAGCTATATAGAAAATAAACATGGAAAGAAACAGGTTTTCCTTAGCACACATAGCTCATATGTTCTCAATAAGCTGAGCTTTGATAAGCTATGTTTGCTGTCAGATAGATACATACGACTAAAGGAAGTTGAGTCTGGTACTGTAAAGACGCTTGCGAGACTTCCTGGATATGACACACTTCGTGCCGTTCTAGCAAAGAAAATTGTTCTTGTAGAGGGCCCCTCTGACGAGTTGGTGCTCAAAAAAATATATTTAGAAAAGTATAACTGCCTTCCCGAAGAAAATGGAATCGACATTATAGTTGTCCGAGGCATCGGGTTTAAGAATTATATTAATATAGTAAAGCCTCTTAGGCATCCAATTAGAGTTGTAAAGGATAATGATGGGAGTTTTCAAGAGAACATTTTAGAATGGTCAAAAGATTATAAAGAATATGACTTTATAAAATTCTTTTCTCCCGAGTCAGCTGAGCAATACTCTCTTGAACCAGCTCTAGTAGAGGCAAATGGGGATACTGAAGAAAGCCTCGATCTGCTCGCTAATGTAATGCTATCCAAGCAAACATACAATAAATACAACGGACGTACAGGCCTTGCTGAAAAAAAGGCATTCTTTAAAGATTGGTATAGTGACGAGAAAAGTGGTTCTAAAAAAGTTGATTCCGCTATTCGAATTTTCGATACCAACCACGATATTAAGTTTCCAGAATATCTAGAAAAGGCGATAGATTTTGATGCGTAGGCTTATTCTCGCAAGTGCTGGTGCCGGGAAGTCTCGCCTTTTAGTAGGTGAAGCTATCGAAAAAGCGAACGCCGGGAGTTCAGTGCTTTTGTTAACTTACACGGAAAACAATCAAAAAGAATTGCTGAAAAAAATTTGCCTAGAAAACGGATGCAAACCCGCTAATATCACTATAAAAGGTTGGTTCACATTTTTGTTAGAGGATATGATAAGACCATATCAACGGTGCATATTTCCGGAGCGTATAGAAGGAGTAAATTTCAATAGCAAGAATCCGCATAAGACCAGTAAAGGAAAAAATATTCCTGGAACAGCTGAGCGAGTTTATGGAGAGTACAACACTATTCATTACCTTAAGAAGGGCAGTAACAAGGTTCATACAATAAATATTGCCAAGCTTGCTTCAAGAATTATAAAAGAATCAAAGAGCAAACCTATATTTAGGCTTGCTGAAATATTTGACGCCATATATATTGATGAGGTTCAAGATTTAGTAGGGTACGATTTCGAAGTTCTTAAAGCTATAAATAAATCGACGTGCGAGGACTTTGTATGCGTTGGCGACTTCAGACAGACAGTCTATGCAACCAGTATCGCCTCGAAAGCACCTAAAGACAACGCAGAAAAGTTTCAAGCATTCAAAGATATTGGATTTCAAGATGAACACCTAAGTGTTAGTTGGCGCTGCATCCAACCAATATGCGATTTTTCAGATCTAGTTCACGCAGAAGAAAGGCATTATTTGCCCACATCATCTAAAGTTAATGAGATACCAGATAAATTCTCAAATCATGTTGGTGTTTTTTCTGTTCATTCCGATGACCTAACGGAATATATAAATAAATATAATCCTGTTATTTTGAGACTTAACCGATCAACACAGATGGAAGTGTGCAAAGATCGCAGTTCTTTCAACTTTGGTGAGGCCAAGGGGCTTGGATTTGATCGTGTCTTGGTTATCTCAACGGAAAAGCATCGAAAATTTATATCGGGGGATTTCGCAGTGTTCAACGATGACAAAACAGAAAAGGCAAGAAACACTTTTTATGTTGCTATTACACGGGCGAGATACAGCATAGCCTTTGTATATGACGGCGTGGAGACTTGCTCCCAAGTTGAGCAATGGATAAACGATTAAGCGTCCAATTTCGTGAAATTTCTACGCCTGTCACGGCCCCTATGCTGAGATTTTGAGGTAGATTTAAGTGCCGTATAACAAGACGCAGCTGCCGATAAAATTTTCTGCTGATCTCCTAAACTGCCGCGCCGCTTTGCGTTATTCCAAAATCGGAATGTTCGCTTTGCGACCTCAGCGTGCTTTGTGGTCATGGCGTCGAACTCATTGGAAAGCGGACCTTTTTGCGGCGCTAAGATGGGAACTCCACAGCCGTTTTAAAACCGTCCGTGGCAACAGGGTAGAACCTGAAATCACCTTTGGCTGCTTTGAACTATCATCTTACTTTAAAGATTTGCTCAAATGCCGAAGGGTCAAGCCATGCTATATAGCTTTGAATTCGCAAAGAGACTCATCGAAGCTGCTGAATCGACGTTTCTTGAGGGCATCCAAAGGGCTGAGGCGGGTCGAACAGTTTTGTATTTGAGCTGTTTATCATGCGAAATTAACCTAAAAGCACTGCTTGAACGCACCGGCTACACTTCTGGTGAGCTGAAAAAGCTTTCTCATAACCTCTCTGCTTTGCTAGCTGAAGTTAGCTCTTGCACAGTTATGCCCTCTGGCCAGAAGGCCTCCAGTATCAGATCAAGAAAGGTAGTGCCAGGCACCGGAAATGGCACCGTCGGGACGTTGCTCGAATCGGAATTGTCCGGCGGTTCCGTTTATCCAAATGAAATACGATATGGATATAAGGTTAACCACTACCCGCCAGAGGTCATGCTGGGTTGCGCAAAAGTGGTGCGTGACTGGTGCGGACAACACGAAGGAAGGCTTGCTCGTTCACATCCGGTTTAATTCTCAGCCGATGGCTATGGTGTATCCAGCAGACCTGCAATACGCGTCGATGAGGGGCAAAGGAGGAAAAATGAAATTTCAGATAGTCCTAGTTATGCTTTTATCATTCATATTGGCTGGTTGTGGCGTCAATAAAGCTATGGTGTCCCAAAAAGCAGATGGTCCAAAAGATTTATTCGTAAATTTACAAAGAGACCCGTTGCTTATCAGCATTGAATTGCGAATGATTCTTGAGTCAAAAGGATATCAAGTAGCTTTGAGCACAGAAGAGACAAGGCAAGCTGTCGTCGAGAATACCGAAAATGGGAGTGTCATTCGTAAAAATGTTAGTCAGTCTAATTTCCGTTATGAACTTATTCTCGCGTATCAGCCAATACAAGATAGAGTTCAATTAATTGCTGCCTCGATTCGCGATAGAAAGGAAAATAAAGTTCTTGGAACTTATCGTTGGAGCTGGGACAGACTGTTACCCGCACCAACAATAGAGGGCGCTATCGAAAAAATTGACCAAAACCTTTTGTCGAAAGTTTTTGTAAATTGAGTTTCGTTCCTAATTAAACAACGGCGACAGAGCTACCACATTGCGGCTTCGCTTTCTTTCGGAGATATCGATGAAGAGTCTATTTTTGGCACCTCTCATGCTCTTAATAGCCGGGTGTGCGACAACGAAAATGCAAATGCACATCGATCCTGAGCATCGAGATCGTACCTACTCGAAAATTTTAGTTGATGCTCCGAATGCGAACTTTGAATTCAAAGACTTAATGATCACCGAGCTGTGCAGCGGTCTGAGGGAAAAGTTAGTTGAATGCATAGCCAAGGACGAGTTGTTCCCCCCTACTAGGCAATACTCAGAGCCTCGGATTTTTGAAATTATTGATCAGAACGGAATCGATGCATGGTTGATTGTAGGGATAGGTTCGGGTGCGACCAACAGCCATTATATGGGGTCCCAAACGTTTGGATCTGCCACAGTATACGGCAATACGATATCGGGCAGTGCAAATTCTATGGCGATGTATTCCTTCAATCGCCAGCAGGGTTACTTGATAACTCTGTTTGATATGGATACAAATCATAAGGCTTTCATCATGGAGGCCAGTACCTCTGCATCTGGCTTAGCTAACATAACCAATTCTGTTTTCGCCGAGAGTTTGGCAAACGAAATCATTAACGAGATGTCCACTGCTGGCTTCATTGAGTAGCAGAGCTTAACGAGGCCGGGCACGGAACATTTTTTAGTTGCGGCACTGTTTCAGAAGACCATAATCGAGCAGTGTAATCATCCTGTTTTAGTTGCACCGCTGACTAGAGTTTTCTGCCCGTCGGTTTTTCGGTCATTTGGCCCAGGTCAAATCGTGCGAGTGGAAAGCTCTATCTTGGGCATGGATAAGGTCCGCTTTGTGGTCATAGCGGGTGGCTTGCGCGGATAAAGTGGACCTGAAACGGGGTGAGGGTCAGCTCACCTGGTAACTGGGCTCCTAACAAAACGCTAAAGCCTGCGGGTCAGAGTGAGGGACCGGTCAGAACCTGGTCAACGCTGAGTCCTGTTGGTTGCGCTAGGAGGCTGATCGGTCTAGAGTCTTGGGAGAGCGTCACCGTGGATAGAGGAGGGAAGTATGGTTGGTCCAAGAGCGTATTAAAATGCGCTACACCGCGCTTTCAAAGACTTTCTGGAGTATGCCGACAATTGCGCGGATGCCGACAATTGCGCGGATGCCAAATTTACTCAATGCCAATTAGGAGAACAATAATGGTTGGTCCGAGAGTCATTTAAACTGCACCACACTCCGCTTTCCAATGATTTCAGCAGGCCGTCAGCTACGGCACTTATTCAGAAAAGACCTGATCCATCCTGACTCAGATGTGGAAGGCTGAAGATCATACTGCTTCACAACACGGGAAAATCTCGCCACATAACCGCATTGGGCTGACGGTGGCAACCACTCATTCGGAACGCGCGCACCCTTGCTCGACTGTTTAGGGAGGCCTCCACAGCCATGATGTTGATTGGATCATTAGCGAACCGTTCACGCTTGTTATCAGTCCATTGCCAAGCGCCGCGCTCCCAGGCCCATTTCAGGGAGACCACATGGTCGATTTCGACGGCGTCTGAATTTTGGATGACGTTGCCGGTAAATGGACTAATCCAGCGCCCGGTTATCACCCGGCACCGGTCTCCGTCCTTGGCGAATCGAACTTCAGTGGTGGACTGAGCAATTAACAGTTCGGCCCGAGTGTCCTGGCAATCAGAATCAGCGTCCAGCCAGTGCCTAAACGCATCACGGTCATAGGGCTGGTATTCAAGGG
>Ga0307958_1001374_pt1 | contig 11246 bp, 8 predicted proteins | sample OrgLakmetagen492_FD_201826 | JGI IMG/M metagenome (GOLD analysis project Ga0307958, IMG submission 201826) | Saline water microbial communities from Organic Lake, Antarctica - #492 | ecosystem: Environmental > Aquatic > Non-marine Saline and Alkaline > Saline | place: Antarctica: Organic Lake... | reverse complement strand
TTACCTGAACTAACTATTTAAACCTTTAGCAGAAAGTTATTCTAATTTTTTTGGGCCCATTCAAAAGGCCCAGAAAAAAAATTGGAAATAACTTTCGGTCGGACGAGCAAAATCAATTGAAAAAAGGTCAACCTATATCAGTATAATACAAAATGACAGTACTTAAAGCAATCTTACTGACTTTATTTTTGATTTTAGTTTTTGCTCTAACCCAAGTTGGATTTGGATTGTTAGTATATAAAACTGAACTAATACCTGAAAGCTACCAAACACATTACGGAATTACAATCGGGTTATCATTCATTATTGGATATTTGGTAACATTCAAAATTTTCTGGAAATCCAATTTCGGTATTAAGAAATCGCTGAAATTAAAAAAAATTGATTTTAGGTTAATACCCTATTTAATTTTAATAGTTGTCGGACTTCAATTATTGGATAGACCTTTTTGGGATTTAGAAAGAATATGGAATTTTCTAAATTACTCTGAATTCCAAACTGACATTAGCTCATTTAGTGGATTTAGACCAGCACTTTTATATAATACCATATCGATTTTAATAATCGCACCAATTTTTGAAGAGTTGTTTTTTAGAAAATTTCTATTGCAAAATTTATTAAAGAAAAACAGCAAAATAATCGGAATATTAATTTCGAGTTTGTGCTTTGCTATTATACACATTGAAACACTATTGAATTTAGTACCAACTTTCATTTTTGGAATAATTAGCGGACTAATATTTATTAAAACCAAAAGAATAATTTATTCTATAATTTTGCACTTTTTGGTTAATTTAATGGTTCAAACATTATATGTGTTTGACTTTACTTTTGACAGATGGTTGTTAACTTTAGATTTTAATTTTATATATTGGGTAATGTTTTTAATCGGAATTGGAATAACATACTTTGCGACAAAAAAACTACTGGCAACAACGTATATAACTCATAGCTAGTCAGTTGCCTAATCGAAGTTAAGGCATATTTGCGAGTCCGCCAAATTTTTAAATTTGGCTTATTAGTAAAAAAAGATAATAAGAAAAATTTAAAAATTCGGCTCGTGCTTCATCCGAAAATAATTGTTTAATTTGCACGCTAAGAGCCATATACAGAGACGTTGTGCCTCATTGTAGAAGCCGATCGCACATTCAAGCACATTTGGTTTTTGCCGACACGCAAAGCCCAAACGAAAAACCAAAAGAGCTTGAATTTTGCCAACGCTCGACAGAATAAAATTTGTACCTTTGCATTTATATAATAATGAAAAGATTTTACTACATAGCATTTTTAATACTGACAGGTTTCTTTCTGACACCTATGCAGTCCTATGCTTGTGGTACAGATTCTGAAAAAATTGAAACTTCCTGCGATAAACAATCGGACTCTGACGTAGAGAAAGAACATTGTTGCAACACAGAAAAAGGACAGTGTGGTGAACACAGAAAAGATTGTGACGGAAACTGCGGTAATCCAGATTGTCATTGTCCAGCAAGTTGCACAAACTTTACAATTCCTTTTTTTGCTCAACTTTCGCAAACGAAAATAATAGTGAGCAAACCAAAATTTTACTATCAAGAAGCCTATTACTCATCGGGCTTTCTTTCTATTTGGCTACCGCCAAAAATAGGCTAATTTCTAACCTTGACAGCCATAGGTCTGCCCAAACGAAAGCATTACATCGCTTTCGCAATTAATTATTTTCAAGAACTAAAATTTAATAAAATGAAGTCAATAAAAATATTGATGGCAATCACTGTATTGCTATCGTTCACAGCGTGTAACGCTCAAATCAAAAACGCTACTACCGAAAGCGTAAAAATTTACGGTAACTGTGGAATGTGTGAAAGCACAATTGAAAAAGCAGGAAATGTCAAAAAAGTAGCCCAAGTAGATTGGAATAAAGACACCAAAATGGCTACCCTAACCTATGATGCAAGAAAGACCAATCAAGAAGAAATCTTGAAACGCATTGCATTGGCAGGTTATGACAGCGATAAATTTCTTGCACCAGATGATGTGTATAATAATCTTTCAGGTTGTTGCCAATACGACCGTGTTAAAAAAACAGAAATGGCTAAAACAGAAGTTATAGAAGACCATTCTATGCACAATCACAATGAAACAGCAGACAAACCAACAGAAACAACCCAAGAAGTAAATCAACTGAAAGCAGTTTTTGATAACTACTTTGCCTTGAAAGATGCTTTGGTAAAATCTGATGGAAATTTGGCTTCTACGAAAGCCGCAGCATTACTTGCTTCAATAAAAGCAGTAGAAATGGGGAAACTTACAACCGAAGAACATACGGTTTGGATGAAAGTAATGAAAGATTTGGCGTTTGATACTGAACATATTGAAGAAACCAAAGATGCAGGACACCAACGAGACCATTTCAATACCTTATCTGACAATGTGTACCAATTACTGAAAGTTTCCAACTATGAACAGCCTGTTTATTACCAACATTGCCCAATGGCAAATGGTGGTAAAGGTGCTAATTGGTTAAGCAAGGAAAATGCGGTTAAAAATCCTTATTACGGTTCGCAAATGCTTACTTGTGGTAAAACAGTAGAAACTATTGAATAACTCAAAACGGTGTAGCCTTTCGGCTACACCGTTTTTTAAATTTAAAAATAATGACACATACATATAAAGTAACGGGAATGACCTGCAACGGTTGTCGCAACCACGTTGAAGAAACACTTTCAAAAGTAAAAGGTGTTTCAAAAGCAACTGTCAATTTAGAAAAAGCAGAAGCCACTATCGAAATGGAAGAACACATTCCAATTGAAACCTTTCAAGAAGCCTTAAAGGCAGATGGTGGTAGATATAGCATCCATAACCAAGGAGAACATCAGCACCATTCAGCACCTAAAGAAGAAAAGCAAACCAAAGGAAAAGGCACAGGTACTTTTTATTGCCCAATGCACTGCGAAGGTGAAAAAACGTATGACCAAGCAGGCGATTGTCCTGTTTGTGGAATGGACTTGGTGGAGGAACAAAGCTTATCCACTTCCAATTCAGAACAGTGGACGTGTCCAATGCACCCTGAAATTGTAAAAGACGAGTCAGAATCTTGCCCGATTTGTGGGATGGATTTAGTGCCTATGGAGGCAGATAGTTCGGCAGAAGAGAAAACCTATAAAAAGCTATCAAAAAAGTTTTGGATTGCTACTGCATTCACCTTGCCTATTTTCTTAATAGCAATGAGCGAAATGATTCCGAACAATCCATTATATAAGTTAATGGCACAAAAACAGTGGAATTGGGTGCAGCTTATTTTATCCCTTCCTGTGGTGTTTTATGCTACTTGGATGTTTTTTGAGCGTGCTTACAAAAGCATCAAAACGTGGAACCTCAATATGTTTACGCTTATTGGAATTGGTGCGGGTGTGGCTTGGCTGTTCAGTGTTGTCGGTATGCTTTTCCCTGATGTTTTTCCAGCTCAATTTAAAACAGAATCGGGAGCCGTTCACGTTTATTTTGAAGCGGCAACCGTTATTTTGACCTTAGTGTTGATGGGGCAATTGTTAGAAGCTCGTGCACACAGCAGAACCACTTCGGCAGTGAAAGAGTTGTTGAAATTAGCACCCAATATAGCCATAAAAATAGTGGATGGCGAAGAAGTGGAAGTCACTATCGACAAAATCGAATTAAATGATATTCTCAAAGTAAAACCAGGAGAAAAAATTCCTGTGGACGGTGAAATAACCGAAGGAGACACCACAATTGATGAATCAATGATTACAGGAGAGCCAATTCCTGTAAATAAAACGGTGGGTGATAAAGCAAGCAGCGGAACTATCAATGGCAATCAAACCTTTTTGATGAAAGCCGAAAAAGTAGGTAGCGATACTTTGCTTTCTCAAATCATTCATATGGTCAATAATGCCAGTAGAAGTCGTGCACCTATTCAGAATTTAGCCGACAAAGTATCGGGATATTTTGTACCTGTGGTAGTCATTATTTCTATTTTGACCTTTGCCGTTTGGGCAATTTGGGGTCCAGAGCCTGCTTATGTTTATGCCTTGGTTAATGCAATAGCAGTCTTAATCATTGCCTGTCCGTGTGCATTGGGCTTGGCAACGCCAATGTCTGTTATGGTGGGAGTTGGTAAAGGTGCACAAAATGGTGTGTTGATTAAAAATGCTGAAGCTCTTGAAAAATTAGGCAAGGTAGATACATTAATCATTGACAAAACAGGAACAATTACCGAAGGCAAACCAACCGTAGAGAAAATAGGTGCTTTTAACAATGGTTTCAGCGAAAGTGAAGTGCTTCAATACATTGTTTCCTTAAACCATAATAGTGAACACCCATTAGCCGAAGCAACGGTGAAATATGGCAAAAAACAAAATGCTGAAATACTAAAATCAGACAATTTTAATGCCGTTACAGGAAAAGGGGTTATAGCGACTATCAATGATAAAACCGTAGCCTTAGGAAATCCCAAAATGATGGAATATGCGAATGCCAAAATCACTTCTGAAATGGAAACCGAAGCTAAAAACTTTCAAAAGCAAGGTAAAACGGTTTCGTATTTAGCCATAGATAAAACGGTGGTTGGTTATGTTGTGATAGGCGACAAAATAAAAGAAACTAGTGCTAAAGCCATTAAAGCACTTCAAGAAAAAGGCGTTGCAGTCATAATGCTAACAGGTGATAATTACGATACCGCACAAGCAGTAGCATCAGAATTAAATCTTGCCGATTTTAAAGCAAGTATGTTGCCCGAAGACAAACTTAAAGAAGTGGAGCAACTACAAAAGAAAGGCAATGTGGTGGCAATGGCAGGAGATGGCATTAATGATGCACCCGCATTAGCGAAGAGTGATGTTGGAATTGCAATGGGAACAGGTACAGATGTAGCCATAGAAAGTGCAATGATAACTTTGGTAAAAGGCGATTTACACGGCATTGTAAAAGCACGAAATTTAAGTGATGCTGTGATGAAAAACATTAAACAAAATTTATTTTTTGCATTGATTTATAACACATTGGGCGTGCCAATCGCAGCAGGTGTATTATTTCCTGTATTCGGAATATTACTCTCGCCAATGATTGCAGCATTGGCAATGAGTTTCAGCTCTGTTTCTGTGATTGCAAACGCACTGCGATTAAGAACAAAAACAATTTAAAATGAAAACCTTAAAATGGATAATAAAAAAACTCTTTATAAAAAACTGTTGCCGTTAGTAGTGTTACTAATGGCAACTTCTACATTAATCGCCCAAAAAGTGGTGCGGTATGACCTTTATGTTACAGACACCATTGTCAATTTTTCAGGAAAAGAAAAACGAGCCATTGCTGTAAATGGACAAATTCCAATGCCTACTTTGACTTTTACCGAAGGCGACACAGCAGAAATTCACGTGCACAACAAACTCAAAGAAAGTACCTCATTGCATTGGCACGGTCTATATCTGCCCAACAAAGAAGACGGTGTTCCCTTTTTGACCCAAATGCCTATTGAACCAAACACCACTCACATTTATCGTTTTCCAATTATTCAAAGTGGCACGCATTGGTATCATAGTCACAGCGGTTTACAAGAACAAATTGGAATGTATGGCTCACTTATTTTACTGAAAAAACAAAACGACCCAACATTCAGAAAAGGAATTGACGATTTACCAACCGTTCCCATTATTTTAAGTGAATGGACAGACTACAAACCTGAAAATGTACACCGAATGTTGCATAATGCCTCGGATTGGTTTGCCATCAAAAAAGGAACAACCCAAAGTTATTCAGAAGCCATAAAAGAAGGGCATTTTAAAACCAAATTGACCAACGAATGGAAAAGAATGTTGGCAATGGATGTGAGTGACATTTATTATGATAAATTTTTGATAAATGGAAAAAATGAAAGCCAACTTTCGCAATTCAATGCAGGTGATAAAGTGCGTTTACGGATTTCAAACGGTGGAGCATCATCCTATTTTTGGCTCACTTATGCAGGTGGAAAAATAACCGTAGTTGCCAATGATGGCAATGATGTAGAGCCTGTTGAAGTCGATAGATTAATTATTGGAGTTTCTGAAACCTATGATGTTATCGTAACAATTCCAGCAGAAAATACCTCTTTTGAATTTCTCGCCACACCCGAAGACCGAACCAAATCAACATCTATTTATATTGGTTCAGGTATCAAGCAGTTGGTAAGTCCATTACCAAAATTGAAATATTTTGAAGGAATGAAAATGATGAACGATATGATGAAAATGGACGGCACAATGAACGATATGGGAATGGAAATGAGCCTTCAAAAAATGGATATGAACACGGTAATGTACCCAGAAATCACAGGCGAAAAGGTTCAAAAGAAAATGCCTGAAATGAAAATGGACAGCACCGACCATTCTAATCACGGAAGCCATACCACAACAAATTCAGACATAATAACGCTTAATTATGCAATGCTTAAATCGCCTACAAAAACGACACTTCCAGCAGATGCACCCGTTAGAGAATTGAGATTCGAATTAACAGGAAATATGAACCGCTATGTGTGGAGTTTGGACAACAAAGTGCTTTCGGAAACGGATAAAATTTTGATAAAAAAAGGCGAAATAGTACGAATTACGCTTTACAATAACTCTATGATGCGTCACCCAATGCACTTACACGGACACGATTTTAGGGTAATCAACGGACAAGGCGACTATGCACCGCTAAAAAACGTATTGGACATTATGCCAATGGAAACCAATGTGATTGAATTTGAAGCCAATTTGGAAGGCGATTGGTTTTTTCATTGTCATATTCTTTACCATATGATGGCAGGAATGAACCGAGTATTTAGTTACGAAAACCAAGAACCTAACCCTTTGTTACCTGACAAAAAATGGGCTTACAAAAAATTACAAAGAGAAAGTAATCAACTTCATTTTATGGCTCAAAATGACTTTGCAACCAATGGAAATGACGGTATGGCAATGTTACAAAACACTCGTTGGAGTTTTGGGACGGAGTGGCGTTTGGGTTATAACGATATGCACGGTTACGAAAGTGAAACGCATATTGGAAGATATATTGGAAGAAATCAATGGTTAATGCCTTTTGTAGGTTTTGATTGGCGTTATAGAAAATTAGGAATTGATGAACAAGAAAGAAATCTATTCGGTCAAAAAAACACCAAAGACAACCGTACACAATTTAGCGTAGGACTTGCTTACACTTTACCAATGCTTGTAATCCTTCAAACAGAAGTCTATCACGATGGAAATGTAAGAATACAATTAAGACGAGAAGATATTCCGATTTCAAAACGATTTAGGGCATCTTTTATGGTAAATACGGACAAAGAGTATATGATTGGACTGAATTACATTGCAGGAAAAAATTTAGGATTCAGAACACATTATGACAGCGATATGGGATTTGGAGTTGGACTGACTTTGAATTATTAAAGCCGACCTAAAAGCCATACACATTGCCAAGTCGCACCAGCCGACACACAAACCAAAACTTGGCAAAGAGTATGGCTTCCCCAACGCTGACTGACAAACAGGACGAAAAAGAACAACGAAGGCACAACAGCACCTACAAGAAATTGGCGGTTCAGTGGTTAACTGAAGCTTTGTGCTTCGTATCAAGTTTTGTGGTGGCAGACAGTTTTCGTCTCCGAAATCGCCAACTTCTTGTAGCTGCAAAACGTTGTAGCACATTAAAAAAAACCAATGACATCGCTTTTTAAAACAGACATAGGAAAAGAAGAAATTTTAAGTTTATACGATCAAAAGTTAGACGAACTTAATATTGAATATGAATACTTGAAAATTGACACAACTTTTGGAGAAACCAATATTATTGTATCTGGAAAATCACAAAATCCACCATTGATAATAATCCACGGTTCGAATGGTTGTGCACCAATTGCTTTAGAAGCATATCCTAATTTAAGTAAGGATTTTAAAGTATATGCAGTTGATGTTTTGGCACAACCAAACAAAAGTGCTGAAACAAGATTGAGTATGAAAGATGATTCTTATGGAAAGTGGATAAATGAAATAATTGAATCTTTAAAAATTGACAATGTTATTTTGGCTGGTTTTTCTTTTGGTGGTTTAGTAATATTAAAAACACTTGAATTTAATGAAAGTAAAATCAAAGAAGTTTATTTATCTGCACCTGCTTACGTTGTTAATGGAAATCCAATTATAGCCTTGTTTAAGATATTTATTCCTATGAAAAGATTTATAAGCACGAAAAAGAGTAAATACGTTGAAAAATTTTTAGCAGAAGTTTTTACTGAACGTGACGAATTTGCAATTAAATATCTTTCTAAAGTGTTCTTACATTTCAATATGGATTTCACACCTGTTCCTGTAATAAATAAAAAACGAGCAAATTTAATAAAAACACCAATTACATTATTTGCTGGGAAAAATGACATACTCTTTCCTGGAAATAAAATGATTAAAAGGGCATCAAAAATATTTCCTTCTTTGAAAAGTAGTAAACTATTTGAAAACTCAAAACACGTACAAAATCAAGAGCAGAATAGAATAATAGAAAAAGTAATTGTGGAAAATAACGTGCTACAACAAAGAACTGAGCTAAAAACCAAGTAAAATTTGACTTAATTTTATGCAATATACTTCCTGGCATTGTTGAAATGGAATAAATCTCCTATCGTCGATTTATTTCCAGTTCAACAAGCTATTTTACATCATATTTTTTTAATATTTATTTTACAGCTAATACAGAACGATGCTTCGCATCGTAAGATATTCCTGAACTTGCTATGGCAAATGCTTGCCTTAATAGCTTGTTACTTACCGCTAACAATGCTAGTTTTTTGCTTTTACCCTTATTTACTATTCGTTCGTATTGTTCTTTACAAGCTTTATTGTGTTTACATGCAGTAAAAGAGCACATAAAGAGCAAGTTCCTTAAACGTTTATTACCAACTTTACTTATTCTACTTTTACCTCTTACACTACTTCCAGAACTTCTTTCTGTAGGTGTAATACCAGCATAAGAACACAATTGTGATGCATTCTCAAATTTGGTAAACCCATCGGTGACTACTATCAAAAACAAGATAGTTTTTATACCCAAACCTGGTATACTTTTGAGCAAAGTAATCTGATGTTGATGTTCTTTTTTAACTAGCTCCAATACCTTTTTTTCTAGCTGGTTTAACTCCTTTTCAAGATGTTTTTTTGTCCGGTTCAAAGAATGATATACAGTCTTAGAAGGGCGTCCTAAAACTTCTTCTCCGTGCAACTTATTCTTTACAGCTGTAAGTTGTTTCTTGAAGTTGTGTATTAAACGAAATAACTGTAGACACTCTGATTGAACAGAATCCAATGGATTATAAATACTAACTTCATTCGCCATAGCATATTCGCAAATAGCCTTTGCGTCTGCTTTATCAGTCTTGACTTTTGCTAGTTTCATCTGTATAAATCGCTTTACAGATAGTGGATTAACTACAGCACAATCTATACCATTTGCAGATAGATACTGGGCTAATAAAAAATGATAATAGCCTGTAGCTTCCATGACAACCAGTGCACTTGCAGGTAAAGTCTTTTTAAAATTAGAAAACCCTTGTGCATCATTGTCAAATTGGTCATGTTTTCCTGATTGATCTACTACATCAAAAAAGTCTTTACTAATGTCTACTCCAAAAATTTTCTTATCTTTATTCATATTAAAATAGTTTATGAAAGGTGAAATAATCTTTAACTTAACAACCTAAAAACGAGGTCTAAAGCCTCACAGAACTGAACAAGTTTTAAGATTAAAGCAGTAGGGATTATCAATGTTGACGAGCTGCAATGCTCAACGTATATCTTAACCTTACTCTACTGCTTTGTGCCTTTCTGATTATGGTTTAAATTTATAAAATGTAAACTTAGGAAGTGTATACATAATGGCTAGGTTTTGGCTGAATCGAAAAGTCCGATTTTTTTTGCTAAATTTGTAAATGAAAGTCGAAGTGCGGGTGTTTTTACTCGCCACTACGCATACACACCTCCGTTGCCAGTAATTTGAAAAATGCATTTTCCTGAATTAGGTTGACTAAAAATTAAACCTTTAATTATAGTCACTTATGAAATCAAAAAAAGAACCCTGGCGAAAAAGAACCTATCAGAAAGTAACTCTTGAAACCAAAATTTTGGTCGTTGACCAAATTGTAAACGGTCAAATCTCCAGAAACGCAGCTTCAAAAAAATATGATGTTCCTAGAACAACCATATCCTATTGGCTAAGAATTTATAGTACATTAGCTCAACAAAAAATAGGCATGAGTAAAAATCAAGAAATTAAGAAGTTAAAAGAAAAAATTGAAGAACTGGAGTTCGTAAAAGACTTTCAACAAGACATTATTGCTGATATGGAACTCATTACAGGAGTGGCTATGGCAAAAAAGTCGTTACCCAAAGCATTAGCAAAAGAGATAGAGAAAAAGAAGAAAGACCGTATAAAAGAAAATGGCTCTATGGATGTTTTGGGATCACTAAACAAGCCTTCTACAAACGACTCAAAGTCCAACAAAAACAACAACTAGACCATCAAAAACTAATTAAAATGGTGAAAGATTATCGTAAAAAAGTAGGATCTAAAACCGGTGGAATCAAGCTCCACAAGGAGTTAAAACAAGACTTTATAGATAATGATATTAATATAGGTAGAGATAAATTCTACCGGTTCCTAAGGCTAAATAACCTCTTAATTCCTAAAACAAAAAATTACATCACCACAACAAATTCTAATCACATGTTCAAAAAATATAAAAACCTGGTGAAAGATCAAGTCCCTAACCGACCAGAACAACTATGGGTAAGCGATATTACTTATATCAAAACAGAATACGGACATAACTACTTAGCAATAGTTACTGATGCTTATTCTAAAAAGATCATGGGTTACAACTTAGATAATCATATGAGGACATCCCTTTGCACCAAGGCGCTGGCTATGGCTATAAAAAACAGAAAGTACCCAGATCAAAAACTCATTCATCATTCTGATAGAGGCTTCCAGTACTGTAACCCTAAGTATACCGAATTTGCTGAAAACAACGGAATAACAATGAGTATGACCGAGCAGTACGATCCATATGAAAATGCTGTAGCAGAAAGGATTAACAGAACCCTTAAATATGAGTATGGCTTAAAACAAACTCTCAAAAACACTGAAATGGCCAAAAATATGACTGAGCAGGCTGTGTATATTTATAATAATTTAAGAACGCATTTTAGCCTTAATCTAAGAAAACCAGCCGAAGT
>Ga0307958_1001373_pt1 | contig 11246 bp, 10 predicted proteins | sample OrgLakmetagen492_FD_201826 | JGI IMG/M metagenome (GOLD analysis project Ga0307958, IMG submission 201826) | Saline water microbial communities from Organic Lake, Antarctica - #492 | ecosystem: Environmental > Aquatic > Non-marine Saline and Alkaline > Saline | place: Antarctica: Organic Lake... | reverse complement strand
TTTTCCTATCGCATTAATCGTTCTCAAAGCAAGGAAACTATTTTCAACAATTTAATAAGGAGAATGGTTACCACTAAAAATATTACTCACGCTCAATTAATATGTAGCTAAATAGTGACCTCTATTTATTTTTATCGACCATGAATGAGTTGATTGTAGCTCTTTTCTAACATATCATCATACACAACTTTAAAATCGAGATAATGCATAATTACATATTCCTCAAAATCTCTGATTTTTTTATCATTATTTGAAAACAATAGCTTTCCTTCAGTTATTATTTTGCCTTGAATTATTATCGGAGCATTATTCAGTAATCGAACCTCAATTTTTTCTCCCGCAATTTGTTCCGAAATCTTTTGCTCCAAAGCTAATTCATAATCCAGCCTAACTGTGGAAGTATTGAATTCTTTATTTGTTAAAATGGCAATGTCAATATCGCTTAAGGGTGTGGATGAACTTTTAGCAAAAGAACCATATAAGTAAGCAGCAATGATTTCTGGTTCATTTGCCAGAAACTCAGTGAGCTTTTTTTCAATATGTTTTGCACTGTGCTTCATTACTTCTTTTTGGCTAAGTTAATAAAAATTCTCCCTGGCAGAAGAACATGACACCGCCAAACAGATTAAAAATACGCTTTATCCTTAAAAAATTCCGGTTCGTCAGCATCATATTCCGATTGGTCGTCTTTTGTTTTCGGAGGATACCCTGCCCCGCTACTTTTGCTTCATCAAATTAATTATTCATCCATAAAAATTAAAATTATGAAAACAAAAGCAGCATTCATTTCAATCGTTTTACTGGCAATAACATTTGCTTCAAGTGCACAGAACAAACCGGCCGATCATCTCTGGACTTACCAGGGGAAAACAAAAACCTACGAATTAGGTGTTTACGGCGAACTTTCATGGGATTATTCCACTTTGGGAAGCGATAATATCGGATGGCTCGGCGCCCGGGCCGGACTGGTCATCAACCATCGCTGGGTGATTGGCGTGAGCGGGAAAGCATTAGCATACGACAAGCACCTCACTGAGCTGACTACTGAAGGACAATATCGCCTGGAAAGCGGTTACTCCGGAATGTTTGTAGAATATATGCAGCCTGTGGGAAGCAATCTGAAACTCGCTTTTTCACTTACCTCAGCACAAGGAATTGCGCTTTATCGCTATGAGAAAGAATTTGCCGAGTCATTACCCTGGCATGAAGAGATTATTGACGTAGAGACCTATGGCGTGTTTGAACCCCAGGTGGCCGCCATGCTTCGCGTAAAAAACAACTGGTGGATCGAGGGACATGTTTCCGCCCGCAACACTTCTCCAATTATCATGGAACAAACCGATGAAAAAATCTTTACGAAAATAAATGCAGGTATTTCTGTCAAATATGGCATCTTTTAAAACTAAAAATATCCGGGCCGGGCGCTATTTGGTGCCCGGCTTTTTTGCAATTGCTATTATTTACTACTTTTAAACCCATTAAACCATGATGACATTGAAACAGATCAATCAGCTTATACCGTATAAAAGGCTTTTATCTCTTCTTCTGCTATTTGCCGTCTCCGTACAAATTATAATAATTTCCTACAACCACTATACAGGATTTATTGATGTACAAGGCCCGGCTGATTTTTTTATCCGTTTGATTTACAGTTCGGTGCTAAGCTTTGTGGCCAGCATGTTTCTTGCATATCCCGACCTGGCTGTTATCCGGTATCTAAACAACAGGTTTTCGTGGCAAAGCCGGCTGTGGGAGCGATTAGCTCTCGACCTGCTCTTCAGCGTAGCTATCGCTATCCTCGCAGCCACTTCCATCACGCTTTTGGCACATGCGATTGATCCTTACCAGGAGCCGCTTGCCGGGGTGATAATTACTAACAACCTGATTACAATTGTGATTAATATATTGTTGATGACTGCCCTGGAAAGCACTGTTTTTTATACCCAAATCAGAGAAGAAAAGCGCAGGAGTGATGCCCTGAGCCAGGAGCTGAACAAAATCAAATTTGAAGTGCTGAAAAGCCAGATCAATCCGCATTTCCTTTTTAACAGCCTTAATGTCTTGTCGGGATTGATTCAGAAGGACCAGGACAAAGCACAGGATTTTGTTGATGAGTTTTCGCACCTTTACCGGTATGTTCTGGAGTCGATTGAAGAGCCTCTGGTTTCACTGGAAAAGGAGCTTGATTTTATCAACGCTTACATGTATCTCCAGCAAATCCGGTATGGCAAAAGCATCGAATACAGCATTAACATCCCCGCGGCTATGTTGCGCTATCAGATGCCTCCGCTTTCATTGCAGGTGGTCTTTGAGAATGCGATCAAACACAATCAGCTTACCGGGGAGGCTCCCCTCAATATCAGGATTACCGTAGATGACGATAAGTTGGTAGTCTCAAATACCTATCGTCCTAAGGTATCGAAATATGAGCGCAAAGGCATCGGCCAGCAAAACCTGGAACGCCGTTATGCCCTGCTGGGCAATGAAAAGCCCGCTTTCAGGATTACAGAAAATGATTATATTGTGGAACTTCCTTTAATCAAAGTAGATTAGCATGAATGTGGTTATCATAGAAGACGAAAAGCTCGCTGCCGAAAAGCTCGAAAATACGCTGCATCGCATCGATGAAAATATTCATGTGATGGCAAAAATCGGATCGGTGAAAGAGGCGGTAAGATGGTTGTCTGACAATCAACCCGATCTGATTTTCCTGGATATCCACCTCTCGGACGGATTAAGCTTTGCCATATTCGAAAAGCTGACCCTGAACATACCGGTTATCTTCACCACAGCCTATGACCAATACGCCATTCAGGCCTTCCAGGTAAACAGCATTTCCTACCTGTTAAAACCTATCCGTAAGCGCGATCTGGAAGCTGCACTCAAAAAATACCAGACTCTACACAGGGCGCAAAACATCAATATGGATAAGCTCATTGCTGCCCTCCAGGCGAAAGAACCGGAATACAGGAGCCGTTTCCTCATCAGAATTGGCGAGCGTATGAAAAAGATACACGTCGAGCAGGTAGCTTATTTTTATGCTATGGAAAAGAGCGTGTTTCTCAAAACTTTTGAGAACAATGACTATCCGATCGACCTTACGCTCGATAAGCTGGCGCAGGAACTGGAACCTTTGCATTTTTTCAGAATCAACCGGAAATACATTGTCAACATGGAAGCCATTCAGTCGATGGTAGCCTGGTCGAAAAGCCGTGTTAAACTGCACCTGGCACCTCCACCCGACGACGACCAGGATGTGGTGGTCAGTTCTGAACGCGCCGGCGATTTTAAAAAATGGCTGGATAAATAGAATTATTGTATTGCTGACCCTAAAATAGTCTTTAAAGGACAGCTCTATCAAAAGTTTACTCTAAAGGTTAAGAAATCAATTCTAAAACCAAGAAATTATTCCTGAAAACCTTCACGGGAATACCGTCATTTTTCACCAGAACAAGAAAAAAGTGTTCGCTTTCAGCTTTATGAGGTTTAATTTGAATCGTTTTTTCATCTTTCAGCCCCATCATTTCCAGCGCATGCTCCGGCATTCTTACCTTGATTTCCAAATCCTCATAAGAGAAGTTGGCCACGAATAAAACCCTTTCTTTATCTGTGTACCGAATGAAGGCATACACTTTTTTTGTCTCAAAATCCGGATTATCCTTGTTAGCATGCATCAGGTCATAGAAGGCGCCATTAGCAATCACTTCGTGTTGTGATAAATGTATAATTTCACGGTATTTTTCCCGCAAGGTTTTTTGTGAGGAGTCCAGCTTTCCGCCATCAAAGCGGCCTTTGTTCATCCATTTCTGATGCTCAGGAACGCGCCAGTAATCGAAGATAGTGGTGCGTCCGTCATCGCCGCTGAAGCCGGAAGCTCCTTTAGCCGGTTCGCCTACTTCCTGACCGAAATACAACATGGCCGGACCCGTATTCATGCACGCCGAAACCAGCATTGCGGGAATGCCTTTCCAGGCATCGCCGGCAAAAAACCGGGATGCAATCCGTTGTTCATCGTGGTTTTCCAGAAAGCGAAGCATGTGTGCATCCAAACCGTTGCGGTTTTGCCAAGCGGTAGAAATGTTTTTAGCGGGCTGCTCACCGCGCATCACCGCTTTGAGGGTGTCGTAAAGCCCCACTTTGTCGTAGAGATAATCAAATCCACCCCGATGGACATATTCCGAATAGGCTTCCGGATTGTAAATCTCAGCGATAAACAACAAATCGGGAAATTCAGCTTTTACTTGTTTGATAACCCATTCCCAGAATTCCACAGGCACCATCCCGGCCATATCGCAGCGGAAGCCATCAACCCCTTTGCCAGCCCAGTATTTCAGGATATCCTCCATTTTTTTCCAGGTGTCCGGGATAGTTTCAAAGTGCGCTTTTTTCCCGTTAAGGTAATCTACACCATAATTCAGCTTTACGGTTTCATACCAGTCGTTGATGCCCGGATGCTCCGTAAATTGATCATTGCCGGTGGCTTTGGCAGGAAATTCATGATAACTCAGGTTTGGGAACTTGTTTTTGATTTCTTCAGGAAGTTGCAGCTCCTTTCCGGGGATGTAGTAAAAGTTATTATCGCGGTCAAAAGCTTTGGTAGTGTCATCATCTTCACCAAAGTCCTTAATGCCTTTCGGCATTCGGTCGGATTGGTATTCGCGCGCCAGGTGGTTGGGCACAAAATCGATGATGACTTTCAGGCCTTGATCATGTGTTTTGGAAACAAGCTGCTCAAATTCTTCTATTCTGTTTTTCGCGTTATCAGCTAAATCAGGATTTACATCATAATAGTCTTTAATGGCGTATGGCGATCCTGCTTTTCCTTTAATCACCATCGGATTTCCATCGGCAATTCCCTTGCCGGGATAACCTTCCACCAACGCATGCTCAATGATTCCGGTATACCAAACATGCGTAATTCCGAGGTTTTTAATTTCTGTAAGTGCCTTTGGGGTGATGTTAGAAAATTTTCCGCAGCCATTTTCCTTGCGGTTTCCATCGAACGTCATTTCCTCTTTAGTGTTCCCGAAAAGGCGGGTGAATATCTGATAAATAGTTATTTTTTCTTTTGGCATAAAAGCTTCTTTTTTAAACTATAGTTAGTTATACAAAGGGTTGTTTTAGTTATTCTTTTACCCAGTTTTCCACTTTAAGTCGAGGTACTCGATTAAATTCTTTTTCGTTGTTTGTAACTAAGGTGATATTTTTGCTTAGTGCATGAGAAGCTATTAAGAGATCCATTGCACCGATTGGGGCCCCCTTCTTTTCAAGATGGTTACGTATTGTACCATAAACAGTGGCAGCATAATAGTCAAAATCAATTATCTCAAGTGGGACTAGAAACTTTTGAAGAGCATTTTGGTTTTGTTCAGGTTTTGAGCTTTTTCTAACACCATATTCCAATTCTGCAACTGTAATGGATGAAATACATATTTGACCTAAATCAAAACTTTCAAACTTATTGATTACATTTTGTGGTTGTTGCTTGATTATGTAAATACAGATGTTAGTATCGAGCAAGTATTTCATTCGTCAAATAGATCGCGTTCCTGATGTTTCGGCTGAATTCTGTCTTTCAGGTAATCATTGGTAAATAATTCTAAACTTTCCTTCAGATTACCCCATGGGTTATTGGATGGTATAATGTACAATGCATTACCAACCTTTTTCAAATAAACCTCACCATCATCAAGTTCCATTTGCTTTGGAATTCGAATGGTTTGATTACCTTTAATCTTTTCGATCTTTATTGTCTTTGATCCCATTATGACCTCCTTTGTTACAAATTTAATTCATAATATCTGAAAATTCACCTTTTTAGTTAATTTTGAGAAACAAGTTTAAAAATATGAAAGATTACATAAAGTTTATTGCGATTGAATCAGGTGTCAGATTTGGTAAGCCATGTATCAAAGGCACCAGAATTTCTGTTTATGATGTTTTAAGCTGGTTTGCCAATGGGATGTCAATGGAAGATATTTTGAACGATTATCCTGAATTGAAAAGAGAACAGGTTGAAGCTTGTTTTGCTTATGCCGCAGACAAAGAGCACAAAATCAGAGTCGCATGATAAAATTGTTATTCGACCAAAACATTCCTTTGTCAGGATAACCTTACACCAACGCATGCTCAATGATTCCGGTATACCAAACATGCGTAATTCCGAGGTTTTTAATTTCTGTACGTGTCTTTGGGGTGATATCAGAAAATTTTCTGCAGCCATTTTCCTTGCGGTTTCCATCAAACGTCATTTCCTCCTTAGTGTTCCCGAAAAGGCGGGTAAATATTTGATAAATAGTTATTTTACTTTCTGGCATATCATTTATTAGAGGTCAGCAGTTAACTACATATGGTAGTATTCATTAAAATCAAGGGATATTTGGAATTATTCAACGCCAAAATGTTCATTTGTCAGCTCTATGTTTTAGTACGAGATTTCGTTTAGACATTGTGGGGTTGAAGCCATTAGATTCCTCCTCCCTCAATTGCGCTAAAAATTTGCGTAAGAATTCTTACCCTATACTTGCGCAATTTCGGTCATCGGAATGACTGTTTGTCAATGTGTTAGAAGAGAAAAAGGGCGCGCCGACTCATATGAAATATAGCAAGGTGTCGGCGCGCCCTTTTTCTTTGTACACCCCAAAAACAACGTCATGCTGACCGGAGATGCAAAGTGAAACGGAGCATCGAAGGGAAGCATCTGATTTCCGGAAATCAATCAAGCTCATTGAATATGCAGTTATCTAATGACCTCAATCATTTATTTTATAACAAAAGTGCATTTTTTCAATAAAAATGACCCATTTATTTCTGTTTCACGTACCATACCATATAATGGTGAAAGACACCTGTTTTTCAAATTAAACATCAATTAAAAAATTATTAACGCAAAATAGTACACTTTATGCAGAATTTAAAAAAGTATTTTTTCAGCCGTTATCTACTTCTATTATTCAGTGGTTTGATATTTTTAACCGCTTGTGAGGAAGATGATCAGGCGGACCCTGACGATGTTTCAGTTACAGCAGATGCAGGAGCTGATGTAACCGTGGATGTGGGTGAGCAGGTTATTTTGGATGGCAGCAATTCCAGCATCAGTAACGGCAGTCTGAGTTATTCATGGCAATTCAGCAGCAAGCCCGGCACCAGCAATGCACAGCTTCAGGATGCCTCCACGGTTAGTGCTTCATTTACTCCCGATGTGGGCGGAGAATACACTATCACCCTCACCGCAAGCGATGGCCAGGGCGAAAGCGATCAGGACGACGTTACCGTAACGGCTATTTCTGATGTTATAAAAATTACTGATGATATTAACAGCGATCAAACCTGGACTGCCGGAACGCTTTATCGCGTAATGAATTCTATAGCCATAGAGTCAGGGGCGAAACTGACCATTGAGCCCGGTGTTACGGTAGAATTTGTTGAGCATGCCGGCTTAAGCGTAAGTTCAGACAATTCTGTCCTGGTAGCTGCAGGAACGGCGGAACAGCCTATTATTTTAACTGGTGAACAGGAAATTACAGGCTATTGGCGGGGTATCAGCGTTTATTCTAATTCCGTTGAAAACGAAATCAGCCACGCCCAAATCCGTTATGCCGGTAGCACTGAGGCCGGAACCTATTTCGATGCCGCCGCCCTTACCGTAGATCAGGCAAAAGCGCAATTGTCGCATGTAACTATTGCCAACAGTGGACAGTATGGAATTCAGACGCGCAGAGACGGTGCTGAATTTCCAATGGATAACATGATTTTTCAGGATAATGAAGCAGAACATACAAATATTCATATTAGCCAGTTGGGCTATCTGGATGCTGCCAGCACGTTTGATGAAGGCTATGTGAAAGCTTTTGGCGGTGGTACCACACAAGACATGACCATTGCTGCACTTAATGGCGCAAAATATCAAATAGTGAATAATGTGGATTTTGAGCATGAGATTGAGATTATGGATGGAGCTGAGTTTGAATTTGGCCCCGATGCCGGAATTGTTGTTAAGTCCAGTGCGGTAATAAAAGCTATGGGTACTGCAGATAATAAAATTGTATTTACCGGAACAAGTAAAGTGCCTGGCGCATGGCGCGGTATTTTTGTTGGTTCTTCATCGGTTGACAATATTTTTGAGCATGTTGATATCAGTTATGGCGGAAGCTCAGACATAGGTATTTATTTTGATAAAGCGAATATGGCCATAGACCAGGCTAAAATAACCTTACGTAATGTTTCATTCACCGGAAGTGCAGGATATGGTATTCAGACGCGCCGAAACGGCTCTGACTTTACTATTGAAAACTGCACTTTTGATGATAACGAAGAATCGCATATGCTAATCCATCCTACGCAAATTGATTTTATTGATAATCAGACAAACCTGAACGGAGGTGTAGTAGAAGTGTATGGTGGTGATACCGAAGAAAGTGGCAGCGAAACCTGGAGCAACCTCAATAATGGTGCTTTCTATTTCTCTGGCTCGGTAGATATTGATAACAGCGTTTCCATTGAAGCGGGAGCCCTTTTCGAAATGGGTACGGATGTAAAACTAAAGGTGAGAGACGTAATAAAAGGGAACGGCACTAGTGATGATTGGATTGTATTCACCGGAAGAAGCAAAGTGCAGGGTGCCTGGGCCGGAATACTTATCGCTTCGTCTTCCGTTGAAAATGAACTTGACTATGTTAAAATAGAATATGGCGGTGGTGCAGACCTGGATATTTATATGGATGCCGGGAATCTGGGAGTGATTAATGACTCCTATCTGAGTGTGCCTAATATAAAGATAGAAAACAGCGCCAATTACGGTATTATTGTCAGAGAATCAAGAGATGCAGTAATCGATATTGGCAATGCAGAGTACCTGAATAACAGCAACGACGATTTGTACATCTATTAGATTAGTTGCCTGGAAACACTATCAGAGCAGCTTTAAAAATCATTAAAAACCCGGTCAGGCAGTAGATGCCGGCCGGGTTTTTACATGGAGGCTTAACAAAATCTAAAACTACCCTCCTTAATCAGCAGCGATAGCTGGGAGGAGAAAACTTAAAAGTGTATATATTTTACATTCTTTAAAATACTTTCGCGGATATCATCAGCGACATTTTTATATACATTCTCAATATTGTGAGCTTTACCGTGCAATTCGCTTATCAGGGCATCTTTCGATTTTAAATCGCCATAGCGGTTTGTAAATTCGGGTTTGGCTCTGGAAGACCCATCATATTCCATGTAGCTGGTTTTATCTGATACTTCAAAAGAACTGTTCACCTGATCAACAAGCACCGGATTTTCCGGATCACGTAAGTCCCATATGGATATAGTGTTGGTTACACTGGCTTTCGCTTCGGGGTAAACGTAGGTAGCCGTGCCGGTGTATTTTTTCACCCACATGATATTTTTCACTTTGTCTTTGCTCATGTTATACAAATCATAGGATGCTTTACTGGATTCAGATTCCGTAATTGAGCCGTCATCTTCTTTCTTACGCGCAATGTAAACGGTAAAATCTTCCTGCTCCCGTGTTTCTGATTTGTCATATTTGTATTGCCCTTTCTCTGTTTCCACAACGGCAATAAATGGTCTGCCCACTTCACTTACTGCATATTCCGGATTCTCCACCGGATTGACACTCAACAAACCCCATTTTTCATCATAGGGATCCTGAATACGCCACGACGAGCGGAACCCCACTTTAGAAGGATTGATGAAAGAGCCCTGAGAATAGAACAACACATCGATGCTCATACGCTCCTCTGCAGCCTGAGCCAAGTTCTCGGCGTCCTTGTATCCGGGAACCCAATCGCTGGTTTTCCGGTAATAATTGGCCGCTTTATGCTGATTGGTAAACTCATGCACCGCTTGATGTAACTGTGCGGCTTTATATAAACTGCCTGCCGCCTTCGCACGGAATTCAACGGCTTTTTCTCCGGTATCTTTATAGCCGGGCATCCACTTTTCGCTTTTTTCTAAATATGTCAGGGAGGTATTTATTGCTTTTTCCACTTCATCCCAGGCACTTTCATCGCTAAACAGATTTTCAGCAAGCTCATCTTCTGGCGCTAAGGTCTCCATTTTTTGATTGGCTACGGTATAATACAAGCTTGCCGCCTTCGTGCGGAATTCTTTGGCTTTTTCTCCCATATCTTTATACTCAGGCGTCCACTCGGCAGATTCTTCTAAGTACGACAGGGAGGTTTTTACTATTTCTTCAATTTCATCCCATACACTTTCATTTCTTAACAAAATTTCTACAAGCTCCTCTTCCGGCTTTAAATTCTCAAATTTTCGAACGGCTTCGGCGTAATACAATTCGGCCATCAGTTCGTTGATGTCTTTAAACGGTTTAATCCAGGCCAGCGCTTTCTTAAAGGACTCTTCCGCACGTTTTTTGCCTTTAAAACTCTCTTCACTGTTGTAAATGCGTAAACCTTCGTCATAATGGATAGTGGCCGCACGTTGGTAGATATCTTCCTTATATTCATCCGAATAATCCATGGACTTATTAAAATGATGGAAGGCATCCCTGCGCTCCCTGTAGTTATCATTTTCGTCCATAATCTTTACACCAGCCATATAATGCTCTTTAGCGGCGCTGTCTTTCGCCCTCTCAAGCATAGGCTTGTAGTCTGTGATTTCAAATTTAATCACCTCGCCTTTGTTTTTAACCTGATGATTAGGAAACTTCTCAAACGTTTCCATCATCTCAATCCAGTCAGGAGCATATTTTGCAATATCATCCCAGCCAAACTCTTTTTCTGAGGCGTTTGCTTTGATTCTTTCAATGTCTTTGATGGCCTGCGGATAACTTTCCTGAAGCTTTCTGAAACGACGGTTTCTTACTTTTTTTAAGCAGCGCTCTGCAAATTTCTGCGCGTCATCTACTGAGCTTTGCGCCATTGCTGGTTCTGCATTTCCAATAAGAATAACAGCAAAAATAAATAATACGGTTTTTTTCATGGTTAATATCTTTGTTACTCTATCTTGGTTGTGGCATCTATCCAATTTTGAAAAGCAACCGGATGAAAAAATTTCCTTTCAGGGGATGTGATTTCACGTATCGCTGTTCAGGTTCCTTGCGTCATAAAAATCCCCGCCCTATAAAAAGCCTTAGCTGTTAGATAAAGTTAAATGGGGTATGTAATCATCTCCCGTAAAGTTTAACTTTACAGGATGAAATATCCAGCGAATCAAATAGAGTTTGAAGACATGTTTAAAACGAAGCAAGATTGTACCGATTATTTGATATCAGT
>Ga0307958_1001330_pt1 | contig 11437 bp, 10 predicted proteins | sample OrgLakmetagen492_FD_201826 | JGI IMG/M metagenome (GOLD analysis project Ga0307958, IMG submission 201826) | Saline water microbial communities from Organic Lake, Antarctica - #492 | ecosystem: Environmental > Aquatic > Non-marine Saline and Alkaline > Saline | place: Antarctica: Organic Lake... | reverse complement strand
CATAGGGGGACTTTGCACACGGAGTCGGAAAAGGACTCCAGGCAGATGCAGCATTCCGTCGTTCCATCTGTCGTACAGGCGGCCATGCACCCCAGGTGTTTTTTTTCAAAAATAAAATCGTTTCGCCTGTTACAGGTCCGGGTTTCCGTTTCTTTTATACCGACACGCGCATTACGATCTGACCGCGTGCAGAAGCATTATATATATCGGTAAATTATAACTAGGCGAGACGATAACGACAATAATAATCGTCAGAAATCGTTGATATATGACCCCTCTCTCCATCCTGGTCTTCTCCTTCTGCTTGGCCGCGATCGTCGCTATATGCGCCGTCTTCAGCCGCCTCCGAACCCGCGAAAGGTTCGTCTTCGATGTCCCGGCGTGGAGCGATCCGGCGTCTGGACCGGTGGGTCGTGACGAAGTCCTGAACGATAACGGACAGCAAGTCGTCAGGAACCAGATCGACAAGCGTGACCACAGCGGTCGGCGCTGCACACACAAGGGTGTCGATTTGCCCCCGTCCTGGCTGCACACGGACGAAGAAGGTACATGCGCTCTGGACACCTATCACCACGTCGTGAGAAACGACTGTTCTAACGAAAACGATACACTGTTCACAGAAGGGACCATCGTCAAGGACGCTTTCATCGACCCCAACACCTTCAGGTGTAACGTCAGTTGGGATCCGGACGCCAGTCCCGCGCAAGTCGAGGCTTTTCGGAGAGAGGTAGACGTCGAATACTTGATCGGACTTTTACAAGAGCTCCGCGACCAGGCGCGCGCTCTAGAAAAACAACGCGAGAAGCTCGCGAACAGGAAGCACGACCTCGAGACGCAGGTGAGAGAGAACGAAGACAAACTAGACGAACTCCAGGCCAGGATAACCTCTTTGGAAGACGAAATCGACGGCATCCGCACCAAGATCGGCGGGCTCGAGGACGACATCCGCGGTTTGGAAGAACAGGTCAGCGATTTGCGACGCAAGGCGAACACGGCCCTCATCGGCAACAAAATTAGTTTATCGTCACAAGGGGGCGACAAGTGGCGAGTCGACGTCGACGGGCGCATCCGCCTGAAATCCGGGCGCGAAGTGTGCATGACGGTAATGGGCGACGACTCGCGCATCTACAAGAGCCATGAAGGCATGTTGGCCTTCTTCGACGGAGACGACGCACAGAACGCCGTGCGCCACCGCGGCTTCACCATGTGGACGGAGCCGCTGAACCGCGGACCCGCCTATGATTTTGCGTACCGTATTCGTTATGAGTCGGACGGGATTTCGCTTGAAAATGATTACGGGGGGACGTCATACGTCGGTTACGATTCGAGCAGGGACGAGGTCCGCATTTACACGGACGCCAGCCAGAAGGTGACGTGGAAGTTGGAGAACGGGTGCACTTTTGCACCCATCTACATGGGTCCTCCGCACCCCACGGCCATTTCGGGCGGCTTCTGCTGCTGGCAGAACGGCATGCGCCTGGTGGCCAAGCAGCCCTTCCGAATGGGCCGCGCCTCCGTGTTTGCCTCCCGCGCCGGCAGGATCACCGTCCGCCTCACGCAAGAAGTCGGCGCGTGTTCCGTCAATAACGTGATTACGAAAACGTTGACCGTCCAAAAAGGACAGCAGAATATCGACCTCGACATCGACGTCCCATTCCAGGGACGCTTCCTCCTGTACCACGACCGCCGGGCCTCACCCACTTCGTCCGTACAACTCTACAGGTCGAGCTCGCGATCCGAAGTGCCGCGCTATTTCAGAGACTACGACGGCGTGGTGGAAGTCCTCACCATGGGCAGATTAGACGACCCGGACAGTCGGCGCGGATGGGCGGGCGTCTTCTGGTACAGTTTCTACAACATCGAGGTGTTCCCGTCGGCTCGGACGCTGCCGGACAAGCACCAGACCTCCGGATCGAACGTGTGTCACGCGCGCGTAAACGACCGCCACGTCCACATATTCACCGGCAACGGCACCTTCCAAGCCAAACACTCGGGGACGGTGGACGTGCTCATCGTGGGCGGAGGCGGCGGAGGCGGATCCTACGGGGGCGGTGGAGCGGGAGGTGTAGTGCTACGACAGGTGAGCGTGACGCCTGGAAATTATGCCGTACGGGTCGGAGGAGGCGGGGGAGGGAACGGCGGAAACCGGAGACGTGGTGCAGGTGACGACGGAGGGACGTCCTCTTTCAGAAATGAGCGCGCGAACGGCGGCGGCGGAGGCGCCGGACACCCTAACAACTCCGACCCCAAGAACGCCCGGAGCTCCCGCGGAGCGACCGGCGGATCAGGCGGAGGCGCCGGGAGCAGTTGGGGCATGAGTAGCTACAGCGGCGGATCGGGCGGATCTCTCGGAAACAGCGGCGGCGACATGGGCGGACGACTCATGGGCGGCGGGGGAGGCGGTGCTGGATCGAGCGGAGAGGCGTCTCGAGACTCATCGGCAGGAGCGGGAGGAGACGGAGTGTACCACGGAAATATATTCGGCACGGACGTAGGAGTGAATGGATGGTTCGGAGGAGGAGGCGGCGGAGGCGCCTACATGAGGAGAGGACCGGCGAGAGGGAAGCACGGAGGCGGGGACGGTCGGTACAGGTCCAACGCTCCGTCCGGACGGGCAGGCACGGGAGGAGGAGGAGGTGGGGCCGGATGGTCGAATCGTAGGGGAGGATCAGGCGGGAGTGGCCTGGTCATCATTCGACAATGAAACAAATGACGCGTCACATAATCGGAAAAAATAGATGGCTTCTTTGTACTTCACGATACATCGATCACACGACAACATATATTTTTCAATGGACGTCGATCCTCCTCCTCCTCCTCCTCCTCCTCATCACGATGACACTGTCATGACGGATGCGTCGTCTCAGTCGGCGTATCTGATGTGTCCGATGACATGTGACGCTGCTATTTCGCGATTGTGGCATTGCGTAGATTGTATCGCGCAGGAGACCGTGTCTTTACGGAATGACCTCGAAAACGAAAAGATTGAGTCTGTACGACTCATAAGAAATCTTCTTTACTCCTCAAAAACACGTCGAAAGTGTCAGAGGCGTCCTCTAGTTGTTGATTTCTCAAGACGTCATCACAAGCCGTATACACGTCGTAAATATCGTCATCCTTCACTGTTGAGATGCGACCCGAGTCGCGGGTGGCCTCGATTTTGATGATGATGCAGTCGTGCTCCTCCGTGAAAGTATACTTGTCGGAATCTATTAATAGGCTTCGTGATCTTCGATCCGCGATACCGCAGGTGACGCTTATTGATCCTCGAGAATACGCGGCACACAGTATCGGCAATCGAAACCGCAGGATGTCCTGCACGCCATCTACCGCTTGGTAGTTGTCTCTGCTGAATAATCGGGCACCGGGAGTGTGAAGCCTCCGGCAGGTCAGCATCGCGAAAAGTGGAGCCGGAGACGGTGTCACCGTCGTCTCTCTCTCTCTCTCTCTCAGCCTTTGCCTCTTGTGGGAATGCCTGGAGGGGTCAGTCGTCGATGTGTCGACTTCGCCGTCCTCTATATCTCTCTCTCTGGCTCGTGTCATTTGAGCTTGAGGGGGGCGTACGAATCACTGATCCGAGAACGATGATATCGGTCCTCAACTTTTTTGTGAACGGTGGCGGCGTGTTCCCATAGCCAGCACATAAACACGCCCATAAAAATCACAATTATTATTATTATTACAACCACCATCTCTTGTTCTCCAGGAGGCAAACACTCGAATAAATAGAGATGATGAGCGGCACGTCCTGTGGGACTCGTATCCGCAAGGCGGCGTGTGTTCTTGGTGTCGTGAGAGATATCCTGCTGGCGCGTGTATATTGGATACCGACCTACCTCTTTTTCGGACAAGATCTCGAGGCGGCCGCTATGCTTCGTGAGATCATCGTCGATTACGTCAAAGCGAGCCACATCCGCGTGAGAACGATTCACACTTCCTTCGCGGTGCGCCTACTCTTCTGGCCGTACGACTCGTGGAAGGAGTACACGCTTCGACGCACCATATCTGCTGACCACTCACGAAAACTTGACGTGAATGACGCGGTGTACGTGATATATCACATGTCGTATAGAGGATCCGTCAGGGATGTTATCGTCAAGATGGACCGTCAGATGTACAATGATACGGTTCAATCGTCTCGCTTCGATGAAGTTCGGCGATCCGTCCTGGACGCCCTCCCCAAGATAGATCGATCCATCTACGTCGTGCTAGACGCCGTCGATGAGACGACTAAATTCGCACCGTACAGTCCCTGTTTTTCTCGGGCGTTATGTGACACCGTCACTGAAGGTAGTCGACCCCTTGTTTTGAGAGACGTCATCGCCGTGATGTATGCGACGGGCCGACTGGACTCTTCGACGACGTTTCGCGCCCTGGCCACACCACCTGACACTTTCAAGATGAAAGTCATGTTTCTAGACGATTGCCAGGAATACGAGTTCGGTATGGACGGACCGGACCTGCGTACAGGGAGCTCAGTACTGGAAGAATGCGCGGCGTCGGGGCTGAAGATGGAATGAAACTAAACCTGAAAGATTAGCGGTTGTACAGGTCGATCTTGTTGTACTCAGACAAGTGCAACGGCATACCGATTCCTTTCCTGTCGTCATTGAGAGTCGCCCGGAGCTTGGGCGGACCCGCGCCGTAGTGCTGCTTGACCTCCTTGAACCCGACGGCGTAGTTGCTGTACTTCAGGTCCGCGATCCGGCAGTCGCTGATCTCGCCCGTGGGAAACAGGTACATGTCGCCGTTGTTCTGGCGCAGGGTGCTGGCCACTCGGTGGGTGTGGTACAGAATGTCGTTGATGTAAAAGCGTACGACTATACCGTTTTCGAAATCATTGATCGGCACGTTATCCTCGAACGTGAAGGTCATGTACACCCACGCCTGCTGGATGAGGTCCAGCAGGTTGTGGCGGATTGTCGTGTCAGTGGCGTGTTCGACGGAGCTCAGGTTGATCTGGTGATTGATGTCGTCCTGTGTGTTGAATTCCAAAACGATGTCCTTGAACGTATCACCGAACCGTATAAGCGGGCACTTGATGGCCACGTCCTCGACCGTGTCCAGGAGGCGGGTGTCGGCCTTGTTCCACTTCTGGTACTTGTACTTGTCGTTGTCGCCCTTCAGCAGGATGTGCTTGCCCGCGACGGTGGACCTATGGGAGTCGCCCACGAAGATCCAGAAGGAGTACGTGAACTGGGCGCCGCCCATGCGGTTGTAGGCGCGCGGGATGGGGATGAACGACGCGGAATACGGGTTGACGGTGCCGAAACGCATGCGTGCCACCCTCGCGGATTCGGTGTAGCCGTCGATGATCAAGGTGTCGTGGCTGGAGTCGCGCACGCCCTTCTCTTGCGAGGCCATCAGGCTGTCCTGCTTCATGACGTACAAAGACAGGAAGAAGACGGCCACTATTACGACCAGGCCTACCGCGATCTGTGCCAATACGAACATGTACTCGTTCATTGCGGACTGTTGTTGCTGCTCTGCTCCAGCGGTAGCTAGCGAAACGACTTCTATCTAATCAGATCCGATATTTTTATTTCGTGTAGCTTAGACGTCGTTTTACCTTGAGTGTGCGTGGCACGTACGTCTTGTACGACGTGACAGTGTGAACGTCATTCGCAGATGACGGAATGTAATATATTGTCACGAATTCGACGTCACCGAGCGCGACCGCTTCGAAAAAAAGGTTGCGCGTGAAGTCGGGAAAGTGTTCGCCTAATGAATCCCGCGGCATCGAAACCAGGCGCGGAGTAGAGCCGAGCGGGTCGGCGTACGTAGTCAAAGCGTCCGCGCGAAGCATGTAGTGCGACGCTTTCTGGCACCGGAACGCTGTCGACTCGTCGTCGATGATCGAGCTCAACCTAAACGAAAATCGAAGTAAGTTAATGAGAAAGACTAAAAAAGACGATATCGTAGAAAGTGGTAATAAACGACCACTGTACATTTAGGCCAATAAAATGGAACTGTCCGGATAGCAGTTAGCTAAAGCTCCACTTCGCGATGTAAACGAGATTCACAGGACGAAAGCTTAGACTATCATCGTGGTTTCAAAATTAATTTGACCGAGTGTAAGCGCACGCCCTTTCTTGGTGCAAAACGATTCGCGAGCCGACTACGCGCATTCTCCGAGGTAATCTATGGTGTGATGTTCCCGCCTGCCGTGTGAACATTTTTTGTGAATTACATCAGAGGCGTTTTCTCGTCGGTGACAGCCTCCGTCTCTGTCTCCGCTTCTGTCTCTGCGCACTGATCGTTTCCTACGAGCCTGTCGGTGAAACGTTGGACGACATCGCAGCGCTGGCTGTTGAGCACGAAGAGGGCGTAAGCCTCGCGGAAGTGCCGTGTGCTCGAATCCACTTCTGACGCGGAGTCAAGCAGCGCGAGCACGACGGAATCTTGGGGGAAGCGCAGATGCGATTCCACCAGACGTATGAAACATACTCCATCTTCCTTGTACGGATCTGCTCCAGCTTCCAGGACCGCTTTGACGAAGGCCGCCTTCCTGTGCTCGAAAATGACATTTCGCGAAGACGATGGATTCCATGTGCACACGAACTTCAACATCTGGACTCTATCCACAGGCCAGAGAACGCGCACACACTCCGTGACCTTGATAATCCATACCGACACCTCGGCTTCCGTGAGCGCCACCATTCCCCTGCCCTCCGTTTCACCGCACAGTAAGCTCATAGAGTCTCTGATGTAGTAAAACACCACATCTTCAAAGCATGTGGGTGACACCAAATCACGAAGAGTGGCTACGTCGATCTTTCCGAGGACGGACATCGGTGCTGTCCAGAACAGGAATCTCATCTCCTTTCGAGAAAGTGTTGCCGGCCGGGCACCCTTGCGGCGGAGCGTGCGAGCGACGTCAAACTGCAGACGGAGCAAGGTGAGCCGCAGCGCTTCGTCCAAAATCACCCCCGCCGTTTTGGGGTCGGAAGCGGGCAGCGACGAGGCGTAGCGCCCAAAACGGAGCGGCGACTTGCCTAGACCGTACGAGTATGACAGGTATGACGTCACGACCTTGAGCGCGGAGCATGTCCCCGTGATCGTTGTCAGCATATTTCTTATTTTGTATTGGCTTTGGCTTTCAATTTAAATTAATGAGGTGTTGCGTTAGTTATTAGCTCCAAGAGTGGAGAAAAATTGCTTTCATTTTGAAACACGATTGTTCTGCCGTTTATCGAAGGTTTACAGCGGTTTTCAGTTCAGACATCGGACACATGTTCTCTGACTTACTCCGCCAATAATTCGTCTTCCTAGTTCACGCAAACAACTTTCATTAATTCAGCTGCTTTGCGACGTAACCATGATTTCCTCCTGTAGACGGTGCGACCACGGTGATGGGGTGCACTTGGTGTGTTTGAGGATCATACTGTTTCATCCACCAAACAGTGGGTGAGGACTGCTATGGTGCCACAGATGTAGCCCTTTCGCACGGATGTTCAGAGCTCCTAAGACGTCACGGCTCCAATAGGTACCACAAACGCCTGTGTGATCAGTATCAAATTGTGCGAATAATCATGATCTTGAACACCGTCAGATCGGAAAAAAATACAAAACTTACCGAGAAGTGAGTCTGATCAACGGTGCCATTTGTAGCATGTATTACAGTACATCGACCCATCAATACCGAGTCTCTTCGCCGGTTTATCACAACGCCGCCCCTTGCTCTTCACGTAATGATCACATTGTTGTATAACCTCGTCATCTTGTTCTCTTTCTGACGATGCAATAATGAGAAGTGCGCCGGCATCGTGCTCTACAGGATGTGGTGGTTCGGGTTCAGGATCGGTTCTCGGAAGGAGGCGTCTGAAGGGGGGGAGGAGCGTAAGTATCCTGTCGACATACATCGTGTACGCGCGAACAGCATTCCGCGCGAGCTCTACTAACGACCGCACTGAGATGAGATCACGGCAAAACTTCATCAAGGGTATTCCAACTACCAACAAAATCACGATGAGTAATAGGATGTTCTTTAGTACGACCATCCAATCGTACTGCATAAGAAGCAACCCTGTTTGCATGAGGCCCACGCCTGATTGGAACATCCGACTCAATACAGACCCTCCTCCTCTACCAGAACACGAACAATTCATGTTACATGCCGGACAATTAGATCGCACAAGCTCTCCGTAAGCGGAAGTCACGTTTCCGCCGACTGGCTTACAATCGGCGAAGTGTCTGACGGCGACGTGGTACTTACACAGGTACGCAGAAGATGACACGTGATTGTCCGCCGACTCTGACGTCACGATCGCGAATTGAACAAGGGGGGCAATGACAACAACAGCGGACACGAGGATGTGGGACACCATCGGGTAGGTCAATTGGACAGGGGATGGATCATACGTTTATAGCGACCGAATTGAACTCCAATTTTTTCCTAAAAAATTTGAACCTTGAACCTTTTCGCGACAAAACCAAACAGCAAACAGATGACCACCGTTGCGTATAGCGATGTCTACGAATAAAAACCATACGTTTTTGCGGGGCGGCGTCATAGCAGTTGGAATCGTCATCGCATGCCTCTACTTTTTCGTCGATCCTTTTTGGGTCGCCTCTTACTTCGTCGGTGATTCCGCGGTAGAGGGCGAAATAAACTCGAATGGAGTTGAATATCAACGTTCACGAGTGCATGGTATGATGCACACCTTGAACAGATTATATGTGTTGGTAATAGGGATATGGGCCTGTGCGACCATCTGGGCGTTTCAGCAGCAGGACCTCCAACAGAACGATTACGATCATATTACAACATGTACGAAGGCACAAGATCAAGAGGACCAGCAGCATCATCACCCTGACCAAACCGCCAGAACAATTCATTCGAGGGCCCAAGAAGGACAAGGGCAAGCTCACCAACAGCAGCAACATCTCCCATGTCATCCCACGTTTCCGAACATGGTCTTCAAAGGCGACAACATGCACAACTACAACGCTTGTACATTCCAGGGAAATGGTGGCGTGAAATCCAGGGTGCATGCCGCTCGTGGTGACCAGATCCACGACCATTTACGAGAACGGCGTAAGTATTGTGAGATGAACGAGAGCACTTGAATGCTCATCATTCTCCGTACGCCGACTTGCTCGCTACGAGGTGGGTGTAAACCATCTGCAGCACCATCCTGCGCGGGACTCCCGATGCAGTGAAGCCGTCCGGGTCTCCGGGAGGCGCGGTCGCCTCCATTTCGTGCATGACCACCCTGTACCGCTCCATCGGGTCCGGATGAGCAAGGCGGTATCTCGGGCTCACCATACAGCTGAACACGGAATCCGTGAAAGCCACGACGTTGTGGTTGGACAGAGAATCCACGTAATCGATTCCGTACTCATCCAACACCCGTCTCAGGATCTTGATCTCTCGATTCGTCGCGGCCAGTGAAATTTTCCTTCTACTTGCCACGGTCCCTCGTTTCTTCCTCTGCGGTGACGAAGAGGTGGTGCTACGATCACGGGGCCTGCAATGCTCTTGCACGACGTAGGTGTAATCTTCCGGTCGACCGGGATATTTCGGTGCAGTGCACACTTTGTCGCGGGTGACTCGCCGACTTTCCTCCAGATCTCGTTTTTTTTCCAGGATATCTTGTTGTCGTTTGTTCCTCGTATTCATTGCGGTCATGTATATAGGTTTTTGCGAGATAAATAAGTGGCCCACTACCGACCGGTATCACCTTATAAAAAGTCGGTTTATAAATGGTAATAAACAGAATACAATACGTGCTCTCTTTTTTCTACACTCCCATCACACTGGACACAGGGGTTGATTGATCTCTTGCAGCAAAATTCATTTTTGACATCGGATACCTTGTAACATGGAATATCTACACCCGTGTTAATAAATTTTGGAACACCACCTATCGACCCTGACCCACTCACGACTCAACGAAAGCTGTGGGCGTGAACTAGGAAGACGAGTTATCGGCTGAGTAAGTCAGAAAACATGTGTCCGATGTCTGAACTGAAAACCGCTGTAACGATACTTATCGATTAATCGTCACTGCTCATCGTCATCTACCAAGAGACTGTCGTGTCCACCTTGACCGGCATCTTGTCAGGACGCCATTTCTCGAACACAGGGATCGTCGACATCGGCTGACGGTGGTACCCGGCGTCATGTGAATCACGCACGGCCTGCCTGAGGACGGCCGCCCACCTGTCGATCGGCGATTCTCCGGCTCGTACACCGATATTGAGGTGCGTCGCGATCATGAACCCCTTCCAGGTGCGGATCTCGCTGATATCTCGAAAGCGGCGGTTGAAAGCTTCGAGCGCATCGGGCGAGGGCTGCCCGCTCAACGCGTCATATTCGTTCCTGATCCTCTCGAAGGCTTTCGCCACGTCCGCTGGAGCGGAAGTCTTCGGGCGCATCAGGGCGTTTCCGAACCAAACCTGTAACGCCATGATCAAAAGGCCCACCTTCGCTGAACGAAAGTGTTTCTCGCACCTCTCAACCGACGAGTCTTTGAGGTTCATGACAAAATCGTCACCGTCTGATCCCCTCGAGGCGTGTAATACGTTCCTGGCCAACGTTTCCCGAAGGAGCGGAGGTGCGAGCTCCTCCCAAGACACGACGTCTTCCGGTACGAGTAGCATGTACACAAACAGGATGCCCAGATTGGGACACCGCTTCTTGTGGCGCGCCGCAGGGATCTTGACGAAATCCAGCAGGACTTTTTGCGTATGCTCCGCGATCTCGGGGTGCTCGACCGCGTAAGACACCAACAGGTGGTGCAGGTGCAGGAACGTCTCCATCGCGGCGTCGGACACGTATCTGCTCTTGTTTCCGTATACAACACCGTCTCGACCGTCTTTCGTCATCATCTCCGCGGCCAACGTGGTCATCGCCAACCCGACCAATTTCAACAAGCCCAGGGGCGTGTCCCGCGGAGCGCATCCGACTATGTCGGCCACGACGTACGGGATCTCTGTCAACGCTCTGGGTGCGTGTCTTCGGTTGATGATGATCGGCAGAAAGTGCGTCAAGCGGCTCTGGTTCCACACGTCGTATTCGACGCCTCCACGCGCCGCTTCTATCGACAGATACGACATGGACGGCGAAATGGACTTCAGGTTTCCGTCTTGGTAAGTCACCACGCACAGACCGATGCATATCACAGTGTCCGGGTCTTCATGCGATTTTTTCGTGCAAAAGCACAGCTTTCCGTTACAGGCGTTCAGGCGACGTAATGCGGCGTGCCCCACCTCGCCGTCGGGGTGAAGGCGCAGGGTCTTCTGTAGCGCGTCCGGTGACATGGACTCTAGGACGGTCTCTACGGCGCCCAGATCGAGGGAAGCTTCCATTCTCTGTAGCAGGAGCCGCACGGATTCGTCATCTTCTCCCTCGTCTTCGTCCTTGTCTTTTGCTGCCGTTGCCAGGACAGGCGGCGGTGCGGTATTGCAATCGTCGCCATCGCCGCCATACCTT
>Ga0307958_1001326_pt1 | contig 11457 bp, 10 predicted proteins | sample OrgLakmetagen492_FD_201826 | JGI IMG/M metagenome (GOLD analysis project Ga0307958, IMG submission 201826) | Saline water microbial communities from Organic Lake, Antarctica - #492 | ecosystem: Environmental > Aquatic > Non-marine Saline and Alkaline > Saline | place: Antarctica: Organic Lake... | reverse complement strand
CGGTCTCCTGGCCGCGCGTCAGTTCAAGAACGTCGCCCTCGCGGGCCGCCACCAGATCGTCGGGCGCGACGGTGGCGACAGATGTCCGGCCGCGCATGACGAAACGGATCATGCCCTCGGTCTCCACGGCGTCGAAGCCAAAGTGCCGCGACAGCGTGGTGATCGAGGCACGCGGGCTTTCCAGTGCGCCAATGGCGTAGCCTTCGACCGCGCCCCAGAGTCCGGTGACGTCGATCCTCGCCTCGGGCATTCCTGCGCGCAGGCAGAGATGGCGGACGAGTGCCGCCAGCGATACCGCCCCAAGCCGCCCTGTCAGCCAGTGGCCGAGCCGCCAGTTCGCGCCGTCTGTCCAGACGTCGGTCAGCGCTGGAAAGAACGGATAGGGGCGCGCGTCCCAGGTCCAGGCGGCGCATTCGGAGACGTGGACCATGCGTTGGCCATAGACGGACGACACCGGGTTGTTGGCGGCCTCGCCCCACCAGAGATACGTCGCCTCGAGATAGGCCCGCTGGATCGCGTCGTCGCGCCAGCCCCGCGAGAAATGCGGTGTGAAGCTCTCCGACGACTTTGGGTCGAAGAAGACGTTGGGCTGGTTGGTGCCCCTGTCGATGGCAGGACAGCCGAGCTCGGTGAACCAGATCGGCTTCGACTGCGGCGCCCATGCCGTCGGCGTCCCGCTCTCCACGCCGCCCGGCCGGTTGTAGTGCACGTTCGACCACCAGGCCTGCAGATCCTTGTAGCGGAACACCCATGGCTTGCTCGCCGCGCCATCGGTGATCGCGGTCCGGACCTGCGCAGAACGGTCCGCCGCGCTGGCATAGAACCAGTCGAAGCCTTCGCCGCCCGCGATGTTCTTCTGCAGGTAGGCCCGGTCGTAGATCGCGGGCCAGCCCTCGGCCGCATCGGCATGCTCAAACCCGTCGCGCCAGTCGGAGAGCGGCATATAGTTGTCGATCCCCACGAAATCGATCTCCGGATCGGCCCAGAGCGGATCGAGGTGAAAGAACACGTCGCCCGAGCCGTCGCCCGGCTGGTGTCCGAAATACTCCGACCAGTCGGCGGCGTAGCCGATCTTCGTGCCCGACCCGAGGATGAAGCGCACGTCAGCCAATAGATCGCGAAAAGCCTGCACGGCGGGATAGGTGCTGGCTCCCGACCGGATCTTCGTCAGCCCCGGCATCTCGGTGCCGATCAGGAAGGCATCGACCCCGCCCGCCGCCGCGCAAAGATGGGCGTAGTGCAGCACCGTGCGCCGCAGGCCCCATTCGCCGGATGGCCCGGTCCACGAAACAGACTGACCCGAGACGCTGAAGTTCGCGGGCGTAGCCGCGCCGAATAGCGCAGTGACCTGCGTCGCGGCGGTGGCAGTCTTATCCACCGATCCGGCGTACCCAGCAGCCGGAGAACAGGTGATCCGGCCGCGCCAGGGAAACGCGGGCTGGCCGGTCTCGGCGGCGTTGTCGGAAAACGGGTTCGGCAGCGTGTTGCCGGGCGGCACATCCATCAGGATGAACGGATAGAAGGTGACCCGCAGCCCGCGTGCCTTCATCTCCCGGATGGCCTGCACCACTGCGAAATCAGCGGGCGTGCCGCCATAGACAGGGCGATCCTGATCGTCGCGGCTGACGAGAAAGGCATTGGCGCGGCTGACGCCGTTCACCGACCAGGCCGACGGTGTGGTCGATTTGACTGTGACCTCGACCCCGGGTCGCACCTGGCAATTGCCTGCCCGCAGATCATCGCCGAACCAGGCCACCACCAGCGACACGCTCTCGACTTTCGGTGCCATGGCCTGCAGCCGGTCCAGCGCCACCACCATGTCGGCGGTATCGGTCAGCGCGTTAAGGTTCTCGGGAGTTTGCGATCCACTGCCGCCCTTGCGAATACCCTGCGTGGCATAAGCGAACTCGCCGGATGCCGGGATCATGGTGACCGCCTGAGTCAGCCCCTCCGCTGTGTCCGGATCGGCCAGCGGGCGGAACACCTCGAAACTCAGTTGCGGGATACGGTTGCCGTAGTTCCCCAGCGGCAGGTCCTCGAAAACGACATAAGCCGTGCCGCGATAGGCGGGCGTGTTGGCCGCGCCCATCTTCGCTGCAATGAACGGATTGGCGGTCTGGTTCTCGTCTCCCGGATACCAGCGCCAGATGATCCCGGCGGTGTCCAGCAGCTTGCCGTCGGCCCAGATGCGTCCGATGCCGGTGATTGGCCCCTCGCAGAGCGCGACCGCAAAGCTCGCATAGTAGAAGTATTCGGTGGTCTTGACCTTGCCACCACCCCCGCCGCCCTTGCCACCACCCTGCGTGGTGGTCTTGGTCTCCTCGCGGAAGTCCGTTGCCCAGACGATGTTGCCGCCGATCCGCATGCGGCCATAGAGGCGCGGGATCACCGCTCCTTCGGTGGCCGAGGTGATGCGCAGGTTGTCCATCCGCGCGCCCTCGATCCGCTGGGTCGGCGCGAGTGACGAGATGATCCAGCTGTCAACGACCGAGCCGATGGTCGAGCCGATGAAGCCACCGATGGTGGCGGCACTGACGCCGAGGATCGCGCCGCCAATGCTGCCGCCAATGGCAGCACCTGCGGCACCGAGAACGAGTGTGGCCATGTGGGGGTCTCAGCGTTGCGGGAACAGGAAGGCGAAGGCGATGCGCCGCCGCCAGGACGGAGTCAGCGGTTCCTCGATCACGCCGAGGCGCTCATAGGCATGCAAGAAGGTCTCGGCTCCGGTCATGATCCCAACATGCTTGGCGATGGCGCGGGTCTTCATGCGGAAGAACACCAGCGCGCCGGGACCAGCCTCAGAAGCAGCGATTTCCGGCATCATGCGCCGAGCACCCTCGGCCAGCACTTCGCGGGGGCCAGTCTCGCCCCAGTCGCGGCTGTAGGGCGGGATCGGGAATGGCTCGGGGCCAACGACTTCGCGCCAGACGCCCCGCGCGAGCCCGAGGCAATCGCAGCCGACGCCCCGGAGGCTCGCCTGGTCGTGGTACGGTGTGCCCAGCCAGGCCCGCGCGATCGCGATGACGCGCGCGGGTTCGGCCCATGCGAGGGGTTGCGTCACAGCACGCCTCCCTCGTGCCCACCATCCTTGGTGGCGTAGCGGAGCACCGCGTCCTGGCCGGGGATGTGCGGGAAGCCGCGGAAGTTGGCGGTGTTGGCGAACTTCGCCTCGCAGGTCTCCATCCGCTTGTCGCAGCCCGCATGGATGGTGAAGGCGTCGCCCTCGGCGATCGCGCGCACTGGCGCCTCGAGCAGCGTGAGCACTGCAATACCGTCCGTCACGTCATGGCCCAACACCTCGGTGCGCCGCCCCGCATTCGCCCCACTCGTCCAGTCCAGCGTGCCAAAGGTGAACCAGCCGGAATCGGAGCCGCCGAGACCCGAGGCGGTGAAGGCGCGGTCGCGCAGAAGATCGATGACGGTGCCCGTCCCCTTGAATGCGGGGTCCTCCAGATCGACCCCGCAGCGCGCATCCCCGAGCGCGGCGTCGCAGGTCGCCTGAAACGTCCGCCCGACCGTTTGGCCCAGCACATGCGCGAGGCTGCGGACCTCGGCAACAAAGGCCAGCCGTCCGCGCCGGATCTGGCCGATGGCACCCCGGCGCATCAGCACGCGCTGGCCGGTGTCCGCCCAGTTCACGCGCCAGACCTCGACCTCCGCGTTGTCCCAGCGGCCATCGAAAATGTCGGTCTCGGTGATGCGGTCCGAGGTCAGCACGCCCTCGGCGTCCTGTGCGTCGACCGACAGGTCCGAGCCTGAGCGGACCTCGGACGCCGTCAGCCCGCTCTCTGGCTCGAAATCGGTGCCGTCGAAGGTGAGTGTCAGGTCGTGGTCGGTGAAGCCAAAGGTTACATCGTCCGCGCGGATGATCCGCCAGCACCAGGAAAGCGTCGTCGTCCCATTGTCGAGATGGGCCCGCAGATCGGGGGTAATGCTTTTCATCGGCGGAGCTCCAGAAGTGGAATGGAGGTGATCGAGCCCAGTCGTTCGATGTCGTGCGTCACATCGAGGGCGTCGCTGTCGAAGCGGACCGGCACGTCGAACTCGAAGCTTGCGGTGATCGCGACGCCGGATCCCGGCGCAGTGTCGAAGTTGACGAGTCCAGTGGTCGTGTCGACCGACCAGCCCGAGGGTTGCTCCACCCCGCCGACCGCAATGCGCACGCTGCCTGTCACCGGCTTTGCGATTGTCCGGGTCCAGGATTGAGCGCCAGAGGCGTAGCGCTTCACTAGCTGGAAGTCGGTCACCGTGCCGTCGCCGGTCCCGATCGCCTGATCCGTGGGCGATGGCGTTCCCGAGGGCAGACAGGACTTGTGGTCGCCCCAGTCCTTGAACCGGAAGCCGTGCAGCCGCCCGTTGCGCGCCTCGAAGAAGGCGACGACGGCGGCCAGATCGTCGGCCCTGCGGATGCCGTAGGCTACATCGTAGCGGCGGCGCGAATTCGCCCAGCTCGCGTTGCGCTCCTCGTCGCCGCTGGCCAGTTCGACGATCTGGGTGCGGCGTTCAGGCCCGCCGCGTGCGCCCCGGCTGATGTTGTCCGGAAATCGGACCTCATGAAATGCCATCACATGCCCCTCCGACCCATCGACACGGCGCGGGCGATGTCGGCCGCGACTTGCGTGCGGGACTGCCGAAAGCTCTCGGCGTCGCGGGCCATGATGGTGACGTTGACCCCTCCGCCTGCGCCGTAGCTCTGCGTCTCGCGCCGAGACAGCACCCGCTCGCCGCGCTGCAGGATGGCGGGCACTTCATCGTGGCGCAGCCCCGCCACACCGCCAGAATGCATCCGGGGCGCAGCCGCGAAGGCTATGGCCGGGACCATCCGGCCCGGCGAAGAGGCGCCGACCATGCCGCCCGCATGCAGGATGTTCGCGAAGATACCACCCGCACCGCCAAGCGCGCCGGAAAGCGCGTTGGCGATCGGCCCGAGGATAAACCGCCGCGCCGCCAGCTTGGCGAGATCAGCCAACAGTGAGGTGACCAGATCGCGGAAGTCCAGCTTGCCGGTCTTCACGAACGTGGCTACCGCATTCTCTGCCGACTGGAATGCGCCGACCAGCGCTTGGCCGATGTCCCCGCCAACGTCGCGTGCCTTGCTGGCATAGTCGCTGAGCGCTGCGGTGACCGCCTGCCAGCCGGTGACGGCGGCTTCGGTGTCGGGTTCGGCGGCAGCGGCAGCAGCCCCGACCGCAGCACCAGCGCCAGTGGCCGCCCGGCCAGCATCGCCAAGGGTGGTCTCCAGACGCTCAGCCGCGTCCGTTGCTTCGGTCAGCGCGTCTGCGCCACCCTCACTGCTGCCCTGCACCGCGTCACGCAGGGCCTGCCAACTGGCGAGCGGCGCACGCGCGCCCTCGGCCAAGTCGCGTGCCGCACCGCGATACGTGTTGGCCGTGGCAAGTGCAGTATTGGCCGCCTGGGTGAGCCCGAGATCGGGGGCCGTGAGCGGGTTGTCCTCAAAAGCCCGGTCGAACGCTGCCTGTGCAGCGGTGGTCGCAGCCGTCGCTGCACCCTCAAAACGGTTCTCGATCTGACCCAACTCAAGATCGGGAATGATCGAGATGCGCCGTTCGGACCCAAGCGCTTCCAGCCCCTGATTGATACCGCCAATGAAGCCGTTGATGCGCGAGACGACGCCGTTCAGCATTGCCTCGACGCCATCGATCAGGCTGTTGGCCGCCTGAAACGCCAAATCGCCGATGGCCGCCGGGAGCAGGCCCCAGATCGCCTTGATCGCCTCATAGGCCCCCTCAAACGTGTTTGCAGCCGTGTTGCCAAAAGCCACGACGCTCTCGATGGCGCTCTGCATGCCGGAGGCGGCATCGGCCTTCAGATCGAAGAACATCGCCGTGGCGGCAGCGCCCGCCGCCGCAGCCCCCATCTTGATGCGGTCCCAGACTTCGACGGCGAGGTCCTTCAGGAGGGACATCGCTTCGCCAAATCCGCCCGCGCCCGACACAAGGCGGGTGAACTGGTAGATCAACTCACCTGCACCGACGATCAGCGCCCCGATGCCGGTGCGGATCAACGCGCCGCGCAGCAGGACCAGCGCTGTGGCGAGACCGCGCACCGACAAGGCCGCCACGGCCATTCCAGCGACCCAACGCCCTGCAAGAAAGGCCACAAAGGTGGCGGCATAAGTGGTCAATCGGCCGATGTTGTCGAATAGGCCCCGGATCGCGATGCCGAGCGGACCGGTGCGGCTTGCCACGGCTGCCATGGCATTCGCGACCGCTTCCAACGCGGGTGCCGCAGCGACCGCCAGCTGGTTCGAGAGCCCGCGCCAGATCAGGCCAAGCCGGGATATGGCATCGTTCGTCCGCTCGATCTGGTCGGCGTCTTGCTCGGACACGACGACACCGAACGCGAGGACGTCCTCGGTCGCCTGGCGCAGCGTCGCCGTATCGATCCGCGACATGGCGATGGAGCCTTCCTCGCCGAAGAGCTGACCAGCAACGGCTGCCCGTTCGGCGGCAGGCACAAAACTCTCGATGGCGGCGTTGATCGCACCCACACGCTGGTCGAGTGGCAGGGCGATCAGGTCTGTCGCAGAAAGCCCAAGCCGGTCCAGCGCGTCGGCAGCAGGTCCGGTCCCGGCGGCCGCCTGACTGAGACGGCGCGTGAGGTCCTTCGTCGCCTGTTCAATGCCTGACATCGAGACGCCCGCCAGTTCGCCCGCCCGCTCGAGGGTCTGGATCGAGGCGACTGTGGTCCCGAGAGACTGAGCCAGCTTGGCCTGCGCATCCACCGTTTGCAGCCCGGAACGCACCATCGCCACGCCAGCAGCAGCGGCGGCGGCCACGGCGGCAGCGGCAGCGATCGCGACACGTCGCGAGAACGCCGCGAGGCGGGTGTTGGCCGCTTCCATCTCCCGGCTGAGCCGACCGAAGCCGCGCGCTCCGGCCTCACCGACACCTTCCAGCTCAGCACGCACCTGTCGGCCGCCCACCGCTGCAAGGCGAACGGATACGCGTTTCTCAGCCATTGGAATGATCCATCTGTTCGTTAAGTTTTGCGACCATCACTGCCTCAACGGCGGGCAGAAGTTCGGCCATCGCCAGAGGCGGGATGCCAAGCGCATCACCGAGGGCAAGCACCGCCGACATGTCCCAGCCAATCACCGCGCCCGGCAGCACGCGAAGCTGGCCGCCAAGACGGCCGACCAAGTCCCAGACCTGCCAGCCCTCGAATGTCGAAGGCTGGTTCAGCCGTGCCGGGCAGGTTTCGCAGGTCGCTTCGCACGCTTCGCACGCTTCGCAGTAGCGCTCGCCCCCGCCGAAGGACCACTCGGCGAGAGCGCGGAGACGTTTTTTTCCTGTTCCAGCAGCAGGCCTTTGGAAACGTAGGTCAGCTGGAAGGCCTCGAAGATCGGCCAGATATCGAGCAGCGCGTCGATAGCCTCGGGGCTGGGGACGATCACGTTGCCATCGGCGTCGCCAATGCCCTCCCAAGTGAGAACTGCCCGGCGCGCCAGCGCCTTGGCGAAGGCGACAGCGCGTTCCTCGTCGGAAGCGTCTACAGGGACCGCCTCGACAGCCGCATCGCCACGGGTTGCCACCATCAGCGCGGTGGTCAGGGGGCGCAGCTGCACACGCACCCCGGGTGCGAGATCATGCCAGCGCGGCGCGTTCGTAAGATCGAGCGTCAGCATCAGTATACCTCTATGTCGTTGATCAGGGTGGCAGTGCACATCCGGCCGACCGTGCTGTCGCGCGCGGCCTGCCAGTTGAAGGTCGCCTGGACGCCCTGCGGCCCGGAAATCTCGATGCGCGGGCGCGGCAGATAGACCGCGTGCACGGTGAAAGTGAAGCTTTCGCCAGAGGGCAAGACGTAGGCGAACTCGAGCTCGCAGGGATCGCCGTTGATCGCCTGCGTCACCAGCGTCTGGTCGGCGAACCGCACCTCGATGGAGCCGGTCAGCGCTGCAATGGACGGGTCTGCCCCATCGATACGGCCGTCAGACCGGATGGTCTCGATCCGGTCGAGATTGTTGGCGTACGTGATATCGGCCGAGACCACGTTGCCGAGCGCCGAGCCGTTCCGCGTGATCGCCCCGTTGAAATGACCGAAGCGCTGCAATTCGAGAGCGGCGGGCGTGCCTGCGCTGGTCGTCGTGCCAACCGTCTCCCCCTGTGCCACCAGCCGCGCCGTCGCGGTCAGCAGGCCAGATCGCTGCATTTGCCAGTTGATCTGATCGAGTACGCAGCCCGAATACATCGCAAAACGCGGCACCTCGGGCATGCCGGTCTCAATGGACATGCTGGGCAGTGCCCAGGACCCTGACTGGAATTCATGCGTCCAGGGTCCGGTGCCAGTCGTGGTTGCGTCACCAAACGCAGCTTTCAGCCAGAACCCGAAGGCCTCCGCGTCCAGCGGCACGACGACATCGCCGTCAGCCGTGACTGCATCCTTGATCGGGGCGAGCGGATCGCGGCCGTATCCCAGCAATTCCGAATTGAGCAGCGGCTGCTCCGCGCCGAGCGACGTGCTGGCAAACGGCATCTTTGTGAACCCGCCCACCGGCGGCGTTCCATAAGTCGTCTCGAACGCAAGCGCCATCTGCGCCCGCGCCCCTTGGGCTCGTGCCATCGTGTTCTCCTCGGGTTGTCGGGATCAGCCGAGTGGATCGGCCGTGGAATAGTGCAGCACCACCGGAATGACGGCGGCCTTCAGGCTGGTAGCACCCTCGATGGGCAGATCGACCGGGCGTGGCGCTTCCGCCTCGACCCAGTCACAGAGGCCGCCCAGCGTCCGGTCTGCTGCAATCGCGGCGCCGATGCTGGCGGTCAGGGTATCAAAGGCCGCGTCGCGGTCGGTGCCCTGCACGACTGCCTCGATCTCGGCGCGGTGCTGGTAGTGGTACGCGAGCGGCGACAGCGTCACCTCCGGCTCCCCCGGTTCACCGTCGCGCAGGATCAGCAAGCCCTCGGCCGGGACGCGCTCGGGCAGCACCTCACCGCGCAGGGCGGTAGCGGGTAGCGTTGAGAGCCGCGCGTGCAGCGCGGTGAGGATGGTTTCTCGGACACTGGCCATGGTCTGTCGGTCAACTCCGCTCTTGACGTTTGTTTAGAGGGTGGTTTGTTTAATGAAGGCCACGCAAAACCAATTGGCGGAAGGAAACGAATGCTGCTTGACGCGCATCGATTGGAAGAACAGCTACGAGATGCAGTAGCCGTAGACGGAGCTGTCCGAGATGCCTATTTGGCTTTCGCCCATGCTCAATTCCTTGACGGCACCACGGTGCGTCCGGCCGGACATGGATACATAGAACGCGAACTTCGTTTCGAAGCGAAAGGCGACTGGCTATACTCAGCGGTCCTTAATCAGAAGTGGGTTCTGTGGTATTTTCGAAAGCCTGCCTTGAATGCTGGACTTATTGATCGGGGCGAAACCAAAGAGCGTTTTCCCACTTCCGAAGAAACTTCGCGCGGGGAATTGAAGTTTCGCGTTCATAGCTCGGGAGAAGCGAGTGCTGTATTGCAATGGATCGGCGCTGAATAAAGCGCCTCGTCGAGATCTCGGCAGATTGGTCCAGTGGGTACGCGCTCAACCAAGCCTCACCTCCACCCAGTTTGTCACAATCAGCCCCGGCACGCTGTCGAGCGTCCGCGCGGCATCCCGTGCCAGGTCCAGCCGCTTCGGCAATTTCACCTGCGGCACCAGCAGGAAGATCGGCGCGGTGACCTTGCCGCGTCCGGTCTTCGAGCGGGACACCACCGCCTGACCCTTGGTATTCAGCCGACCCTCCGCCACCAACAAGCTCGGACCCGTTCGGCGATAGACGAACCGCAGACGCAGCCCGCGCCGCCTTTCCCATTCGCCGGGGGTGATCCGGCCACCACGCGTGGATTTGCCTGCGGCGGGCGTCGGGATTGCCAGCCAGAACCCGTCCTTCGAGCGGATCAGCGGGCCGGTGTCGTGCGCGCCGACGATCACCGGTGCCTTGGACCAGACCAGCGCGGCCGCGTCGAGGCTTTCGCCCGACCTCGGGAAGTTCTGGTTGCGGATCGAGTTCGCAAGCCGCCGTCCGAGCCCCGCGCCAGTAATCTGCGTGCGCCAGGCAGTCTTGAGCCCGGTCCCGGCCTCGCGCATGGCAGCGGTCACCGCACGTTCGCCCGCCACGACCTCCGCCGCCATCATGGCCACAATGTCCGGATCGATGTCGAGCTTGAGCTTCACGCGGGCCTCAGGTCCACGGTCCAGACCAACCGTTCCCGGTCGCGCACAGGCTCGCCCTGAATAAGGAAGGCGTCGCCATCGATTTCCAAGCGGTCACCCGGACGTGGGGCCTGAACCTCAGCCACGCGCAAATCGATCCGGGTCGTTTCCGACCAGAGCCGCGCGTCGCCGAAGCCAGTGAGCTCGTCCGCGCGGCGAGTGACCAAACGAACCAGGCGGGGTGCCGCTCCGTCCGCGATGTAGACCGCGTCGCGGGCGATGTTGGGATCGCCGAACAGATTGTCGATGGCGTCTGCAAAGAGGGACATGGCCTGATCGATCAGTTCGAGCTGTGCAGGCGGATGGCCAGCCGCGGGCGCTTGTTGACCGGCAGGATCGAGGCCTCGGTCATCAGGTCGATCCAGCGGCCCTTGGCGTCGATCATCTGGCGGGCGTAGAGCGGCAGGCCGACGGTGTTGGCGGTCTCCAGCAGGTTCGCGGGCCCGCCGTAGGTCGTGAACGTGTCGAACGTGCCAAGCGGAAAGGCAATGCCCTCGCCGGTCGGGATCAACCGTTCGGAGGTGCCGTTTGAGAGCGTGACGGAGCCGTTGTATTCCTCGAAGAGGATGCCCGCAAAGGGGAAGGCGCGGCGCATGTCTTCGCGCAGCGGCTGGCCGCCGGTGGCCGAGAAGAACTTGTAGGCATCCTCGGTCTTGGGGTGGCTGATCAGCTTGTCAAAGAACTCGGAACTGACCAGCGCATGCGCGGTGATCATGGTCTCGCCCAGCAAGTTGTCCTCGATGCCGCGCAGCGTAGTGCGGACCTTGGCCTGGATGTTGGTGCCCGCGGTGCCGAAGATGAAGTCGACAGAGATCTGCGTGATCCCAAACTCGGTAAAGTAGTCGTAGAGCGTGGTGCCCGCGCCGTCCTTCACGATGCCGCGGAGCGCGTTCATTTCCATGTATTCGCGGGTCTGGGCGTGCTTGCGGCGCATCAGCGTTAGCTTGCGGTTCATCACCTCGACGAGCGGATCGGCGGCATCCGAGACACCCAGCGCTGGCATCCCCTGGATGTCGGCAGGTAGGATCACGTCGTCATGCGGGATCCACGGCAGCGCGAAGCTGCGCATCGAGCGCTGTTCGCGGTTGCCGACGGTGGCGGGGGCGCCGAGCGGGACGGAAGGCAACAGGCTGAGCACACCCTCACGCTGTTCGATCACGATGGAGCGCTGGGTCACGCCCTCGAAGCGGAACAGGCCGATCTGGCCAAGGCGGGTATAGAGGTTGGGCAGGATGTTGATGG
>Ga0307958_1001298_pt1 | contig 11584 bp, 15 predicted proteins | sample OrgLakmetagen492_FD_201826 | JGI IMG/M metagenome (GOLD analysis project Ga0307958, IMG submission 201826) | Saline water microbial communities from Organic Lake, Antarctica - #492 | ecosystem: Environmental > Aquatic > Non-marine Saline and Alkaline > Saline | place: Antarctica: Organic Lake... | reverse complement strand
CATTCGGTCAAAGCGTTCGATGATCTTGGCCTGCCAATCGCCGGGGTTGCGGTCGCGCAGCTTTACCAGTTCCTTGCCCTGCGTGGTTTCCAGAAACTGCCAGAAAATTGCGGTGTCGAGCGCATATCCGGCATCAAAATCACTGGGCAGACCGATGCGATAGGGGCCAGAACTTGTTGAGGCTATGCCAGCGGGCGCGGGCTGGTCTGCAAGCTCTTCGAAGGTGTGGCCGGTCAGATGTTTCTGAATGGCCTGTTCCAGTGCGATTTCGTGTGTGTTGCTGACCATGTGACCCCCTAAATGACTTTGATCTTGCCGGTGACGGCTGCATTGATCAGGCTGGCTTTGTATTCCTTAAGCGCCGCGATCTGGTCTTGTTTGATGGTAATGGCGTCGTCTAAATTGGTCGACACCATATCTATATATCGAATAATTTCGTGCTGTTCGTCGATTGACGGGTTCGGAAATTCCAAATTCGCAAAATCTTTAAAACGAAAGTCGGTAGACCTTTCGCGGATGCCTTTTGCAATAGAAATAAGGAGGCCCGAAAGTGCTATTTGACGTAACAGAAGAGCAAAATATGCCGGTTCAGTTTCTCTTGGTGATATTGGGACGCACACAGAATAAACTGGCGTTGCCTTACCATCTGAATCGGACACACCGACTGCACCTGCAAAAGCATCCATCGCGTGGATGACGAGATCTCCACGTTGAATACCTTGGTAGCCGTGCTCTTTAAAAGCATTTGTAAAACCTTCTGTTCGCCTATTGCGACGGAGGGTAACCTGCCCATCTCTGAAGCAAGTGACAATTTCATCTTGAGCACCGATGGGTCTGTCAACTTTTGTGAAAAGCCACTTGCCGCGCTTAATCTCCCAATGCGCGGGGATTTGGCCGATCCCGTCGATGCCGCTGTCCTTCATCGGGGCGGCGGGGTTCAGGCCGCGGGTGACGGCCTGTTGGATCAGGATCTGCCGCCGCTCGCGCAACAGGGCGATCTGCGCCTCCTTAATCCGCACCGCCTCATCCACTCCCGCGCATTTCTCATCCAGAAACGCCGCAATGGCGCGTTGTTCAGTGGGCGAAGGGATGGGCAATTTCAGGTATTTGAAATCCAGATAGGACAGGTTTTGGCGCAGGCCTGAGCCCAAGGCATAGAAGACCTTCTTCACGTCGTAGGAATGAAGCAGATAATGCAGGAAAACTTGGTCGATTTGCGCCTTGGGCCGCAGATTGATGTAGGCGGACGTGATGATGCCCACGTCTTTCGCCAGCCCGGTCCGAAGACTCGTTATATCGTTCTGCAAGTCAGTGCCGCGAATGATGATGTCACCGGGCTGGACGATTTGATAGGTTTCGAAGCTTTCGGGAACCAGCCCGGTCAGCTTGTCCTTATCTTTGACGATGACGCGACCATAGCTGAGAGACAGCACGGTGCTTTCCTTCATCCTAGTGTTTTTATCGCGGCTTTCGTAGACGCACTGGCGGCCAGGCTCGACTTGCCATTCACTGGGGATATCGCCTATCCACTCAACCCTGCTGTCCTTGTAGCTGTCATAGGTCGGATATGCTGTCAAACTCATTCGGCTGGCTCCAGTTTAGTGGCGATCTCGACCCCCAGAATATCCGCCATCAGCCCGTCGGCCTTTTCCTCCAGCGCCAGAATGTCCTGCGTCACGGCATTCAGGCTGCGCAGCGGCTTGTGGCGGTAGAAGTATTTGTTGAAGCTGATCTCGTACCCGATCTTCACCGAGTCCAGGTTGATCCAGGCCTCCTTGACGTGTGGCTGCACCTCGGCGCGGAAATAGCGGTGTATGCTGTCTTTCAGCGGCACCGCCTCGCTATCGCGCAAATCGCTGCTGGTCTCATAGGTCAGAACGCTGCCGTCGGGCTGCCGATACAGGCCGAAGTCGGCAAGATCGGAAAGATCGCACCCCAACCGCGCCGCAACCGTCGTCAGTTCTGCCGTAGTGAACCGCAGGGATTTGTCGATGACCCGTTCAGCATCCTCGGCATACCAGCTGACCGCGTTCAGGATCGCGTTCTTGTCGGTGGCAGACAGCTTGATCTTGCGGGCCTTCAGTGCCTTGGTCACCTTGTCGCGGAAGGCGTTGTAATCGGCTGTCTCCTCGGTGCCGACAGCCTGCATCAGCTGCATGCCGACCGCGATCAGATCCCGCAGGCGGGCCCACAGCGCCGTATCGACCAGCTTGCCACGCTGTTTGGCGTTCAGGTTAATCTCCTGTTCCTCGCACCAGATCTGGATCGCCTTGGCCTGCGATTTCAGAAAGCCGGGCTGATAGACCGCGTCGCCATGCTCGGCCCATAGATGCGCCATCGGTTCGCGCAGGGATTTGTCGAAACGCAGATGTTCCAGCTGCTCCGCACTGAACTGGGCGCGGCGGCGGTCGGGGCGCTCAATTGTGACCTTGTGATAGCCGAAATCGGTATTGTCGAAGATCTGCACAGCAATGCCTGTCGGATCACCAGTTCCGTCGATATGGCGTTCGACGGGTTCGAAGGCGAGGTGAGCCGCCACGATTTCGTCGATATGTTCGGGCGCAAACTCGCAGTTCTTGTCCCCAAGGTTCTTGCGCAGTTTGCGGAACAACAGGTTGGCGTCGATCAATTGCACGCGGCCACGGCGCGCCTCGGGCTTGGCGTTGGACAGAAGCCAGATGTAGGTGGTGATGCCGGTGTTGTAGAACAGGTTGTTCGGCAGCTGGATGATGGTGTCCAGCATGTCGTTTTCGATGATATGGCGGCGGATGTTGGATTCGCCGCTGCCCGCATCGCCGGTGAACAGGCTGGAGCCGTTGTGCACCGAGGCGATGCGCGCGCCGATGGGGCTGTCCTTGGTGGACTTCATCTTACCCACCATTTCCATCAGGAACAGCAACTGGCCGTCGCTGGAGCGCGGGGTGGCGTCCTGGGTTTCAATTTTGCCCCAGTAATCGCCGAGGTCGACCTTGAAGCGAGGGTCGATGACGTCCTTGCCGTCCTTTATGTATTTCAGCTCACTGTTCCAGCTTTTGCCGTAGGGCGGGTTGGACAGCATGAAGTCGAAGCGATGTGCGGCGAATTCGTCGGTGGACAGTGTCGAGCCGACCTTGATGTCCTCGGGATTGTTGCCCTTGATCATCATGTCGGATTTGCAGATGGCATAGGTCTCGTCGTTAATTTCCTTGCCGTAAAGATAGATGTCGCCGGTCGCCTTGATCGGGCCATCGGGATCAATGACGTAGTTCTGCGATTCCGTCAGCATGCCACCACTGCCGCAGGCGGGGTCATAGATAGTCATGACGGGGGGAAGCCGGTCCCTGATCGGATCGAAGACCAAGTGGGTCATCAGGTGGATCACCTCACGCGGGGTGAAGTGCTCGCCCGCCTCTTCGTTGTTTTCCTCGTTGAATTTGCGGATCAGCTCTTCGAACACATAACCCATACCGAGGTTGCTGAGGCCAGGCATGGTATTGCCTTCGGGGTCTTCGACCAGGTGTGGCGTCAGGTTGATGTAGGGCGAGATGAACTTTTCCAGTACGTCCAGAAGAACCTGCTTGTCGGCCATGTGGCGCATCTGTTCCAGCAGCTTGAAGCGCTGGATGATCTCTTTGACGTTGTCGCTGAAGCCGCCCAGGTAGTCTTCCACGTTGGCCAGCAGGATCTGCTGGTTGTTGGTGGCGGTGGCGTGCAGCTGCTTCAACGTCCATTTGCTGGTGTTGAAAAATACGTAACCGGAGGCTGCCTTGAGGGGCGCGTCGTCAAGTTCGGTGGCCTTCATCTCATCCTTCTGAAAGCGGACTTCCTCTATTACCGCAGCCTTTGTTGGCTCAAGAAGGGTGTCGAGGCGGCGTAGGACGACCATCGGCAGGATGACGTCGCGGTATTTGCCTCGGACGTAGACATCTCGAAGGCAATCATCTGCAATGGACCAGATGAAGGAAACGAGCTTGTTGTGGGCAAATTGGTTCATCGGCAGGTACCATTTTCCTTTAATCTTAGTTGATCAATGTTTGGAAGCGGCTTTGTTGAAGGCTATTGAAGTTTTTAAGGTCCAGCCATCGGGAACCACGAATGAATGCGCTCATGTCCGTTTAAATTTATCGTGGCGATATGTCACTGCGTTTGGCTGAGCCAATGTGTGAACAGACAATATAGGCTTGAGACTAAAGGCCTGATCGTAATGGATTGTCGTTGGAGTTGCACAGATGGCGTTCACGTTGTTCGATCGTTGATGCCAGGGGTGCTTCCTTTTGGTGTTGCTGGGAGGCTATTCTAACGCGTCAACCCATATAAACTTTTCGGAATTAATTTTTCGACAACCATCAAACCGATAAGCGCAAAGCTTTCCTCCGCTACCACCTGCCACACTGTAATCCAAACAGGCAACATGGTCGCTTAAAGGCGCAGGTTTCCCTTTAAACCAGTAATGGCCGACAAAAACAGGCTTTTCGCCGTCATAACCTGGAAGAATGTGTGCTTCAACTGGAACATGAGGAATTTTTTCAATTTCTGAGCCGGGCACCATGGCAAGATCGCGGTAGGTCAGTTTTTCTGTTCGCCACCATCTGACGCGTACATTTGTGCGTTTGTTTTCTTCTTTGTCGAGAAAGTAGTGCCCCTCCGGCAAAGGGATTTCGAGGCCTTTAAGCAAGGTTTCAATCGTGTCGTAAGCTAAGCTGCCTTTTCGGCTGCTGGCTTCCCATGCTTCCGGCAAAAGTCGGTTCTTGTAATCTGTTAACGAGCCAACGGTTTTCAGGTACTTTGGGTGCCAGCAGGCGTGCACCACTCGCAGTTCGGGCAAGTCGAGATATACCGGCAGAGTTTTAAACCATTTAATCATGCTTTTGTGCAGGTCACTGCCCTCACCTACTTGGTCCAGAAACGCTTTGTGCTGATCCAGGTTCTTGTCGGTATGCGGGCGAAGATACTCACCGCGATGTTTCGGGTCTGGCGTAGCCCAGGCAACGGCGTTAAATTCATGGTTGCCCATGACGGCCAGGGCGTTACCGCTCTCGACCATATTGCGAGCGATCTGAACAGATTCTACCTGTTCCGGACCACGATCCACAAAATCACCCAGAAAAATAACCGTTCGCTCAGGATGCTGCCAAACGCCATCAACTTCTTGGTAATCCATTTTGGTGAGTAGCGCTTTCAGCTCGGTGGCGTAGCCGTGAATATCGCCGATGAGGTCATACATAGCTATTCCTCCATGAAGTGTTATGTTTTTAGTTAGCTTACCCTGCCAGTTCTCCGACCAGATTGATAATGGCAACAAGCGGACAGCTCCGGCTTATTTGTCTTTATGAAAGGGCTTTGTTCATGGCTTCAATTACCGGGCTTGCTGCCTGATTACTCACCGGCCCCTCGTTTTTGGCAATAATTTCGCCGTCCGGTGCCAGCCAATAACTGCGATTGGGCGCATAAAAAAACCAGTACCGCTTGATCGTTCCCCAGATCAGCAGCTCGCCTTCCGTTTCTCGCATGTGTTCCTGTACCAATTCTTGCGCTTGCACAAGTTGCTGCTCCGGGGTGAGCCTTAAAAGCCATCTAGGGAAACCTAGATAACGCCTGCTTTCAAGAGCCGCCAACACAAACACACGTTGGTTTTCACGTTTGAAATCGGTATCTACCCACAGAAAAGGCTTGAATGAAGCGCGGTCATCGTCGGTTTGGCGTTTGATACGAGCGATATTGGCGTCACATTCATCCAAAGGCAGCTCCAGTGCCCGGCACAGCTCATGAACAAATTCATGGCTCTGGTATCGCAGATCATAACCGCCAACATCCAGCCCCAAGGTTGGGCTGCTCAACACTTTTTGTAGGCGTTCGAGATTGGTTGCTGACGGTTTGTGGTATCCCATTTTTTTGAGAATGGCTTCGCGAGACCATTCTGACTCGTTAACCTGCACAATCAGGTCTGCTCTGAAGTTGTCGATCATTTGACCTCCTGGATTAAAGCTGACGATGAAGCTGCCTTGCCATGTCTGAAATGGTTCCGCTCCACGACAAAGGCTCCAGCCATCTGTTTGTGTCGATCATCTAACCGCTGAAAGTGATTTGATCTCGGGCGGCTTTTCGGAAAAAGCCGTTTACCTTGTGGAATTGGCGCCTGTGATGGCATCCACTATTTCGCATGAGGCCTGGTTAGGTTTCGGACTGCCTGCTTGCCATCCACTTCACCTTCCGGGGATAGGATGTATGCCTCGCGGGGCTCATAGAAGAACCAGTACTCATGAATCTTGCCCCAAATACTCAATGTGCCCTCTGTCTCTGCCATGTGCTGGCGAGCTAAGGCTTGGGCTTTGCGCAGTTGCTCTTCCGGTGGTAGCCGCCAGAATCCTTTTGGAAATCCCAAGTGACGAAAGGATTCGCATGCCGCCAGTGCAAAAATGGGCTGCGTAGTGCGTTTGAAGTGAGTGTCTACCCAAATATAGGGTTTGAAAGCCTGCCACTCGTCAGAGAGATACTGCTGGATGGCTTCGATGCGTTGCCGGGATGTTTTCAGGTTCAGGCCTGCAACCCTGCCTAGCGCGAGCAAAAATTCAGGGGTACTGTATTTAAGATCGAAGCCTCCGCTGTTAAGGCCTAAATATTCGTCGTCCAGCACGCTTTTAAGGCGGTTGAGATTTTGCGGACTGGGATTCCGGTAGCCCATCGCCTTAAGGATCTCAGCGTGCGGCCTGTCCTCTAGCCCCAGAATCAAGTCAGCTTTGAACTCACTGGTCATCCGGAATCCTCCTGCTTCAGCCAGGCAATCGTCGGTTCAACGACTGACTCGCTCTTTAGTAGGTCTTCACCGTCGTAGAACGATTCGTTAATGGCTCCAGCCAGCGCTTCTTTTAAGGTGGCCCCGGCCTCAAGGCTTTCTGCTACGCCTGCCGCTATACGGTCGTATTCGTCGAAGCAGTCATTTTCCTTGCAACAGGTGTTCATGGGATCACTTTCAAACAAGGCTCTGGAGATTTGGTCGGCAGTTAGCTGCATGTTCATTTTGCCTTCTTTTGTTGTCGCAACTGGTAACAACCCAGGGCGTTTTTGTCTTTTGAAGTTTCGCGCGTACCGTTTTCGGTTAATTGAGCATACCGGGCCTCGGCTTGTTCACGAGGCATCGCTTCGATTTCGAAACTGTCGGACGGGGTCATGTGGTCAATGTATTCCAGCACCCAGAGAACCTCAGGCAAGGCTACGTTTTTCCTACGTTTGCTCATACTGGCCTCCTCTACTGAGTTCATCCTAAACTGGATGTGCGACACATGGAGTCGCATCGGCCAAGAGCGAACTGTAGCCAAGGTTTACTGCACAAAACTAATTGGTTGACCAATTACACCATCAATCTATTGATTCTGTTCTGCCTTCAGTGCTTCCAGCAGTTGTTCCGTGCGCTTCTCGTAAGCAAAGGCCCTGAACCGCGCCCCGCACCAAGTCTTGCGTCAGGTACTCAAATTGAGCGAGTTGGTCAGTTCGAAACGCTCGGGCTTTTTCCTTGTTCATCACACAGGCTTCTGTTCGGCGACAATCAGGATGACCGGACAGGATAGTTGACGCCGAACACATGCGTCACAATAGAGTACACCCCAAAGTTACTTATCAGTGTTACACGCTAAAATGTCACATTAGAGTTTAATTTTTAATTTAGTGACAGTATCATCAATAGAGCCACCCTAATGTGACAATATGAGCGGAGAAAACCATGTCCCGGATTGGATATGCTCGCGTTAGCAGCGAAAGTCAGGATCTTGATATCCAAATTAGCAAGCTGACCGCTGCCGGCTGTGAAGTCATTCGATCTGAAACGAGATCAGGTGTCTCCCGCGATGGTCGAATGGAACTGAGCACCGTGTTGGAATTTCTTCGCAAGGAAGATGAGCTTGTCGTTCACCGACTCGACCGCCTAGGGCGTTCCACACGAGATGTACTGAACTTGGTTCACGAGTTGGATACCAAAGGCGCTTCGTTACGAATTCTTGAACCGGATATCACAACCAAAGGTGAGATGGGCCGTATGGTCATTACCGTGTTAGGCATGGTTGCAGACATGGAGCTAAAATTTATCAAGGATCGGCAACGTGCCGGAATTGAGGCGGCCAAGACGAAAGGCATTTATAAAGGCCGAAGAAAAGTGGTCAATGAAACCGAGATTTGCGAACGCATCGAAAGCGGGCAAACGAAAGCTCAAGTTGCCAGAGAGATGGGCGTTTCACGTATGACCGTTTATCGGGCTCTCAGCAAGTAGCACCCCCCTACGTTATTTAGATTGTTAAACGCAGTTTTGGGGTGTGCTCACGAAACGGAATAAATCGTACTCCAAGGGCGTTAGGTGTCAGTTTAGGATCATAGACGTCGCCGTGCCTGCACTTGTATGTTTTTAATTTGTGCTAGAACAAGTTGACCCATAGCTAATTTCAATTACTTCGCCATCGCTGTATTTGCAAAACCGGCTGGTTCCTTCTGTCCATTGTTGCATTAAAACACCAGCAAACGCGGCAAATGACAAAACAGCCAATAAAAATACAAGGCTAATTTTCAGTTTTTTATTCATGATTTATATCCTTCTCGCTTTTGGTTTGTTGTTTTTCCTGAGTCTGACATGGATAGTTTCCGGCCCCCTCAAGCCCGGCAATCGTTCGCTCTCGAATCAGGTCATGTTCAAACTCAGCCAGTGCTCCGAAAATTTGAAAGACCAGGCGGCCACCAGAACTAGTGGTGTCGATGGATTCTGTAAGGGATTTGAAGCCAACTCTCCCCGAAAAACCTGTAAACGCAGCTATGGCCAGGTTTTGAAGTCCTTGAAGTAAGGCAGCGGTGTCCCAACCCGCCATTCACTGGTCATTCGTTGCCCTTCAGCGATCTGCTCACGCGACAAGGTGTACGCAGAAGCGTTTCGGACCTCTCGTGCTTTTTTATGTCCTTGCGCTGCCGCAAGGTTGCTTACTACATAAGCCATAACTGGGTTACGGGTTACACCTATGCCGTTGTAATACATGAGGCCTAGAACGAATTGAGCGTCGATCTCCCCTTGCTCGGCGGCACGGCGATACCACTGAGCCGCCTCGGCATAATCCTGAGGAACCCCTTGGCCTTGGTAATACATAGCGCCTAGAATGGATTGAGCGTCGATCTCCCCTTGCTCGGCGGCACGGCGATACCACTGAGCCGCCTTAGTGAAGTCTTGGGAAACCCCACGGCCTTCGTTATACATGAGGCCTAGAGAATATTGAGCTGGGGCATAGCCCTGTTCGGCAGCACGACGAAACCACTGGACCGCCTTAGTGAGGTCTTCGGGAACTCCCTGGCCTAAGATATACATGTTAGCTAGAAATTCCTGGCTTTTTGCGTCGCCTTGGTTTGCTAAAATTTTCCACTCTTCGATAGCTGTTTTATAGTCGCCTTTACCGTATGCGTAAAAAGCTTTGTTGAAATCCGCTGCTGCGCCTGTCAGTGCGAACCCTAGGCTTAACGTGGTAAGCAGCACGCACATGAACCTCACTGTTTTCCGTAGCATCATCAATTCCTTGCTCTTTATTGATATTGGTTTTCATTTTAAAAGAACGTGCTATTTAGGTGACCCGCCCCTGAGAAAAATATATTTTTGCCCTGTTACTCGTTAACTCTGCGAGTAAGTGACGAATTCAATGTTGTCCGACTGATGCCAAAATGTTCGGCGACTTCTTTTTTTGTAATGCTTGGACTCGACAGCATTGCATTGGCCTTCTTAATGTCTGAGTCTGACATCGCTGGTTTCCGGCCCCCTTTGCGCCCCCTGGCTCTGGCTGCCTCAAGCCCTGCTATCGTTCGCTCTCGAATCAGGTCATGTTCAAACTCAGCCAGCGCTCCGAAAATATGAAAGACCAAGCGGCCACCAGAACTAGTGGTGTCGATGGATTCCGTAAGGGATTTGAAGCCAACCCCCCGGTAATGGAGATCCTGAACAAGCTCCACCAGGTCTTTCAGAGAGCGCGCCAAACGATCGTTTGTTGGTTGCATGTTATAGGTAGTTTGCTGGAACCGTTCAGGGCCAGACAGGTAGTTTCGTGGAAACGGGGTAGAACCCATGTGGGCCGATGTTGCGTGATCTATGCCGCAGTCTTGATGTCGAAGCAATATGACTATCAGAGCAATTTATAAAGCAGTGCGAGGCCCAATAGTTCAAACCCGACAAACGTACGGGATTAATTCACGTGTTAAGACTTTAGAGCACAGGAACTTATCGACAGCATCAAAGCCAACAATTTTTTCACTTTATACCGCTCTTTTGAACCAACTCCTGCATACTCGCTTTAAACCCAGCTAGGCTGACAGTAAAGGTCTGATAACCATCGATAGTGAAAAGACGTACAGAGAGTTCATTTCCGGCTACAAGCTCTCGCATTACTTCCACCCCATAGTCATTATTTAGGTCGAACATTACCATCCCTATTTGATCATCAACCTTACCACCCAGGTTTGTTGCCAGATCTCTAACTTCGAGGTTATCCACCCTAATCAACCCGCGCATTTCATATCTAGACTCTTGATCTCCAACCCATAAAAAGAAATTTGATCTGTGCAGTTTGACGACTACTTTCGCCTCAGATGCATAACGAGTGTCAGAAAGATGGCAAGAGCGTCTGTCTGAAAACTTATCTATGTGACAGAACACAGACCACGCAAAGGATTGAGAGCTAAAAAGGAGCAAAGCCAAAAGCGCGAAGGGAGCGAAAAATGCTGGCCGAATCATCTGCGGACGTCCATGTTTCATAGATTTAATCAATTACATTACAGGTACTTAAACTTAGCGTCAAAACAGAACTAACACTGATTGAGTTAAAATTAAGCAGCGCAAGGTATACGAGTTGATTCACCAGGCCGAGTTGCCAATGTCGTATCAGGATCATCCGTTACGTGGTAACTGGAAGGGCTACCGGGACGCGCATATTGAACCGGATTGGTTGCTTCTGTATCGAGTAGCCGGTGACGAATTACAGCTGACTCGAACCGGTACCCACGCCGATTTGTTTCAGGAGTAATCCCTACCCCTGGTGCACCGTCACCGCCCGAAACCCCACCGCTTGGCACGTCGCAAAGGCGGCATCGAGGCTGTTGAAGATCCGCACTTGGTCGGTGCCGTGGCGTTTGCGGTTCAGGTCCAGGGTCACCCTTGCCCCATTTCGGCGGTGAAACTCACAGCTCCAGCGCGGGGCCGGACCGGGCTCCAGAGGCGCGGCCACAATGTCAGCGGCCATCAGGTTGCCGGCGTCAAACAAGAGGCGTAACTGGTCGAGTCGCATAGTGCGGTTTTGATCCTGCAAATTTGAAATTTGAGCCGGTGAGGGTAGCGCAAAACTGGGAGTTGTCGAGGCGTGAGCGTCCGGATGCGACGGTCGATTTTACCATAAGACCTGTTGTGCGCAATGGTTGGGCGGTTACACAAGCCGAGAATGGTCTTTTGAGTCGTTGGTCGGAGCGGCCAGAAAACGACCGTTTGTTAGCCGGTAGATCGACCCATTGCAATACCCAGCCATATTCGAAAAGCTGCCCCTACGGGGCCTTAATCTCGCCCCTTACGAATGGAGTGGACCGGTATGACCACAACGCGGAC